>Ga0194132_10000494_pt1 | contig 80748 bp, 70 predicted proteins | sample TA2KigOf80mmetaG_FD_148612 | JGI IMG/M metagenome (GOLD analysis project Ga0194132, IMG submission 148612) | Freshwater microbial communities from Lake Tanganyika, Tanzania - TA2015054 Kigoma Offshore 80m | ecosystem: Environmental > Aquatic > Freshwater > Lake | place: Tanzania: Lake... | reverse complement strand
GCCGGCTTCGCGCTGGGGTTCGTCGCGGTGACTTTCCTCTGGCTCCGGCGCGGCGCCGCGATCGAAGTCACGACCGCCCGGGTCGAGATCACCGGCCAAGGCGCCGGGTGGCCTGAGGTCGTCATGAAGATTCCGATCATCTACAACATCAGAAGCCTCCGCCAGCGGTCCTCGGTCGAGGGCTGAACGTGAGGATCCGAGCCGTGCACGAACGTGAAGGCGGTCGCCCGCGGACCGGGGAGCAAGCCGAACTGGAGCGGAGCGCCATCGACCGGCCGCCAGAACGTTCCGCTCTGGCGATGGCCGTCGGGAACCGAGACGAACACCAACCCGGTGCCAGCACTGCGGAGCCGGAAGCGACCGAACTCGTCGGTGAGGACCACCTCGTGCTGATTCGACACAGCAACTCGCGGAATGCCGAGCTCGCCGGGGTCCTGCCGTTGGGAACCGTTCTGGTCGAGATACACGGTCCCGACGATTTGCAGCAGCGCCAGCACGGGCGACTCCTGATCGAATGACTGAAGAATAGCGCGGCGGTGGCCTTGGGACGAAAGGCCGAATGGGAGGGGCGACTGTTGGGCTCGTGTCAGGGAAGCGGGGGTCCGCGTCTTGGGGGCTGGCGGGGGCCGGCCGCTACCACCAAGTTCTTTCGAATGAAGCGGGAGTATGTCATTGCCGCGATCCTCGGCGTGGGTGCCGCGTGCGCGGCGGAGCCGATAACGGCGCCGGCACCACCTGGCACCAATCGGGTGGGGCTCGACTCGCTCGTTCACGACATCCGCGACGGGGTGCTGGGCGACACCCGAAGTCTGCTCATTCTGGTGGGCGACCATCCGCCGATCGAGTACTACTTTCGCGGAGCCCGACCTAACGATGCGGCGCCGGTGTACTCGATCACCAAGAGCATCACGTCGTTGGTCACCGGACTTGCCCTCGACGGTCGCGGACTCGATTCGCTTCGGGTGCCGGTTCGCACCTTGCTCACCTCGCACGACTCCCTCTTCGCGGCCGACGCCCGTCGCGCCCGGATCACCGTCGAGGATCTGCTGACGATGCGGGCCGGGATCGCGTGGGATGAGTTATCGATTCCGTACACCAATCCGGCGAACCCGGTTGGCCGGATGCTGGCCGCCGACGACTGGCTCGGCTTCGTTTTGTCGCAACCCATGGCGGCCGATCCCGGGACGCGTTACGCCTACAGCAGCGGTGTCACCACGCTGCTTGGCGAGGTCGTCGCGCGCTCGACGCGGCGGTCGTTGGCGTCGTTCACGCAAGAGCGGCTCTTTGGTCCGCTTGGTATCGAGGTGCCTTCGTGGCAGACCGCCGCGAATGGTGTGGCGAACGCCGGGGGCGGACTCTCGCTCCGGCCGCTCGACCTGCTCCGGATCGGTCGCCTGGTGCGTGACCAGGGTCGTTATGGGGGTGTGCAAGTCGTCCCGGCATCCTGGATCACGGCCTCGCTGGTGCCCCACGTCGGCGCCACCGCGGTGCGGTACGGCTATCAGTGGTGGATCTGGGGCGCGCGGGGCGCTTGGGACCCGGCGGACCCGGTCTTCGTCGCCATCGGTTGGGGTGGGCAGACGGTCCTGGTTTTTCCCTCACGCGCGGCGGTCATCGTGGTGACCGCGAAGAACTTCGACCGAGATCCGGTGCAGGCTGCGCAGGCGTTGACGCGAAGGCTCGATGGCATCCTCGCCAGGGTCGCCGGCCCGTCGCTACGGACTCGGAGGTAAGGAGGGTTGCGCCAGGAAACGCCGGCGAACGAGCCAGACGGTGGCCACGCCAACCAGGGCCCCCCTCATCATGGCGATCACCACCGCGGCCGGCTCCGTTCGGGGCGGCGCGGCGAGAGGGAGTAGCTGGCCTAACACCATCGCGGCCGCTGTCACCCCGATCCAGGCACGGCGTTCCGGCAGCCATCGTTTGAGCACGATCGCCTGGACCGCTCCGAACCCTACCCCCATCAGCGCGCCCCGGATCGAATAGGCGATCGCCCGATCGAGATTGTCGCCGAACAACAAGCCACCGGCCAAACTCGCCAGGCGCACCACGATCTCCGACAGGGCCATCGCGACCAGCCAGACCAACGGCGTCGGACGGTTACCCCAGTGCCGGATCGCCCGCCACAGTATCGATCGGCCGCCTTCTGCCGTTCGCGGATCGCACGGCCCTCGCGCAGCGCCACGATTGCGTAGATCGCCACGAAGGCACCGGTCATCAGGGCCAGGTCGAGCAGCCACAACTCCGCGGGCCAGCGAGAGAGGGCCGGGCCGAAGGCGGCGACCGGGTCCGCGGCATTGCGGATGGTCGCCGCGACTTGCCAGGCGGATTCTGGGAGGAGGAACAGAATGAGGCTGGCGAGATAGAGCCGCGCCACGACTCGCCAATCCACTAGGCGGGCGCGGAACCGTTCCAGGATGGGGAACAACACCGTGGTGTAGACCACCCACGGGACGTAGGCCAGCAGGTAGCCACTGAGAAGACTCCGGAGCGGGACCGGCGTCCCCCGGCGCAGCATATCGCTGTAGCTCGCGGCGACATGCAGCAGGAGCACCAGGGTCCACGTGGCGAGGCTGGCGCCGAGGACTCGGCGGAGGGGGGTCTTCGTCACGGGTTACTCATCGGTTTTCGAACGGCAAGATACCAGGTGTCGACTCGCCCGCTCGGCCCCACCCTGATCGAGGGGTGGATTGCCGACTCGGAGGGACGAGTGCCGGTTTCTCGTCGGGAAATGGCGGCTCGGGTGCCTCGCCACTACCCGCTGGCGCGGACCGACGATCCCGGAGATCTTACCGGGCGGCCACATCAAAATCGTCGAAGGAGAGATTTCGTGATCCCCACCATAGTCGGCCTGGAAGACATCAAGCGCCTGATCGAGGTTCCCCGATTGATCCAGGCTATCGAGGATGGCTTCGTACTCTACTCGGAGGGCAAGGTTGTCGTCCCGCCGGTTGGCTTTCTGCACTTTGACCAGCCACCCGGCGATGTGCACATCAAGTACGGCTACGTCAAGGGTGACGACGTCTACGTCCTGAAGATGGCGTCTGGGTTCTACGACAACGCCAAGCTGGGCGTGCCGGTTGCCGACGGTGTCATCCTGGTCTTCAGCCAGCAGACCGGGCACCTGAAAATGGTGCTCCATGACCAGTGTTGGCTCACCGACATGCGCACCGCGGCGGCCGGCGCTGTCGCCGCGCGCCACCTTGCTCCAAAGACGGTTCGTCACATCGGAATCGTTGGCACTGGCGTGCAGGCGCGGATGCAGCTCAAGCTGCTGAAGGGCGTCGTCGACTGTCGCAGCTGTTTCGTTTGGGGGAGGGATGCGGACAAGGTTCGGACCATGATCGAGGACCTCGGCGCCGACCCCGCGATTCAGAGCTGGGGCTTGAAGATCCAAGCCGCGCGCGGTATCGAGGAACTGGTGTCTGAGTGCAACCTCGTCGTGACCACGACATCGGCCAGGAAGGCGCTGATTCTTGCCGACCAGGTCAAGCCGGGCACCCACATCACCGCCATGGGGTCGGACGATCACGGCAAGCAGGAATTGGAAGCCGCCCTGCTCGGCAAGGCCGATCGGGTCGTCGCGGACAGCATCGCCCAATGTGTCGATCACGGCGAGTGCTTCCACGCCGTGAAGCAGGGCGAGATCAAGGAAGGCTCCGTTCTCGAGTTGGGGAACGTCATCAAGAATCCGGGCCTGGGTCGAACCAACGACCAGCAAATCACCGTGGCCGATTTGACCGGCGTGGCGATCCAGGACATTCAGATTGCCAAAATGGTCAGTGGCGCGAACAGCAAAGGAGACGTCCGTGTCCGTTGAAGTCCAGCAGCAACTTGACGTGCCGATGCTGGTACAGCAGGCGTACGAGAGAACCAAAGGATACCTGTCGCCCACGCCGCTCGAGTTTTCTCGGTACCTGAGCGATCGGATCGGCGGCGAAGTCTGGCTGAAGTTGGATTTGATGCAGAGAACCGGGTCGTTCAAGTATCGTGGTGCGATCAACAAGATCCTGTCGCTGACGGAAGCCGAGCTGGACCGAGGGGTCGTGTCGGCGTCCACCGGCAACTACGCCCTCGCGGTCGCCGAGGCGATGCGGCACCGAGGCCGCCAGGCCACGATCTACGTCGCCCGCGACATGGACGAGTCCCGCCTGGGCATCTTGAAAGCGGCGGGTCTCGATGTGGTCATCTTCGGCGACTTGGCGTGGGACGCCGAGGAAGAGGCCCGCCGGGTCGGAGACACTGAGGGCAAGATCTATGTCTCGCCCTACAACGATCCGTTAGTGGTGGGCGGTCAAGGCACCTGTGGTTACGAGATCTCGAAGCAACTTCCGGATCTGGACGCGGCCTTCTTTGCCTGCGGTGCCGGGGGATTGCTGACCGGGTCGGCGGGTTGGTTCAAATCCCATAACCCCGCGATCGAAGTGTACGGCGTGTCCCCGGCGAACTCACCGGTGATGCATGAGTCGATGCGGGCGAACAAGATCGTCAGGACGAAGATGTCCCCAACACTGGCGGACACCTGCGCCGGGAGCGTGGATCCGGACAGCATTACCCTCGACCTGTGCCAGCGATATGTGAAGGAGATCGTACTGCTTTCCGAGGAGGAGATCGAGGCATCCATCCGCCTGTTGTTCGAGCAGCATCGGCTGGTGTCGGAAGGGTCGGGGGCGCTGGGTGTTGGGGGTCTCCTCAAGCGAAAAGAGCACCTCAAAGGCAAGAAGGTCGTCGCGGTCGTTTGCGGGCGGAACATCGACCTGGAAGTGTTCAAGAGGATCGTCGCTTAAGGCGTGAAACCGGGCCGTCGGTCAGCCCGTACTCCCCATCCATCTCGGAGTGAGGGTGTGCAATGCCTAGCCCGTCTCTCGAACAGGAGCGCCTCCAGTTCCAGCAATCGCCATTGCTGGCCATGCCCATCGCCGGGACCATCGCCTGGACGGTGGCGGGCATTGCCGGAGCGTTCTTGCCGGTCACCAGCGCTGCCTGGGTGCTCTTCATTGCCACCGGCTCGACCTTCGGCCTCGCCGTCCTGATCGGCAAGCTGACCGGGGAAAACCTGCTCAGTGGTGCCGCCAACAGCTTCGATCGCCTCTTTCTCACCACGATCGGAATGGCGAGCCTGGCCTGGGCCATCGCGATTCCGTTCTTCCTCGTCGAACCGACTTCGCTGCCCCTCTCAGTCGGCATACTGGCAGGGATGATGTGGCTCCCGCTTTCCTGGATCATCGAGCACTGGGTCGGCGCCTTCCATGCCGTGGTCAGGACGTTAGGCATCGTGGCCGCCCATTTCCTGTGGCCCGAGTCTCGGTTCGTCGCGATTCCGGCGGTCATCGTCGCGGTCTACCTGGTGTCGATCATCGTCCTCGCCAAACGAGATCGGGCCGCGAAACGCTGACGCCTCCTCCGACCTCCAACCCCGGAGCTTCCTCGAGGTGAGTCAGCGGTGGGCCACCTGGAAGCGGTCGCCCGCTCAAGCGAGGATTTCCCGGACGACGTTGCCAGCCACATCTGTCAGGCGAAACTTCCTCCCCTGAAAGAGGTACGTCAGCCGTTCGTGGTCGAGCCCCATCAATCTCAGAATGGTGGCGTGGAGGTCGTTGACGTCCACCTTGCCGCTGACGCCCTCGTAGCCAATCTCGTCGGTCTCTCCGTGTGTCGCCCCTGCCCTGACTCCGCCACCCGCCAGCCACATGGTGAAGGCGCTGTTGTTGTGATCCCGCCCGACGAACGGGTTATCGTCCCCGGAACGATTCTCCAGCATCGGCGTCCGGCCAAACTCACCGCCCCACACCACCAGGGTCTCGTCGAGTAATCCCCGCCGTTTGAGGTCGACGATTAACGCGGCGATCGCTTGATCGGTCTCGCGACATCGGTCGAGGAAGCCGCGGTTGAGGGCCTCACTGGCCGAAGCACCGTGGGAATCCCAGCCCCAGTGGAAAAGCTGCACGAATCGAACACCGCGCTCCGCCAACCGCTGAGCCAGGAGGCAATTGTTGGCGAAAGAGGTTGCCCCGGGGGTGGTGCCGTACATCGCGTGAGTCTCGGCCGACTCTTGCTCGATATCCATCGCCTCCGGTACCGACAGCTGCATCCGGAACGCCATCTCGTACTGGGCCATCCGGGTGAGAATCTGGGGATCTTGGCGCTCGGCGTGCTCGCGTTGGTTGATTTCGTTGATGGCGTCCAACGACTTCCGCCGCAACTCGCGCGGCATGCCTTGCGGGTCGGACAAGTAGAGGACCGGATCGCCGCTGGAGCGGCACTGAACCCCTTGATAGACGGTCGGTAAGAACCCGCTGCCGTAGACGCTGGCCCCCGCGTCCGGGGCCACGCCACCCGAGAGCAATACCACGAAGGCCGGCAAGTTCTGATTCTCGGTGCCCAGCCCATAGGTTACCCATGATCCCATGCTGGGCCGGCCGATTCGGGGACTCCCCGTGTGGACCATCAGTTGCGCGGGGGCATGATTGAATTGATCGGTGTGCATCGCCTTCAAGAAGGCAACCTCGTCGACCACCTTGGCGAAGTGCGGGAGGTGGTCCGAGACCCAGGCGCGGGACTGACCATGCTGCCGAAAGGCAACCTGCGGTCCGAGCATCTTGGGAATGCCACGAATGAAGGCAAACCGCTTGCCTGCCATCAGCGACTCAGGGCAGAGCTGGCCGTCGAGCCGAGCCAGGACTGGCTTGTAGTCGAACAACTCGAGCTGCGAGGGGGCCCCAGCCATGTGGAGATAGATGACCCGCTTGGCTTTGGGCGGGTAATGTGGCGGTAGGGTGGCCAACGGGTCGAGCAGGTTTCTCGCGGTCCCAGCTACCTCCACCGCTGGCGGACTGTCGCAGCCGAGCAGGCTGGCAAGAGCCGCCGCGCCGATGCCGGTCGTGCCCGCCTCGAGAAAGTGCCGCCGGGTGATGGTCTGGAGCTGTCTCGCCCGTTCCTCCGATGTCGTCATCTGCTATTCCTTGGTCAGGAATTCATCGAGGTTGAGGATCGCGTTTGCCACCACGGAGAGCGCCGCGGCCTCGGCCGTGCCTCCCGCCCGGCCGAGGAGCTTGATTCCCGCGTCCCGATCGGTCCGGTAGTAGTCGACGGCCTGCCGGTACAAGGTCGTTAGGCTGGCCACCGTGCTGCTGTCGGGCGTCCGTAGCAGCGCCAGCTGGAACCCCAGTTGAAGCGATCGTTCCAGCTCGGTTGCCTGGGCCATGCGGGCCGCCAAGCCGGTGGCCGCTTCGACAAAGGCCGGGTCATTGAGCGTCACCAAGGCCTGAAGCGGGGTATTGGTGCGGAGCCGCCGAGCCACGCAAAACTCTCGGGTCGGGCTGTCGAACGTCAGGGCCGACGGGTACGGCGCCGTGCGCTTCCAAAAAGTGTAGAGCGCCCGCCGATAGCGATTTTCGTCGGTGGCCGCGGTCCATTGTTCGCCATTGTAGGGCTGGGCCCACAAGCCGGCCGGCTGGGGTGGCATGACACTCGGGCCCAACCTCCGCTCACTCAACAAGCCGCCCACGAAGAGTGCCTGATCGCGGATCTGCTCCGCCGTTAGGCGAAACCGCGGGCCCCGTGCCAGCAGTCGATTCTGGGGATCCCGGTCGACCAGCTCGGGGCGGGTGTTGGAAGACTGGCGATAGGTGGCGGAGAGGACGATCTCCTTCAACAACGGCTTGATTCGCCAACGATGCCCGTCTCGGAATCGAACCGCCAGCCAATCGAGCAGGGCCTGGTCCGAGGGCGGGGCGCCTTGAGTCCCGAAGTCTTCCGAGGTCTCGACCAGTCCGATCCCGAAGAGCTGTTCCCAGAATCGGTTCACCGTCACTCTGGCGGTGAGGGGGTTGTCGGCGTGGGTCAACCACTTGGCCAGGCCGAGCCGGTTGGGCTCGAGTCCACCGAGACTGGGCCCGACCGAAGCCGGCACGCCAGGTTCGACTTCCTCCGCCCGGGTCAGGAAGTTTCCTCGGTCAAGTCGATACGTCTTGCGTCGATGTCCTGGTGGAAGCTCCTGCATCACGGGCGTTAGGATCGGGTCGAGGCTCATGAGAGCCTTCCATGCCTCGGCCCGTCGTTTCCGGATCGCCGCCAGGCGAGGGTCGTCCGATCCCTCAGCGAAGACGAACGCGAGCTTGGCTTGCTGTTCGCCGTCGCGCGATGCTTCGGGAATCTTGACGATCCTGAGCACCTCGTTCTGCCAGGTGTCCTTGAACTTGCCGGCGACCGCCGGTACCAGCACCTGACCCTCCCAGTTCCGGCGAGCCGTCACCAGTTCCGGCGTCGCGACGAGGCTCTCGGCCTCGGCCGCAAGTCGCTGGATGGTCGTGAAGAGCGCCTTGCCTCGGGCCTCTCGGTCGGGGCGGAACTGGGGAAGAACGGGTTGTTCGTCGGTCTGATCCCAATCGGCGGTGTTGTTGAAGTAGGCAAAAGACCGATAGTAGTCCTGGTGACGGAACGGGTCGTACGGATGGCCGTGGCACTGGGCGCACGCCATGGAGGTGCCCTGCCAGACGACCCAGGTGGTGTTGACCCGATCGATTACCGAGGCGACCCGGTGCTCTTCATCATCGGTGCCGCCCTCGTCGTTGTTCATGGTATTGCGATGAAACGCCGTGGCGATCAGCTGGTCGGCCGTCGCGTTAGGCAGGAGGTCGCCAGCCAGCTGCTCCGTGGTGAATTGGTCGAACGGCATATCGCGGTTGAAGGCCCCGATCACCCAGTCGCGGAACCGCCAGATGCTCCGACTGTAGTCCTTCTCGTATCCTTGAGTGTCGGCGTAGCGCGCCAGGTCGAGCCACATGGCCGCCCACCGTTCGCCGAAGCTGGGCGAGGCCAAGAGCCAGTCGGCGAAGGCCGCGTAGCGACTTGCCGTGGGCGCGGCACAGAGGGATTCGACCGAGTCGAGCAGCGGTGGTAGGCCGATCAGGTCGAGGCTCATTCGTCGTGCCAGGGTGTGGCAGGCGGCTTCCGGCGATGGGCTGAGCCGCTCCCGGTCGAGCCGAGCCAGAACGAAATGATCGAGCCCGTTCTTGGGCCAGCTCGGGTCGGACACCGGAGGCAATGGAGCGGCCACTGGCTTGCGGTAGGCCCAATGCGGTTCCCACGGCGCCCCCCGCTTGATCCACTTCTTGATGGCAGCGATTTCGTTTGCGGAAAGCGGGCCCCGCCCTTTGGGCATCCGGTCGTGCTGGTCGGGATGGGTGATCCGCCTCACCATCTCGCTGCCGTCCGGATCGCCCGGCACGATCGCCACCTTCCCTGACTTGGCGGGCTTGAGCGCGTCCTCGCGGAAGAGGAGACTCAGGTCACTCTGCTGGCGGACACCGCCGTGGCAGGCGGCGCACTGGTTGTTGAGGATGGGCCGGACGTCGCGATTGAAGTCGACCTCTCCCCGGGTTTGGGCGAGTCTTGCGCCGGCTCTAACAGCCACGCCGGCAACCACCAGGCTGGCTGCAATGACCGCCACTCTCTTCATCGATCGACCTCCCGACTCGTGATCATCGTCCCGTCGTCGAATCGCTCACCGCCTCAAGTCCTAAGCTAACGTCGAGTCGGGGCAGGACGCGTCGAAGGCTGTCCGCGCCCCCCGCCGTCACCTTGGTGCCCCAGAGAAACAGCGATCGGAGCCGTTTCAGCTGGTGAAGGGCGGACAAGCCGTCGTCCGTCACCTGGGTTCCGTAAAGGTTGAGGTATTCGAGATAACCGAGGTCCTTGATCCCTTCGAGCCCTCGGTCCGTGACCCGGGTGTTCTGGAGGCTGAGCCGAGCGAGGTGGCGAAGGATCGTGAGCCGACCGACCGTCGAGTCATCGGCCGCTGTCCCAGCCAGATCGAGCCATGCCACCTGCGCCGCCATCGGCTTGAGGGCGTCAAGCGAGGCCGCGGTGAGGGGGCCCGAGGTTGCCACCGCCAGAAAGGCCGAGTTGCTGGCGATGGGAGCGATCCGGAGGCCGGACCGCTGGGCCGAGGCAATGGCGGCGGAGTCGGCGGGGGCGATCTTGACGGTGAACACGCCGGTCGCCAGGTCGTCGAGACCATAACTGTCGAGGATCCTCCGTACCGCCGTTGGCCGTTCCATCTCGGCCAGCTTCAGTTCGTCGGGAGCGCCTTGATCGATCCACCACTTGATCAACTCTGCCTCCGCGATGGGAATCGTCCGGTCGGGCGGCATCCGATCCTGGTGTCCCGGGGGGAGCCAGATTCGTCGAATCACCTCGCTCTCGGCCGACCGACCCGGGACGATGACCTTGCCATTCCGACCTCCGGCTAGCAGATCAGTCAAGTTCGTGAGCGAGAGCCCGCCGGACTTCCGATCCGGGTTATGGCAGTTGCCGCAGCGCTGGGTCAGCATCGGCTGGATCAAGGCCTGGTAGGCCGGGGCGGAGTCGAGATTGCCGGTTGGAACAGCGCCAAGGTTGGTCTTGGCGGGCAGTCCGAGCAACGAGCGAAGTGGGGGGGCGAGGTTGTCGGTCAGGTAGCCTTCCCCGTGGGTCAGGGTGCCACCGAGATGGCCGCCCACAGCCAAGCCGACACCGAGGAGGGCGGCGGTGATCGGGTACCAAGCCAGGCCGTTAGGCGGTCCAGGCTGACGGCGAAGGGCGTAGGCGACCACCGCCAGAACCACCACGACCAGCCCCACGATTCGATGCCACATGAGGGTGGTCGGCTGGTAGCCGCCCCAGTTGGAAAGCAGCGTGCCGGCGAGCGCCGCGACGATCGCGCTCCACGCGCCGAGCAGCAGCAGCATCGGAACGGACCCGAGGACGGACTTTGCCCCGAAATAGCGACCGGCCAGTTCCAGGGCGAGGGCAACGACCAGAATCCCGATCGGGAGGTGCACCAACGTCGGGTGGAACCGGCCGAGGAACTGCCACAGGTCAGATTGCTGACTCGGGGCGGTCACCAGAACCGCCAGCAGCGTGGCTAACCCGGCCAGCAGGCCCCAGACCGACTTCGTCATCACGTTAGGTCCGTTTGGTCAACTTGGTGACCCGCCCATTCTCGATCCACTCCACCACGGAGATGTTGCCCACCTGGTCGACCCACAACGCGTGGGGCGAAATGAACTTGCTCTGGCGTCGTTTATCGGCGGGAATATTCGGGTAACCCCCGAGGCTCGGGTAGGTGGTGCCGAATTGGTCCCATGAGTTGAGCGGCTGGCCGTCGACGTAGTCCCCCAGGTCTCGGCTAACGGGGCCGACGAAATACCACTCGGCCGGCCGTGACCGTGAGCATCGGTCGTCCCCCGACCAGCCGATCGGGCTCGCGTTCTCCGACCGCCAGCGGATCGAGGTCGAGCCCGGTCAGGTCGGCTTGCCGTCCGACGGCGATCGTTCCGCTCAATCCCTCACTGAATGAGGCATAGGTCGGCCAGACCGTGTAGCCGCGGAGCGCTTCTTCCGGCGTCAGCCGCTCCGCCGGGTACCATCCCCCTGCCGGCTCGAGGGCACGATCGCGCCTCGTTACCGCGGCGTGGAACCCGTAGAAAAAATCCCAGTCCGACCCGGGCAAGTCCGAGTTGAGGATCAGTCTGGTCCCGGCCCGTCGAAGGGAGCGCCAGGCATAGGCTCCCTTGACTCGCTCGGGGCCGAGCCGTTCCTCGGCCCAGGCCATGTCCTCGACCGCGTGGGGCGGCTCCATCGAGGCGATGAGTAGCGCCCGGGAAAGCCGTGGGATGTCATCGGGATGGAGCACCTGGGCGTGCTCGATCCGGTGCCGGAGGTCGCGGGTGCGGGGCAACCGCCGATAGACCGACTCCAGGAAGTCGAGCACCTCACGGTTGCCGGCGTCACCGATGGCATGAATCCCCACTTGGAATCCGGCTGCCATGAGGTCGCTCACCAGGCCCTGATCGAAGCCGTAGCTCCCGCCGCTCACGCCCCGGTGTCCCGGTCGATCGGAATAGTCCTCCAGGAGTCGAGCCCCCCGACTGCCTAACGCTCCGTCGTAATAGGCCTTGACCGAGCGCACCTGGACCATGGCCGAATCGTCCCGGCGCGGGCCTCTGGCGATCCAACGCCGGGCCAAGGCGGTGTCCCGAGCCGAGAGCATGGCGTAGACCCGAACCGGCAGGCGACCCGCTCGCCCGAGCGCCTCGAACGCGGCGAGCCCGGCGGAATAGGTGCCCGCCTCATGGATTGCGGTGTAGCCGCGTCCCGCCATAGTATCCAAAGCAACGGCCAGTTGCCGTTCCAACTCCGCGCCGACGGCGGCCGGAACAGCCTGGTCGAACAGCTCCACGGCCCGATTGAGGACCACGCCTGTGGCCTCACCCTGGGCGTCGCGAAGGATCTGGCCGCCGGTTGGTGGCACGGTGCTTCGGGTGATGCCGGCCCGCTCGAAGGCCAGTCGATTGCCCCAGCCCGCGAAGCCATGGAGACTCCGGAGGTACACCGGATGGTCGGGAACGCGCTCGGTCAGGATCGTCATCGTGGGATACCGAGTGGCCCAGGCGCCCTCGTCCCACCCATAGCCGATGATCCACTCGCCCTTGGACACATTGGCCGCCCGCTCGGCGATCTTCGCGACGGCCTCCGCTTCGGTCGTGACTCCCACCAAGTTGACGCGGGAGAGGTTGCTGGAGAGTTCGACCACGTGGGTGTGGGAATCGATCAAGCCCGGGACCAGCGTCCCACCATTCAGGTCGACGGTGGTCGTCTTCGGACCAACGAGGGTCTGAGCCTGTGCGGCGCTGCCCACGAAGGCGACGGTGGTTCCTCGAATTGCCACAGCTTCGGCGTCCGGGTGCCATCCCGTCGCATCGCGCGGGGCGCCGGGCGCCGGCTGGCCCTCGCCGTCCGGGTCTGGCCACGTCATCGTGTAGACCCGCGCGTTGGTGATGACGAGATCCGCGGGCTCAGGCCCGAGGCAGCCGATGACTCCTGCGGTAGAGATGGCCCAGAGAATTCGAGTCATTGCTCAACGATACCCTGGTCTCCCGAGGCTGCCAACCGGATGCCTGCCACGCTGGACGAAGCGGCGACAAAGGCGACGCGCTACATGGTCGAATACTTGGTTGCAGCGAAGGGCTTGTCGCGGGAGGACGCCTACCTCCCCTGTTCGCTGGCCGGCGATCTGCAGATCGCGGAAATGGTCGACCTTCCCCACACGTTGGTGGCGATGCACATTCCACAAAGCATCTTCACCACGACGCGATAGCGACGAAAGCGACACTCGAACGACCTCTCCATGCCTCGCTATGTCGCCCTACTTCGGGGAGTGACTCCGTTGAACGCCAAGATGCCGGCGCTCAAGGCCTGCTTCGAAACGGCAGGCTTCTCGAACGTCCGCACCTTGCTCTCTAGCGGCAACGTCGTCTTCGACTCCCGTGCGGCGGGCCTCGCCACCCTGGAGCGTAGGGCGGAAAGGGCGATGCAAGCCAAACGTGGCCACAGTTTCGCTGCCTTCGTACGGTCCGCCGAGTACCTCCAACGCCTCGTTGAATCAGAGCCCTTTGCGGAGTACCAGCTTCCTGCGGTGGCCAAGAAGGTGATCGCGTTCCTTCGTGAGCCCTTCGGGCGCAAGCTCGAGTTGCCCATCGAGCGAGACGGCGCGAGCATCCTCAAGGTCACGGGCTCCGAGGTTCTGTCCGCCTATCTTCCGAGCCCCAAGGGGCCGGTGTTCATGAGCCTGCTCGAAATGACCTTTGGCAAGGGCATCACCACTCGCACGCTGGAGACGGTGCGCAAGTGCGCCTGGGCGGGCGATGTCTGAATCCGTGGCTTGAAGCGCGACCTGTCGGCGCAAAGCAGCAAAGAGATCACCCCGAAGGGAAAAGCCCCTTTCATCGAGGGGACACTGGTCGCCGCGGCAGGTTGAACGGGTGAGCGCGGCTCCTTATTCTCAGGGACCGGCCCCGGCTCGGGACTTCCTCTGTTGGAGTATCCAATGACGAGATGCTACCTGATTGCGGCGGTCGCCCTGCTCGCGGCATCCGATGCCGACGCTCAACGGCCTCGGGGCCGAGCGCTGGGGATTCCGTTTCGGGGCACCACCGGTCCCAACAACGCAATCACCGACGTGGCTGGCGTTGCCGTGGGGCATTCGACCATCGTCGTCGGCGACGGCAAGCTCGTTCCCGGCAAGGGCCCAATCAGGACCGGGGTGACGGCGATCTTGCCCCGACCCAGGGGCAATTGGGACCCGGTGTTCGCAGCGACGTTCAACCTGAATGGCAACGGCGACATGACCGGGGTCAACTGGATCAAGGAATCGGGCTTTCTCGAGGGCCCCGTTCTCCTGACGGGCACCCACAGCGTCGGGACCGTGCGCGATGCGGCCATCCGCTGGCAGGTCGAAAATGGTCGCGACTTCCTGTTCACCTATCCAGTGGTGGCGGAGACGTTCGATTTCTTGAACGACGCCAACGGCGAGCACGTCAAGCCGCACCACGCGATCGCGGCCCTCGACGCCGCCAAGCCGGGGCCGGTGATCGAAGGCGCGGTGGGCGGCGGTACCGGGATGGGCTGCAACAACTTCAAGGGCGGGATCGGCACGTCGTCGCGGGTGCTCCGGCCGGAGCAGGGAGGCTACACGGTCGGGGTGTTGGTGCAGTGCAACTTCGGTGGCGATTTCACCGTGCTCGGCGTGCCGGTCGGCCGGGAGATAACCGATCTTGGTACCTGTACGGTGCTGCCCCAGCCCCTCTCCCGGGAGTGGACTCGATCGATCTCTCCGTGCCAATCCCGAGGTGGCTCTGGCGACTCGGACCACGGGGCGAGTTTCCAGCGCCGAGGCTCGATCGTGGTGATTGTCGCCACTGACGCGCCGCTCCTACCGCACCAGCTCGAGCGGGTTGCCCGCCGGGTTGGGATTGGGATCGGCCGGCTCGGCAGTTGGGCCAGCAACTTCTCCGGCGATCTGTTCCTGGCTTTTTCGACCGCCAACCCGGGCGCCGGCGCTCCGACCGGAACGCCAGCTCTGACGATGGTACCTAACGATCGCCTCGATCCGATCTTTGCCCTGACCATCGATGCTACCGAGGAGGCGGTCGTCAACGCGATGCTCGCCGCCGAAACGATGACGGGCGCCGACGGGATTCGGGAACACGGTCTGCCCGGCGATCGGCTGGTGGCCGTCCTCAAGAAGTACAACCGGATGCCCTAGCTGCACTGCCGCAGGGGCGCGCGATCGACGCTGGCGAAGTTTGAAAGCCGCACGACCGCGGCGGGGTAGCTCATGGTGACGGCCTTTCGTCCACGGTTCGACCGTCGCGACCCGAACCGAGCGCGTTGCTCGGCTTAGCCCCGAAGACCTGCCGGGCTCGCCGCTCGGAGCCGAGGTTCGTGATCATCCTCGCGATCTCTTCCTCCGCGTGGCGGACCGCGCGCCAATAAAAGAAGCGATACCACCGGAGCGCGCCACCACCCAGGGCGGCCGCACCGAGGATTGCCGGATCAAGCGGGAGGGCCTCGCGGCGCTCCTCGATGAGCGCAAAGTTGGCGGGCGCCGAGTCTTCCCCGTATACTCGCTTGATGGCTGCTCTCCTGACTGTCTCGACGCTAGCCCTCCTGCTTTTCGCCCCGCCGCTCCCGGCGCCCGCGGCGCCGCCAACCGGGATTTGGCAATCCGAAGGCTACGGCGTGGTTTGGGAATTCCTGCCCGACGGTCTCCAGACTTGGCAAATCACGACCACGACCTGCGTGCGGACGGCCCGGCTGGCGCAAGCTCCCCCGCCTCCGGGAGCCGCCGCGGCTTTCCTCGATGGGCCAGCCACCGCGTGGATCGTCCGCCCGGGATGGAGCGCCACCGGTCTCGTGGCCCACACACCGGGAACGGTGTCGGACATCCGGTTTCGCCGGGTGGCCGCTCTGCCCGCCGTCTGCCGGACACCGACAGCCAACACGATCGAGGGGAACTTCGAGGTCTTCGAGCGCACCCTCCGGGAGCACTATGCGTTCTTCGGCCTCCGCCGGATGGCTTGGGACGGACAGGTTGCCGAGGCCCGTCGCCGACTGGCCGGGTCGCCAAGCCCGCGTGGCTTCTACGAAACGTTGGAGCAGATGGTGGCCCCGCTCGAGGACCTCCACACCGACGTGACCGCCACCGATCTCAATCTTCGGGTCCGGCACTACCGCCGGCCGGGCGGCGCGATCGACCCCGAGCGGTATCGAGCCCTGCTCGCGGCGCCCCCGCGGCGCTACCTCACCGGCGAGCTGGAATCGTGGTGCCAGAACTGGATCCAGTACGGCGAGTTGCCGGATTCCGTCGCCTACCTGCGAATCATGCGGGAGTATTCCTATACGCCGAGCGGCCGGTTCGAGGACGACTCCGTGGCGCTCACGACGGCTCTCGACAGCATCATGCCGCGAATCGCCCGCCGGCGGGCTCTGGTGATCGATCTGCGGCTGAACGGCGGCGGAGCCGACGCCATCGCCATGATGATCGTATCCCGCCTAACGACCGTCCCGTACCAGGCGTTCGGCAAGCAGGGGCGGTCCGACCCCAAACACCCTGAACGGTTTACGCCCCTCCAACGGGTCCGGATTGTCCCGGCCCGGGGCGCCCGGTTCGGGGGGCCGGCGGTGCTGCTCACCGGCCCGTGGACGTTGAGCGCCGGTGAAGTCCTGACCCTCGCGCTGATCGGCCGCCGCCCCCGAATCGTCCGGGTGGGCGAGTCGACCCAAGGGATCTTCGCGGACGAGTTGATCCGGCAACTGCCTAACGGGTGGAGGTTTCAGCTCTCCAGCGAGCGCTACCTCGCGCCCGACGGGACTAATTTCGAGGGGGCCGGGATTCCTCCCGACCGGCTGGTACCCGTGTTCCCCGAATCCGATCAGTTGAGCGGCCGAGACGGAGCCCTCGAAGCGGCACTCGAGATCCTGGCCCGGCCCAGAACGTCTCGAAAGGTCAACCAATGACGGTTCGAGCCGGCGCCGCCAGTTTCTTCGCCCACGGCCACTCCCTGGAGGAAGTCCGGTCCGAGTTGACCAAGGCTCGTGCCACCGACACGACCTGGAAGCACCGCCGCAACTTGCGGGCGTCCTACTTTGCCGGGGACGACGTCGTGGCAATCGCAACGGAAGCGTTCACCGCCTGCCTGGGTCAGAACGCGCTCTACGGCGCCGTCGCGTATCCAAGCCTCCGGCAGTTCGAGGCCGAGGTCATCGAGATCTTACTGGCGCTGTTTCGGGCGCCGGCCAAAGCGACCGGCAGCATCACCACCGGGGGCACCGAAAGCATCTTCATGGCCGTGAAGACCGCGCGCGACTGGGCCCGATCGGAGCGGCCTGCCGTCACCACGCCGACCCTCGTCGTTGGGCGCACGGCGCATGCGGCGTTCGACAAAGCCGCCCACCTCTTGGGCCTCGAGGTCCGGCGGATGGCCACCAGCCCGAACTTCCGGGCCGACGTCGACGGAATGGCCGCGGCCATTGACCGGAACACCATCATGATCGTGGGATCGGCGCCGCCCTACGCCTACGGTGTCGTTGATCCGTTGCCGGAAATAGCCGAACTCGCGACGCGGCACGGACTCTGGATGCATGTCGACGCCTGCGTCGGCGGGATGGTGCTGCCGTTCATCCGGGATCTCGGCCACCCGCTTCCGACCTTTGATTTCACCTTGCCGGGCGTGACATCGGTATCGATCGATCTCCACAAATATGGATACGCGTTCCACGGCTGTTCCGCGCTGTTGCTCCGGAGCGAGGCGATGTCGGCCTATCAGCGGTACGAGTTTGATGCCTGGCCCGTCGGTCGCTACTCCACCACCAATTTCGCCGGCTCTAGGAATGGCGGGCCTGTGGCCTCGGCCTGGGCGGTGATGCGCTACCTCGGGCATGCGGGATACCAGGCCCTCGTGGCCAAGATGCTCGAAGCCAAGGCGGGGCTCATCGCCGGCATCCGTCGGATCGACGCGCTCGAAGTCATCGGTCACCCGGACGGGACCCTGCTGTCATTCGGATCGCCCTCGCTCAGTATCGAAGCAGTGGCGGGGGAGATGAACCGTCGGGCCTGGACCTTCGCGCGGCAGACCGACCCACCGGGTATCCTGCTTCTCCTCAACGGATTTCATGGCGAGATCGTGGCCGACTTTCTCGACGACCTCGAGGCGACGGTCGGAGCCGTCAAGGCGGGACGGGTCCAGGCCACAGCCGGACCCGCGGTGTACACGGGTTCGAATCGTAAACGTCGCTCGGCGACCGGCGCCTGAACGACCACCCCGTCGGTGGCGGATGGCGCTCGCCCTCGGCGTCGTCGCGGCGGCGGCCGGGGTCGGTTTTCTGGTCAGTGGCCCGGGGGCGGTCGACGGTTTCACGCCCGGCGACCGGGTCATCCTGGCCGACGTCGCCAATGCCACCTCCGATTCGCTGCTGAGCCGCTCTCTGCAGGTGGTGGCGGTCGTCGGGCTCGAACCGGCGAGCCGAATCGTGCTGCATCCCCGAGGGCGGATACTCGAGTCCCTCCGAGGGGTTGGGCAGTCGCTCGATTCGGCCGGGCTGACGCCGGAGCGCGCGCTCGAGGTGGCGATTCGGGAGGGCGTGCCCTGGGTGGTCGCGATCAATGTGGAGCAAGATCGGGAACGGGCCCAGGTGACCATCCGCCTGATCCGGGCGTCCACCCGCGAGACCGTGGTCACTGTCCAAACACAGGCGGCGGGCGTGTTTGGCCTGATCGAGGCCGTGGGTCAATCCCTTCGGACCCTTCTCGCCCGTCTCGGAGAGCCCGCCCGAGCATTGCGGGAGCAACCCAGACTCTCCTTTGCCACCTCCGCGGACCTCGACGCGTTGCGAGCCTACACCGAGGGAACCGCGGCCTGGGGCCGCGGCGAGTATCACCTGGCCCGCGACTACTGGGGGCGGGCCCTGACGCTCGATACCGGGTTCGCGATGGCCATGGGTTCGTTAGGCAGCTATTGGTACTACCACCATGATCGGGCCAAGGGGGAGCGGTTTTACCGGGGCGCGCTGGCGCGAACCGGTCGGCTGACCGAATGGGAGCGGCTCCAGATCGAGGAACGATACGCCAGTTGGCGGGGCGACCGGGATTCGGCCTTGACCGTCGCCCGTCGGATCGCGACGAGGTTCCCCCGGGCGAGCACCTTCTCCCGGTTGGGAACCGCCCTGATGCAGTCGGGCCAGTGTGCCGAAGGCCTCCCGGCGCTGGAGCGCGCGCGGGAGCTCGACCCGACGGCCCTGAGCACCCTCGTCAATATCGCGACCTGCGAGAAGTCCTTCCGTCGTTACGATCGCGCCCGCCTCGCGTACCTGGCGGCCGCCCGGCTCGACTCCAACGCGCTCTACCGGGGCAATGTGAATCTCGAGTACGCTGGTGCCCTCGTCCTCGGCGGGCGGGTGACCGAAGCGGAGTCGACGTTGACTCGGATGTCCCGTCGGCAGGGAATGAGCGATCAGGCGCTCGGATTCCGCGGTTTGGGGTTCGTCGCCCTCTGGCGGGGCCAGCTGGCGCTGGCCCAGGACCAGTTCCGGCGCGCCGCGACTCTCTCGCGCCAGCAGCGGGCATCGAACAGTCTGCTCCGCAATCTGGCGTTGCTGGCCGCGACCCAACGGATCGCGGGGGTCCCGGCCGATCGTCGTCGGGCGCTCGCCGCGATCGATTCCCTGGCCGCGGAGCCGATGGCACCCGGATTCTTGGTGCTCGCCCTCGAGCCGCACGCCGACGATGGGGACGTCGAGAAGATTCGGTCGCTGGTTGATCGGATTCGCGCTCGGGCCGATCCACGGAATCAGGAGGACAGCTTACAGGTTCACTACGTCACCGGCGTGCTGGCGCTCGCGACCCGCGACCCGCCAGCCGCGCTCGCGGCCTTCGATCGGGCCAAGGGCTTCATCCGTCCCGCCACCATGGATTATCGCCGGGCGCTCGCCTACCAGCACCTCGGACAGCTGGACAGCGCGCAGCGGGAGCTCGCCGCGATCGTCGCGGTACCGCGGTTCGGCAGCGAAGACCTGGACGCCTGGATCCGATCCCTGATCGACATAGGTCTGGTGGAAGAGCGGCTTGGGCGGTACGATGACGCCATCGCGAGCTATCGGCGGTTTCTCGAGCAATGGAGCGAGGCCGATCCCGGGCTGCCCGACGTCGACATGATTCGGCGGCGGCTCAACGCCCTCCTCGGGCGGCACGATCGATGAACGGTGGCAGTCGGCCCTGGGCGTAAGGATGGATAATGGACTTGAATGGGACAAAAGTCGTGTTGCGAAAGGCAACCGAGGCCGACCGGCGCAACATCTTTGAGTGGCTAACCCATTCGGACGTGACTCCTTCGATGATGGGTCCGCCTCTTTTCCCTGACGCCAGAATTCCGACTTGGGCTGAGTTCTGCGAAGACTACCGCCCTCACTATTTTGACGATTCCCAACCTCACCAGGGCCGGTGCTTCATACTCGTTGTCGACGGAACCGACGTCGGCGTTGTTTGCCACAACGCCTTTCATGATGACACGACGGATCTCGATATTTGGTTGAGGTCTGAAGCGGATTGCGGGAAAGGAATCGGCTCGGAAGCCATAAGAACCATCACGAATTACCTGAACCGCGAATTCGGGATCAAGAGGATCGCGATATCGCCTTCAGCACGGAACCCAAGAGCGATTGCCGCCTACAGGAAAGCCGGTTTTGAGTTGGTGAAAGACGAAACAGCTTCTCAGTTCATCAAGCCGGAAGGAACGGATTACTCGGATAATCTGGTGTTGGTCAAACGTTACCAATAGCAGGACGCTCCAGCCGACGCCGGCCACGGATGGCCCGGGCGGCCGAGTTCTTTCGTCAGGCAACACCGGGACGACCGGTACCGCGAGCACACCAATGGAAGCTACCGTTCGGACCCTTGCCGAGTCACCCGTGTTATCCATGCCGAGGCGAAATCGATACTCGTTGGAGGAGAACCCATGATTACCCGACGCACTCTGCTGGCAATGATCTCCTCGGCGCCGCTGGCGCTCCGATCGGCACTGCAAACGCCGGCGCCGCGCGAGCGCCGCGCGATCTGCCGGGGCTCATTCACCTTCGTCCTCGAGCCCGACGGTGCCGTGACCATGTGCCCGCAACCTGGGTTCATCTTTGACGGCCGGCATGCTGGTCTCGGCCACAGCGACCCCCTGCCAGAAAGCCTGGCCTTCGAACTCCCGGCGGTCCGCGGCGCCGTTGACATCGCCAGCGGCATCACCACCTCGTTCGCCGTGATGCCAGACGGCCGTATTCTGGCGTGGGGCATCAATGCCCGCGGCGCGCTCGGCATCACGCCTTTGGCGGAATTCGAGGCGACCAGCCAGGTGCGGAAGGTCCCAGCCGCACCAACGCCAGTGCTCGATATCACCGACGCGGTACGCGTCGCCAGCAGTGGCGACCACACGCTGGCGGTGACCCGGGCCGGCGCCGCCTACGCCTGGGGCTACAACATCAGGGGTCAGTTGGGCATCGGTCCAACGCCTGCCTTCCGCTACAGGTACAGCGAGCAGGTGCCGCACGTCGTCCCGTTCCCGATGCGTGTTCCCGGCCTGTCCGGCGTGGTCGACATCGCGGTAGGCGGGTCGCATTCGCTCGCGCTGCTGGAGGACGGATCGGTTTGGGCGTGGGGCCTGAACCGGCAGGGCCAACTTGGTGACGGGACCACTGTCGATCGCAACACCCCCGTCGCGGTGACGGGGGTGGCGGGCGCGGTGGCAGTCGTTGCCGGATCCATGATTTCCGGCGCGCTGCTCCGCGATGGCACGGTGATGGCGTGGGGCTGGGGCAATGGCGGGCTCGGTCGCAAGCTCTCCAGGTGGGACGCGCCATATCCGACGCCTGCCCCGGTCGCTGGCGTCATGGGTGTTCGCGCGCTCGCCTGCGGCGAGTCGCACATGCTCGCCATTACCACCGCCGGAACGGTCATCTCCTGGGGAAACGATCTCGTCGGCGAGGTCGGGCATGCCGGCCCGCTGCCTGCGCCGGTGCCGGGCCTCAAGGGCGTGCGCTCGGTGTCCGCCGACGTGGCACGCAGCGTCGCGACACTGGCCGACGGCACGATCATGGCATGGGGCAACGTGCCAACCTTCGTAGGCCGGGACCAGAGACCACGCCGCACCACATCCACACCGCGGCCGTTCGTGATGGAAGGGTTGAAGAACCCTCCGGTCTGATGTGCCGCGCCGTACCAGGGCATGCTGCGGCGCCGCGGAGGCACCGCGTCCGAGACGCCTGACCTTCAGCCGCCTTTGCGGTACAGGGTTCGTAAGCCCCGCACCACCACGGTGCCCATGACGTCGCCGTGGCTCATCCCGGGATGGACTTCCGTGGTCATCCTGAGCCCCGGGTAGTTGCGGCTGGCGAGGAGGCCGGCGAGGCGGGTCATCCCGCTGACGATTTGGCCGACGCCCTCGTATAACTGGTGTTGGATCTCGAGATCGCCAGCCCCGAAGTAGATCGCCACCGGCCAATCCTTGCGATCGGCCGCCCAACGGGACTCGAGCCTGAAGATCTCCCCGTTCCCGTACGCCATCGCGGGGCTCGAGATCAGGTACTTCTTGAACGGGGCGTTGGGTTGGAACATGGCCCACGACGCGAAGAAACCTCCCGCCGAGATCCCGAACAATCCGAGGTCCGCCCGATCGATCGGAAACCGTTCCGCGATCAGCGGAATCAGCTCGGTGACGATCGCGTTCAGGAAGCCGGGGGCTCCCCCGGTGCATCGACCCGGGGCGGAGCCGTAGCTGGAACAGGCGCCCGTCACCACCTTGCCGAAGGCATCCTGACGATCCCAGTCGGGCGGTGAGAACTCGTAGATCCGGCGGCGGGTCCAGGTCGAGTCGCCCTCGTCGTAGCTGGTCCCGATGCTGACCACGATGATCTCGTCGATGGCCGCCTCTTGCACCAACGACCGGGCCGACTCGTGAACCGTGCCGAACGCGAAGTCGCCGTCGGTGGTGATCAGGGCGGGGTATCGGGTGGTGCTTCCGGGGCGGTAGCTCGGCCCTGTGCCGACGTTGACCGAGAACCGAACCCCCATCGACGGCGACTGGAAGGTGAACGCTTGCACCCCTCGGGAGGGGACTGGCCGGTATTCGAGACGCTGGGCGGCCGCGGGAGACGCGACGACGCTCGCGGAGACCAATGCGGTGACGGTACGACGCAAGGAAGCAACCTGGGGAAGTTGCCGGTCAATATATCGCGGCGGCCGGGCCGCGGGTTACATTGGATCGATCGCCACGCTCATCCACGCGCTCCGAGGCCGGAAATGTCCGACCACTCGACTCACGCCCACCAATCGGCTTCCTCGATCTGCTACTACCAGGGCCGCTGGCAGGTCGGGCCGGTCCCGTTGATGACCTCCGAGAGCAACGCGGCCTGGCTCGGCAACACCGTGTTCGACGGAGCCCGCGCCTTCGAGGGTGTCGCCCCGGATCTCGATCTCCATTGCCAGCGGGTGGTTCGCTCGGCCGCCGGGCTGAATCTCCGGCCCGGGTTGACCGCTGGGGAGATTCTCGCCCTCGCCCGGGAAGGGATCGCTCAATTCCCGCCGGACGCCGCCTTGTACGTGCGGCCGATGTTCTGGGCCGAGACCGGCGCGCTTGCTCCGAATCCCGATTCGACCCAGTTCGCCCTGGTGATCATGCCGCTGCCGTTGGGTGACCCGATCAAGGGGTTCACCGCCTGCCTTTCGCCCTTTCGACGTCCCGGCCCGGAACAGGCCCCGACCCACGCGAAAGCCGCCTGCCTCTACCCGCTCGCGGGGATGGCGGTTGCCGAAGCCAACCGCAGGGGCTTCGACAATGCCCTGACGTGCGACCCGATCGGCAACGTGGCCGAGTTCTCCGCCCAGAACGTGATGATCGGCAAGGACGGCGTTTGTCACACCCCGGTACCCAACGGGACCTTCCTGAACGGGATCACCCGGCAGCGGGTCATTCGGCTGCTTCGAGATGCCGGGGTCGAGGTGGTGGAGCGGACCATCCGACCGGCCGAGGTGCTCGAGGCCGACGAGATCTTCTCGACCGGCAATCACAGCAAGGTCCTGCCGTGCCTCAAGTACGAGTCGCGGGTCCTCGAGGCCGGCCCCATCTATCGGCGAGCCCGGGAACTCTACTGGGCGTTCGCCCACGCCGGGCGGGTCGAGTCGGCGGTGGCGGCCTGACGTCGGTCGGGTAGTGGCTGCCTAAGGTTGGCGCGTCGGTCGAGTCGAAACCGCGATTCCGGTTTCGATCCACACGGTGTGGTCCGTCCGACCTAGACGCCGCGCTCCCGGGCTGAACCCCCCGGGTGAGCGAGCGGCGGCGAGCGGGCTCGGCTTGCTTGCCTTTACACCGCTCGCTGGAACACCAGCGCGGCGTTGATTCCCCCAAAGCCGAACGAGTTGCTGAGCAGGAACTCGGGGTCGAGGCTCCGGCCGTCGCCCCGGGTGTAGTCGAGATCGCAGGCGTCGTCGGGGGCGCCGAGATTGACGGTGGGCGGAATCCAGCGCCGGGCCGTCGCGAGGGCGCTGATGGCGGCCTCAAAGGCCCCGCTCGCGCCTAACGCGTGGCCGTAGTAGCCCTTGGTTCCGCTGATCGGGACCCGCGCGGCCCGGTCGCCGAAGACCGACTTGATGGCCTCGGTCTCGGTCGGGTCGTTGAGCTGGGTCGAGGACCCGTGGGCGTTGATGTAGCCCACCTCCGCCGGCGCGATCCGGGCCATCCGGAGAGCGTTGGCCATGGCGCGGGCCGCCTGACGACCGCCCGGGAGCGGCGCGGCCATATGGTGGGCATCGTTGGTGAGCCCGTAACCCACCAACTCGGCGTAGATCTTCGCGCCTCGGGCCAGGGCCCGTTCCCGCTCTTCCACGATCACGATCGCGGCGCCCTCGGCCATGACGAATCCGTCGCGGTCCCGGTCGAAGGGTCGGCTGGCGGAGGCCGGGTCGTCGTTCCGGGTCGACATCGCCCGGATGATCGCGAAGGCGCCGAAGGTGAGCGGGGCGAGGGGGGCTTCCGAACCGCCGGCGAACATCACGTCCGCCTCGCCCAGCATCACGGCCTTGGCTGCCTCGCCGATGGCGATCGCGCCCGAGGCGCAGCTCATCCCGTTGGTCAGGTTGGGGCCGGTGACCCCGAAATCGATGGCGAGATTGGCGCTCGAAGCGCCGGCGAAGACGGTCAGGGCCACCCCCGGGTCCACCGCCCGGACCCCGCCGGAGAGGAACCGGGTATGCTGCTCCTCGGCGAGCGATACGCCGCCTAACGCCGTCCCCATCATGACCCCGATCCGGTCTCGGTCCTCGCCTTCGAGCCGGAGCCCGGCGTCGTCGAGCGCCATCTTCCCGGCCGACAGCGCCAGCTGCGAGCACCGGTCCATCCGCTTGGAGCGCTTGGCGCCGAGGAAGTCGACCGGATCGAAGTCGTTGATCTCCGCCGCGATGTGGGTGCGGAATGGAGTAGGGTCGAACCGGGTGACCGGACCCACCGCCGACCGCTTGGCCATGAGACCGCGCCAGAGGCCCTCGACGCCGATCCCGATGGGGGTGACCGCTCCGATCCCGGTGATCACCGCGCGGCGGAGCCGGGTCATTCGCCCAACTCCGCCGCCCGCTTGACCCCCGCGATGGTGCGCGAGGCGATCCCGTGGACGAAAATCGGGCCGATGACCCACTCGGCCGCGGGCCGCCGGATCAGCGGCCAGGCCGGGCCGGTCCACTCGTGAATCAACTCGATCTCGGTCCCGCCGGCCGTCTCGGTGAGCTGCCAGACCACGTCCATGCCCGTCGTGATCCCGCGGATGTGCCGATAGCGGACCCGGTGATCGGCCCGCTCGATGGCCATCTCCGAGACCCACCACGTCGGCCAATCGAAGGCGCCGAACGGGCGGTAGGCCGCCATCTCGACGATGCCGCGATCGGATTCGAATCGCTCCAGCATCTTGACCCACCGATAGTGGTCGAGGAACGTCGGCCAGCGCTCCACCTCGCTGGCGTACCGGAACACCCGGTCGATCGGGGCGCGCACTTGGGCTCGGTCCACGGTTCGCATCATGGGAGGACACCCCAAGTCGCGACCACCCTCCACCCCGGCCTGGCGACGCAGTGGGCGGCGATGCCGCCCTGGGCCAGGAGCCCCGCCAGATCCCCGACGCGGAACCCCCGTTTGACCGAGGTGACCCCGTCGGCGCAGGTGGCCGGATCGAACCGGAGGGCTCGGCTCGCCACGAAAAAGCCGATCTGAGCGAGTCGCGATCGGGCCAGGTCGGCCAGGACGACGCCGATTCGGGCAACCCGGGTGGCTTCTCGGCAGAGCTCGAGGATCGCTGGGGGCGCGAGGTGGTGGGCGATCTGACTGAGGAGCACGATGTCGACGGATCGGCCGCCGAAGGGCAGCCGCAAGCCGTCGCCGACGGCCGTGGCGAGACCGCCCTCGGCCGCCATCCGAGCGGCGGTGGGATTGCGCTCCACCGCGAAGCAGGTCGCCGCGACGCCACGCCCGGCGAGCCAGCTGCCTAACGCCGCGGGCAGGTCGCCCATCCCGGTCCCGACGTCCAGCAGGGTGACCCGATCGCGGTGGCCGGATGACACCGCCCCGGGCCGGTCGGGACGCCGATCGAGGAGCCGGCCGACCCCGAAGCGAGCCGCCGCGACGCCGCCGAACCACCGGTTGGCTCGGGCGATGTTCCGAAGCGACGCTCGCACCAGGGCCGGATCGGCCCGGGGGTCGTCGAGCAGTTCCCGGCCCGGGGCCAGGTGGGCTTCGGCGGTCGTCATCCGAGGGTCCGGTAGCCGCCGCGGTAGTACAACAGCGGAGCCAGGTCGTGGGTATCGCCGCCGACCACCCTTCCGATCACGATGGTGTGGTCACCGACGGGAATCCGCTCGAGGGTCTCGCACTCGATGACGGCGACCACCCCGGCCAGGACGATCGAACCTCGCTCGGACCGCCGGTATCCGACCCCGTCGAACCGATTCGAGGCCGAGGCGGCGAACCGCCGCGAGATCCATTCCTGATCCTGCGAGAGCACGTTGATCGCGAAGCTCGCGGCCCGCTCGATCACGGCGTGGAACTCGGATCCGCGATCGACGTTGACCGAGACCAGCGGGGGTTCCAGTGATACCGAGGCGAAGCTGTTGGCCGTCATCCCGGCCGGGGCGCCGCTGGCCGGGCTCGCCGTGACCACCACCACGCCGGTGGCGAAGCGACCGCACAGCTCCCGGAACTGAGCCGCGTCGAGGGGGGAGGCCATGCTCTAAACTACCATGGCGGCCAGGAAACCGGGCCGGAGCACTTCGCCCGGCGGCACGAAATCGCCGGTGACGCCGATCAGGGTATGGCCGAGGTTCCGGCGCGACAGCCGTGAGACCGCCCGATCGAACAGGGCTGGCCAGAGCATCCCGTAGCCGATCATCCGTTCGACCATCCATTTGCCCCCGAACGCCTGCCGCCTGGCGGTGTGGTAGGGCAGCAGCCGATCGTGGCTGACCGGGCCCGGTAGGCCGAGCGCCGCGATCGCGACCGGCGCGAGCAATTCGGCTCCTCGGAGCGCGGCGCAGACGCCTTCGCCGGTGAACGGGTCGAAGAATTCCGCGGCGTCGCCGACCAGGGCGAGACCGTCGCCGATGACCCGCCGCGCGCTGGCGTCGAACGGTCCGCTCACCAGGACGCGCCGTTCGACCCGCTCGGGCCGAACCCGGCCCGCGACCGCCGGGAATCCGGCCAGCGAGTCGGCCCAGAAGCCGTCCGGATCCCCGATGGCGCGCCGAGCGGTCGCGGCGGGGACCACCACGGCCACGTTGGTCAAGCCGCCGCCGATCGCGTTGAGTCCGAGGTAGCCGCTCTGGCCGACGTGCATCTCGGCGACCGGGCCCATGTCGGTCACCTCGGCGACGTGGGCCACGAAGCCGTATCGGCGGATGGTCCGCCGCCGCCGCCCGCCTAACGCCCTCGCGACGGCCGACCGGAGCCCGTCGGCCCCGATGACGAGCCGGGCCTCGATGGTGGTTAGCTGGCCGTCCCGCCGGACCGTGGCCCGCTGTCCCGGCCCCGATCGCCCCAGCTCCACCAGCGCGGTGCCGTCGAGAACCCGCGCCCCGGCGGATCGCGCTGCCGCCATCAGGGTGTAGTCGAGGTGTTTGCGGGGCACCGACAGCCCGGCCGGCCGAAACGGCGACGGGCAGGCCTCGCCGAAGCGCCCTTCGAGTCGGGCGCCCCTCGGTCCGAACACGGTGGCGCCCAGGAGGGGAACCCCCCGGGCCTCGACCTCGGCGAGCACCCCGAGACCGGCGAGGTGGCGGACGGCTTCGGGGCTCAGGTATTCGGAGCAGACCTTGTCACGCGGGAACACCGCTCGGTCGATCGCGGTCACCCCGATGCCGGCCCGGGCCAGGTGGGTCGCGGTGGCGCTACCGGCGGGGCCCAGCCCGATGATGAGGACGTCGGTGGAGTCGATCGGCACCCCGGAACGATAGCCCGCTCGGGCGGCGGGCGCAGCCGCCCGAAACCGCCGATTCGGGCGCCGGCCTGGAGGGAGGCCGGCGAGCGGCTCAGGGCCGTCCGAGTCGGTCGAGCAGAACGGCCGCCATGGCTCTGGCGCCGACCAGGATCGCCCCTTCGTCCGCGACGTAATCGGGCGTGTGGGGCATTCCGACGGTCCCCTTGGCCGGGTTGCTCACGCCGAGGAAGAAGAACACCCCCGGGACCAGGTCCTGGAAGGACCCGAAGTCTTCGCTGAACGCCGGGACGATGACCTCGACGGGGACCACGTTCCCCGCGCCCAGGACCTGCTCGGCTGCCGCGGTGGCGCGGACGGTCAGGGCCGAGTCGTTGAAGACGCCCGCGATGGTCTTGGGTTGGTACCGTGGCGTGACCACGGTGCCGCCCTGGGCGAGGGCCCCGATCTCCCGCATCCCCTTCGTTACCGCGGGCCGGCTCAGGGAAGTCGCCATGATGGTCCCGCTGAGCAGGGTGACCCCGGCCGACTCCGCCACCTGGGGCGGGGTGACCAGCACCAGATCGCGCGGAGCCGGCCTCAGGATCTCGGCGGGAGCGACGGTGCCGAGCGCCGCGAGTCGGGTTCTGACCGCCGCGGTGGCGGCGCCGCGGTCGCCCTCACCGTGGATCGCGACCCGGTACCGGTCCCGGCCGCTCATCATGTCGCCGGCGATGGTCGCGAGCTGACCCACCGGAAAGGGAGCGGTGTGGACCCCGTAGATCGCCACCGGCGGCGGGTCGCGGAACACCCCGGCGGCGAGCATCGCGAGCGCCCCGGTGGCTCGTTCTTCGGCCGGCTGAAACACGAACAGCACGGTCCCGGCCAGGTCGCGGCGGTGGGACGCGAGCCCGGCGGCCAAGGCGATTCCGATGGTGGTGTGGACGTCGTGGCCGCAGATGTGTCGGACCCCGGGCACCATCGATCTGAACTCGACCGGATCCGGGTCGCTCGAATAGACCGCATCCATGTCGGCGCGATAGGCCACGACCGGCCCGGGACGTCCCCCCCGGAGCACCCCGACCACCCCGTGGCCGCCCACCCCGGTCCGGGTCTCGATGCCTAACGCTCGGAGCCGTTCCGCGACCTTCGACGCGGTCCGTTCCTCGGCGCCGGACACCTCCGGGTGCCGGTGGAGATCGCGACGGAACGCGATCAGCTCGGCCTCGAGCCCCGCCAGCGTGGCGCCGATCCGCGGGGCCAACGTCTCTTGAGCGAACGCTGGCCGCGCGATCCCGACGGCCGCGGCGAGGGCGAACCAGGGTGAGCAACGCATGGGATGCCGTTCGTGGTTGGGTCCGGTCGACCTACGCCCGGGACGGCGTTGCTGTTTCAGCGACGGCTTCCTCGGAGCGAACGGTGGCGGGCGGCACCGTCGCCGAGCCTTGCGGGGTGATTCGAAAGAGGGGACCTTCGCTCATGCGATCCGTGCTACTTTGTGGCCTCGCGCTGATCGGCGCCACCGCGGCGGCTCAGCCCCCGCAACCGTCGGTGGCCCCGCCGCCGCCCAAGTTCCAGTTCACCGTCGATTCCAACCTGATGATTCCGATGCGCGACGGCACTCGGCTCGCGGCCGACCTCTACCGGCCCACCGGGGCAGGGGACCGTCTCCCGGTGGTGCTGATCCGGACGCCGTACAACAAGTCCGGGGTGTTCTACGTCACCGAACCGGCTCGCTTCTTCGCCGGCCAGGGCTTCCTGGTGGCTGCCCAGGACCTCCGCGGGAAGTTCCGATCCGAAGGCGAGTTCGTCGTCCAGCTCGACGACGCCGAAGACGGTTACGACACCATCGACTGGATCGCCAAGCAGCCGTGGTCGAACGGCAGAGTCGGGACCTACGGCTGTTCCTACATGGGAGAAGTCCAGCTCCTCGCGGCCAAGATGCGGCACCCCAACCACACCGCGATGATCCCCCAGTCGTCGACCGGGGTGATGGGCTACGCCGGCGGGTTCCACACCAACTGGGGGACCTACGAGGGCGGAACCGTCGGGCTGAGTCCGCTGTTCGGGTGGATGGGCGGGGCAGGCTCGAAGGTCAAGGGACGGGCGGCCGACCTCTCGAAGATCGATTTCTCGTCGATGCTCAAGAGCCTCCCGATCGCGACCATGGCGGAGCGAGCCGGGCACCCGCCGTCCGACTTCCGCGACTTCGTGACTCACCCCCCGGCGGACCCGTATTGGGACGCCAAGCGCTACCTCCGCGACGACGATCGGTTCGACATCCCGGCCCTCCACGTCAACTCGTGGTTCGACGTAACGCCGGAACAGACGATGTACCTGGTCGGGCTGATGGAGCGAAACGGTGTCAGCGCCAGGGCTCGGAACAACCAGTTCGTGGTGATGTCGCCCACCGCGCATTGTCAGTCCGAATACGCTCCGGCCCCCACCAAAGTGGGCGATCGGGAATTCGGCGATGCCCGACTGGGCTATTTCGAGCTCTACCGCGACTGGTTCGACCATTGGCTCAAGGGTATCGACAACGACGTGACCAATCGCCCCAAGGTGCAGTACTACCTGATGGGTGCCAACGAATGGCGCACCGCCCCACGGTGGCCGGTCCCCGGCATGACCCCGGTCCCCTACTACCTCTCGAGTACCCGGGGGGCATTGACCTCCCGCGGCGACGGCCAACTCCTCCGCCGCCGCTCGCCCGCCGCCGGCCGCGATCAGTTCAGCTACGACCCCGACGATCCGATGCCGGCCCGCGGCGGCACGGTGTGCTGCACCGGCAACCCGAAGGACGAGCCGGGGGCCTTCGACCAGAGCGACCTCGAAACCCGTCCCGATGTGCTGGTCTACACCACGCCTCGACTGGAACGACCCCTCACCATCGCCGGTACCGTCAAGACGGTGCTCTACATCTCGTCCAGTGCCAAGGACACCGACTTCGCCGCGAAGCTGCTCGAGGTGGATTCGGCGGGCCGATCGTGGAACGTGGCCAGTGGGATCCTCCGGGTCCGGTATCGGGAGTCGATGGCCCGGCCGGTGTTGATGACGCCAGGTCGGGTATACCGGATCGAGGTCAGCCTCAAAGCGACCGCGCACCAATTCGCTCCCGGGAACCGTGTCCGTCTTTGGGTCACCAGCAGCGAGTTCCCACTTCACGACCGCAATCTGAACACCGGCGGAGACAACGTGACCGAAACGACCTGGCTCAAGGCCGTCAACACCGTCTATTACGGCGGGGCGACCGCGTCACGATTGATTCTTCCCGTCGTCCCCGAGTCGAGGTGACCAGGATGCAACGATCGATCGTCGCCTCGGGGTGGGTGGTCCGGTCGCTCATCGCGCTGGTGATCGCTGGGCCGCTTGCCGCCCAGCCAGCCCGCCAACCAAGGGTGTCGACCGGCACTATCCAGCCCGAGTGGATCGCGGCGCACGTCCGTTTCCTGGCCGACCCGCTGCTCGAGGGGCGCGAGACGGCGACCCGGGGCGGCGAACTGGCGGCCAAGTACGTCGCCAGTCAGTTCGAGACGCTCGGATTGAAGCCGTTGGGCCGGGACGGCAGCTTCCTCCTGCCGGTGCCGCTCAGGGTCTCGGCTGGGGTTCCCTCGCGGACCTCGCTCACGGTGACCGCGGGCGGCCGAACCGAGTCGTGGCGCTGGGGGCGAGAGTTCTTCCTCCACGCCGACAAGCGAGCCCGCGACGCCGCGATGAAAGGGGGGGTGGTGTTCGTCGGGTGGGGAGTGAGCGCTCCCGAACACGGCTATGACGACTACCGGGGCGTGGACGTTCGGGGCAAATGGGCGCTGATGTTCTTCGGCGGACCAGCCGCCCTCGGTCCGGACCACCGGGGCTACTTCGCGTCGCTGGCGGTCAAGGAGTCCGCCGCTCGGTCGCATGGGGCGCTCGGGGTGATTACCGCGCTGCCCGGTCCGGGGCCGTTGGTCGAGGAGAAGTTCGACCAGCTCGAGGGGTTCGGCTGGCTCGATGAGGCGGGCGAACCGCAGTCGATCTTCTTCGAGCGGTACACCGCGATCCGCCTCGCCGACAGTGGCGTCGCCAAGCTGTTTGGGGTGGCTGGCCGCGACTGGACCGAGGTGCTCCGCCAACTTGGCAGCGGACCGCAGAGCTTCCCGATCGACGCCTCCCTCGAGCTGGTGGCGGCGTTCGAACACCGAACCACCTCGGCAAGCAACGTGGCCGGGGTGTGGGAGGGCAGCGATCCGCGACTCAAACACGAGTACCTGGTCTACAGCGCCCATCTCGACCACGTCGGCAATCGCCCGTCCATGGCTGGAGGCGACAGCATCCACTACGGCGCCATCGACAATGCCGGCGGGACCGCGGCGATGTTGGCGATTGCCCGGGCCCACACGATCCGGCCCAGGCCCAAGCGCTCGGTGATCTTCCTCGCGGTGACCGGCGAAGAGAAAGGGATTCTCGGCTCGGATTATTTCGCCGCGCGGCCTCCGGTGCCCGCCTCCAGCCTGGTCGCCAACGTCAACCTCGACAACTTCGTCATGATCAACCCGATTCGCGATCTGGTCGGGTACGGAGCCGGGTACTCGACGATCGCCGAGCAGGTGTCGAGCGCGCTCACCCGGATGGCCATCCAGCCGAGCGAGGATCCGCTTCCGTGGATGACGATCTTCACCCGGAGCGACCACTACGCCTTCATGCGACGCGGTATCCCGGGGGTGATGTTGTTTCCGGGCAAACGAAGCGGTGACGGGACCCGCGATGGGTCGGCCGCCCAACGGGCCTGGTTCGATACCATTCACCACACCCCGCGGGACCGAGTCGACCAGGGAATCGACTGGCAGGTTGGCGCCCGCTACGCCGAGGTCAACATGCTGATCGGCGATGGCCTGGCCAACGACCCGCGGCGCCCGCGGTGGCGCGGCGAGAACCACTTCTTTCGTCTCAAGGAGCCTGGCCGCCCTTAGGCCCGGGTCGTCCCCCACCACGCGACCAGCCCGACCAGGACCGCCGCGGCGGTGGCCGCGGCGTTGACCCCGTTGTTGTCGAGCCAGGCCCACCCGCTTCGTCGGATCGCCGGGCTGCCGCACCGATGGACCCGGCGCTCGGTCGGTGCCTGACAACCCGGGCACCAGAACCGCGCCTGCCAGGCCGAGCCTAACGCCGAATCGAGCAGCATCGCGGCGAACCCGATGGTGGTGGCGGCGATGAACAGCCGGGAGTCGCCCATGAGCGCGGCCGGTCCGAGCGCCACCAGCGCGCCGCCGACGAGACCGCCAACCGTGCCAGCCCAGGTCACCCCCCCGCTGGTACCCGCCGCCACCCGCTGGCCGGTGAGGATGTCCCGCGGGGTCCGGCCGCTCAATGCCCCGAACGCGGTCGACCAGGTGTCGCTCGCGGCGGCGGCGAGCCCGACCGTGGCCAGCCAGAGGCCGAGTCCGGGAAAACGGAACTCGGCCAGTGCTCCCGCGGCGGCGGCCCCACCGTTGGCGAGCACCTGGAGGTGGTCGCGGACCTCCGTCACGGCCTGATCGGAATCCGAGTCGCCGCGGTGGGCCATCCGCGACACCAGGGTACTGGAGACGAAGAACACCCCGAGCGCCGCCAAGCCCGGCAAACCGGTGGCCGAGAGGATCGAAGTGCCGACTACCACCGCGGCGGCGAATCCCCCCCGAGACAAGGCTCGGCTTGCCCAACCGAGCCCGGCCACCACGAACGAGATGGCGACGGCGGCAAGCGGGTGCATCTGGCGAATCTAACGCGCCTGGGCGGCACGGGACTTTGAGGGGCGGAGCTTCGGTCTTATTGTTGTCGGGCCGCCAACTCGACCGAATCGCCGAACCGATCCGTGAGTGTCTCCGCAACCGTCAACGCGATCGTGCCGCTCGCCTTGCTCGAGGCGATCCGGAATCTCGACACCCCGCTCGACGATGGCCTGTCCGCCGAGCTCGCGGGGGAGACCTTTACCAAACGGCTCGGTCTCTCGAGCACGGTGGCCGCGCAGATCCAGCGGTATCGCGACATGGTGAGTCGGGGTGATGGCGTGACCGATGAAGAAGCCGTTCAGGTCTTCCGTCTGGTGGGCCGCCGCTCCGACGCCACCCTGGTCTACTCGGACGCGGGGCGCCGGGCGGCCCGACTGGCCGCCCGGCGCTACGGCGGGAGTCTGGGTCCGGTTGGCCGGTTCGTGCCCAAGGCCACCCGCCGCCGGATGGGGGTCCGCGCCGCCGCCCGGGCGATCAGGCGTGCCTTTGGGCTCGAGCTGAAAGCCGACCCCGGGGGACCCTGGGTCGGGGTCCGGGACAGCTTGGCCAGCCGAGCCGGCTTCGAGGGATCGGGCTGCTTCTATTATGCCGCCCTGATCGGTGAAGCGCTCCGGGTGGCGAGCGACTTCGAGGGATCGATGATCCACGAAAAATGCAAGTCGCGCGGCGACGCCGAGTGCCGCTGGAAGGCGGCCGACGCCGATCAACGCTGGTAGCCACGGAGCCACTCGATGCGCCATCTCGCCGATCTCGATCGTGCCGCCCTCGCCGAGGGCCTCGCCGCGGCTGGGGCCGATGGCTGGCTACTGTACGAATTCCGAGGTGTCAATCCGGTCTCGCTCCGGCTCCTTGGTGTCAAGCCGGGGACGCGGCGGCTGTTCGTCTACCTGCCCAAAGACGGCGCGCCCGTGGCGATCGCCCACAAGATCGAGCTGCAACCGCTGGCGGACTTCCCGGGCGAGGTCGTCGGATACGCTCGGTGGGAGGACCTCCACTCCGCGCTGGCCCGGGTCGTCGCCGGGAGGACGGTGGCGATGGAGGTCTCGAGGCTCGACGCGGTACCGTACCTCGATCGGGTGCCTCACGGCGTGGTCGAGTTGCTCGAGTCGTTGGGCGGCCGGGTGGTCTCGAGCGCTCCCCTGGTGACCACCTTCACCGCCCGGTGGTCGGCGGCCGAAGCCGACGACCATCGAGCTGCCGCCGAAGCCATCGCCGAGGTGGCCAAGCTGGTGATGGCCCACGCGGTGGCCCACGGCGGCCGCGGGCTCTCCGAGTCGCAGGTGCAAGCAATGGTTATCGAGGGCATCGAGCGGGCGGGTTTCGTGGTCGACCCCGGCCACTTGCCGATCATCGGCTTCGGGCCCAACGCCGCCAACCCGCACTACGAACCGGTGGCGGGGCAGGACCGCCAGCTCGGACCGGACGAAGTCGTCCTGATCGATCTCTTCGCGGGTCGGACCCTGAGCTCGGTCTTCGCCGACCAGACCTGGATGGGTTTCAGCGGGAGGGCGGTGCCGGAGGAAGTGGCTCGGGTCTGGACCGTGGTGCGGGATGCCCGCGACGCCGCCCTCGCGACCGTGTGGGACGCGGCTCGGCAGAAACGTCCCCTTCGAGGGTTCGAGGTCGATCAGGCGGCGCGGTCAATCATCGAGCGAGCCGGGTACGGCGAGTTCTTCGTCCACCGAACCGGCCACTCGATCGACCGCGACCTCCACGGTTCCGGACCGCACTGCGACAACTACGAAACCCGCGACGATCGAGTGATGATGCCCGGTGTCGGGTTTTCGGTCGAGCCAGGCATCTACTTGCCCGGACGGTTCGGGGTCCGCAGCGAAGTGAACGTTTTCTGGGCGCCGGGGGGACCGGTGGCGACGCCGGCCGAGCATCAACGCGACCTGATCCTCCCGTAGTCGCTGGAGCTGGAACGCATGGTGGCGGTATGGGCGGGGTTGCTGGGATTGGTGGCCGCGGACACCAGCTTGCTGGTGCGAGCGGTGCGTTTCTACCGTGCCGACCCCGGTCAGTCGCCCGGGCAAACCCAAGTCACCGCCTTCCTCGGCATCCCGCGGGACTTGCCCAAACCCGGCAGCGATGGAGAGGTGTCGCTCGCCTTGTCGATTCGGGTCGTCGACTCGACCGGGCTGCCGCTGTACGAGCAGGCCTGGCGCCGCCGGACCGCGGTACCGTATCCCCGGGGCGCGGCCGATCGCCTGGATCAGATTCGTTTCGCGATCGGGGCCGGCCGTTATCGGCTCCAAGCCAGTGTGGTCGACTCGGTCTCCGGGGTCAGGGCGAGTTCGGCGGTCGCCGTCGAGGGTTTCGCGACTCCACCCGACGCGTCTGACCTGATGATCAGCCCCTGGCTTCGGCCGGTGGCGACGGTCGACACGATTCCCCAGCCCGGTGAGTTCCGCCGCGGCGGGCTCATTCTCGCCATCGCCCCCGAGGTCGTCGTGGGCGGGGCCACCGCGTCGCTCGCCTACTTGCTCGAGACCTACGCCGGAACCGCGGTCTCCGGCCGCCTGATGGTGGAGGTCGTCGACGAGGCCGATCGGGTCCGCAAAGCGGTCGGCCCGACCCGACTCAACGTCGCCGCCGGCATCGGCCTGCTGACCGGCCAGCTCGAAGTCGGCGATCTCCCCGCCGGTGCCTACCGTCTCCGCACCGATCTGGTGCTCGGTGAACAGACCGTGCGGCGGAGCACCACCTTCCGAGTCGATCCGGTGGTCGCGAGCGCGCCGGCCGCGATTCCCGACCAGGCGTACTTCGGCGATTTCGGCGGGTCCGGACTGGACCAGGCGTTCGCCCCACTGACCGCGATCGCCGATCGCGACGAGTTGGCCGGCTGGCCCGCCGACGGCGGTGATGCGGCCAAGCGCGAGTTCCTCGCCCGGTTCTGGTCGAAGCGAGACCCGACCCCGCGATCCGCCGGCAACGAGCGGCGAGCTCAGTTCTACGAAGGCGTCGTCTACGCCAACGCCTTCTACTCCGACCCGGTTCGGGGTCTTGCCGGTTGGCAGACCGACCGGGGCCGCGTCTTTCTCCGCCAGGGGCTACCGGTCCAGGTGCTCCGACGTCAAGCGCGGGGTGCCGTCCCAGGTTATGAGGTGTGGCGGTACTTCGAGCCGGTGGGCCGCTATTACGTCTTCGTCGACCGCGGCAACGCGGGAGGGTTTCTCCTGGTCCGCTCGAACGACGCCGCGGAGCGCCAGGAGCCGCGGTGGCAACAACTGCTCACGCCGGGCGGGGTCCGGGAGGTGGTCGGGTTCCTTGGCCGGCAGGCGCTCGTCGACCCCTGATCGGGCCGGCGGTGCCGGTCCCGCCAGGGTGCGGCCGTTCGGTTACTTGTGCAGGTGGCTTTCGGCGGTGGCCTCGCGCACCAGGTCGAGCTTTGCCGGTTCGGGCGCCCGATGCCCGAAGGGCAGGGCACGATCGACGCCCATCGCCACGAAGAGAAGCGCCAGGTAGAGGAGCGAGTATTTGTACATGCTCCAGGCGGTCGGGGTCACTCCCTGCTCCTTGAGCAATCGAACGCAGTACCACAGCAGCCGCCCGCCCAGCAGCGCCGCCGCCACCGCATAGACCAATCCCTGATGCCCCGAGACGGTGGGCAACAGCGTCAAGGGCACCAACATGATGGTGTAGCCGAGCATCTGCTGCTTGGTTCGGTGCTCGCCTTTCACCAGCGGCATCATCGGGATCCCCACCCTGGCATAGTCCTGTTGCTTGATCAGCGCGAGGGCCCAGAAGTGGGGCGGGGTCCAGTAGAAGACGATGGCGAAGAGGTAGATCGCCGCCAGGTCGATCGAGTTGGTCATCGCGGCCCAGCCCACCAGGGGTGGGAATGCCCCAGCCGCCCCGCCGATCACGATGTTCTGGGGCGTGATCCGCTTGAGCCACAGGGTGTAGACCACCACGTAGAACGCGAAACCGGCCAAGGCGAGCCAGGCCGAGAGCGGATTGACGAAGTTCCAGAAGATCGCGAAGGCCGCGGTGGCGAGCCCGAGCCCATAGACCAAGCCAGCGGCCGGGGAAATCCGGCCCGAGGCGATGGGCCGCGACTTGGTCCGGGCCATGTTGAGATCGATGTCCCGGTCGAACCACATGTTGACCGCGTTGGCGCCCCCGGCCATCAGGTAGCCGCCCAGCATGACCCACCCGATCAGTGCCAGCGAGGGCAGGCCCCGATCGGTGATGAACATGGGCGCCAGGGTGGTGAGCAGCAGCAGGGAGATGATCCGCGGCTTGGTCAGGGCAATGAGGTCGCGGATGATCGAAGCCATGGGCCCAGGGCGTCCGTAGGGTAGTGTCGGGGGACGGCAGCAAATATACTCCAGGCTGCCCCGGTCGGCAGCCGACTCCCACTCGAGGATCCTCGTGACGCACACCGAACGCCTTCCCCGCACGATCGGGCTCTTCTCGGCCATCGCGGTGATCGTGGGGACGACGATCGGTTCCGGGATCTTCCGGGTCCCGGCCACGGTGGCGGGCCGGTTGGGCGAGCCGGGCCCGATCATGCTGGCCTGGGTCTTAGGCGGCGCCCTGGCGCTGTTCGGGGCGCTCACCCTCGCCGAACTGGCCGCCATGTCACCCCGGTCCGGGGGGCTCTTCGCTTATATCGACGATGCCTTCGGCCCGTTGCCGGCCTTCCTGTTCGGGTGGGCCCAGCTCGCCGTGATCCGGGCGTCCGCGTTAGGCGGGATCTCGACGATCTTTGCCGAATACTTCGGTTACTTCGTGCCGCTGGGCGAGGGGATCGCGATCGGCCCGGTGACCATCGGTGGCGTGAATCTCGCTGCCGCGATCACCATCCTGGTCGTCGCCACGGTCAATTACCTCGGCGTCAAGTACGCCGCCCGGGTCATGGGGGTCGCCACGATCGCCAAATACGCCGGGATGATCGGTTTGGTGCTCCTCGCCTTCGCCGCCGGTCAGGGCGACTGGGGCAATTTCTCCGGCTCCGGCACCACCGCGTTCAGCATCTCGATGGTCGCCTCGGCCCTGGTCTCGATCATGTGGGCCTACGACGGCTGGGCGGATCTCTCGTTCATCGGGGGCGAGATCAAGAACCCGGGGCGGAATTTCCCGTTGGCGCTGATCTTCGGCACCATCCTGATCATCGCCGCGTACTTGCTGCTCAACGCGGCCTACATCTACCTGGTGCCGGTTCCGGAAATGGCGGGGCAGCGCCTCATCGCCGCCACGGCCGCCGAACGGATTCCGTTGCTCGGAGGAGCCGGCGCGGCGGTGGTCTCGGCGATCGTGATGATCTCCTGCTTCGGAACCCTGAACGGTTCGATGCTCACCAATCCCCGGATCTTCTTCGCGATGGCCGATCGCGGCCTGTTCTTCAAGGGCGTGGCTCGGGTCAGTCCCCGTTTCCAGACCCCGTCCGTGGCGATTTGGCTGGCGGCCGCCCTCGGGTGCGCCTACGTGCTCTTCAACGATTTCCAGCAGCTGGCCGATCGCTTCGTCCTGGGAATCTGGCCGTTCTACATCCTGGCGATTCTCGGTGTCTTCGCGCTCCGGAAGAAGGCACCGAACGCCGATCGGCCCTACCGGACCATCGGGTATCCCGTGGTCCCGATCGTCTTCCTGTTGGCCGCGACCGGCATGGTAGTCAACGCCCTGGTCACCGACCCGGTGAATACCGGAGTGACGTTCGGGATTCTGCTAACGGGGCTGCCGATTTACTACGCCACCATCGGGCGGCGGCGCTAGTCTAGGCTGGGACGAACGGCGCCAGTCGTCGTGGCGGTCGCGGAATCGGTACCGAGGTCGCTTGACCCCGGTTGCCTCGTCCGTATGTTTGACCCGTCGTTTTCCACAACCTCGAAATACCCATCTGGAGTAGCCGATGCGGCAGCCATCGTTCCGACCACTCTATCTCGTTGCCGGTATTCTACTTAGCCTGCTGACCCCCAGTCTGGCGGGGGCCCAGGGTGTCACCAGCGCGGCGGTCCAAGGTGTCATCACCAAGGAAGGCGGTGCGGGCGTCGAGGCGGCCAACGTCTGGCTGATCAACTCGGCGACCGGGGTGCGGACGACGACCACCAGCCGGGCGAACGGCCGTTACAACTTCGAGAACGTGCCTCCGGGCGGACCGTACACCATCGAGGTTCGCGCCATCGGGCTCGAGCGGGCCACCAAGTCGGGCATTCTCCTGACCCTGGGACAGCGGTACATCGCCGACTTCGAGATGAAGAGCCAGGTCGTCACGCTCGAGGAGATCACGGTGGTGGCGACGACCAACCCGCTGATCAACGCGGGGCGAACCGGAGCGGCCCAAGTCATCTCGGACACGGCGATTCAGCGGCTGCCGCTCCTGGGAAGAAACTTCACCTCGCTGCTGAACACCAACCCGCAGGTGGCCACGACCGGAGGCGGCGGCATCACCATCGCCGGTCAGAACAACCGCTTCAACAACATTCAGATCGACGGCGGGATCAACAACGACGTCTTCGGGCTCGCGGCGAGTGGCACTCCGGGCGGCCAGGCCGGCGCCAAGCCGATTTCGCTCGAAGCGCTCCAGGAGTTCCAGGTCCTCACCGCGCCGTTCGACGTTCGGCGGGGCAATTTCTCGGGCGGTCTCGTCAACGCGGTGACCAAGTCGGGGACCAACAGGTTCTCTGGCTCCGTTTTCGGTTATCTCCAGCGGCAGGATCTAGTCGGCCTCGACACCGCCAACAACAGGCTCGCCAATTTCTCGGTCAAGCAGTATGGGTTCACCTTTGGCGGCCCGATCGTCAAGGATCGGATGCACTTTTTCGTCTCGGGAGACATCCAGGACCGGCTCTCGCCCTTCACGGGGAACGAGGCGACCATTCCGGCCACCGGGATCACCGTCGCCACCGCCGAGCGGGTGACCAGCATCATCCGGACCAAGTACGGCTTCGATCCGGGAACGTTCGACTCACCGGTGATCGAGCGGCCCGACAATAACTTGTTCGGCAAGCTCACCTACCAGGTTTCCAGCAACCATCTCGCCGAACTGTCGCACAACTACGTCAACGCCGGCGACGACAACTTCAACCGAGGCAGCCGGACCCGAACCGACCGCGACGGCTGGCAGCTGTCCAACAGCGGATATCGGTTCGAGTCGAAGACCAACAGCACCCGGTTCAAGCTGACCAGCTCGCTGGGGTCGTCGTCGAACGAGCTGCTGGTGAGCTATCAGACGGTTCGCGATCAACGCCGGGTCGCCAATCGGGTGCCGCTGCTCCTGGTTCAGGGTGACGTCGCAGGCAACTACCTTGCCGCGGGCGCCGAGAAGTTCTCCCAGGCCAACTCGCTCGATCAGAACATTCTCGAGATCACCGACAACTTCACCTTCGGGGTCGGCAACCACCAGTTCACGGTCGGGACCCACAACGAGTTCTTCAGCTTCCGGAACGTGTTCTTCCCGGGCTCGCTCGGGGTCTGGACGTTCGCGAGCGCCGACGCCTTGGACGCGGGCACGCCCAACCGGTACGAACTGTCGTTCGGCACCACCACCCGCCCCGAGGGTCCGATCGCGGATTGGTCGGCGGTCCAGATCGGCGGCTACCTCCAGGATCGCTGGAACGTGTCCGATCGGGTCGCGCTGACGTTCGGGGTTCGGTTCGACGTGCCGTTCCACGACTCGCCAGTGGCCAACCAGGCCTTTGCTACCGCCTTCCCGGGGTGGCGGACCGACGCGTTCCCTTCCGGCAACGTGGCCGTCGCCCCTCGGTTTGGATTCAACTGGGACGTCTGGGGTTCCGGGCAGACGGTGGTACGCGGTGGCGTCGGCCTCTTCTCGGGTCGTCCGCCTTACGTTTGGCTCTCCAACGCGTTCACCAACACCGGTCAGGAGCAGTTCACCCTGGTGTGCACCGGAAACGTAGTGCCGACCTTCACCCTGAATATCGACAACCTCCCGCGCACCTGTCTCAACCAGCCGCCCGGCACGCCGCCGGCCCAGACCATCAACGTCTTCGATCAGGACTTCCGGTCGCAGCAGTCGCTCCGGTACGCCTTTGGGGTCGACCACACCTTCGGCAGCGGGATCGTCGGGACCCTCGATGTGATCCATACCCGAAACCGCAACACGATGTACGTGAACAACATCAAGCGGATCGAGACCAACAACAACGCCGAAGGGCGGATGCTCTACGTGGCCGATCCAGATCCGGCCAAGGCGGCGTTCGCGACGGTCGTGACGCACGAGAATCGCTCGAAGGACCGCTCCTGGTTGGTCACCGGACAGCTCCAGAAGCGTTTCGAGAGCGGAGTCGAGTTCAACGCCGCCTACACCTGGCAGAAGAGCGAAGACCTCTTCTCGCTGACCTCGAGCATCGCCACCTCGAACCTCAATTTCACCTCGCTCGACGGCACCCTCGCCAACCGAAACCTGACGACCTCGGGCTTCGAGACGCGGCACAAGATCGTCCTTTCGGGCACCGTCAACGTGCCGTTCGGTATCGCCCTGTCGATGATCTACCGCGGCCAGTCCGGCCTGCCCTTCGCGTATACCTACAACGGCGACGCCAACGGCGACGGGATCAACGGCAACGACCTGATGTACGTCCCGAAGGATCCCAACGACATCAGCCTGCAGGTGCCCGCCGACTACGCGGTGCTCGACCAGTTCATCGCCTCGGAGCCGTGCCTGCGGTCGCAGCGGGGCACCGTGATGCGGCGGAACAGCTGCCGCAATCCGTGGATCAGCTTCATCGACGCTCGGCTCTCGAAGTTCATCAACGTCCCGGGCGGCAACAAGATGCAGATCACGGCCGACATGTTCAATTTTCTCAACATGCTGGACAAGGATTGGGGCTTGCAGCGAGAAACCAGCGCGTTCGAGGAGTTTAACTTCCTCCGCGTGGTCGGGACGGACAACCGCGGAACCACGAACACCACCGCGGACGATCGCGGCCGCTACGACCTTCCGAAGACCGGCACCACCATCGTCCTCCCGCGCCTCCGGCCGGTCCAGACCTTCGGCTCTCGGTGGCGGGTCCAGCTCGGCGCCAAGTACGTGTTCTAGCCCCGGGCAGCCAACCGATCGGGGAGCGAGAGGTTGCCTCTCGCTCCCCGATGTCGTTCATCACCGGCCGAATCGCTACGTCCTCACCCGCACCATCATCCAAGCACCGAGCAGTAGAAAAACCCCGTTCGGGACCCAGGCGGCGGCGCCGGCCGGGTCGATCACCCCGGTCGCCCCGACCGCCTTCATCAGGTTGATCAACAGCAGGTAGAACACCGTGGTCCCCAAGCTGATCGCGATGCCCCACGCGGTGCCGGCCCGGGGATTCGTCATCGCCAGCGGCGCGCCAAACAAGGCGATCACCAAGCAGGCCGCCGGGAGCGCCAACTTGATGGCCTGATCGACCTCGAGCTTCTTGGTGTCGTTGCCCGAGCGGCGCAGGGTGCGGATGTACTCGCCCAATTCGGCGTAGGCCATCTCCTCGGGGCGTTTGGGCTCGATCAAGAGCGACCGGGGCTGCTCGTTGAAAGACTTCAACTCGAGGCTCTGGAACCGGATGGTCCGCGGCACCGCGGTATCGGCCAGCAGGTGGGACGAGCCGCCCATCAGCCGCCACCGGCCGGTGGTGTCGTTCCACCGGGCGCTGTCGGCCGAGATGGCGATGTTGGCGTAGCCTTCCCGGCGGCCGGCGTGTTCGAGCACCACGCCGTGCATTATCTTGGTCTCGGTGTTGAGATAGCGGACCGAATAGGTCCAGCCGTCGTCGGCGATGTAGACGAACTCGTGCCGGGTGGTCTGGTTCCGGGCGATCCGCTCCTTCTCCAGTTCGAGCTGACGGGCCGTGGTTCGGGTGGCGACCTCCCCGATCCAGAAGCAGAACACCGCGGCCAGGCTGCTGGCGATCAGGAGCGGCAGGGTCAGCCGATGGAAGCTCACCCCGCCGGCTTTCGCGGCGGTGATTTCCGAGTTCCTCGCGAGCGGCCCGATGGTGAACACCGTGGCAAAGAGCGCGGCTGCGGGAATCATCTGCGCCATGTGACCCGGGAGGCCGTACAACCCGGCAAGCGTGATCGTCGCACCGGACAAGTCGCGGTCGAGGAGCCGATTGAGCCGGTCGGTGGTGTTGATCAGGACCGATACCAGCGGCAGCCCGATCGCGGCCAGCACGAAGATCTTGAGCCATTGCCACAACACGTACCGAGACAGCAAGCGAACCATCGGCACGTCAGGCTTCCTTGGGCTTGCGGCCAAATGGGCGGAGCAGGCTGTCGACCAGATCGGAAAGGTCGCCTCCCCGGGTCGAGCCGAACTCCCGATTGACTCGCCACAGTCCGATGACGCCGGCCGTCAGCACCAGGATGTTGGGGAACCACATCGCCAGGGCTGGCGGGACGAGACCCCGGTCCGCCAACGACTCGCCGCCGACCATGCTGATGTAGAAGATCGCGAAGATCACCAGCCCGCCTCCGATCACGAGGCCCATCCCGCCCCGAGGGAATCGCAGCGCCAGCGCCAGGCCGATCAGGACGAACGAGAAACAGGCCACGCTGATGGTGTACTTCTTGTGGATCTCCACCGAGTAACGGTGAGCCTGGGTGGTGCCGTACCGTTCGTCCTGTTGCGCCCCGGTGACCTCCGCCAGCGACGTCAGCTGAAGCGGGGCTTGAGCGTTCACGGCGGCCAGCATCGCCGAATCCGCCGCGGTCTCGACCATGGCGGCGGGCCTCGGCGCCGGCTGCGCTGGCAGGCTTTGGGAGGGGCGCGATGCCGGTTCCTCCGCCTCCGCCACCTGGGGCAGCAGAATCTTTCCGATGGCGCGTTCGACCACCCGCCACTGGCCGCAGTGCTTCTTGGGCGGGGCCGAATCGGCGATCCGGACCGGCTCGGCGCTCTGGTAGACCCGCATCAACGTCCTCAGGTCGCGGCGAGCGTAGTCCTCCCTGGTGGCCTGGGCCCGGGCCCGACTGCGGCGGAAGCTGCTCACCTGATCCATCATCTCGCAGGTGGTCATCTCTCGATCACCCCGGTCGAAGTTGGTCGAGTCCCGTTCGAAGAGGTTCTGGACGTTCTTGACCCGGATGGTGTTCCGGACGAAGCGAGTCACCTGGAATTGACCTGGCTCGAGCGTCTTGTACTCGTGAACCCGCCCGGTGTGCAACGTCAGAATCAGGTCGGTCTGGTTCTCGGCGAAAGCCATCGCGCCGCTGTCGGCGTAGATCACCCGGCGGCCGTCGACCAGGCTCAAGTCGAAAATCTCCACCTCGCGCAGGTGGCCCGAGCCGGGAAAGACGTAGGCGGCCCGGATGAAGTAGGGCGGCAGGTTGTTGATGGCCTGCTCCCGCATCTGGAAGGCTGGCTTCTTGACCCCGATCCCGGTCTGGAGGTTCTTGAGGCGGGCATTGCTGCGCGGCAGCACCTGGTCGATGAACAGGAAGTTGACCAGCATCACGGTGATCCCGGCCGCCATGGTCGGCCGGAGCATCTGGAGGACGCTGATGCCGCCCGCTCGCATCGCGGTGATCTCGTTGTCGCTCCCCATGGTGCTGAACCCGTAGAGCACGGCCACCAGGACGGCCATCGGCAGGGTCAGCGCGATGATGAACGGCACGCTCAAGACCAGGACCTCCACGATGACGGCGGTCGGCAGGTCCTTGCCGACCAAATCGCCGAACCGCTTGGCCAAGGTGTTGATCATCATCAGGCCGGTGCATGCCGTGAGCGAAAACGCGAACGGCAAAGCCACGGACCGAAGCATGTGTCGCCGCAACAGACGCATGCCCCAAACTTAACGGCGGCCTTGGCTCCCCGCCGAGCCGGCTGTACACTCCCCCGATGCGAGCCCGTTTGTCGATCCTTGCCCTGGCCGTCGCCGGCTGTCAGACGCCCCCGCCCGCTCCCGAGGTCGACGGCTCGGCGATCCTCGAGTACGTCGAGAAACAGGTCGCGTTCGGTCCCAGAGTCCCCGGAACGGAGGCCCACCGCCTGACCTACCAGTGGCTCGCCGAGGAACTGGGCCGCCGCGCCGACACCGTGGTCGTCCAAGGTTGGCGCCACCGAACCGCGGCGGGGGACAGCATCCCGCTGTGGAACGTCATCGGCCGCTTCCAACCTGGCGCGCAACGGCGGCTGCTGCTGCTGGCCCACTGGGATTCGAGGCCGGTCGCCGATTACGACACCGGTTCCCGCGCCAAACAACCCGTGCCCGGGGCCAACGACGGAGGCTCCGGCGTCGCGGTGCTGCTCGCGGTCGCCGATGCCCTGAAGGCCCGGGCGCCCGGCGTCGGAGTGGACGTTCTGTTCGTCGACGGAGAGGACTACGGTACCTTCACCCCCGAGACGGACGTGCTACTGGGGTCCCGGTACTACGCCGCCAATCAGCTTCCGGGCCCGCGGCCGGAGTATGCGATCCTGCTCGACATCGTGGGAGGACGAAACGCCCAATTCCGCAAGGAGGGCCATTCGTTGACGGCGGCGCCGGCCGTGGTGGAACTGGTCTGGAACCTCGCCCTCCGAATGGGATACGGGAATCTGTTCCTCAACGAGGCTGGCGGCACCATCACCGACGACCACGTTCCCCTCCAGGCAGCTGGAATTCGGGCCATCAACATCATCGGTGACTTCGGTCCCTCGAGTACCTACCCGTGGTGGCACACCACCGAGGACACACCCGACAAACTCAGTCCCGAGGTGCTCGCCGCGGTCGGCAACGTGGTGGTCGGGGTCGTCCGGGAGGCGAAGGCGTTGAAATGATGACGTGATGCGGCGTTTGGGTTAACGCTCACGCCAGCCTCGGTCGTAGCTTGTCGCCATGACGAGCACCGAACGCCATTCCCTCGCGGTACTTCTGGTCGTAGGCCTCGCCGGCCACGCCATCAGGGTCTTCGCCACTCGACCGGGCTCCGCGCCCGGCGGGGTGACCATCGCGTCTCTGCTCGGCCCCGGCGAGGTCGCGACCCATCGGGCCCGTTCGGCCACCGCCGGCCGTCCCTTGGCGAAGGGGGAGCGGATCGACCTCAACACCGCAAGCGCGGCCGACTTGGATCGGCTGCCAGGAATCGGTCCCGGCCTCGCCTCGAAGCTGGTTGCCGAACGGGCCAAGCGTGGTGGGTTCCGGTCTATGGCCGCGGTCGACTCGATTCCTGGCATCGGAGAGGCCCTGCTCGATCGGATCGCCCCGCACCTGACCTTGCCGGATACCGGTCGGAAGAAGCCTCGGCACCAGTCCGTGCTCCCGGGCGCGCCGCCCCCGCCGCAGGTGGTCGTTCCCAAGCGGGGCAAGGGGGGGTCGGCGGCTCCCAAGGTGCGGGTCAATACGGCCTCCGAACTCGAGCTGGTGGCGCTCCGAGGGATCGGTCCGGCCCGGGCGAAAGCCATCGTCGCATATCGCCAAGCCAACGGGCCATTCGCCTCGGTACGAGACCTCGAAAAGGTCCCCGGGTTACGGCCCGCTGTCGTCCGTCAGCTCGAGTCACAAGTGATTATTCCGTAACGACTTGAGCTGCCAACTGGCGGTTCGACCCCGACCCCTTCGGGGACCCCCTCGAAGACGGCGCAAATCCTTGCAAAAGGGACCCGGTTTCCGAGTTCACTGGAGCGGTCCGGCACCCCATGGCTTCGAGCGTCGTAGCACCCCCCGGCATTGGCGACCGGCTCGGCGAGATTCTCCTGACGGAGGGCTTGCTGAACCGGGACCAACTGGCCGCGGCCCTGGCCGAGCAGAAGACGACCGGGCACCGGCTGGGGTACATCCTGGTCAAAATGGGGGTGATGCCGGAGGTCGAGGTCACCAAAGTCTTGGCTCGGCAGCATCGGATGCCGGCGGTCGACCTCTCTCGGTTCGAGGTCGATCAGAAGATCCTCAAGCTGATCCCCTCGGATGTGGCCCGAAAGCACTGCGTTCTCCCGCTCAAACGGGAGGGTCGCACGCTGACCGTGGCCATGGCCGACCCGACCGACCATGGGCTGCTCCAAGACCTCAAGTTCATCACCCGCTTCGATCTCTTCCCGGTGCTGGCGGGGGAATACAGCCTCCGCACCCTCATCGAGAAGTACTACGATGCCTCCGACAACCAGCAGCAACAGCTCCATGACCTGCTCAAGGACATGGAAGGTCTCGGTCTCACCGACGACCTCGAGCTGGCCGAGGACCAGGAAGAGGAAAACGTCGGCCAGGCGCAGATCAACGACGCCCCCGTCGTCAAGCTCATCAACGGGGTTCTGACCGACGCGGTCAAGCGGGGTGCCTCCGACATTCACGTCGAGTGCTTCGAGCACGAGATGCGGGTTCGATATCGGGTCGATGGCGTCCTGCACGAAGTGATGAAGCCGCCGATCAAGATGCGGGCGGCTCTGATCTCACGGATCAAGATTCTCTCCCAGCTCAACATCGCCGAGCGCCGGATTCCCCAGGACGGTCGCTTGAAGCTCAAAATGGGCAACAAGGTGATCGACTTCCGAGTCTCGACCTTGCCGTGCCTCTTCGGCGAAAAGATCGTGCTCCGTATTCTCGACAAGGGCAACCTGACCCTCGACCTCAGCAAATTCGGGTTCGAACCGAAGGCCGAGCAGGACCTTCTCAAGGCGATCCTCAACCCCTACGGAATGGTGCTCGTCACCGGACCGACGGGCTCCGGAAAGACCACCACGCTGTATTCCGCGCTCCAGCGCATCAATACCATCGAAACCAACATCATGACCGCGGAAGACCCCGTCGAGTACAACTTGATGGGGATCAACCAGGTTCAGGTCCGGCCCGACATCGGGCTCACCTTCGCGGCGGCGCTGAAGGCGTTTCTGCGGCAGGACCCGAACGTGGTCATGATCGGCGAAATCCGAGACCTCGAGACCGGCGGCATCGCGATCAAGGCTGCCTTGACGGGCCACCTGGTGCTCTCGACGCTCCACACCAACGACGCGCCGAGCACCATCACCCGTATGATCGACATGGGCATCGAGCCGTTCAACGTCTCGGCGGCGGTCAACCTGGTGGTCGCGCAACGATTGGTCCGGCGGATCTGTTCCGGCTGCAAGGCCCCCGCGAAGTACAAGGACGAAGAACTCCGGGCCCTGGGCGACAAACTTGACCAAATCCGCCAGATTCCGATGATGAAGGGAACCGGGTGCGAGACCTGCGGGGGGACCGGCTACAAGGGCCGGGCCGGTCTTTACGAGGTCATGGCGATGTCCCACGAGTTGCGGCGAATGATCTTGCGGGGAGCGTCGGTCGCCGAGTTGCGTGACCAGGCGGTCAAGGAGGGGATGCTGCCCCTCCGGATGGATGGCGTCAAGAAGCTCGAGCGAGGCGTGACCACACTGGAAGAAGTCGTGAAGGAGACTGCGGCATGAGCGACGAAATCAAGATCGGCGAGGCGCCAGCGGCGGGCGCGGGAGACAACCGGAGCCGCCTCAATCTGCGATCCCTCCTCCAGGAGATGATCGACAAGGACGCCTCCGACCTCCACATCACGGCGGGGGAACGCGCCAAGATCCGGATCGACGGCGACATCACCGACTCGTCGGTCGATCACGTGATGACCCCCAAGGACACCCTCCAGCTCGCCTATTCGGTGCTCACCGAGGCGCAGAAGAAGCGCTTCGAACTCGAAGACGAGCTCGACTTCTCGTTCGGGATCCAGAACCTGGCCCGGTTCCGCGGCAACGTATTCAAGCAGCGGGGCTGCGTCGCCATGGTGCTCCGGATGATCCCGTTCCAGGTGCGGACCTTCCAGGATCTCGGGCTGCCGCCGGTGATGGCCAAGCTGTCCGAGAGGCCTCGCGGTCTCATCCTGGTGACCGGGCCGACCGGCTCCGGTAAGTCCACCACGCTCGCCGCGATGATCGACAAGGTCAACAAGGAGCGGAAGGGCCACATCATCACGGTGGAAGACCCGATCGAGTTCATTCACCGCCACCAGAGCTGTATCGTCAATCAACGCGAGATCGGGACCGACACCAAGAGCTTCTCCACCGCAATCAAGTATGCCCTGCGGGAGGACCCGGACGTGATCCTGGTGGGCGAAATGCGGGATCTCGAGACCATCGCCGCGGCCCTGACCATCGCCGAAACCGGCCACTTGGTGCTCGCGACCCTGCACACCAACTCGGCGGCCGAGTCGATCAACCGAATCATCGACGTCTTCCCGCACAACCAGCAGTCCCAGGTCCGGGCCCAGCTCGCCTTCGTCCTCGAAGGAGTGGTCACCCAGACCCTGCTCCAGCGGGCGCGCGGCAAAGGTCGAGTGATGGCCTGCGAGATCATGGTGGCGACCCCGGCGATTCGGGCCCTGATTCGCGACGACAAGATCCACCAGATCTACTCGGCGCTGCAGTCCGGCAAGAAGCACGGGATGCAGACGATGACCGATGCCCTGTACCAGCTCTACATGAACCGCGAGGTCTCGAAGGACGAATGTCTCCGGGTGGCCCAGGAACCCAACGAGTTCCTCCGGATGATCGGCGAGAAGCCGATGGACGATCAGCCGATCGGTGAGCTGCCCCAGAACAAGACGGATCGGACGCTGGCCCGTAGGTAACGACGAACGCAGAGGCGACCATGGCGGTATTCGAGTACACGGCGAAAAACACGGCCAACGGCCAGATCATGAAGGGAACGCTGGACGTTCCCTCCAAGGACGACGTGATGTCGTACTTGAAGGAGAATCGGCTCCTGCTCGTCACGGTTCGCGAGCAGCCCAAGCAGATTCTCTTCAAGATGCCGGGGTCCAGGGGTGTCAGCACCCGGGACCTGGTCATCTTCACCCGGCAGTTCGCCACGATGATCAACGCGGGCCTCCCGCTGGTGCAGTCGCTGACCATTCTCGCTCAGCAGACCGAGAACAAGGCCCTCAAGGAGATCGTCAAGCAGGTGGTCTTCGACGTCGAGGCCGGCAACACCTTGGCCGACGCGTTCCGCAAGCACCCCAAGGCGTTCCCCGATCTGTACGTGAACATGGTGGCCGCCGGTGAGGCCGGCGGTATCCTCGACACCATCTTGCTCCGGTTGGCGACGTTCCTGGAAAAGAACGACGCCCTGGTTCGCAAGGTGAAGGGCGCCATGGTCTATCCGGCGGTGATCATCTCGGTGGCGGTCATCGCCATCGCGGTGCTGCTGATCTTCGTGATCCCGACCTTCGAGAGCATGTTCGCCTCGGTGAACATGGAGCTGCCACTCCCGACTCGAATCGTCATTGGCGCCTCCAAGGGCCTCACCCAGTGGTGGTGGGCGTTTCTGCTCGGGGCCGGCGCCTTGGCGTTCATGGGACGGCAGTACTACCAGACGCCCGATGGCCGGAAGCGGGTGGACGGGGCGCTCCTGAACGCGCCGGTGGTTGGAGACCTGCTCCGGAAATCGGCGGTCTCCCGGTTCACCCGGACCCTGGGCACCCTGATCTCGTCCGGCGTCTCGATCCTCGACGGGCTCGAGATCACCGCCAAGACGGCCGGCAATCGGGTGATCCACGACGCCGTGATGCAGTCGCGGGCCTCGATCGCCGGCGGTGAAACCATCGCGGGTCCGCTCCAGCACTCCGCCGTGTTCCCGCCCATGGTCATCTCGATGATCGCGGTCGGCGAACAGACCGGCGGGCTCGACGAAATGCTCGCGAAAATCGCCGACTTCTATGATGCCGAGGTCGACGTCGCGGTCAGCGCGTTGCTCAGCTTGATGGAACCGATCATGATCGTCGTCCTGGGCGTCGTGGTGGGCGGCATGGTCGTAGCGATGTACCTCCCAATCTTCGATATGGTGAACGCGGTCCAGTAGCCTTCGACCGCACACTCGACTGACACCACGGGGAGGCACGGGTGGGGGCCGGCGGGAGCCGACCCCCACTCTTCTTTCCGGACGGTCGCTACAGCAGCCGTTTCGTCGCTGGCCGGAAGCCCATCGCCGAGTTGAGCCAGCGAACCAGGGGGAGCATCGCCTTGAAATCGGTGGCGAGCTTGGTCACCAGCCCGGCGGTCCGGAGCTCCGAGGCCGCGACGTCGCGCCCGACGGTGAACGACTGGAGGCGGAGCCAGTCGCCCGCTGGGTGATCGGGTGGATAGCCACGGGGAACCCGGGTGAGCATCGCGTCGGCGTGAAAGGTCCCGTACCGACGCCGAAACGCCGGGGTCGAGACGATCGCCCGCAGGGCCGCCGGCTTGGCCGCGATGGCGTCGCGGATCTTGCCGAGAGCCGTCCGGGGCGGCATCCAAACCCCGGCGGCAACGAAAGAGGTCTTGGCGTCGAGGTGAAAGTAGAACCCGGCCCCACCCTCGGCGTCCTGGCCGACCCCGCGGCCGGCATCCTGATGATAGAACCAGATCCCGGCGTTGGTCTTGTACGGCGATTTGTCCTTGGAGAATCGAATGTCGCGGTTGATCCGGAACATCGATCGCTTAGCGTCGCCGACGATCTCCGGGGCAAACGATGCCAGCCGGGCATCGAGCGCCTCGACCAGTGCCTTCATCGGCGCCCGAAGCTCGGCCTCGTAGTCCGACCGATGCGCGTCGAACCACGCTTTGTTGTTGTTCCGGCCGAGGTCCCTGAGGAACCGCTGCGCCGCGGACGGAAACCCGAGAAACTCGGTCATCGACCCTCCCTACGGCCGTCAAATTCGAGACACCTCGCCGAAACGCCCGTAAGGTACCGCGAGCTCAGCGCCCAAGGCAGGATCGGGCGGTTCCTCGCTCGACTCGCGGTCCGCCTTCTCCCACGCCGCCTCCCGCTTGGCATGGGCAACCATCGCCTCGAGCGAGGCCTGCGCCAGGCGCCAACGGGCCTCGGTGAGGCACGGATTCCGGGATGGGATATAGACTGTCGGCCGTAACATGGATACCTCCCTGGGGACCGGTTCGTCCCCGTTCTTCCGCTTCTCGTAGTTCACGCCGCGTCGGCGCGTGCCTGCCACAGGTCCCGAAAGCGACTCGCCCCACCGGTGCCGGGCACGGGTGGGGCGAGATCGGACAAGCCGGCGCGTCGGCGCCTATCGCGATCGAAGCCTCACCCTCCGGCCGACAGGCCGGCGCGAATCTCTCACGAGATTCTCGGCGGTGATGGTGAACGAGTAGCTGGCTGTCACGGTCATCTCTCCGGTTACGACGGGACTGCGCCCGCTTGCATAACGGCGGTACCCACCCGCCCTGAAGCCCTCTGGGTCCGCGTTTTGCTTGTTACGCGCTCCCGAGGGGCCACACGTTAAGAAGCACCCTCAGGTTTGTCAACGGCTCGAAAGTCGGTCAGTGATCTCGATCACTGAGTTTCGGCTCCGCGGGCCTCTGGGGCTATACTTCCCAATCGCGCCGGGGGGCGCGAGGCACAATTCTCACTCGGGGGAGTGATGATCATTCGGCGATCGATTCGGTGGTTAGCGGCGGCGGCGTTGGTTGCGGTGCCGGCGAGCGCCCAAACCAAGGGGCTCGAGCTCAACCTGAACGGGGGCCTTTACGTCCCCACCAACGACGACGGCTTGCAGGATGCCGTTCGCGACGCCACTCGGCGAGGGTCGCTCTTGTATGGCGGCCGTCTCACCGTCTGGACCGGCCGAGCCCTGGGCGTCGAGTTCAGTGGCGGCTACTCGCCGGCCCGGGTCTCGGTCCAGTCGGCGCGGGGGCGGTTTCCCCGAAACACCGATCTGGTATACGGCAGCGCCAAGTTGATGCTCAACCTGACCCCGGGGAGCAAGCTGATCGGCCTCGCCATCGGGGGAGGCGCCGCCTATCAGCGGACCGGGAGTCTGGTTCGCGACGCCGACCTGGCCGAGAGCGAGTTTGGTGGGGTGGCGGGGGCGAGTCTCCGAATCTCCCTGGGCGAGAACGTCGCCCTCCGAGGCGATCTCGAGGACCTCTTCTACGGCGGGGACTTCGGGCTGGGCAACAAGTTCACCCACGACCTGCTCCTCACCGCTGGCCTCGCGATCAAGCTCTGACCCGCTCGGGCCTCGACCGACTCGGTCGGGGTTCCGGATCGGGCTTGACATAGGGTAGGGGGGTACCCTAATCTAGTCGACATGGAATCGGTCACCCTCCCCATCGTCGGGATGACCTGCGGGGCCTGCCAGGCCCGGGTCCAACGCTCCCTCGAGACCGCCCCTGGCGTGCGCACCGCCGCGGTCAACCTGATGACCCACACTGCCGCCGTCCAATTCGACCAGTCGGTCACCTCGCCGGAAGCGTTGGTCGAAGTCGTCCGCCGGGCCGGCTACGACGCCAGCCTGGAGGCGCCTGGCTCGGTCGCCGAGCTCGACCAGCGACTCGACCTGGAGCAACGGGCCGAGTATCGCGATCTCAGCCGCAAGGCGGTGGTGTCGGTGGGACTCGGCCTCGGCGCGATGGTCTTGTCGATGCCCCTGATGGCGGGGGGTCACGGTGCCGTGGTCATGGATCCGCTGATGCGGTGGGCTGCCGCCTGGATGGTCGATCCCCTCCGCGCCGTGGCGCCGTGGCTCTTTCAGATCGGGCCCGCCCTGATCCGCTGGATCCTGGGCCTCGCGACGCTCCTGGTGATGGGGTGGGCGGGCCGCCATTTCTACCAACGGGCCTGGACGGCCTTCCGCCACCGAACCGCCACCATGAATACCCTGGTCGCGATCGGCACTCTGGCCGCGTTCGGCCTGAGTGCGGGGGCGACCGTGGCCCCCGAGGCGTTTCAGAGCCGCGGCTTGGCTCCGGAAGTCTACTACGAGGCGGTCATCCTCATTCTCGGGTTACTCCTGGTTGGCCAGACCTTGGAGTCGCGGGCCAAGCATCGAACCAGCGCCGCGCTCCGGCGCCTCGTCGACCTCGCCCCCAAGGTGGCTCGGGTGGTTCGAGACGGTCAGGAACGGGAGATCGCCTTGGCCGAGGTCGTCGTCGGCGACCGTGTCGTGGTGCGTCCGGGAGAACGGGTTCCGGTCGACGGTCGGATCGTGTCCGGGACGAGCGCGGTCGACGAGTCGATGCTCACCGGCGAGCCCCTCCCGGTCACCCGGGCCGTCGGGGATCGCGTGGTCGGGGGGACCATCAACACCAGCGGCGCCTTCGAGCTCGAGACCACGGCCGTGGGAGCCGGTACGGTTCTCGACCGGATCGTGACGATGATGCACCAGGCTCAGGCCACTCGGGCCCCGATGCAGCGACTCGCCGACCGGATCAGCGGGGTCTTCGTCCCGGTGATTCTGACGATCGCCCTGGTCACCTTCGTCGTTTGGTACTCGACCGTCTCCGACGCGGCGCTGATTCGGGCCACCATCGCTTCGGTGTCCGTCCTGGTGATCGCCTGCCCATGTGCCATGGGCCTCGCCGTCCCGACCGCCGTGATGGTCGCCACCGGGAAGGGCGCCGAGCTTGGCATCTTGATCAAGGGCGGCGAGGTCCTCGAACGGGCCGGAACGCTCCAGTCGCTGCTGCTCGACAAGACCGGCACGATCACCACCGGGAAACCGGTGGTCGCGGGGGTTCACCCGGCGGGCCGATTCGAACCGGCCCGAGTCCTCGAGAGCGCGGCCGGTGTCGAGGTGCTCTCCGAGCACCCCCTGGCCAAGGCCATCGTGACGGCCGCCCGGCGGCGCGGCATCGAACCGGCGGCCGCCGAAGGGTTCTCCTCGGTCGCGGGCCAAGGCGCGTTCGGGGTCGTCGGCGGGCACCTGGTTGCCGTCGGACGCGACACGCTGATGACCGAGTTCGGGGTGACCCCGCCCAGTTCGTTGCCAAGCCCGCTGGTCGGCGCCACCCGGGTATTCGTGGCGATCGACGGGGAGTGCGCCGGGGCGATCGATCTCAGCGACGATGTCCGGGAGACATCGGCGCGGGCCGTGGGGCGACTGCGGGAGCTGGGGCTCGACGTCGCGATGCTGACCGGTGACGCGCCGGGGCCGGCTGGGACGATTGCCCAGTCGGTCGGGATCGACGATGTCGTCGCCGGGGTGTTGCCGGAGGAGAAACTCGACGAGGTAACCCGCCGGCGATCCGGTCGGCGAGTTGGGATGGTCGGCGATGGGATCAACGATGCCCCCGCCCTGGCCCAGGCCGACGTCGGGTTCGCGATGGGGTCGGGGAGCGACGTGGCGATCGAGGCCGGCGACATCACGATCCTCCGGCCCGACCTCGGCTTGGTCGCCGACGCGATCGCGCTGTCGCGGGCCACGGTGCGGACCATGAGGCAGAACCTGTTCTGGGCCTTTGCCTACAACGTGATTGGGGTCCCGATCGCGGCGGGCGTGCTGTACCCCGCCTTCGGCATTCAGCTCAGCCCGGTGATCGCCAGCGCGGCGATGGCCTTGAGCTCCGTCAGCGTGGTAACCAACTCGCTTCGGTTGCGGAGGTTCCGATGAACCAACTGCCCTGCGGATGCGGCAAGGACGTCGGGGGCCGAAAGGCTCACGATGTCGATCCCGAAATCAAGGCCGGCAACCTCAAGCGCCTCCGTCGAATCGAAGGTCAGATCCGAGGCCTCCAGAAAATGATCGAGGAGGATCGCTACTGTCCCGACGTGATGGCTCAGATCGCCTCGGCCCATGAAGCGCTCCGCTCGGTCGGCCGGGAGCTGATGAGGAATCACCTCCGCCACTGTGTGGCGGCCGCCGTGCGCGCCGGCGGCCCTCGAGCGGAGCAAACATATGATGAGTTGATCGACTTGATCTACAGCCACTCGCGCTAGCGAGTGGCTGTTCGACGTCGGTCGTTAGGGTTGCCGCTCGGCATCGATCTTCATCTCGACCCCGGACTCGCCGGCCAGCAGTCGCAGAAGCCCCCGGCCGCGTTTGTCATTGGCATTGAGGGACACGCCGTTGTCGTCGGCTTTGAGCCGGAAGATTTCTCGCCCTGACTGGTCCCGAACCTCGATCAGGGCCCGACCGTCGGTGGCATCGATCCGGACCGTCCCCCGTTCGCGGGAGCCGTGCCGATCCTGGAGGTCGAAACTCGCCTCACCGGTCATCGAACGCCCGTCCTCCGAGTCGAGTGTGGCGTCGAGCCCCCGGAGAGACGACCGGTTGAGTCGGCGGAGATCACGCTGCGCGGCATGCAACGGGCGCACCACTCGTCCCGGCTCGAAGGTCACCTCGCCGACCGGCTCCAGGTTCTCGTCGTCGATGTCCTCGGCGGTGACGCACCGGAACCTCGCGTCCCGGTTGCCTCGGCCCCAGCGGTCGCTCGCGACGTGACAGTCCTCGAGGCCAGCCTGCTCCCGATCCAACTGCACTGCCATCTGGACGGACTGGGCGGTCAACCGGCCTTCGCTGGTGACCCGGAGATGCTTGACGTGTCCGATCCGGCGGCCATCGAGCCGGAAGTTGAGCAACTCGCCCCGAATGTTTTCGAGGACCTGTGGGACCGGGCCCAGGGCGGCGGTCTTGAGCTCGTGGACACCCTTCTTGGCCAACGAGATACCAGTCATCCCAACCCCGAAGACGCAGGCGACGCCTAGCCCGATTTTCACCCAGTATCGATCCATGGAGACCCCTTTCCCCCTTGGCCGGCCGCTGGAAACGTGAAGTAACGGGGCTTCCCTACGGTTGGGCACCCGGCCGGTTTCGTTTTGGGACGTCGGGAGGCCTCGTCAGCCAGGCCGGACGGCTACTCGGCTACCCGCGGGCGGAAGGCCAGGTCGGCCACTCTCGCCTCGAGCCAGGTTGAGCCCACAGCCGGGGCAGCGTTCGCGAACGAGAAGCCACCGGGTCACGATCCCGCGGCTCCCGCAGTTGGAACACCGGAGGCGGATTGCCCGCCAAGCCAGGCGGCCAACCCTGGTCAACGCCCGTCTCCGAAGCGATAGCCCAGCCCCGCGTGCAGATGCAGAGCGACGTTGGGGACCGATGCCCTGCCGCCAGCAACGGGCACCCGGACCCAGGACGCGGAGCCCCTGGCATCGAGGCTGGCAAACAGTCCCGCCGCGATGCCGAACTCCCGGGTGGCCATCCCCATCACCGAGGCCCCGCTCAACAGATAGCCCTTCAGCCCGCGGCGGGGCTCTACCTGCTGTCCCCGGATGGTGTTGACTGGGAAGGTGATGACGGGTCCGGCGCCGAGACTGTAGCTGAACCGATTCCTCCGGAAAGCTCGACTCAGGGTGATGATGTTGAAGCCGTTGGTGATTCGGAACTCCTGGATCTCCGGGGGTGGGTTGGTCAGGTAGAGTTTGTGGTGGGTGAAGTCGAGTCGCCAGCCGCGGTTGCCGTTCCACAAGCCGAGCCGGCCGGCGTAGTACCAAGTGGGTCGAGTCGGATGGGTGGCCCAATGGGCGGTGAAGGAGAGGTCGGCTTGGCCGGCCTGATTGATTTCGATCGGAAGGGGTAGACTGACGGCCGACCCCGAGAACAGCTGGAACTCGACCTGTTGAGCGGCTGACGGGGCTGCGCTCACCGTGGCGACAGTCGCGAGGGCGACAGTCGCGAGCAGGTAGAGCCTTGCCATGCCAGAAATCATAATCGGGGCGATTCGATGGTTGCCGGCGGGGGATTCGGTTCCTATACTGAGGCTCATGATCGCCAAGTCCGGCGTATCTGGCTGGATGAGCCTGCTGGTCGTCGCGGCGGCCGGGTGCATGGAGCAGGACCGTCCTCGGGTCGCGGCGACCGATTCGACCCAGGGGCGGGCGCAATTGCGTGTTCCCTCCGACTCGTTGATTGCCGACGACCAGCTCGGGCGGTCGATTCGCCGGGGAAGGGCGATCCTCGCCGCGACCAAAGACAGCCTGCCGAACCACGTGGGGAACCAACTCAGCTGCACCAGCTGTCACCTGGCTGACGGAACTCGTCCGGGGGCGGCGCCGTGGGTCGGAGTCTACAGCCGATTCCCCCAATACCGTTCCCGCAACGCCAAGATCAACGTCATCCAGGACCGGATCAACGACTGCATTCAGCGAAGCCTCAACGGCAAGGCGCTCGATTTCGGTGGCCGGGACATGGCTGACATCATCGCCTACATGGCCTTCCTGTCCCGCGACGTTGCGCCACCGGGTGAGGTGATGGGCCAAGGGTTCATCAAAATGGAGCCGCTGGCTCCCGACTCGTCCGCTGGCCGGCTGGTCTACGCGGCCCAATGCGCCCGTTGCCACGGGGCCCAGGGTCAAGGCTTGGCCAATCCCGATCCCAATGGGGTGCCGCGCCACTATCCGCCGGTGTGGGGCCCGAACTCCTACAGCATCGGGGCGGGAATGGCGCGGCTTAGGACGGCGGCCTCGTTCGTCCGGGCCAACATGCCGTTCGACCGGCCAGGGACGCTGACCGACCAGCAGGCGGTCGACGTGGCCGCGTATGTCATTGGGCAGACCCGGCCCGACTTTGGTCCCAAGGCGTTGGACTGGCCCCGCGGCGACCCACCTCCTGATGTCGCATACCCGACCAACGCCGCGTCGAAGAAGGCCCACCAGTCGCCGTAACCGAGTGTCCTAACTCAAAGGGGGAGATAATGTTTTTCGAACACACGCCCCGCCGCCGGTTTCTCGCCGGTCTGAGCGCCTTGACCGGGGTCGGTCTGTTTTCCGGGGCCGAATCGGGCGAAGCCCAGCCGAATGATCATGACCGCTGGTTGGACCGGCCCACGGCGCCCCACCGGCAGTTCTTCGATTTCAACGCCCATGGCGATGGGATCGGTCTGATCCACATGCATAACTTCATCGAGACCCACAAGGCGGCCTACGGGGTGATGGAGCGCGACATCAACGTGGTGGGCTCGTTCTATGGCGGGACGACCCCGCTCGCCTGGAACGACATGGTCTGGGCCAAGTACAAGATCGGCCAGGCCCTCAACCTCACCGACCCGGCGACCAAAGCGCCACTGACTCGCAATTGGTTCTACCAGCCCAAGAGCGGCGATCCGGTCTTCTTCAACGGGGTCCTCGCTGCCGCGTCGATCGACAGTCTCGTCAAGCGAGGCGCGACCTTCCTGATGTGCAACAACGCCTTCCGGCTGTGGGTCGGCCGGCTGGCGGGGATGGGGTTTGGCAAGGCCGAGGAAATCGAGCCCGAGATTCGGGCCAACCTGGTGCCCGGCGTGGTGACGGTTCCCGCCATGGTGATCGCGGTCAACCGGGCTCAGCGCAAGGGTCTGACCTACATTCGTACCTGATGGACCAGGGAACCTGATGGGGAAACGACTCTAGTCCTTCCCCTTCCAGCGGTCGATCGCCCGGCGCTGCTTCTTGGTCGGGCGGCCGGCTCCATCGTAGAAGACCGGGTTCTGAACTCGAAGCCGCTCGGCGACCGCCTGACGGCCCGCGATGCTCTCGGGCGTCTCGCGATAGAGGGTCGCGGCAACGCTGGCCGGGCCGCGCCGTTCCGCCAGGCCGGTGACCTCGAGGTGGTGGTGGTAGGGGCCCTGACGTAGGGCGACCTGGTCACCAATGCGGATTGCCTTGCTGCGTTTGGCCGACTCGCCGTTGACTTCGACTCGCCCGCCGTCGATGGCCGCGGCCGCCAGCGACCTCGTCTTGAAGAACCGGGCTGCCCAGAGCCAACTGTCGAGCCGGACCTTGCCCTCGCCAGTCATCAATCCCTCCTCGTTCGTCCAACCCGGCCTCCCATATTAACTTACCTCACTGCCTGTGAACCAGTCTGTCAACCAGCCGCCGGAGCGTCCCGCTCCGCCCGTTCTCGATGCCCGTCTCGGGCTTCCGAGCTTCACCGTGTTGATGTGGTGGCTCCTGCTGGGCCGGACGGTACTGGCGGTCACCACCCTGATTCAGGCCGCCTTGGCCTTCAGCCGCCCCCCGGCCGACGGGGCCGAGTTCGCCCGATACGTGGCATTCATCGCGGCGATCACGGTGGTCTTTGCTCTCGCGGTCACGGGATACGCGGCCTACGTGGTCTTCGTCCGGCGGGAGCGGCCCCAGTTGGGCTTTCTCCAGAGCCAAGCGGCGATGGACCTGCTGCTGGTGACGGCCTTGGTGCACTTCGCCGGGGCGGAGGACAGCGGGTGGGCGGCGCTGTACGTGCTGGTGCTCGCGATCTATGGCCTCTTGATGCCGCTTCGCTCCGGGATCGTGATGGCGCTGTTCGGGGCGGCGCTGTTCCTGGCCAACGCGACCCTGGCCCGGCCCGACCACGCGTTCAGCCCGGGGCTATGGGGGCAGGTCGCGGTGTTCACCCTGGTGTTCGTGGTGGTGGCGTTCTTGGGCCAGCGGCTCCGGATCGCGGTCGAGGAACAATCGCAACTCGAGACCGAGCTCGAGCAGGTCCGCCTCGAAGCCGACGAGATCCTCCGCAACATTCGCTCGGGCGTGATGACCGTGGACAGCCGGGGCGACCTGGCGTTCTTGAATCCCACCGCCGAGCAAATCCTCGGTCTCGACGCCTCGCGGCACCTCGGCCGGCCGTTTCTCGAGGAGCTCGAGCGGCGGGCGCCGGAGCTGTATCAGGCCGTCATCACGGGGATCCGCCGGGGGCGGCGAGTTCCCCGTGCCGAGGGGATGGTGCACCGGCCCGAGGGGCGTTCGTTCCCGATCGGCCTGTCGACCACCACCTTCGAGCGGGAGTCGGAGACCATTCCATCGGTCACCGCGATCTTCACCGACATCTCGGATGCCCAGTACCTCCAAGAGCTTCACCTCCGGGCCGAGCGGCTCGAGGCGGTGGCGGCGCTGTCGGCGTCGCTCGCTCACGAGATCCGAAACCCGCTGGCGTCGATCCGCAGCGCGGTCGAGCAATTGGTCCGAGACCGGCGCGACGACCCCGACGAGCGGCTCCTCGGCGACCTGGTGCTCCGTGAGAGCGACCGGTTGAGCCGGCTTCTCGGGGAGTTCCTCGACTTCTCCCGAGTTCGCGCCAGCCAATTCCGAGCGATCAACCTGCTCGGTGTCGTCACCGACGCGGTTCGCTTGGTGCGGGAGCATCCCGACGGTGGCGCCGGGATCGAGATCGCGGTCGAGGGAGAGCCATTGTTGATCCAGGCCGACGAAGATCTCCTCCACCGGACGGTCTGGAACCTGCTGCTCAACGCGGTCCAGGCGCTCAAGGGACAGGGAAAGGTCACCGTGGCCATCGACCTGCCGAACCCGAGCGAGCTCCCCCGCGGCGCCGAGTTCGAGCAACCAGTTCGGCTCCGGGTGACCGACAACGGCCCCGGGATCGACCCCGATCTCCGGGAACGGTTGTTCCAGCCATTCGTGTCAGGCCGTCCTGGCGGGAGCGGGCTGGGGCTCGCCGTCGTCCAGCGAGCGGTCGAGGCGCACCGGGGCTTGGTGCTCCTGGACTCTGCCCCGGGCCAGGGCACCACGTTTACCATTCTGTTGCACGCCAAGCTCCCCACGGAGGACGTTGCATGAGTCAGCAGCCCTCGATCCTGATCGTCGACGACGAGAGCGGGATCCTGGACACCTTGCGCATTCTGCTCCGCAAGGAAGGGTTCGAGGTCGCCACCGCCCAGGGCGGCAAGGCGGGCCTCGAGCAGATCCGCTCGGGCAATCACGACATCGTCCTGACCGACGTGCGGATGCCGCAGGTGAGCGGGCTCGACATTCTCCAGGCGGCCAAAGAACAAGACGCGATGACGCCGGTGATCCTGATGACGGCGCAGGCGTCGCTCCAGACCGCGGTCGCGGCCGTCAACGCGGGGGCCTTCTACTACATCCAGAAGCCGTTCTCCAACGACGAGCTGCTGGCGATTCTCCGGCGAGCCTGCGAGTTCCGTCAGATCCGGGTGGAGAACCGGCTCCTCAAGCAGGACATTCGGCGGCGGGGTGAGCGCTCGAGCGTGTCGCGGCCAATCGGCAAGTCGCGGCGTTTCGTCGACGTGCTTCGGCTGGTCGAGGTGGTGGCCCCGACCGATTCGACGGTGCTGATCCAAGGCGAGAGCGGCACGGGCAAAGAAGTCATCGCCCGGTCCCTCCATAATCTGTCCAGTCGGGCTGATGGCCCCTTTTTGTCGATCAACTGCTGTGCCTTGCCGGAAAACCTCCTCGAGAGCGAGCTGTTCGGTCACGTGAAAGGCTCGTTCACCGGTGCGGTTCGGGACAAGCAGGGCCTCTTCGCGGCGGCCCGCGGCGGGACCTTCTTCATGGACGAGGTCGGCGAAATGCCGCCCTCGCTCCAGATCAAGCTGTTGCGGGTGCTCCAGGAACGCGAGGTCATTCCCGTGGGCGCCACCGAACCGATTCCAGTCGACGTCAGGATCGTGGCCGCGACCAACCGCGACCTCGAGGAGGAGGTTCGCCGAGGCCGGTTCCGGTCGGATCTGTTCTACCGATTGAACGTCATCGCATTGGAACTCCCCGCCTTGCGAGAACGGCGCGACGACCTGGTGCTGCTGATCGACGGTTTCCTCCAGGACCTCGCCACCGAGCGGGGCGATCCGGTCCGGGTCCTGACCTCGGAGGCGCTCGACGCCGTGATGGTGTACGACTGGCCAGGGAACGTCCGGGAATTGCAGAACGCCTTGGAGCACGCCGTGGTCTTGAGCAAGGGCGAGAGTATCGAGCCGGTGGCGCTGCCGGAACGAATTACCCGGCGGCGCAAGGAACCGCTGGTGGCCGAGCGGTCGTCGCCCAATCCGTCGCTCGAGGTGATCGAGCGAGCGTACATCATGTGGGTGCTCCAGTCGGAGGGCGGCAACAAGACCCGGGCCGCGGAAGTGCTTGGCATCGATCCGTCGACCCTCTATCGCAAGCTCTCGAGGTACGAGGAACAGAGCGCGAATGTCTGACGCCATCTCGCCGAGCGACCCGGCGGGTGCCGAAACGCTCGAGCTGCTGGCCGCCGCTCCGAAGTACAACGCCTGGATGTATCAGGCCATCGCCCCGTACGTCGGCCGCCGGGTGCTCGAGGTGGGCTCCGGCATCGGCAACATGTCCGCTCACCTCCTCTCGGCCCGGCCCGAAACGATGGTGCTGACCGATCGGGACGAGTGGTACCGTCGCCAGGTATCCGAGCGGTTTGCCTCGGTGGCGACCGTTCGGGTCGAAGCGTTGGAGCTGCCGGACCCGGCCGCCCGGAGTCGGTTCGCCGCCGATCGGCTCGATACCGTCGTGGCGTTGAACGTGGTCGAGCACATCGAGGACGACGCGGGGGCCTTGAGCTCGATCAAGGAGATGCTGGTACCAGGAGGGCGGGCGGTGATCCTGGTCCCGGCGCTTTCCTCCATCTACTCCGAGCTGGACCGGGAACTCGGCCACTTCCGCCGGTACGGTCGTCGGAGCTTGGCAGCGGCGTTCGGCCGGGCCGGTCTTCGGGTCGAGACGATGTACTGGTTCAATCGAGTCGGCGTCGTCGCGTGGTGGTTCCAGGGGCGGGTGAGGGGGCGCCGTCGAATTTCGCTGGCGGACGTCCAGCGGTTCGACGCCATGGTGCCATTGCTTCGGTTGGAGCGATTCGTGCCACTGCCGTTCGGTCAGTCTCTGATAGGGATAGGAACGCCCAGATGATCGAAATGCCCAAGCTGAGCGTCATCGTGCCGGTCTACAACGAGAAAGCGACGCTCAGGACCATCATCGACCGCCTCCACGCCGTCCCGATCCCGATGGAGATCATTGCCGTCAACGACAAGTCGAGCGACGGCAGCGACCGGATTCTCGAGGAACTCAAAGCCGCCAACCTGATCGACATCCTGGTGGATCAACCAATCAACCGGGGCAAAGGCTTCGCGATTCGGACCGGGATTGCCCATGCGACCGGCGACGTCATCATCATCCAGGACGCCGATCTCGAGTATGACCCGGCCGAGTTCGGACGACTCCTGAGCCCGATCATGGAGGGGAAGGCGGACGCCGTGTTCGGGTCGCGGTTCCTGGGCGGTGAGCGGCGGGTCTTGTACTTCTGGCACTCGGTGGGCAACCAGCTCCTGACTTTGGTCTCCAACATGTTCACCAACTTGAACCTGACCGACATGGAGACCTGTTACAAGATGGTCCGGGCGCCGCTGATGAAATCGCTGGTGCTCACCACCGATCGATTCGGCTTCGAGCCGGAGCTCACCGCCCGGCTGGCGCAAGCCAAGGCCCGGATCTGGGAGATTCAGATCTCCTACTCCGGCCGAACCTACGAAGAGGGAAAGAAGATCGGTTGGAAGGACGGGGTGGCCGCGTTCTTCCACATCGTTCGCTTCAATCTCATCCGCCCCAAACGACGGCCTGGGTGACCGTGGCGCGGTGGGTCGCGCGCCTTCTCGTGCTCGGGCTGCTGGTGGCGAGCCTGCTCCCGATACCTAATTGGATCGCGTCGGAACGTTCCGCCCCCTGGTATCGGGAGGCGGCGACGCTGTGGTTCGGTGCCGGTGGGCTGGTCATCGTCGTCGGCGTCGTGACGGCCTGGCTCGCCGGCCGAGGGAGCCTCGCCTGGCGGGAGGGGGCCTGGTCGCGAGCGATCGCGATCCTCGACCCGGCAAACGCCCGGGTCCTCGGCGTGGTGGCGGCGGTGGCGGGAACGCTCTACCTCGCGGTCGCGTTAGGCATCTTCGATGGCCGGCCGCTCTTGATCGACGAGGTGATTCTCCGGTTCCAGGCGCGCGGCTACGCCGCCGGCCGGCTCAGCGTGGCGGTCGATCAGGACCCGGCCTTCCGAAGCCTCCTCCACCTGGTCGAACACCGGGGCCGTTGGTTCGGGCATTTCCCTCCCGGTTGGCCGGTCCTCCTCGCCCTCGGAGAATCGGTTCGAGCGCCCTGGTTGATCGGCCCGGTGGTTGGTGCGGTGGCCGTTGCCGCCTGGGGTGTCGTCCTTCGTGCCGCCGAACCCCGACCCGCAGTGCGGGCCGGCGCGGTGGCGCTCTTCGCGGTGGCACCGTTCGTCGCGTTCATGGCCGGTTCGCAGATGAACCACACCGCCACGGTGATGTGGCTCCTGGTGGCGCTGGCCGGATGGCTCGCGGTCGAGCGAGGCGGTCGCTGGCCCGCCGCCGTGACGGCGGGCACGGCGTTGGGGATGGCCGCCATCACTCGCCCCGGCGAGGCCCTCGCATTCGCGGTCCCGGCCGCGGTCTGGGCAGCGCATTGGGGTTGGCGCCGCCGCTCGGTCGGCCCCCTCCTGATCATTGCCGTCGCGGCGGCCGCCCCGGTCGCCGCGATGTTGTGGGTCAACCACGAGACGACCGGGTCGGCGTTGGTCTCCGGGTATCGACTGCTGTGGGGCGCCCATCAGGCGCTGGGGTTCCATCCCGCCCCGTCGGGACCTGACCACACGATGACCCGCGGATTCGAGCTGGTGGCCCTCTATCTCCTCCGGCTCAACCGCTACCTCTTCGAAGCTCCCTTGCCGGGACTGCTCGCCGCCGCCACGGCCCTGGTGCTCGCCCCCCGATTCTCGGCGGTGGACCGATATCTGCTCGCCTCGAGCGCGGCCCTGCTGCTTCTCTATTTCGGGTACTGGCACGACGGTTTCTACCTCGGGCCGCGGTTCTTGCTGCCGATCGTTCCGCTGGTCGTCCTGTGGACCGTCCGGTTGCCATCGGTGTTGGCCGAACTCGGATGGCGGTTCGCGAGCCGGGCCGCGACCGTGTCGCTCGGTCTCGCCGGGTTGGTCGCGGTGGGGCACGGACTGCCGGTCCGGGCCGCCCAGAACGCCGCCTTCCAACCCGGCTTCCGATTCGATCCCGATCGGGCGGCGGCGGACGCTGGCATCGCCAACGCCGTCGTCCTGGTGCGGGAGAGCTGGGGTGCCCAGCTGGTGGCCCGGCTCTGGGCGTTAGGCGCGAGCCGGCCTGACGGCGAGCGGTATTACCGGAACATCGACAGCTGCCTCCTCGACCAGGCCCTCGCCGACCTGGAGCGGACCGCGGCGCCGGACCTCGGCCGCTTGGTCCCGATGATGGCGGACTCGGCCCGGCTGGTCGCCTCACCGTTCTCGCCCGACACCTCCGAACGAGTGCTCGACGGGGCCCGATACGATCGTCGCTGCCTCGATCGCATCGCCGAGGACCGGGCTGGCACGGCGCTGCTCGCTCCGACCATTCTGAGCCGGCGGACCGACCTCACGTTTGTCCGGGATCTCCAGGCCCGGAACCGGCGGGTCCTCGAGGCCTACCCAGGCCGAGCGGTCTTCCTGCTTCGCCGTCGCCCCGATTCGGCCGCGCCGCGGTTCGAGCCGGTCTCGCGAGACTCCATCCTCCGGCTCGTTCAGTGACCGGTGATCTGGCCGGATCGCTGATCCGGGCGGGAGTGGCCGGTGGCGTGAGCGTCGTGGTCGCTATCGAGGCGCTCTCGGTTTTCGGCGGGCTGTCGCGAGCGACCGCGGCTCTGGCGGGGATCGGCGCGCTCCTCGTCGCGGGAGCGATGCTCCGGCGGGAGCCGCGGTCCCCGGCGCCGCCGCGATGGCTGACCGGCCCGGCGGGGGCTCTCCTCGGCACCATCTTCGCCGTGACGTTCGTGGTCGCCTTGGCGGCGGCGCCCAACAATTGGGACAGCATGACCTACCACCTGACGAGGGTGGAGCATTGGTTCTCGTTAGGCAGCGTCGCCCACTACCCCACCGCGATCGATCGACAGGTCTGGCAGCCGCCGTTCGCCGAATACCTCGTGGCGGTGGCCATGGGGTGGAGCGGCGGGGGTGACCGGCTGGCCAACCTGGTCCAGTGGCTCGCCTTCGTGGGCGCCGTGGCGGCGGTCGCCCGGGTGACCAGGACGATTGGTGGCGATGGCGCCGCCGGGTCGCTCGCGGCGCTGCTGGCGGCGACCCTCCCGAGCGCCGTGCTCCAGGCGACCTCGACCCAGAACGATCTCCTGGTCGGGTTCTGGCTCGTGGCCGGATTGGGTTTCGCCCTGGACGACGAGTCCAGTCGGCCGCGATCTCCCTGGTGGGTCGGGGCCGCGCTCGCCCTCGCGGTCGGGACCAAGGGCACCGCCCTCGTGTTCGGTCTTCCGCTGGTGGGGTTCTATGGCATTCGCGCCGCTCGCCGCGACGGATTGGGGGGCGCCGGGCGCCGGGTCGCGATCGTCGGTCTCGTGATGGCGGCGTTGAATGGACCGTGGCTCTTGCGAAACTGGCAGACCTACCAATCGCCGCTCGGAGATCCCATCGTCCAACGGCTGCTTCGGCCGGCCAGTATGGCGCCCAACGTGGTGGCGTCGAATCTCGTGGCCCAGGCGTCGTTGCACTGGGCAACCCCGGGATCGATCGGGGAGCGCGTCGGCCGTCCGGTGCTCGAGGGCGCCAATCGCCTGCTCGGGGTCGACCCGGCGGAGGCCTACCCGTACTTCGGCGGGTTCCGGCTGGTGCCGTGGTCCACCGACGAAGACCTGGCCGGCGCTCCTCTGTATCTATTGCTACTGGTCGGGGCCATCGCGCTCGCCGTTCGGGAGCGCCGCCAGTTGACTCCCGAGGCGATCGCAATCTGGTGGTTGGCTGGCGCGGCCGCGATCCTCCTCGCGATGACGGTGCGGTGGCGTCTGGTGGTCGGCGCGCTGGCGACGGCCTCCGCCGTCCCGCCGCTGCTGATGAACCTCACGCGGCCCCTGGTGTCGGCGGCCAATCCTCTCGGGGTCCGCTCGGTGCTCGCCGAAGACCGGGCGGCCCAGTACTTCGCCCGGCGTCCCGAAGATCGGGCCGGGTATCGGGCCGCGGTCGACCGGGTGACCGCCGCCGGGTGCCGAGTCGTAGGTATCAAAGCTAGTTATGATTCCTGGGAATACCCGCTCTGGGCCCTGGCGCGATCCGACGGGCGGCCGCTCCGCTTCTTCCAGATCGAGGTCGCCAACGCCACCGCTCGCCACGCCGTGGGGAACGGCGACGAGGCCTGCGCCATCGTGGCGCTCGACCAGCCTCCCGAGTGGCGGCCTACCGGCCCCCGGGAGTGGGTCCCGGCTGGGCGGGACGGTCGGATCGCCGTCTGGTTGCCCGGGCCAGCGGCTCGGTGAACTCGGTCATCCCGAGGTCGAGGCCGGCTCGAGCCGTGGCGATCGCCTCGTCGATCCGGTCCATGGTCAGCAGGCACTCGAAGAGCCGGCTTCGGAGAACGGTCGCCCGAGGGTGGTCACGGAGCCCGTCTTGGAAGATCGCGATCGCGAGGTCGCAGCGGCCGGCCGCGCGATCGAGCTGGCCCCATTCCTCGAAGACCCGCCGGTCGCCCCGATAGAGCCTCGCCGCCTCCCGGAAGGCCTCGGCGGCGGGCTCGGGGTTGCCCCGCCGGCTCAATTCCTTGGCGAGGACGAAATGGGCCCGGTAGCTCCGTGGTTCGTCCACGACCGTCTGAGCGAAGAGGGTCGGGTTGTCCCGCCAGACCACTTGGCGCGACCAGCTCCGCGCCGCGCCAGCCAGGCACAGCCCGATCACCGCCGCCACGGTACCGACCACCCACCGCCGGCGAATTCCGGCGTCGACCAACGCGCCCGCCACGATCGCGATCCCGACGCTCGGCAGGAACAGGGTTCGCTCGGCGATCAACACCCCGGTCGGGAACAGCAGGTTGGCGACCGGCGCCAGCGCGATCAGCACCCACAGGAGCCCCGCGCTCACCGGGCTGGCCCGGAATAGCGCCACCGCGCCCAGCAGAGCCACGATTAGCGCCACGCCGAGCAGCTCGGCCGATCCGAACCCGACCGGGGCACCGTGGGCCGGCGGGCTGTATTGGGCGAGAAGGGTACGCGGCCAGACCAGCAGCCGAGCGAGGTCCGGCACCAGCGGGAGCATCACTCGAGCTCGGGCCGCGGCTCCGAGGCCGTCGAGCCCCGCGGCCGGCGGCCCGCCCCCGAGGTCGCCGAGAACCCAGTAGCGCCAGGCGACGAATCCGACCAACACTGTGGCCAGGAGCCCGTAGAACGGGAGCAGTGCTCTGGCTCGGTCGCGGGCCGGTCCCGCATTCGGCCGACACGATTCCAGCAGGGCCAGCAAAGCGGGGAGGACGACGCCTTGTTCTTTCGACCCGGCGGCCAGCACCAAGAGGCCGGCGATGCCAAGTCGGTGCTTGGCCTGGAGGGTCGAGCGTTCTCTGAGATCGAGGTACCACAGTGCAGCGGCCACGACGAAGAGGGTCATCCACAATTCGCCTTGGCCCACCACGTTGGCGGTGGCCTCGACGTGGACCGGGTGAACCGCGAACAAGGCGGCACCGGCAACCGCCCCGGCCGGCGATACCAGCCGGGCCAAGAGTCGATAGACCAGAAGCGCCACGACGACCGTGAGGACCAGGCTGAAGGCATGAAACACGACGGGAGCGCCCCCGCCCAGCGCCCACTGGAGGGCGAGCCACCAGACGGTCCAGGGCCGGTAGGCGTCGCCGAGGTTCTTCGGGGGCCAGTAGCTCTGTTGGGCGTACTCCCATGGTGGGGCGAGCTGATGGACCTGGGCGTTCTCGAAGACGATGGGCACGTCGTCGAAAGCGAACCCATTCCCGAGGGCCCGGCCGGTTGCGACGATCGCGAGGCCGGCGACCAGAAACCAGGGGCCAGCCGGCCCGCGGGGCAGGGCGGCCCGCCCGGTCACGGCATGGTGTCGCGGTCGGCCACCGTGACTCGGACCGTACCGGGAGCGGCCCCGACGCGGGCCGCGCTGTCGGCGATCACGAACAACCGCTGGAACAGGCGGAGTCGGGGCGGCCTCGTGGCGTAGCTCATCGCTTCACGGGCCTCCGCCACGGCGTCGCCGTAGCGCCCCATATGGAGGAAGCAGGCGATCACGCTGGTTCGGGCGCTTTCCAGCTCAGGGTCGGCCCGAAGGGCCTGCCGGTAATGCCAGACGGCCTGTTCGCATTGGCCCTCGAGCCGGAGCTTGTTGGCGAGGTCGAAGGTGGCGCCCCATTGCTTTGGGTAGAGGGCGATGGCGGTTCGATACTCGCGCTCCGCCCAGACCCGGGCTCCGATCGGAAACAAGAGCGAGGCCAGGGCGTGGTGGGCCCGATACGAGGTCGGGGCGTCGATGGTCGTTTGGTACCAGAAGGTGAATTGGTCCTGCCAGACCCGCTGCCGACTCGCGCTCCGGGTCAAACCCATCACGAGGATCGCCGCGACCGCGCCGGCGGCCAGCCGCGAGAAGACCTTCGGGCGGCTTCCGAGCCAGCCGATCAGGGGAACCGCGAGGGCCCCGATCGTGATCATCATCCCGATGCTGGCGAGGAACAACACCCGCTCGGCGACGACGATCCCGGTCGGCACGAGCACGTTGCTCACCGGGAAAATCCCGATGCCGGTCCACAGGATGCCGAAGGCGGCCACCGGCGCCCGGCGCCAGGCAGCGATCAAGATCAGCACCGCCAGGACCAGCAGCAGCACCCCTTCGGCCTCGGCCAGCCCGAACCCGGTGGAAGTCTCGATCTCTCTGGGCGAGTAGTCGCCGCGGAGGTGGGCTGGCCAGAGGAGCAGACGGAACCAATGGGGAACCACCGTCAGCATCGTCAGGGCCCGCCCCCCGATCGAGAGGCCCTCGAGCGCCTCGGCCGTGAAGGTGCCGCGGGCGTTGCCCTCGAGCGCAAAGGTCCTCAGCGCGAAGAACGCGGTCGCCCCCAGCAGCATGACCAAGAGCAACGGGCGGATTTCGTTGAGCCGGCGCCAGAGCGGCCGATCCCGCCGCACCAGGGTCAATTCCGCCGCGACCACCAGTCCGATCAGGACCAGACCGCTCTCCTTGAACATCAGGGCGGTGAGGTAGAGCCCGAAGACCACGGCCCCATCGCGCCAGGTCATCGCGCCGCGGTCTCGGATCCCGAGGTAGCGCAGCACCAGCAACGCCGCGATCAAGCCGACGACCTGTTCCGATTGATTGACCGCGACCGCGACCGACTCGACGTGAACCGGATGCACCGCGAAGAACGCCGCGGCGAGCCAGGCCGCGAGCGGCGGCAGGAGCCGGGTCGCCAGCGCGAAGACCGCCAGCGTGGTGGCGAGGTAGAGCAGGTTGCTGACGATCCGGAAAACGATCGGGCGGCCGTCGCCGACCGCCCACTGGAGCGCGTAGCTCGTGGTCGAGAGCGGTCGATACAACGCGGGGCTGAACGGCTTGGGCCAGTAGGACTCGGTGAAGAAGCGGCCGGGATCGGCGAGCGAGTGAACCACCGAGTTCTTCTGGATGATGCCCATGTCGTCCTGGGCGTACCGGTTGCGCAGGTTCGTCACCGACGACCCGAGAGCCAAGGCCACCAACGAACCGCTGATCAACCACCGCCGCATGGCACCTCGTCAGGGTAGAGAGTCGCTCGGGCGAACGGTCAACTGCACGGTTCGGGCCGGCGCCTGGGCCGCCGCCGCGCTATCGGCGATGGCTTGGAACCGCCGGAACAACCGTGCTTGGCCGTCCGAGGCAGCGACCCGAGCCCCTTCCGCGGCTCGCTCGCTCGCCTCGCGGTAGCGGGCGTCGTAGAGTAGACAGGCGATCATCCCGGCCCGTGCCGCCGCGCTCCCCGGTTCCACGATCAACACCCGATCGTAGAAGATCGCTGCGTCGTGACACATACCGGCAAGTCGAAGCCGGTTGGCGTGCCCGAAGTACCCGGCCCACGCCTTGGGATACAGGGCCGCGGCGCGACGGAACTCGCGTTCGCCCGCGGCGCGGTCGCCGCGGGCGAATAGTAGCTGGGCGTTGGCTTGCCTGGCCCGGTACGAACGCGGCGCGTCGATCATCGCCTGGCGCCAGTAGGTCTCGGTGTCACGCCACACCGTGAATCGACTGGTGCTCCGGGCCACCCCGAGGAGGATCAGCGTCGCCGCCACGGCGGTGAGGGCTCCCCGCCAGCGTCCATTTCCCGATCGATCCCAGACAATGGCGAAGGTGCCGCCCAGCCCGAGCATGAAGCCCACGCTCGGAACGAACAAGGTCCGCTCGGCGAGGACGATTCCGGTCGGGACCAGCAGGTTGCTCACCGGCGCGAGGGTCACGGCGGCCCAGATCATTCCAAACGCCAAGACCGGCGCCCGCCGCCACGAGATGGCCAGCACCAGGAGCCATGCCGCCAGGACCAGCGCGCCAGCCGTTTGGGGGAGGCCCCACCCCGGAGCGGGGTCGATCTCCATCGGGGAGTAGTCGGCCCTGAGATGGCTCGGCCAGACCAGAAGCCGGAACCAATGGGGTACCACGCCGAGCATGATGAGGGCCCGCCCGCCCAGCGGCTGGCCCTCCAAGGCTTCGGCGACGAAGGTGCCGAGGAGATTCCCTCCCAAGGCGGCGCCGCGGATGGCGGCGAACAGCGCGACGGCCAGCGCCATCCCCAGCAGTGTCGGCCGGAGACTGGCGAGCCGGCCGCGAAGCGGGCTGGAATCCCCAACGAGCAGCAGTTCGGCCGCCACCACCAACAACAGGATCATGGCGGCACTTTCCTTGAACATCAGGGCCACCAGGAAGAGCCCGAACAGCCGCGGGGCGAACCAGCGCTTGGGGGCCTCGCGGTGGCTGAGGTATCCATGAACGGCGAGGAGGGCCAGGAGGCCCACCATCAGCTCCGATTGGTTGACCCCGGCCGCGACCGCTTCGACGTGGACCGGATGGACGATGAAGAGGGCGGCCGTGAGCCAGGCCACGGGGTCCGGGACGAAGCGGCGAGCCAACCGGTAGAGCGCCACGGCCGTCAGGATCAAGAGCCCGATGCTGACCACCCGAAAGGTCCACGGTGATCCCCCGCCGAGGGTCCATTGGGTGGCGTATCCGAGCGAGGCGAGCGGGCGGTAGAGGGCGGGGTTGTAGGGCTCGGGCCAGTAGGATTCGGTGAAGAACCTGGCCGGGTCCGAGAGGGAGTGGACCCGGTCGTTGCGTTCGAGGATGGCCTGGTCGTCCTGGACGAAGTCGTTGGGCCAGATGGTGACGGTGCCAAGGAGGCCGAGGAGTGCCAGGGCAAGCGAAGAGACCTTCGGGGACGTCATCGCTTGCAATCTCCTAGGCTTGGGCGCCGGTCGGGGCCTGCAGCAAGCTGTGCAACCGCTTTATAACGCGTTTATTGGCAACACGTTACGTACAATTGGTACACCTGGCACCATCGTTGCTCATTACCTTGGCGGACGAGCGAAACCGCTTGGTTCAGCGAAGTACGATAACAAACCTACTCGGAGGCAGCATGTTCAATCGTAAGGGCTTCACTCTCATCGAGCTGTTGATCGTGGTCGCGATCATCGGCATCTTGGCGGCCATCGCGATCCCGAAGTTCGCGGCCACCAAGGACAAGGCGAAACTGGCGTCGGTCAAGACCGACGTGCGCAACCTGATGACCGCTCAGGAAGCGTATTTCTCCGACTTCGCCACCTACGGCTCCCTGGCGAACGTCCAGTCGGCGAGCAACTACTCGACCTCCGCGGGCAACACCGCGTCGGTTGCGCCGGCGGCTTCCGGCTTCACCATCACGATCTCGAACTCCACGATCACCTCGGCGATCGACCAGTGCAGCACCCAGGTCGGCGCGGGCGCCGCTTCGACGCTCGACGGCGTCATCATCTGCTCGTAAGCGGTTTCGTGAGCGCGAAAAGGGGGCGGTGGCTCTGGTAGGCGAGTCGCTGCCCCATTTCACGCCAAACTCTGATCGACGGACGAACGACGGAGAGGAGGGAGAGATGCAGACAACCAAGAAGACGGCCGGGTTTACGCTGATCGAGCTCCTGATCGTCGTGGTCATTATCGGGATCCTGGCCACCATCGCGATCCCGAAGTTCGCGGCCACCAAGGACAAGGCGAAGCTGAGCGCGATCCGAAGCGACATCCGGAACGTGATGACGGCGCAGGAAGCGTATTGGGCCGACTTCGGCACCTACGCGAGCCTGGCCCAGCTGCAGTCGGCGACGAACTACACGTTCTCGGGTGCCAACAACGCCATCATCGTCTCGCCCACGGCGACGGGGTACACCACGACGGTGTCCAACAGCACCATCGCGTCGGGGATCGACGAGTGCACGGTCCAGGTCGGGGCGGGGGCGGCGAGTACCATCGATGGGATCATCATCTGCTCCTAGGTGGAGCATGATAGCTGGCTTCTGCCAGGCCGCTCGGGCATCCGCCCCGAGCGGCCTCGAGCGTCGGAACGGATGAGCGCGATGCGAGTATTGTTGCTGGATGCCGACGATGCGATGCGACGCTCGGTGGCCCCGTCTCTCGAGGAGGTGGGCTACGAAGTCGTCGCGCGCCGCGACCCCGAGGCCGCGCTCCTCGAAGCGCAGGCCTGCGGGATCCGCACGGTCGTCTGCGACTTGGGTCTTCCCAACGACGGTGGCCTGGCGTTTCTGCGCCGCTACCGGGCGGGCGGCGGGACCGGCATCGTCCTCGTCTGCGGCGGTCCGACCGACGCCGAATCGGCGGCCTCGGCTCTGCGCGAAGGCGCCGACGGCTTTCTCCGCAAGCCCGCCCTCGCCGAGGAGGTGCTCCTCGCGCTCCGTCAAGCCGACGAGCGAGAGCGGCTGCGCCACGAGGTGGCCACCCTCCGCGCCACCATCGGGGCCAAGGGCCTCGAGCCGATGCTGGTGGCGGAAGACTCCAAGATGCGGTCCATTCTCGAGGTCGCGGCCCGGGCCGCGGCGTCGGATCAGGCCGTCCTGATCACCGGCGAACGGGGTACCGGCAAGGCGCTGCTGGCTCGGGCCATGCACCGGTTCAGCCGCCGGGGCGACGGGGCCTTCGTGGCCATCGACTGCATGGCGACTCCCGACTTCTTCACCAGCTCGGAGGGCGAGGGGGGATTGAGCCCGTCCGATCCGCAGTCGGTCTGGCGCTCGGCGAGCCGCGGTACTCTGCTCCTCGAGGAAGTCGAAGTCCTGACCCAGGAAAGCCAGGCATACCTGGTCTCCCGACTCGGCGCCGACCGATTCAACGGGAGCCGGCCCACTGGTCCGGTCGCGGTCGTCGACAACGACGTTCGGATCATGGCCACCGCCGAAATGGCCATCGAGCGGCTGCTCAACGAGGGCAAGATCCAGCCGGATCTGGCCCGCGGACTCAGCGTCACGACCCTCGACTTGCCGGCACTGCGGGATCGCAAGGACGATGTCCCTGCCTTGGTGACCCATTTCCTCCAGCAGGTGGCGTCGAAGACCGCCCGCCCGATCAGTATCACCCCTCAGGCGATGTCCGCGTTGGCCTCCTATTCGTGGCCCGGCAACGTCCGGGAGTTGCGGCAAGTGGTCGAACGCGCGGCGGTCCTGAGCCCGAGCGGCAAGCTCGACCGAAGCGACTTCCCGGTCCTCGTCAGCGCCGGCCGCGCCAACGGCAACGGCGGCGGCGAGTACGCCCTCAAGCCCCAGGTCGAGGCCTTCGAACGGGAGATCATTCTCCGGGCGCTTGCGGCTTGCGGCGGAACCCGTCGCGAGGCGGCTCGACTCCTTCGGATCAGCCTCCGGACCTTGTTCTACAAGCTGCGTCGCTACGGTCTCGCCTAGCCGGATTCGTTTGACCAAATGACGGCGCTCGCGGCGATTGGGTCATCGCCGCGAGCGTTTTGGTTATCGGGGTCGGATCGCCGCATCGCACCTTGTGGCCATGACTTCCAGACCCGGGTTCTCGTTGATCGAGGCGCTCCTCGCCGTGGTGGTTGCGGCCGCCGGGTTCACCGTGCTCCTTCGGGGGCTTGCCCAGACCGCGGAGGCGGGCGCCGCGGCCAGGCGGTGGCTCGCGATGGCTCGGGCCGCGGAAACCGAGGTGGCCCGACTCGAATCGGCCTATTTGGCCGCGGCCCCGGGGTGCGTGCCGCCGCCTGCCGGTGCCACGACGACGGCCGAGGGCGTTACGGTCACCTGGTCGGTCGCCGGCGACTCGCTGGCGGCCGCGTTTACTCTCGAGGCTCGAGCCGGCCTGGCTCGGCGGACCTTGATCGACACCGTGGTTGCCGCGGCGGTGTGCCGGTGAGGGCGCCATGAATCGTCGCGGGTTCTCCCTCTTCGAGCTGGTCGTCGGAATCGTGATCGCCACGCTGGTGCTGGGGCTCGGGTTCAGCCTGTCCGGCCGAGTCCAAACGGTGGCCCGGCAGCGGGGTGAGCGGATCGGACTGGCCGCCAATCTCTCCACCATCATCGAGGTGCTCGGCCGAGAACTCGAGGCCGCGGGATCCGATCCGGCTTCTGGGGCCGACGTCCAAATAGTCGGCGCCAACTCGCTCACGGCGCGGGCGCGGCGCGGCCTGTTGGTGGGTTGTCGGATCGTTGCCGACACGGTGGACATCGCCTCCGACTCCTTGGCCGGTTTGAGGATGCGGTTGCCCGATCCCGCTCGCGACAGTCTGATGATCTGGGTGCCGAGCGACTCGAGTGGTCCCGAGGGGTGGGTACCGGTGGCACTCCTCGGAAGCGGCATTGGGGCCGCCTGTCCGAGCGGTGAGGGCGCGGTGCGCTATCCGGCGACCATCGACTCCACCACCGTCGCCCGGATCGGGCCGAGCGGCCGTTCGATCCTGATACTGTTCGAGAGCATCAACGCCCGAGCCTATCTCGGCGCCGGAGGTTGGCAGTTCGGAATCGAGGGTCTCTCGGCCGGGGCGACCGTCCAGCCGATTGCGGGACGGCTGGTGGGGGCCGGCGGACTGGATCTCGTCGGGCTCGATCGGCTTGGCGTCCCCCTGGCGGGGCCCGGTCCGCCCTCGGCCATCGGCGTGATCGTGGTAGCCGAGTCATATCGGGGGCTCGCGGTGGGTGGGGGTCGGGTCGCCCCGGTCCGCGACAGTGCCCGAGCCATCCTCCGCTTTCGGAACGCTCCGTGATCGCCAACGTGTTGGTTGCGGTCGGGCTCGGGGCGGCGGTTTCCGCCGTCGCCGCGGCCGCCGGTGACGTTGCCCTCCGCCAGGCCCGTGAGGTCTTTCTCGGGGTCCGCGGGAGGGCTGCGGCCTCGGCCGCCGTTGCCTCCGAGCTTCGCGGGGTGTGGTTGGATAGCACCGCGATCGTTGGTCCTGGTCGCACCGTGGTCATCGGGCCGGTCCCGAGACCCCGTGCCGATACCGAGGTGCGCCTCGATGCTCGGTGGCTCGCGCGCGACCTCTGGCTCTTGAGTGCCACCGCCACGATCCAGGACGTCGGCGGCCAAACTCGGGCCCGGGCCGTCAACGGGATTATCGTTCAGGTTCTCGTCAGCCCGATCGACAGCACGTATTTCACCAGGCCCATCTCTCGGGGCTGGGTTGCAGGTTACCAGTAGCGGTTCGCGAGGCCAGCGGATCTTTGCGAAATTTCTGGTCGGCCGGAGCGGCGGTTCCGGTCTGTTGGCCGGGTTGAAGTATAACAAATACAAAGACTTAAGCGCCTGAGTGCCAGTTGGCGCAGGGGGCTGCCAGCCATGGCATAGCCGTTGCCCCCGGCACTGTGGCTGATGCGACCGAAGGCTCTCAGGAAGGCCGAGCCAACGCGGTCGCCAATCGCGTCGAAAAATCTGTGCAAGTTGTTGCAGGACTGTTAGATAGACAAGATTCACCTTGGCGATCGGGCGGACTATGGCACTCTTCGGCCGCAATCGGCAGACAGTTGGCCTCGACATTGGCAGCGGCCTCATCAAGGTCGCGGTCGTGTCGCACGGAACCGGTGAGCCGGTGTTGTCGAAGGTGGCGATGACCACCGTGGTCGACGACGCCATCGTCGAGGGCGAAGTGATGGACCCCGGGATTGTCGCCGAGGCCATCCGCAGCCTGTTCGCCGACATGGGGATCAAGCCCAAGAACGTCGTCACCGCCGTCGGCGGCCGCGACGTGATCGTCAAACGGATCCCGATGGACCGGATGAAAGAAGGCGAAGCGCGCGAGCTGATCCGCTGGGAGGCGGAGCAGCATGTCCCGTTCGACATGGATAACGTCGAACTCGACTTCCAGATCCTCGATCCGGAGAACGAGGGGCTCCAGATGTCGGTGCTCTTGGTCGCCGCCAAGCGCGAGCTGGTCGAGACCAAGATGTCGCTCCTCAAGGAAATCGGGATCGAGCCGTCGGTCATCGACGTCGACGCCTTCGCGCTCCACAACGCGTTCGAGGTCAACTATCCCGAGGCCATGAAGGGTGTGGTCGGGCTGGTCAACGTGGGCCACGAGCTGACCAACGTCAACATTCTCGACGAGGGGGTGCCGGTGCTGACCCGCGACCTCCCGGTCGGAACCCGGCGATTCCGAGAGGATCTCCAGCGGGAACGCGGCCTCTCGGCCGAAGAAGCCGAGAAGCTGCTCCAGGGCTTCGAAGTGACCGAGGTGTTGGCCCCGTTTCTCCAGAGCCGGGGCGAAGAACTCGCCGTCGGCATCGAGCGGGCCGCGGCGTTCCTTCAGACCGCCAGCCGCTCAGCGGCCGGCCTCTCGCGGATCTTCCTGTCGGGCGGCGGCGCCCGGATCCCGGGGCTGGCCAAAACGCTCTCGGATCGGCTCAAGTTGCCGGTCCAGTTGGCCAATCCGATCGAGCGGATCCAGGTTGCCGATGGGGTATTCGACCAAATGAACGTCGACGAAGTCGCCCCGTTGCTCATGCTGCCCGTGGGGTTGGCCCTGCGGCAGGCCGCGTGACGGACAGGAGGACAGAGAACGCCGATGATTGAAATCAACCTCAAGCCCGGTCAGAAGCGCGCCAAAGCGACCTCGCCGTTGGCGGGGATCGGAGCGCAGCTCAAGGGGCTCGGCCAGAAGATCAAAGATCCCTACCGGATCGGCGCCCTGGCACTCGGGCTCGGTTGGCTGGGTTACGTCGGGATGGCGCAGCTCAACACCAGCGGCGAACTCGCCGGTCTCGAGCCCCGACTCGAGCAGGCTCGGGCCGAGAACCAGCGGTTCCGTGCCTTCCTGGCCGAAAAGAAGCGACTCGAAGCGGTTCGAGATTCGATCCAGGCCCAAATCGCCACGATCAAGAACGTCGACGGCGACCGCTACGGCTGGCCCCACATTCTCGATGAAGTGGCCCGGGCGGTTCCGGCGTTCACCTGGCTCACCGATCTGCAGTTCATCGCGGTGGCTCCGCCGGTGCAAGTGGACACGGTCACGAACCTCGTCGTCGAGCCGCCCCCGGTCCAGATCCAGGTCAGCGGTCGCACGGTGGACATTCAGGGCTATACCCGACTGCTCCGGCAGTTGGAGGACTCGCCGTACCTCAAGGACGTGACCGCGATCTCGGCCAACACGGTGCTCGATCAGAACCGGGCCGTGACCGCGTTCGTCCTCAAGGCGGCGTTCCAGCGGCCGACCCGCGCCGAAGTGACCCCGGACCGGCCGACCACCGAGTCGGCCGGTCATGTGGACCGGCCCGCGCCGAGTCAGGAGAACTAACCCATGGCTTTGCTCGACAATCCCAAGGCGGCGCCGGTCCTCGGTGTGGTGTTCGCTGGACTGATCGGCTACCTGTTCTATTCCGGCGAAGTGGTCGGCAACATCGGAGTCCAGGGCGTCGCGGTCAAAGAGGAGAAGATCGCGATGATCAACGACTCGATCGCCGCGCTCGAGGCTCAGACCGACAGCGTCAAGCGCGATCTGGCGGCCGGGACCATCGAAGACCTCAAGAAGAAGATCGACGCGAATCGGGGCAACCTCGCCCTGCTCCGCCAGCTGGTGCCGGAGCGGAACGAGGTGCCCAATCTGCTCGACGACATGTCGACTCGGGCCAAGATCCGCGGCGTCAACCTGGCGGAAGTCGTCCCCCAGCCGGTGGTGCCCGGTCCGGCGCCGTTCGACACCTACGCGTACAAGGTCGCGGTGGTCGGGCGCTACGACCAAGTCGGCGAGTTCCTTTCGGACATCGCCAGTCTTCGTCGGATCATCGTGCCGTACGACGTGACCCTGGTGCCGGCGCCGCAGGCTCAGGCCCAGGCGTTAGGCGATCCCAGTCGGGCCATGCTCGAAGCGAAGTTCCAGATTCGCACTTACGTGAAGGGTCAGGCGGTACCTGAAGGAGGCCAGAGTGGTCACTAGTGGACTGTACCAGATAAGTGTTTAGTGCTATATTGGCTGGTATGGACACCCAGCCGATCGCCTTGACGCCCGCCGAGCGGACCGAATTGGAGCGACGCACCCGAAGCCGGACGGGCCGAGCCC
>Ga0194132_10000492_pt1 | contig 80773 bp, 76 predicted proteins | sample TA2KigOf80mmetaG_FD_148612 | JGI IMG/M metagenome (GOLD analysis project Ga0194132, IMG submission 148612) | Freshwater microbial communities from Lake Tanganyika, Tanzania - TA2015054 Kigoma Offshore 80m | ecosystem: Environmental > Aquatic > Freshwater > Lake | place: Tanzania: Lake... | reverse complement strand
AGGTGGGTCTTGCCGGTGCCGCTGTTACCCAGCGCGATCACGTTCTCGCGGCGGTCGATGAACGCGCCACGGGCAAGCTCGAGGACCAGGGTCTTGTTGAGCGAGGGGATGACCTTGAAGTCGAAGGTGATTGGTGACGCCGCCATGGTCCCTCCACGCCGGGCCGATCGGCCCGAACCACCAGGGCGCGATTGTGCGCCGGCGCGGCCCGCAAGCGAACGACGGTATGGGCTCTCAGGCGCCGGCCCGTCGGCGCAGGACCTTGCCCGCGCGGGCGCCGGTGACTCGACCCTTGCGCCACGTCGCCACGCCGCCGACGAACACCCAGTCGATGCCGGCGCTTGCCTGAGCCGGCTGCTCGAAGGTTGCCGTGTCCGCGACGGTTCCTGAGTCAAACACCACAAGGTCGGCGGCGTGGCCCACGCGCAGCTCGCCGCGATCCGCCAGGCCAAACGTGGCGGCCGGCAGGCTGGTCATGCGGCGCACCGCTTCCTCCAACGGAAACAGTCCAGCAACGCGGCAATAGTGGCCCAGCACGCGCGGGAACGTGCCCCACAGCCGGGGGTGGACCAGGCCGTCGCTGAAGATGCCGTCCGATCCGATCATGGTGTGGGGGTACGCCAGAATCGCGCGCACGTCCGCCTCGCTCAGGCTGTAGTAGACCGCGCCGCCGGGCGCGAGCCGCCGTGCCGCGTCCTGCTCGTCCACCCCCCAGTCCCGTGCGACCGCCGCCAGATCACGCCCCGCGCACTCCGGATGGGGTGCGGACCAGGTGATGACGGTGCGTTCCACGGCGGCCACGAAGTCCGGCAGGATCGCGGTCGAACCGGCGATGTACGGATAGGCGTCGAGACCCACCGCCTGATGCCGGCGCGCCCGGTCGATCAGACCGAGCGTACGCGGCGCGTGGCCGTAGTGCCGCGTGCCGAAGCCCTGATGATGGGACAGCACCACCGGCACGCGCGCTTTTCGGCCGATGTCCAGCGCCTCCTCGATGGCGGCATCGATGTCGCCCATGTAGTCGCGCGTGTGCGTGACGTAGAGGCCGCCACGTGGCGCCAGCTCCCCGGCCAGGGCGACGACCTCCTCGGTCGGCGCCGCGGCGTTCGGCGCGTACTCCAGGCCCGTCGAGAAGCCGACCGCGCCGGCGTCCAGGCCCTCGCGCAGGCGCGCGCGCATGGCCGCGATCTCGGGTGCCGTAGCCGGGCGGCGCCAGTTGTCCACGGCGTCCAGCCGCAGTGTCGAGTGCCCGACCAGCAACGCCGCGTTGGTCGCGGGCGGCGCGGCTTCGAGTGCGTCGACGTAGGCCGCCACGGTCGGGAACTTGAACGCCGACTCGTCGCCCAGCAGGCGGAACTCCTGCGGCAGCGCGCCGCGCGGCACCAACGGCGCCATGCTGAAGCCGCAGTTGCCCACGACGACCGTGGTCACGCCCTGACTCACCTTGGGCGTCATGTCGGGGTGGGCCAGCAAGGCACCGTCGTCGTGGGTATGAACGTCGATGAAGCCGGGTGCCACCACGCGGCCTGTCGCATCCAGGTCCTGCGTCGCCGCAGTGCGCCCGAGATCGCCGATGGCGACGATCCGGTCGTACGTGACGGCGATGTCGGCGACGAAGCCCGGCGCGCCGGTGCCATCGACGACCGTGCCACCGCGCAACACCAGGTCGCAGCGGGCCGGCGCCTCGGTCACGGCCGTCCTCTCCGAAGGCTGGCTGTCATTCCTCTTCGCCGGTCACGATCAGGGCCTGCGGCCCGCCGGTCTGGATCGCGCGGCACGCATCGTAGAACGCCTGAGCATCGCCAACGAACTCGCCGAAGATGTTTGGCGTCACTGGCGTCATCATGCCGGGGCTGGTCGGCTTGCAGTACCGGTCGTAGGCCCAATAGATCTCGCTCACACCCTCCAGTTGGCCGTGGCGCGTGCCCGGGTCGTAGTGGGTGAACATCACGTCACCCTTCTGGATCAGGTGCGTCGCGTTCTCGACGGGGACGACGATGGTCGGGTCTAAGAAGATCACGGTGCACGTGCCCGAATAGAGCGCGTGCAGGCAGGGGCCCTTGGCGGGCAGGACGTTCCATAGGGTCCGGCAGGTTATCGGCGCCTCGGCCTCCAGCAGCCGCGCTCGCGCGCTGATGCCGAGCCCCGGGAACGCGAATCGCATGAACTTGGCCACGGTCCAGATCCTTGCGGGTTGGTGGCGCTGACGCGGCGACCCCATGGGCGCGCCTCCGCGCGCCCATGGGGTGGCTCCCGTCCTACTCGCAGTGGAGCTGGCGGAAGTCCGGCGTCGTGCCCGGCGCGCTCACGTAGCCCGAGCAGTTGCTGCGCATCGCGGCGATCGTGTAGGCGAACACCGGCACGATGACGCCGCCTTCCTCGGCCAGCATGCGCTGGGCCTGGCTGTAGAGCTCGGCGCGTTTGGTGTCGTCGATCTCCACCCGCGCTTGGTCAAGCAGCGCGTCGAACTCCGGCCGCTGCCAGTGCGTCTCGTTCCACGGCGCGTCGCTGCGATAGACCAGGTTCAGCGCGTTGCCAATGGGTCGCAGGCTCCAGGCATCCGTGACGAAGGACTTCTGCATCCACGTCTCGGTCCAGAAGCTGTCGGCGGGCACGCGGTTGACCCGCACCGTGATGCCGGCCAGCGCGGCCATCTGGGCGTACGCCTCGGCCATCACCACCAGGCCCGGCAGCACGTCGGCGCTGTAGATGTCGATCTCCAGGCCGTCGGCGTAGCCGGCCTCGGCCAGCAGCGCCTTGGCGCCTTTGATGTCCTGCTGGGGCACCTCTGTGGTGTACGCGCCGGCGACCGAAGGCGGATGCGGGTTGTCGTTGGCCGGCTCGCCGAAGCCGAGCACCGCCACGTCGACCAGCGCCTGGCGGTCCATGACCATCTTCAGCGCCTTGCGCACGCGCACGTCGGTGAACGGCTCGCGATCGACCATGGCGGAGAGCGTGTAAACGATGCCCGCCTTCGACGTGTAGATCGTGGCGTCCGGATTGTCCTTCAGCGTCACGGCGGTGGTCGCGTCGATGTACGGTGCGAAATCGGCTTCGCCGGACAGCAGCGCCGTGGTCAGCGACACCGCCTGGTCGACCGCCGTGATCCGGATGCAGTCGGCCTTCGGCTCGCCGGCCATCCAGTAGTTCGGGTTTTTCTTGTAGACGGCGACGGGGCCGCCCTGGGTCACCTGATCGGCCATGAAGGGGCCGGTGCCGTTCATAGTCGTGGCGAGCTGCTCGGACGTGGCGCCTTCGGGCACGATCGCGGCCATCTTGGAGGCGATGGATACCGGCAGCGCCGCCACCGGCTGCGCCGTGGTGAACCGCACGGTCAACGGATCGACCGCCTCGATGCTGTCCGGTGTCAGAAAGTTAATCTCGGCCGCGCCTGGTGAGGCCGTGGCCGGGTCGAGCAGGCGGCGATACGTGTAGACGACGTCGGCGGCATCGAACGCGCTGCCGTCGTGGAACGTCACGCCCTCGCGCAGATGAAACGTCCATTGGGTGCCGTCGGCGCTCGGCTCCCACGACGTCGCGAGCTGCGGAATCGGTTGCAACTGATCATCCAGGCGTACCAACGGCTCGTAGACCGGCCAGACGTGGATCGCGTCGTCGCTCCCCTTGCTGAACGCGGGGTCCAGCGACTGCTGCTCCGAAATCGGTTCGTTGCCCACGATGTTGATGCACGTCGCGTCCTGCGCCCAAGCGGTTGAGCCCGTGGCGACGACGCCCAGTGTCGCAGCGAGCCATGTCGCCGTCCTCATACGTTGCATAACGACCTCCCCAGATTGCAAAGAGTTAAGGCGCCCAGCAAACTCGGCTTTTGAGCTGTATACACGTAGCAGATAGCCGGTCGGCCTGCTAGATTAATTTGACATGCATCCTCGTTCCGCTTGGGGGTGAGCCATGGGCATCGTTCCACGTCAGCGCGTCAATCATCCGTCCGCCTGGAAGGCGAGCGACTTCACGTCGCCGTCCGACTACGTCCGACCCTTCACGCCGCGTCATCTGGCGGCGTTCGACGAGGCGCTCGCGGTCATCCATCGCGATGGCCGGTCACTCTACCAGGTCGACCGCCAACACTTCGCCGTGCCGGCGCTGGCCGAGGAGATCGCGGGCATCCGGCAGGAGATCGTCGACGGCCGCGGCTTTGTCATGTACCGGGGCTTTCCGGTCGACCGCTACACCCAGGCCGACATCGAGATGATCTTCTGGGGCTTCGGCCTGCACCTGGGCATCGCGCAATCGCAGAGTGTTCTGGGCGAGCGACTCGGCCACATCGTCGACATGACCGCGACCGATCCGCACGCCCGCGCCTACCGCAACAAGATGGAGCTGACGCTGCACACCGACCTGTGCGATGCGATCGGCATGTTCAGCCTGCGCAAGGCGCCCAAGGGCGGCATGAGCCTACTCGCGAGCGCGCTGGCCGTGTACAACGAGATCCTGGAGAAGCACCCCGAGGATCTGGATGTGGTTTTTCGCGGCGCGCCCTATCACCGCATGGGCGAGGAGATGCCTGGCGAATCGTCGATCACGCCGCACGATGTGCCGGCGCTGTCGTATTGCGACAGCAAGATCAGCTGCCGTTACGTGCGCGAGCTCCTGGACGCCGGCGCCGACATGGCGGGCCGGCCATTGACCACGTTCGAGAAGGCGGCGTTCGACTTCTTCGATGCGACGGCGTCGCGCACCGACATGTGCCTGCGCTACGTGATGGAGCCGGGCGACATGATGTTCTACAGCAACTGGACCGTGCTGCACGGCCGGACGGCGTTCGAGAACGGCCCGCGCCACGACCAGAAGCGCCACATCCTGCGCCTGTGGCTCGACATGCCTGGCAGCCGGCCCGTAGTGCCGGAGACAGCGATCTTCGGCGTTTCCGGCGTCGGCTACCAGGAAGGCAAGACGCCGAGCGTTGACCTCGACCGCTACAAGCGCACCATACCCATGGCGCCCGAGGACCGCATCGCTTGACCGGCTCGCGCGTCAGCGGCGGCGCGCGACCAGCATCACGGTTTCGAGCGGCCCGCCCGGTCGGATAGCCTCCAGCGCGCTCTGGACGATCGTGAATCCGTTGGGATCGAGCGCGGGCTCGAACGCGGGCCACAGGAGCTGGCCGATCGCGCAGGCGAGCACGCCGCCCGGCGTGAGAAGCGCGGCGAGCGTCGGCACGACAGCGGCGCCGACGTAACCGCTGGTGAAGGTGCTGGCCGAGACCGCCGCGCCGTAGCGCGCCTCGGCAGTGTACGGTCGCGACAGGTCGACCCCGCACAGGGAGCGGTAGAGGCCCTTGGCCGCCGCGACCTCCAGCATCGCGGGCGAGATGTCGACGCCGTCCACCGCGGTGTAGCCGTGGTGCCGGAGACCCTCGCCGACCGCGCCCGTGCCGCAGCCGAGGTCGACCACGGCCGTCGCACGGTCCGCGACGTGGGTCGCCAGCCGGTCCGCGACACGCCGCGAGCCGTTGACGCCCACGCGCTCGAACACGTCGCGGTCGTAGGTCGGAGCCCAATCCCGGTAGAGCGCAACCGCTTCGGCGGGCGAGGTCAGCGCGCGCGCCCGTTTGATCAGCGCGGCGGCCTCGTCGTCGACCGCCCACGCGGCGTCAGGTCGTGTATCCGTAGGCATCGCGCGCCGTCGCCGCGCTGATCCGCCCCTCGGCCAGGTCGCGCGCCACCTGGTCGCGGGGCCGCGCGTGCGGGTCGCCATAGCCGCCGGCTCCGGGCGTGATGACGGCGACGCGTTCGCCCGGATGCAAGGTGACGACGCCCTTGTCGGGAACGACGCCCGGCGGGAGCTCGTAGGCGCAGCGCCCGCCCTCCCGGCCACCGAACAACCCCCACGGCCCCGACAGACGCCGCGTGCCCTGTAGCCCGACGACACAGTCGTGGCCATCGACACGGATCTCGCGCACCAGGCCCATGCCGCCGCGCATAGCGCCGGCGCCGCCCGAATCGTCGACCAGCGCGTAGCGCATCACGGTCAACGGATGCTCGGGCTCCAACGCCTCGATCGACAGGTTCGACGTGTTGGTGACGTGGACCTGTACGCCGTCCAGTCCGTCCTTGGCGGCACGCGCGCCGAAGCCGCCGCCGATGGTTTCGAGATAGACGTAGAACTGGCCGGTGCGCGGGTCGCGGCCCTAGAAGTCGAACGAAGCGTTGGCGCCGTTGTGGGCGGCCGTGACACGCCCCGGCACGGCCGGCGCGAGCGAGCCGTGAATCAGGTCGACGCTGCGTTGGCAGGTCTGCGTGCGCCCGTCGACCGCGGCCGGCGTCTCCGAGTTCAGCAGCGCGCCCGGCTCGGCCTCGACGCGAATGGGGCGGTAGGGCCCGGCGTTCGCGGGGATCGCGGGCCCGACCAGCGTGCGCACGGCGTAGTAGACCTTGGCCAACAGCCCGGTCCACACCACGTTCCGGCTGTTGCGCATCTGCGGCGGGCTCGTGAAGCAGAAGCGCAGGTCGCCGCCCTCGACCTCGACCGTGACACCGAGCTCGAGCTCGCCCAGGAACTCGTCGCAGTCGAAGCGGTCCGTGAAGCGGTAGACGCCCTCGGGAATCGTCGCGATGCCGGCGCGCGTCAGGCGCTCGGCGTAGTCCATGGTCGCGGCGCACGCGGCCAGCTTCACCTCGGTGCCGAAGCGGCGGCACAGGCCCTGGCGGGCATCATCACTCTGGGCGGGCTGGTGATGTACGTCCAGGCGCTGCAACGCTGCTGGGGCAATTTTAGCCAGCTTGTGCTGCGCGCGGCCGATCTCAGGGAACACGGCCTGTTCATCGACGACGTCTACCAGTTCCTGGACCTAAAGCCGACCATCCTGCCGCCGGCGCTGCCGAAGCCCACGCCCACCACGATCCGCGAGGGCATCACCATCAAGGACCTCTGCTTCCGCTATCCCGGATCCGACGAGGACGTGCTGCACAACGTCACCATGACGATCCGCGCCGGCGAGCATGTGGCGATCGTCGGCCACAACGGTTCCGGCAAGACGACACTGATCAAGCTGCTGTGCCGCGTCTACGACCCGCGGGCCGGATCGATCGCCATCGACGGTATTGATCTGCGCGACATGGATCCCGAGGCACTGCGCCGCCTTTACAGCGTCCATGTCCAGGGCTTCGCCCGCTTCCAGGAGACCGCGCGGCGCAACATCGCGTTGGGCGCCATCGACCAGGACTTCGACGACGAGGCTATCGCGCGCGCTGCCAGGCTCTCCGGCGCCGACCGCGTGATCGAGCGTCTGCCCGCGGGCTACGACACCATGCTGGGCCGGACGTTCGCGCGGAGGCATGAGCTGAGCGCCGGCCAGTGGCAGCGTCTGGCGCCGGCCCGCGCCTTCGTGCGCGACGCGCCCATCGTCGTGCTCGACGAGCCGACGGCGGCGCTGGACGCCACGACCGCGCGCGACATGGTCGATCGCCTGCTGGAGGTCGCGGTCGGGCGCACCACCATCGTGATCAGCCATCGCCTGTCGGCGGTGATGCAGACGGACCGCATCTTCGTGCTGGACCAGGGACGGCTGGTCGAGACCGGCACGCACCAGTCGTTGATGGCGGTCGGCGGGCGCTACGCCCAGCTCTTTCGCATGGAGGAGGTGCTGGACCCGTGACCGGAACCGCGGCCGGGCCCGAACTAGACTTCATCCTGGCGTGCGCGCACACACGCCTGGACCCGGCGGCGTTGGAGCGGGCCCGCGCGGCGGCCGACGCCGTGGATGCTTGACCGTGGGCGTTCAAGCTGGCCAGCCATCACCGCGTCTTCCCGATGGTGCATCGGGTCGTCAAGACCCTGGGCATCGCGACGACGCCGGAGTGGGTCGCCCGCCAGCTGGAGGCCCAGGCATCGCGCATCGGCAGCGCGTCGCCACGATCGAGGCCGCCACGCGCGAGGTCGCCACGGCCTCCGCGGACGCGGGTGTCAACGTCATCGTCTTTAAGGGCATGGTCACGGCGCGCGGCTGCTACGCGGCGCCCGCCTTGCGCGACTATACCGACGTTGATCTCCTGGTCCGGCCCGAGGCTATGGAGCGCGTGGACGCCCGGCTCGCCACCCTCGGCTACACCCGCGATTTTCGCGGCGACGGCATTGAGCGCCGCATGTATCTGGCCAACCATAGTGCCTACACGTACCGGCATGTCGAGACACGCGCCGAACTGGACGTCCACTGGCACCTGATGCCGCCCATGTGGCGCACCTCGGTGGACCTGGAGGCGCTGTGGCGGCGGGCGCGGACCGTGACGATCGAGAGTGCGTCGCTGCGCACGTTTTCGATCGACGACGAGCTGCTCATGCTCGCGCTGCACGGTTCCAAGGAGCGCTGGAATCGCCTGCGCATGGTGTACGGCGTGGCCAAGCACCTTGCCGCGCATGGCGAGGCGGACTGGCCCGCCCGGCTCGCCTTCGCGCGCGCCCAGGGCAGCGAGCGGAGCCTGCTTCTGGGACTCGCCATGGCCAAGGCCGCGCTCGGCGCCACGCTGCCGCCGCCGGTCGAGCGAGCCCTGCTGGACGCACGCCTGGGCGGCGCGACCGATATTGCCTTGCGCGTGCTGGGCACATGGCGCAGCGTCGGCGCGCGCCTCGGTAACTTCTCATGGCAGCGTTTCTCGGCGCTTGATCGACCCGGCGATCGGGCGCGCTACGTGCTGCGCTTTTTCGCCTACCCGCGCATGAAGCACCTGGAGGTCGTGCGGCTGCCCGCGTGGGCCTACGGGCTCGACTTCCCGATCGCCATGATCCACGAGGTGGTGTTGCTGCCGCTGTGGCGCCTCTGGCATCGCCTGGCCGGCGGCCACGGCGCCGGTGAGCCGGCTGGCGGCACGCAGGTCTCGGCGACGCCGATCTCGGGGCGGTCCTAGCACGCTCGAGATCGCCCCCACACGGGACCCTCGTTCCTGGGCGCGACTTGCCCTAACCTCCGCGCGCGCGAGGAGCGGGGTTGGAACATGCGCATCGAGCAGCCCGTGAACATCGCCGATCTGCGGCGCGCCGCCCTGCAGCGGTTGCCGTGGATCATCGGCGACTGGCTGGACGGTGGGTCCGAGGACGAACGCGCCGTGCGGCGCAATCTCGCTCAGTTCGAACGCTTCCGGCTGGTGCCGCGCTACCTGGTCGACATCACCGGGGCCTCGACCGGCACCAGCCTGTTCGGGCGCGGCTACGCCTGCCCCTTTGGCATCGCGCCGACCGGGTACCCGTGCATCTTCCGGCCGCAGGGCGACCTTCTGCTCGCGCGGGCCGCCGCGGCCGCCGATATCCCGTTCATCATGTCGGGCGCCGCCACGGCGACCGTCGAGGCGGTCGGCGCCGCCGCGCCGGATCACGCCTGGTTCCAACTCTACGCGGCGAAGGACGAAGGCATCACGCGCGACATGATCGCGCGCGCCGTGGCCGCCGGCCGGCCGGCGCTGGTGGTGACGGTAGACGTGCCCGCGGATCCGAAGCGCGAACGCGACATCCGCAACGGCTTCGACATGCCGCCGCCCATGGGGCCACGGCTCGTGCTCGACGGCCTCGTGCATCCGCAGTGGACCTGGCGCTATCTGGCTGCAGGCGGTCTGCCGACCATGGCCAACTGGGCGCCCTACGCGCCGAAGGGCATGGACGCCGTGGGCGTCGCCCGCTTCGCCAGCGACAAGTTCCACGCCACCCTGAGCTGGCGGCACGTCGAGGCGTTCCGCGCCCAATGGCCGGGCACCCTGATCCTCAAGGGCATCATGGACGCAGGCGACGCGCGGCGCGCCGCCGAGGCGGGTGTCGACGGCCTGATCGTCTCAAACCACGGCGGCCGCCAGGGCGACCGGCTGCCCGCCGCGCTCGAGGTTGTGCCGCGCATCCTCGACGCCGCCCCGAACCTGACCGTCATGATGGACGGCGGCATCCGGCGCGGCGCCGACATCGTCACCGCGCTCGCGCTGGGCGCGCGCTTCGTCTTCGTCGGGCGCGCCACGCTGTTCGGGCTGGCCACCGCCGGTCAGGCGGGTGTCGCCCACGCCATCGCGATCCTCAAGGACGAAATGCTGGTGACCATGCGCCAGATCGGTCGCCCGACCATCGCGAGCCTCGGGCCCGACGCCGTGCTGACGACCTGAGACGACGCCCGCTCAGGCGATGTCGCCGACCACGCGGACGCGGGCGCGGAGGGCGTTGCCGGGCATGTAGGCGAGCGGCAGATCTTCGACCTCCACGACCTTGAGCGACGCCGGGTCGGCGCCTGCCGCGACCGCCCGGCGCTCGGCGATGCGCGTCGCCTCGGCGATCACGGCCTCGCGCGGCAGGCCCTGGAACACCTGGTCGCATTCGCCCGAGACCTGGGCGATGGCGGCGCCGACCGCGTTGGCCACCGCGCCGTGCTCGACGCGGATCACGGCGCTGACGCCGGGCAGGTCGTCCGGCACCAGGAAGGCGCCGCCCCCCACCGCGATCACGGGTACGTCGCCGGCCTCGGTCTTCATGCGGTCGATCGCAGACGCGATGGTCTCGCGCACCCGGGCGAGCGCCTCGTCGACGAACGCGCGCGGCAGACTGGCGACCCGCGCGGGCTCGCCCAGGCGGATCAGCCCGGCCGCCACGGCCAGGTCCGTGGCGGTCAGGTCGGGGCCGCCGAACACCAGCGCGCGCTCGGTCAGCCGGTAGCCGGTGCTGAGCGGGCCGATGGCGAGCGGTTCGCACCCGATCAGGGTGCCGCCGCCGAACGCGACCGACAGCAGGTCCGGCATGCGGAACAGCGTGCGCACGCCGCCGATGGCGACCACGTTGTTGGCTTCGCGCGGGAAGCCGTTACGCAGCATGCCCACGTCGGTGGTCGTGCCGCCCACGTCCACCACCATGGCGTCGGCCCGCCGCGACAGGTAGGCCGCGCCGCGCATGCTGTTGGTCGGGCCCGAGGCGAAGCTGAACACGGGGAAACGGCGTGCCACGTCGGCCGGCAGCACGGTGCCGTCGTTCTGGGTCAGGAACAGGCGCGCATCGATGCCGCTCGCCGCGATCGCGTGGGTGAAAGCTTCCGTCGTTCGGACCGCCAGCACCGAAAGGCTGGCGTTCAGCAGCGTCGCGTTCTCGCGCTCCAGGAGCCCGATGCGCCCCACGGCATGGGACTGGGTGACGGCGACGCCGGGGCATTCCTCGGCCAGGATGGCGGCGGCGCGTTCCTCGTGCGCGGCCGTCAGCGGCGAGAAGGCGGCGGTCACGCCGACGGCCGGGTAGCCGGCGGCGCGGATGCGCCGGGCGATGACGCGCAACGCCTCCTCGTCGAGATCCGCGAACACCCGGCCGTCGAACTCGTGGCCGCCGCGCAGCAGGAAGATTTCGCCGCGCGCATGCTGGGCGAGATCGACGGGCCAGTCGATGAAGGGTTCGAGCGAGGCGCTGGCCGGCAGGCAGAGGCGGATCGCCGCGATCCTGGCCAGGTCGCGGCGCTGCACGACGGCGTTGGTGAAGTGGGTCGTGCCGATCATCACCGCGTCCAGGCTGGTCGGCGCGACGCCGGACGCCGCCAGCACCTGGCGCAGCGCCTCGGTGATGCCGCCCATGACGTCCTCGGTGGTCGGCGACTTGACCGCGCCGAGGATCGCGTCCCCGTCGATCAGCACGGCATCCGTGTTGGTGCCGCCGACATCGATGCCGATGCGCCTCATGGCCCCTGTCTTAGCCGGTCCGGCGCGCCACGGCGACGGCCTTCGCGCCTGTGCGCGGCGCGCGCGGGCCGCGTCGTCGTCGGCTATGATGGCCGGGCGATGATCCCCCTCTCGGTCCTCGACCTCGCGCCCATCGCCGAAGGCTTCGACGCGGCCTGGGCGCTGACCAACGCGCGCGCGCTGGCCCGGCACGTCGAACGTCTCGGCTACCGCCGTTACTGGCTGGCGGAGCACCACAACATGCCGGGCATCGCCAGCGCGGCCACCGCGGTGGTCATGGCCCACGTGGCCGGCGGTACGTCGACCATTCGCGTCGGCGCCGGCGGCGTCATGCTGCCGAACCACGCGCCGCTGGTGATCGCCGAGCAGTTCGGCACGCTGGAGTCGCTCTATCCCGGGCGCATCGACCTGGGCATCGGGCGCGCGCCCGGCACCAACCCGGTGACCGCGGACGCGCTGCGCCGCACGCTGGCCGACGACATCGACCGGTTTCCCGAGGACGTGGTCGAGCTGCTGAACTACTTTCTGCCGCCCCGGCCCGGCCAGCAGGTGCGCGCGGTCCCTGGCGCCGGGCTCGGCGTGCCGGTCTGGATCCTCGGCTCCAGCCTCTACGGCGCCCAGCTCGCCGCCGCGCTGGGCCTGCCCTACGCCTTTGCCTCGCACTTCGCGCCGGCGATGATGGCCGAGGCGGTCGCGTTCTACCGCGGTAACTTCCGCCCCTCGGCGGCGCTGGCGCATTCCTATGTCATGCTGGGTGTCAACGTCTTCGCCGCCGACACGGACCGCGAGGCGCGCCGCCTTTTCAGCTCGGTGCAGCAGGCGTTCGTCAACCTGCGAATGGGGCGCCCGGGCAAGCTGCCGCCGCCGGTCGAGGACTACGAGGCGACGCTCGGCGCGCCGGAACGGCTCATGCTCGAACGCGCGCTCGCCGTCTCGGTCGTTGGCTCGACTGACACGGTGCGCGACGGTCTGCGCGCCTTGGCCGAGCGTACCGGCGCGGACGAGTTCATGGTCACAGCGCACATCCACGACTTCGAGGCACGGTTGCGATCGTTCGCCCTGACGGCCGAGGTGGCGATCGACCGTGCCCACGCGGCCGATTGACGGGACCTATCAGCGGAGGAGGCAGGCGATGGCGCGGGGCGGAATCATGGTGGTGACGGGCGGCAGCCGGGGCATCGGCGCCGCCATCGCGCTGCTGAGGGGGAGCGCGGCTGGGACGTGTGCGTCAACTTCACCGCCACGGCCGATCGCGCCGAAGTCGTGGCCGCCAAGATCAGGGCCCAGGGGCGCCAGGCCATCGCCGTGCGCGCGGACGTGGCAAAGCCGGAGGACGTCGAGCGCCTGTTCGCCGAGACCGACCGGCAGCTCGGGTGCGTCGAGGCGCTGGTCAACAACGCGGCGATCTCGATCGAGGCGCCTATCGCCGACCATGACCCGGCGGTCATGCGGCGCATCATCGACACCAACCTGCTCAACCCGGCGCTCACCTGCCGCCAGGCGATCCGCCGCATGGCGACGCGGCGCGGCGGTGCGGGCGGCGTGATCGTCAACATCTCGGCGATTTCCGACGTTCCTCGGCGCACGTCCGGCCCGAATGCTCCCTGATACGGTGGGACTACGCCACGTCCCTTAGCCGTTCCATGGCGGCGACCAGCGCCTCGCGGATGCCGATGTCGAACGAGGAGTGGCCGGCGTCGGGCACGCTGACATAGTAGGCCTCGGGCCATGCCAGATGCAGGTCGTAGGCGTCGCATGGCGGGCAGTTGAAGTCGTCCTGGCCCTGGACGATGGCGCCGGGCATGCCGCGCAGGCGGTCGGCGCGGGTCAGCAGCGCCTGCTCGCCCGTGAAGCCGTGCCGGTGCATGTAGACGGCGGCGATGCGCCCCGACGCCCGTTCGACCGCCGGGTCGTCGAACGTCCATGTGATCGCGGGATCGGGGCGCCGGGTGGCGCCGCACAGATGCGCGTGTTGGTTCCACGCCCGGATCACCGGCATGTGCACGGCCGGGTCCGGGTCCAGGATCAGGCGCTCCAAGGCGGCCGAGGGGTCGGCGCGCTCGGCCTCGGGGATCGCCGCCATCAGGAGCGCCCAGGCCTCGGGGCGCACCAGGCGGGAATCGCGGAAGTACCAGCCGTCATCGAGCCCGTGGCCGAGCGAGACGCCGCGCACCACCAGGGCGCGGCACCGCTCCGGGTGGGTCACCGCGTAAGCGAGCGCGAGCGTCGAGCCCCATGATCCGCCGAACACGATCCAGCGGTCGATGCCGAACAGGGAACGCAGGTGCTCGATGTCCGCCACCAAGTGGGCCGGCGTGTTGGCGGCGAGTTCGCCGAGCGGCGTCGAGCGCCACGACCCGCGCTGGTCGAAGGCGATCAGGCGGTAGTGGTCGGGGTCGAAGAAACGGCGCACGTGCGGCGACCAGGCGCTGCCCGGCCCGCCGTGCAAGAAGACCACGGGGACACCCCTCGGGTTGCCCGACTGTTCCACGTGAAGCGTGTGGATCGGGTCCACCGGCACGCGGCGCACGTCGAACGGCTCGATCGGCGGGTAGAGCGCGGTGCGAGTCATGGCCGGACCCCCGCGCCGGGCGCGATCGCGCCGTCGCGGTCCAGATGGAGCGCCACCGCCAGGCGCGACGTGCCCTCGAGCAGCGGCGCCGCACGGGCCAAGCGGACGATCGCCCCGACCAGCGCCGCGCGGTCCCCAAGGTCCAGGCCCAGTCCTCCAACCAGCCGTTCGGCCTCGGCTTCGTCGCACGGCGCCAGCACGGCGCGCTCGGCCGCCACGGGCCAAACGACCCGCATGGTGACCAGCGGGCCGAAATCGGCGTCGCGCGCCGCCTCCAGCACGATCGGCACGGACGGACGGGCAACCGTGCCGCCACCCAGGAGCTCGCGCGCCTCGGCATCGTCGAGCGAGCGCCCATCCGCCAAACGCGCGCGCCAGCGCGCGCCTTCGGCGTCGTCCAGCGGGCCGGGCGGCGCCGGCCGAGGTCGCGCGAGGCCGTTGCGGTACGCGAACAGGTGCCGGATTGCCTTGAGCGCCATGTCGGTGCTGTCGAGCAGCGGCACGCCGGCGCGCGTCATGGCGACTGCCGTGTCGTTGCCGCCACGCCCCATGTCGTTGACCGCCAGCACCGGCTTGCCGGTGCGCTTGGCCGCCTCGAGGCACAGCTTGGGGTAGCCGCCGGTCAGATCCTCGGCCCACGCGATGTCGCCGAAGAAGGCGACGAGCGCGGTCGCCGGGTCCTCGGCCAGGGCGACCATGCAATCGGTGAACACCGCTTCGTAATCGCGCCCCGTGCCCCAGGCGTCGATCGGGTTGACCGGCGCCAGCCCGAACTCCAGCCTCTCGGCCAGGCGCGCCTGGGTCGCCGGCCCGATCCGCGCGATCGGCACGCCCTCGCCCGCCGCCTGGTCGAGCAGGGCGCCCCGCACGCCCCCGGAATCGAGGATCGCGCCCAACCCGCCCGGACCGGGGCGGCGCGGACCCGCGAAGGCGATCAGGGTTGCCGCCATCTCATGGGTGCTGGCGACGCGGATGACGCCATGGCGGTCGAACACGGCCTGGTACGCCGGGTCCGCGCCGACGCGGGCGTTGGAGTGGACGCGCGCCAGCGCCGCCGCCGCCGGGCTGCGGCCGACCTTTAGCGCCACGACCGGGATATCCCGTTCCCGCGCCTTGTCCAGCGCGGCGATGAAACGCTCGGGATCGCGTACCTGCTCGAGGAACAGGGCGATCACCCGGGTCGTCGGCTGGTCGAGCGCGTAGTCCATGTATTCGGCGGTCGTGGTGACCAGCTCCTGGCCCGCCGAGACGGTCAGGTTGTAGCCGAGCCGCCGGTCGATGCCGACAATCTCGCCGTAGACCGTGCCGGAATGGGTGATCAGGGTGATGTTGCCGGGTGCCAGCCAGGCCGGCGTCTCGAACGCGCCGACGTTCGCCTTGGCATCAAGGTTATAGAAGCCCATGCCGTTGCCGCCGCACACGTGCATGCCGGCGTCCCGCGCGATCGCGGCCAGCCGACCGAGCAGGCGCCGGTCGGGATCGTCCTCGACATAGCAGCTGGCGAACACCACGGCGGCCCGCGCTCCCAGCTTGGCGGCGGCGACGAACTGCTCCTCCAGCCGGTGGCTGGCGACGCCCAAGCTGACCAGGTCGACTGGCTCGGGCAGGTCGTCGAGCGACGGGAAGCACGTGACCCCCTCGATCTCGCGGTAGTTCGGGTTGACCGCATAGACGCGACCCTGGAAGCCGCCCTTGCGCAGCTCGCGCAGCATGCTGTTGCCCTGGGTGCCGGGCTTCTGGGAAGCCCCGACCAGGGCCACGGAGCGCGGCGCGAGCAGAGGATCGAGGCGGTGGGAGGAGGTCACGGCGTCACCTTCGGATTGAGGGTTCGCTCCTGGTCATAGCGGGGCGTGGCGTGAAGGGAAATGGCCCGACGCGCCGCCCGAAATTGGCCGTTTACCAAGGTCCGCCTGGGCCGTCCAGATGATTGAATGGACATTCAATCATAAATGCGCTAATTATCATTACAAATAAACCTGTTACGTATCCCATGAAGGCTCTCACGGTAGCACGGACCGAGCCGCGTAGCGGCGTTGACAAGCGCGAGGATTCGCGGCGTCAGCAGTTGATCGAGGCGACCATAGCTGTGATCGGCAAGCGCGGCTACGCGCGCATGACGTTGGCCGACGTGACCGACCAAGCCAAGGTGAGCCGCGGCATCGCCAACTTCTATTTCAAGAGCAAGGAAGCCTTGCTGCTCGCCACCCTTGAGCACCTGACCGAGGAGTACACTGCGATCTGGCGCAAGGCGATCGCGGATACGGGCAGCGACCCGGCCAGCCGCCTGGACGCCCTGATCGAGGCCGAGTTCAGCACCAAGGTTTGCCGGCGCGACCGCGTGGCCGCGTGGTTCGCGTTCTGGGGCGAGGCGCGCACGCGCAAGGCCTACGCCCGCGTCTGCACGGTGACCGACGAGGAGTACTTCCGCGCCGTGGTCGGGCTGGTGAGCGAGCTGGCGCGCGAGGACGGCCAGGACGGGTCGAGCGCCGAGCCCGTGGCCAACGGTCTGTGCGCCATGATGAACGGCTTCCTGCACGACTACCTGCTGGGCGCCGACGGCTTCGACCGCGCCGCCGCGCGGCGCGCCTGCCGCATCTACCTGGCCAGTCTGTTCCCGGCCGCCTTCCAGGACCGGGTCGAGCGCGACGAAGGCCCACGCCGCGTGGCTAGACCCAAGAGCCCCCGCCCGGTCGAGGCGGCCGCCGCCGCCACGGCCGAGACCCTGTCCGCCTGGACCTACCAGGACGCTAGGTTCCATGCGCTGGAGCGCGAGCACATCTTCAAGACGACATGGCAACTGGTCGGCCACGTCAGCGAGGTGCCGGCGGTGGGCGACTACGCCACCCTGGTCGTGGCCGGCGAGCGCGCCGTGGTGGTGCGCGGCGAGGACGGCGTGCCGCGCGCCTTCGTCAACACCTGCCGGCATCGCGCGGCGTGCGTGGCGCCGGCCGAGCGCGGCCACTGCAACCGCGCGATCGTATGCCCGTACCACGGCTGGAACTACGGCTTCGACGGTCGCCTGATCGCCGTACCCGACGAGCCGTCGTTCCCCAGCCTGGACCGGACCCGCTTCGGTCTGACGCCCCTGGAGACCGAGACCTGGCACGGCTTCATCTTCGTGCGCTTCGATGGTGGCGGGCCATCGGTGGCGACCATGATGGCCCCCTACGAGGCGGAGCTCGCGCCCTACCGTCTGGCCGACATGGTGCCGGAAGGCGATGGCGTGTGGAGCGACAGCACCAACGCCGACTGGAAGAACGTCATGGACAATTACCTGGAGGGCTACCACCTGCCGGTGGGCCATCCGGGTCTGCAGCGGCTGTTCGGCGGCACCTACGAGGTCGCCGTGGCCGACCACGGCGCCTCGCGCGCCACGTCGAACCTGCGGGAGGCGCCGTCGCGCGTCTGGAGCGAGCGCGCCTATCAACGCCTGCTACCCGAGGCTTTGCACCTGCCGCCCGAGCGCCGGCGCGCCTGGGTCTATTACGCGCTGTTCCCCAACACCGCGTTCAACGTCTACCCGCACAACGTGAGCTTCTTCCAGGTGCTGCCTGATGGGCCGGGTCGCGCCACCGTGCGGGCACGCGCCTACAGCCTGCCGGACGAACGTCGTGCCATGCGCGCGGCCCGGTGGCTGGGCCAGCGCATCAACCACCGGGTCTACCTGGAGGACGAAGTGCTGGTGCGCGCGGTCCAGGGCGGCCTGGCCTCGACCGGCTACGAAGCCGGTGTGCTGTCCGAGCACGAGGCGTGTCTGCGCGCCTTCCACGACATGGTGCGCCGCCATCTGCCGGTGGCGCGCCTGCGCCAGCGCCCCGCGGATATGCGCCGTGACAACGCCGGCCGCCGAAAGTTCTCATGATGGGAGTGAAAGCCATGACCAGCGCCGATGATCTCGCGGGCACCATGACGCCCGACACCGAGACTGTTTCGCCCGGCGCCATCGCGGACACGGTCGAGACCCTGCCCGCCTGGACCTACGACAACCAGGAGTTCTTCGCGCTCGAGCGCGAACGGTTGTTCATGCGTAACTGGCAGCTCGTCTGCCACGTCAGCGACGTGGCCAAGCCGGGCGACTACATGACCCTGGATCTTCTGGGCGAGCGCGCCGCCGTGGTGCGCGGTCGCGACGACAAGCTGCGCGCCTTCGTCAACGTCTGCCGCCACCGGGCGGCCCGGGTCCTGGCCGGCGACAAGGGGACGTGCCAGGGCCGCATCGTGTGCCCGTACCACGGCTGGAACTACGACCTGGACGGCAAGCTGAAGGCCGTGCCGGCCGAGACCTCGTTCCCCGGGCTCAACAAGGCCAAGCTCGGCCTGGTGCCGCTGGCGCTCGAGATTGCCCACGGCTTCGTCTTCGTGCGCTTCGACGGCAGCGGCCCGTCCATGGCTGAAATCCTGGCATCCGTCGCCGACATGCTGCGCCACTACCGCATCGAGGAGATGGTGCCGATCGGCTCGGTCTGGTGGCGCGAGATCGAAGTCGACTGGAAGAACGTGATGGACAACTACCTTGAAGGCTATCACGTACCCCTCGGGCATCCGGGTCTGTTGCGTCTGTTCGGCCGCGACTACCGCGTCGCCACGCACCCGCACGGTGTCTCGCTCGCGCGTGCCGAACTGCGCGACAAGGAGTCGGACAACTGGTCCGAGCGCGCCTACCAGCGCCTGCTGCCCGAGTTCACCCATCTGCCCGAGGATCTGCGCTGGTCGTGGCAGTACGTCACCTGGTTCCCCAACGGCTCAATCGAGCTCTACCCCGAGCAGGTTGCGTTCTTCCAGGTGATCCCCGAACGGCCGGGCAAGTGTTGGGTGCGCGCCGTGTCGTATGGCCTGCCGGACGACCGGCGCGAGGTGAGCGCGGCACGTTTCGCCAACTGGCGGATCAACGACAAGGTCCAGGCGGAGGACGAGTTCCTGGTCCAGGACGTCCAGGAAGGGCTGAAATCGCGCAGCTATTCGGTGGGCTATCTGTCGGAGAAGGAAGTCGCGCTGCGCCTGTTCCACGACACGCTGCGCAGCCATTTGCCGGCTGCCTGGTCGCGCAAGGAGCCGGCGCCCGGTTCGGTCGAAGCCGTCGACCAGGCAATGACCGCGAGCTGAGAAGGGCTTTCGAATTCGGGGGTTGCGCGCCCTATCGGCCGTTCGTGTCGAAGGGGCGGCCGCTCATGCCGGTCAGACGGTCGGCGCGGGCGCGCTGAAAACCCAGCGCCAGGCGCTGTTCGCCGCGCCATGCCGCCATGCGACGCACGAACGCGCCCGTGGCCAGCACCAGGGCGATGAAGATGGCGACGACGAGCCAGGCAACGATCAGCGGCGACATGGCGGCCAAGGAACGCGCGCGCGGCGCGCCTGTCAAGCGTTGGCTGCGGGGCGGCGGCGATTTTCCGCGCCGGACGTAAGGGCCAGCCCTTATTGATCCCCTATCCCCGCATACCATATGGCTACGGTAGCGAGACTCTGAAGCAGCGGAGCGGCAGGGAGCAGGGGCATGGAGATCGCCTCGATCATCGCGCTGGGCATGGGTGCGGCATGGGCCAGCGGCATCAACCTCTGCGCGACCATCGCGACGCTCGGCATCCTGGGCGCCACGGGCAACTTCGCCCTGCCGCCGGATCTGCAGATCCTAGCGCACCCCATGGTGATCGGCGCGGCGGCCGTGATGTACTGCGTCGAGTTCTTCGCCGACAAGACGCCCGGCGTGAACACCGCCTGGGACACCGTGCACACCTTCGTGCGCGTCCCGGCAGGCGCGGCGCTGGCCGCGGGAGCGCTGGGCACGGTCAGTCCCGAGGCGCAGGTCGCGGCGCTGATCGTCGGCGGCGGGCTTTCGGCGACCAGCCACACCCTGAAGGCCGGCACCCGCGTGCTGATCAACACCTCGCCCGAGCCGTTCTCCAACTGGGCGGCCTCAGTGGCCGAGGACGTGGCGGTGTTCGGCGGCGTGCTGCTGGCAGTCTACGAGCCCGCCGTGTTCCTGGGCCTGCTGGCCGCGTTCGTCGCCCTGGCCGCATGGGCCATCCTGCGGCTGTGGCGCGTGATCCGCGCGCTCGTCCGCCGCGTCGGCCGCTGGCTGGGCCTGGCCAAGGCGCCGCCGGCGGGCGCCGACGACGGCCTGATCGAGCTCAGGCTCGGCCAGGGGCCGCTGCCGCGCCTGCTGCGCCTGAAGTAGCCCAGCCTCAATGCTCGGCGCCGGCGTGCCAGCGGGCCATGGCGAGTTCGGCGCGCACGCCGACGTCGAGGAACGGACGGTTGGGCAGCAGCTCGGGTTCCGGGAACAGCATCATGTCCGCGACGTGCTGGGAATCCAGGCCGGTGGCGTACTCGGCCACCGCGCGGCCCGCGATCGTGCCCTTGGTCACGCCCACGCCGTTCTGGCACAGCGCCGCGAACACGTTGTCGGCCAGCTTGCCGAACACCGTGCCCCGGTTCTTCGAGATGCACAGCGAACCGCCCCACGTGTAGTCGAAGCCCACGTCGGGCAGCATGGGGAAGCGCGCGCGGAAAGCGTGGACGTGGTCCTCGCGGATGCGCGCAAGTGCGGCGTCGCCAACATGAAGACCAGGTACGTAGCGCACCACGTTGCGCACCAAGATGCGGCGGTCCTGGGTGTAGCGCAGCGTCGTGCCGCCGCGCGAAGCCGGGATGATGCCCCAGTCGCCTTCGCCGCCCAGCGCCTTGACCTCGGCGTCATCCAACGGCCGGGTCAGGCTGCCGAACGTGTAGAGCGTGAACAGTTTGTCGCCCAGGAAACCGAAGGCGGGCGTGAACGCCTCGGAACACAGCACCATGCGCGGCGCCGTGATCGCGCCCTTCGGCGTCTCGGCGCGCACGCTCGTGCCGTAGTCGACCGCGACGACCGGCGAGTCCTCGTAGAGATCGACGTTCATGGGCAGCGCGCGCGCGAGCCCGCGCACCAGCGCCGCCGGCTGCATCAGCGCGCAGCCCGCCGTGTAGACGCCGCCCTTGTAGTAGGACGTGCCCAGGTAGCGGCGGGTCGCCTCGGCGTCCATCAGGGTCGCGGGCTCGTCGATCAGGGACAGCCCCTGGGCGAACGCCTCGATTTGGCGCATGCCCGCGTCGGTCGCCGCGGCGTGGATCTTGCCACGCCGGCTCCACTGGCAGGCGATCTGATGGGTCGTGACCATGGTATCCAAGTGCTCGAGCGCCGAGCGGACGAGCCGGAGCTGGGCGCGGTTGCGCTCGATCTGGTTCATGTCGACGCCGTGCGGCAGGTCGATGGCGAAGCCCGAGTTGCGCCCCGCCGCGCCGAGCCCGACCCGTTGCGCCTCGACCAGCGCGACGCGGTCGTTCGGGCGCAGTTCGGCCAGTCGGCGCGCGGCGCCGAGCCCGGCGAAACCCGCGCCGACAACGAGCCAGTCGGCCGTCTGCTCGCCCTCCAGCACGCGTGCCGGCGGCGGCGGCAGCAGCGTGTAGTACCAACCGTTGGTGCGGTCGTCGCGCGGCAGGCGATCGAGCGTGATGCGGCGGCTCATGGCTTGTCCTCGGTATACGGTTCCGCGGAACGTATGCCGCCGGTGCGCGTGCCGCAAGCGGCCGACCTTGCGGGTTGCCGCAGCCGGGCGCAGGGTCGCGAGCGGAAGGGATGGATCATGCGTGTGCTGGTGCTGGGCGGCGGGGTGATCGGCGTGGCGACCGCGTACTACTTGGAGCGCGCGGGCGCGACGGTCACCGTGATCGACCGTCAGGCCGAGCCGGCGGGCGAGACCAGCTTCGCCAACGCCGGCCTAATCGCGCCGACCCACGCCTACGCCTGGGCCAGCCCGCGCGCGCCCGGCACGTTGCTGCGTTCACTATGGCGCGACGATACGGCGTTGCGCCTGAAACCGAGGCTGGACCCGGGACTGATGCGCTGGGGCCTGCGCTTCCTGGCTGAGTGCTCGGCCGCGCGCAACCGCGCCAACACGCTCAACAAGCTGCGGCTCTGCCTCTACAGCCTGGCGTGTCTGGAACGGCTGCGCGGCGACGAAGGCCTGGCCTACGAGCAGACGACGAAGGGAGCGCTCTACCTCTACCGCGACGCCGGGCACATGGCGGTGGCGCTGGAGAACGCGCGGCTGCTGCGCGAGCACGGCGCCGACATCGACGTCGTCGACGCGGCGCGCTGCGTCGCCATCGAGCCCGCGCTGGCCGGCATCGCCGGCCGGCTGGCCGGCGCGCTCTACGCGCCGAAGGACGAGAGCGGCGACTGCCGGCTGTTCACGAAGAAACTGGCGGCGCGCTGCGCCGGCCTGGGTACGTCGTTCCGATGGGGCACGACGGTGCGCGGGTTCGAAGCCTCGGGCGACCGTGTCATCGCCGCGATCACCGATCTGGGCCGCGTCGAGGCCGACGCCTTCGTCCTGGCGCTGGGCAGCTACAGCCCGCTCGTCGCTCGATCGGTCGGGCTGCGCCTGCCGATCCATCCGGTGAAGGGCTACTCGCTGACCTTCCCGATCGTCGACGCGGCGCGTGCGCCGACCGTGCCGGGCGTCGACGAGCACGCGCTGGTCGCCTTCTCGCGCCTGGGCGACCGCCTGCGCCTGACCGCCACAGCCGAGTTCACCGGCTACGACACGACCCATCGGCCGCGCGACTTCGCGGTCATGCTGCGCGCGGTGCGCGAGCTGTTCCCCGGCGCCGCCGACTACGACCGGCCGGAGCGCTGGGCATGCCTGCGCCCCATGACACCCGACGGCCCGCCGATCATGGGTCGCGCCGGCAAGGCGAACCTGTGGCTTAACACCGGGCACGGCCACATCGGTTGGACCATGGCGGCCGGGTCGGGTCGCGTGGTGGCGGACCAGGTGATGGGGCGCGAGCCCGAGATCGACCTGACCGGGCTGGTACCCGACGGGCGGTTGTGATTCCCATGACGCTCGCCACGCTGGCTTGGCGTCTGGCGCGCCGGCTGCCGGCCGAGACGGCGCACCGCGCGACCATCCGCGCGCTGGCCCTGAGCTTGGGGCCGCGCGCGGCGCCCGACCCGCCGGGGCGCGCGGTCACGGCGCTGGGCCTGACGTTCCCCAACCCGATCGGGCTCGCCGCCGGCTTCGACAAGAATGCCGAGGCGTTTGATGCCGCGCTTGCCGTGGGCTTCGGCTTCGTCGAGGTCGGCACGGTGACGCCGCGTCCGCAGGCCGGCAACCCGCGCCCGCGCCTGTTCCGTCTGGCCGAGGACCGGGCGGTGATCAACCGCATGGGCTTCAACAACGACGGCCTGGACGCGGTGGCCGCGCGGCTTGCCCGGCGCACGCGCCCCGGTATCGTCGGCGCCAACGTCGGCGCCAACAAGGACAGCGAGGACCGCATCGCCGACTACGCGGCGGGTATCGCCCGGCTGCACGGGCTGGTGGACTACCTGACGGTCAACGTATCGTCGCCGAACACGCCGGGCCTGCGCGATCTGCAGGCCGTCGAGAAGTTTGTCCCATTGCTGGACGTCGTGGCGGGTGCACGGGCGCGCTGCCCACCGCCGGCACGACCCATCCTGGTCAAACTGGCGCCTGACCTGGCGGCGGAGGACGCCTGCGCCATGGCCGACCTGGCCGTCGCGCACGGCATCGAGGGCCTCGTGATCGGCAATACAACCATTTCACGAGCTGATTCGTTGCAATCCTCTAACAAAAATGAAGTCGGAGGATTGAGCGGCCGACCGCTTTTCGCACCTTCCACGAGCCTACTCGAGGCCGTGCATCGCCACGTCGGCGACCGGCTGGTGCTGGTCGGTGTCGGCGGCATCGGATCGGTGGATGAGGTGCGCGAGAAACGGCGGGCCGGCGCCCGTCTGGTCCAGCTTTACACGGCCCTGGTCTACGGAGGTCCGGCGCTGATCGGCCGGCTCAAGGACGGGTTGGACTGATCAGAACAGCCAGTTCGTGACCGCAGCCGCTCCCTGGGCCAGGACCACCAGCCACGTGATCTGCAGCGCCACGCCGAACACCGCGACCGAGGCGAGGGCGAAACCGCGCGGGGTCGGACGGGTCAGGGCCTTGGCGCGGGATCGGTTCATGGCGGATCTCCGGTGGTACAATGACATCAGTTGAACCGTAGGATCGCAAGAGCCGTGCCGCCCCGCTGGCCGTGTAGGGTTAACGCAATGGCAAGGCTTGCGGGGCCAAAGTCGCCATAACCTTAACGGCATGGCGCCGATGTCGCTTCTGACCCACGCCTTCATCGCGACGTTCTACCTGGGTGTCGCCGCGCTCCTGGGCATCGGACTGCCGCAGGTTGTGCCGAGCCTGGACCCGGCGGTGGGGGTCGCCATCGGCGCCTTGATCACCCTGTGCGGCCTGTTCGTCCATCACGTCTACATCCGTTCCGACAACGATCAGTCGGTGCACGAGGAGCTCGCGCGGATCCGGCGCAGTCACGCCGAGGTCATGGCCGAAGTCGAGACGTCGCTCGCCCAGATGCGTCGGCTCGACGAGGAACTGGCCGAGCTGCGCACCAAGGCGGCGACGAGCCCCAACATGGTCGCCGAGATGAAGGTGCTGCAGACCCTTCTGAAGTAGCTTTCCGCCTCGGGTAGCCGGCCGCGCGCCACGACACCCGAGGCCGCGCCGGGTGCCACGGACGCTTCTGTCCCGGCGCCGGCTGGAACCCTGCCGACTGGCCGCCGCGCCTGGGCGCCGCCACCCACCTTCGCCGGCGCCAGCGAGGCCGAGGTGCTGGACACGATCCGCGATGCCGTCGCGTCGAACCGCATCGACATCTATCTGCAGCCGGTGGTGCGTCTGCCCCAGCGCAAGGTCGTCTACTACGAGGCGCTGTCGCGCCTGCGCTCGGCGGACGGCCGCCTGATCGAACCGCAGACCTACCTGGACCCGGCCGAGCGCCATGGCCTGATCGGGGCCATCGACAACAGCCTGCTGTTCCGTTGCGTGCAGCTGCTGCGCCGCGCCGAGAAGCGGCGCCCCGACCTGGCGTTCTTCTGCAACGTGTCGAGCCATACCCTGGCGGATACCGCGTTCTTCCCGCAGTTCGTCGAGTTCCTGGAGCAGAACGCTCAGCTCGCCGACCGCCTGGTGCTGGAATTCCCGTGCGACGCGTTCCTGGCGCACGATCCGGCGACCGAGCGCGCGCTGGGTTCGCTCATCGAATTCGGCTACCGCTTCTCGGTCGACCACGTTACCACGCTCAAGCTGCCGGGGCGCATCCTGGCCCGGCGCGGTGTCGCCTTCGTCAAGCTCGACGACGACGCCATGCTGGAACGCCTGTGCCAGCCCGGCGGCAGCGCCGAGGCCCGCCGCCTGCGCACCACGCTGGGCGTCGCCGGGGTCAGCCTGATCGTCGACAAGATCGAGCAGGAAAACGACGTGATCGAACTGCTCGACCTGTCGGTCGAGTTGGGCCAGGGGTTCCGCTTCGGCGAACCTCGGCTCGCGCACAAAGCGGCCTAGACGCGTTGCCCAGCCCGTGTGCTAGGGTCGCCGCCCCGCGACCACGACCTGTCCCGATGTCCGTTCCCGTCATCGACGGCCTTGCCGCCATCGCCGAGCGTTTCGACGCCTTCCTGCTTGACCAGTGGGGCGTCGTGCACGACGGCACGCACCCTTTCCCCGGCGTGGCCGACGCCTTGAAGCGCTTGCGCGTCCGCGGCAAGCGGGTCCTGCTGCTGTCGAACGCGCCGCGCCGCGCCGCCGAATCGATCACGCGCCTGACCGGCATGGGCCTGCCGCCCGGCCTGGTCGAGGCGGCCGTGACCTCGGGCGAGGCGGTCCACCAGGCGCTGGCGGCGCGCGACGACCCGGCCTTCGCGGCGCTGGGCACGCGCTACCTGCACCTGGGCCGCGCCGACGGCACCGACGACGTGCTGGCCGGCCTGCACCTGACCCGCGTGGACGACGTCGCCCACGCGGAGTTCCTGGTCGTCGCCAACCTGCCGAACCGTTCGGATATCCTGGCCGTCTACGACCCGGTGCTCGACACGGCGGCGCGGCGCGGGCTGCCCATGGTGTGCGCCAACCCGGACCGCTTCGTCGTGCACGCCGGGCGTACCGAGCCGTGCGCCGGGTCGGTGGCCGAACGCTTTCGGGCGCGCGGCGGCGCCGTGATCTATCGCGGCAAGCCTTTCCGCGAGGTGTTCGATCTGGCGCTCGTGCGCCTCCCGGGCATCCGACGCGCCCGCGTGCTGATGGTCGGTGATGGCCTGGAGACCGACATCCTGGGCGCGCGCAACGCCGGAGTTTCGGCGCTGCTGATCACCGGCGGTCTGCTGGCCGGACGCTGGGGTTGCGCGCCGACCGCGCGGCCCGACGCATCGCGCATCGCCGAGGCGTGCGCCGAGGCTGGGGTCGCGCCCGACTGGGCCACCGCGACGCTGACGTGGTAGCCTACGCCATCGACGCGATCGCACCGCCGCCGAAGTACGCCGACTGGGTCAGCCTGCTGGCCGAGGACAATAAACATTTCCGCCGCTCCCCCGCCGCCGCGTACTGGCGCCTGGCGCCGCACTACGTGGGCCAAGGGACCGAAACGGCGTGCGGCCTGGCCTCGACCACGATCCTGGTGAACGCCCTGCGTGGCGGCCGCGCCGAGGAGTCGATGTTGACCCAGAAGGCCGTGCCGGACGCGGTGGACGACGCGGCGTGGCGCGAGGGCGTCGGCACCGACGAGGGCAACGGGCTGTCGGGCCGCATGGTGGCCGAGGCCTTGGCGCGCCTGCTGCTCCGCTACGGCGTCGCGGGCGCGGTGCACCACGAGAAGGTCACGGCCGCCGACGCGGCCACGGCCGGGCGGCTGCGCGCGGCGCTGGCCGGCGCCGAGACGGGCGATCACCTGATCACCGGGCACTACTACATGGCCGAGGTGCTGGGCGCCGGCGACTACGGCCACTTCTCGCCGCTCGGCGCCTACGACGCCGGATCCGACCGCGTGCTCGTGCTGGACGTCTACCGCGTCACCTTCGAGCCCTACTGGGTGCCGCTGGAGCGGCTGCTCGCCGGCATGGCGGTGCTGGGCAAGGTCGAGAGCGCGCCGCGCGGTTGGATCGAGGTCAGGGCGTAACTAGGCCGCGCGCGACCAGATCGGCGAAGGCCGTCATGGCACGGCCGACCCCTTCCTCGAGCGGGACCGCGCCCCAGTCGCCGACCAAGCGGCGCAGGGCACGGTCGTCGAACGCCGCCGGCACGGGCAGGCTGGGCCCATCGATGGCGAGCTTGGCATCGGGGCGGTGGCGGCGGATGGCGGCGACGATCGCCTCGACGTCGGTCGCCTCGCCCTGGAGGTCGTGGACGTGGGCACCCGCCACGTCGGCGCGGGCGCAGCGCACGAACGCCTCGGCCACCTCGTCGACGAACTGGAACGCGAGCGGGCCGGAGAACGGGATCGTGAACGGCACGCCGGCCACGGCCGCGACCATGGCCTTGGTCGGGGCCGAGGTCAGGCCCTGGTCGCGCCCCGGGCCATAGACCGTGTGCGGACGCAGGCCGATGCTGGGCACCTGCCAATCCTGCCAGTAGACGTGGGCGATGCCTTCGTCGGCGCGTTTGAACACACCGTAGAGCGTCGTGGGGTGAGCCGCCGGATCCTTGATGCCGAGCGCCGCGACCGACGAGGCGTAGACGACGTGGAGCAGGCTGGCGCGGCGCGCCGCCTCGAACACCGCCGTCTGGCCGACCACGTTGACCCGCGCGCCCGCCAGCGGATCGGCCTTGCAGAACGGGATCTGCAGCGCCGCCAGGTGGATGATCGCCTCGACGCCGTGGGCCGCGATGGCCGCCTCGAGCGCCGCCACGTCGGTGACGTCGCCTTTGATCCACGACACCGCGGCGACGGCGCGATCGTCGAGCGCGAGGCGCAGCCGCCGCCGATCGTCGGTCAGGTCGAAGGCGACGACGCCAGCGCCCTCGCGCGCCAGCCGCGCGACGACCCACGCGCCGATGCACCCGCCGGCGCCGGTGACCAGGATCGCGCCGGTCATGCCGCCGCCCCTTCGGCGCGCCAGACCGCCTTGGCCGTCAGTTCGTCCAAGGTCAGGTGGCAGCGGATGCGCAGGCCGTTGCCGGCCTCGCGCCACGGCGGCGGCGCGGTCACGCACGTCTCGCCCTTCTGCCACGGGCAGCGCCCGGCGTAGGAGCAGGCGGCGCCCTGGAGCGCGACGGAGTCGCGCCGAGGCACCCGGCGGCGCTTCAGGTGCGCGCTCGGTACCGCCATGAGAAGCTCGTGGGTGTAGGGATGGAACGGCGGGGTGAACACGTCGGCGTTGCGGCCGATCTCGAACAGGGTGCCACGGAACAGCACGCCGACGCGATCAGCCAGCTCGCGCACCACCGCGAGATCGTGCGAGATGAACAGCATGGCGACGCCGGTCTCGCGCTTGAGTGCGCGCAGCAGGTCGAGCACGTTGGCCTGCACCGACACGTCGAGGGACGAGAGCACTTCGTCGCACAGCAGCAGCGTCGGTTGCGCCACCAGGGCGCGGGCGATAGCCACGCGCTGGCGCTCGCCGCCCGAAAGCTGATCCGGAAAGCGACGGGCGTAGCCGGCGTCAAGCCGTACCTCGCGCAGCGCGTCCTCGATACGCGGACGTGCCGTGGCCTCGTCGAGCCCCAGGTACTTGGCGATCGGGCGGCCGAGGATGCTGGCTACGCGCGCACGCGGGTTGAGCGAGGCGTCCGGGTTCTGGAACACGTACTGGATGCGGCGCATCTGGTCGGGCGTGCGCGCCGCAAGGGCCGGCGCCAGGGCTTGGCCCTGGAACGCGATCGAGCCCGCAACCAGTGGCAGCAGCCCGCTGATGGCGCGCGCGATGGTCGACTTGCCGCTGCCCGATTCACCAACCAGCGCGAAGGTTTCGCCCGCCTTGATCGAGAAGCTCACGTCGCGCACGACCACCGGCGGCACCTGGCCGGCCAGACGCGCGAGCACGCCCTGCCGGCCGTAACGAAGCGTCAGGCCCGTGACGTCGAGCACCGAGGCACCGTCCGTCGCCGCGACCTCGGCTCCGTCGCCCGCGCCCGCCGTGTCGATCGCGCCGAGCGCGCGCCAGCGCTGGCACGCGACTGCACGGCCCGGCCCGACCGCCTCCAGAGTCTGGCGGCGCTGGGCGCAGCTCGGCTCGGCCTCGTCGCAGCGCGGCGCGAACGCGCAGCCCTCGGGCAACTCCAGGCGGCGCAAATAGCCGCGCAGGCGGTGGGGTGACCGCGGCCCGCCGTCCAGCCGGGGGATCGCCGCGATCAGGCCGCGCGTGTAGGGGTGCCGTGGCGAGGAGAACAGTTCCTCGGTCGGCGCGACCTCGACCATGTGGCCGGCGTACATGACACCGACGCGATCCGCGATCTGCGCGAGCACGCCCAGGTCGTGGGTCACATAGAGCATCGACATGCCGAGCCGGCCGCGCAGCTCGATCAGCAAATCGATGATCTGTTCCTGGGTGGTCACGTCGAGCCCGGTGGTCGGCTCGTCGAGCACGACCAGATCGGGTTCGCACGCCAGCGCGATGGCGATGCACACGCGCTGCTGCTGACCGCCCGACAGCTCGTGCGGGTAGCGCCGGCCGATGGTGCGCGGGGTGGGCAGGCCGACGCGCTCGAACAGCTCGGCGGCGCGAGTCGCGGCGGCCTCGACCGAAGCGGCGCGGCCGTGGACGTGCAGCACCTCGGCGAGCTGCGTGCCGACGCGGATCGCCGGGTTGAGCGCCGTCGTCGGGTTCTGGGGCACCAGCGCGACGCGATCGCCGCGCAGCCGTTGCAGCGCCGGCGCCGCCAGGGCCAGGAGGTCGGTGCCCTTGAACAGCACGCGCCCCGTGGCGCGCGCCGCCGGATGCCGGTAGCCCATGAGCTGGTAGGCGAGCGTCGACTTGCCGCAGCCCGATTCGCCGACCAGGCCGAACGCCTCGCCCTTGCCGATGGTGAAGCCGACGCTCTGCACCGCGGCCAGGGCCTCGACGCCCTGGCCGTAAGTAATGGCCAGATCCTCGACCGCGACCAGGGGTTCGGTCATCGCTGGCCGATCTGCACGGTCCGACCCAGGATGCGGGCGAGGCCCTCGGTAAAGAGGTTGAGGCCGACCACGAGCGAGGCCAGCATCAGCCCCGGGCCGAGCACCGTGACCGGCGAAGCGAGCAGAAGCGTGCGGTTCTCGCTGATCATCAACCCCCATTCGGGCGTCGGCGGCCGCATGCCGAAGCCGAGGAACCCGAGCGAGCCCACGAGGACCGGCGCGTAGCCGGTACGCACGGCGAACTCAACCAGCAGCACGCTGGTGGTGTTGGGCAGCAGCTCGCGCCGCACCACCGACCACGGGCTTTCGCCGCGCAGCCGTGCGATCGTCACGAAGTCCTTGGTCACGATCTCGAGCGCGGCCGAGCGCGCCAGCCGGGCGATGCGCGGCGCGTACAAGAACGCCACGACCATGATGACCAGGAGCGGCGAGCCCGAGAGTTCGGGCCCCGCGGCCGAGACGGCGAGCAGGCCGAGCACCAGGAACGGGATGCTGATCATCGCCTCGACCAAGCGCATGATCACCTCGTCGATCCAGCCGCGCAGGTAGCCGCTCAGGAGACCGATCACCGCGCCGATCACCAGCCCGAGCAGGGTGCCCGAGAGGGCCAGGAGCATTACGATGTGCCCGCCGTGCACGACCCGGCTGAACACGTCGCGCCCCAGCTGGTCGATGCCGAAGGGGTGCGCAAGGCTGGCGCCCGACAGCGGGATGCCGGCGCCCATCTGGGCGACGCCGTAGGGCGCCCACAGCGGTCCCGTGACCGCCACGACCACGTGGATCGCCAGGATGATCGCGCCGACCCGCAGGCTGCTGGGCGCGCGCCGCCAGAACCGCGCGAGGCCGGACGGCGGCGTGACGGGGGCCTGGCTTGGCGTGACGGTGGTCATGGTCAGCCCGTGCGCAGCCGCGGGTTGAGCAGCACGGCACCCACGTCGGCCACCAGGTTGGCGCCGATGTAGACCGTGGCGGTGATCAGGACGGTCGATTCGATCAGCGGCGCGTCGCGCAGCTGCAGTGCGTCGATCAACAGGCTGCCGAAGCCGGGGAACGCGAACACCTTCTCGACCACGACGACGCCGCCCACCAGATAGGCCAGGTTGAGCGCGGTGACGTTGAGCGTCGGCACCAGGGCGTTGGGCAGGGCGTGGCGGATCATTACGCGCCAGCGCGACAGGCCCTTGAACTCCGCCATGCGGATGTAATCCGCGTCGAGCACCTCGATCAGGTTGTCGCGCAGCATGCGCACGGCGTAGACCGCCATGACGACGCCGAGCGTGGTGCCCGGCAAGGCGATCGCCCGCAGGTAGTCCCAGAACGACGTGGTGTCGTCGACCACCGACATGGCCGGGAACAGCCCGGCCCACGCGACGAACACCACCATCAACAAAGTCGCCAGCAGGAATTCGGGCAGCGACACGATGATCAGCGTGACCACCGAGAGCGCGTGGTCGAGCGACCGGTCGCGGTTGAGCGCCTGCAGCGCCGCCGGGATCAGGCACAGCGGGAAATAGATCGCTAAGGCGAAGGCCGAAAGCAGCAGCGTATTGGTGATGCGCGGCGCCAGGATCTCGTTGATCGGGCGCGCGCTGGTCAAAGCCGTGCCGAGGTCGCCGGTCAGCAGCGTGCCCAGCCAGCGCACGTAGCGTTCGGGCGCCGGGTCGTTCAGGTGCAGGCGCTCGCGCAACACCGCGAGGCTCGCCTCGGTCGCGTCGCGGCCCAGGATGCGCGATGCGACGTCGCCCGGCAGGATCTCGACGAACGCGAAGATCAGCATCGAGACCAGCAGCAGCGTCAGCAGCGAGACCAGGACGCGGCCGGCAATCAGGCGCAGGACAGTCATGCCGCCCAGGCCCCTGAGCGACGGAGCACGCAACGGCCGCCCGTCCTTCGCCGCGCGCCCGGCGAACGAGCCGTCTCCATGGAGCCTCCCGCGCCGTGTTGCGTCCGGAAGTTGACAGTCGGGCAAACTAATGACGCACTATCGGCCGTGTCAATCGAGCATCCTGCTGCATACAGATCGGACGGGGTGTCGGGATCGTCCGTGGCGAGACCTTCATGACCCTGCGCGGGCTCACCTGGGACCACCGGCGCGCGGTCGACCCGCTGCTCGGCGCGTTGGCCGGCCTCGACGTCCAGTGGGACCGTCAACCCCTGTCCGGCTTCGAGCACGCGTCGATCGAGGCGCTCGCACGGCGCTACGATCTGATCGTGTTCGACCACCCGCACGTCGGCGACATTGTGGCCGCCGGGTGCTTCGCGCCGGTCGAGGCGGCCGCCGGCGCCGAGGCGGACTACATCGGTCCATCGCTCGCCTCCTACCGGATGGCTGGCCACGTGTGGGGCGTGCCCATCGACGCCGCGTGCCAGGTGGCGGTGTACCAGCCCGCTGCGCTGGCCCGCCTCGAGGCCGACGTGCCCAGGCGCTGGGACGAGGTCGTGGCGCTGGGCCGGAGGGCGCGGGCGCGCGGCCATTGGCTGGCCATGGCGCTGCGCGACATCCACGGCCTGATGACCCTGTTCACCCTGTGCGCGAATCTGGGCCGGCCGTGCGCCACGGACCCCGCCCTACCGTTCGCCGACCGCGCCACGGCGCAAGCGGCGCTGGAGGCGCTGGCGGTCGTCGCGGTGCTGTGCCCGCCCGAGGCGTTCGCGTGGAACTCGATCGCGGTGCAGGACGCCATGGCGGCGCGCGACGATCTGGTTTACTGCCCTGCGGTCTACGGCTTCGCCACCTATGCGGAAGGCGACAGGGGCCTGCGCTTCGCCGACCTGCCGGGGCCCGAGGGGCCGGCCGGCTCGACCATCGGCGGCGCCGGGCTCGGCGTGTCGGCGCACGCGCGCGATCCGGCGGCCGCGTTGGACTTCGCGCGGCGTTGTGCCGCGGCGAGCACGCAGCATGCCTTCGCGCTGCATCACGGCCAGCCAGCGCATGCCGCCGCCTGGGCCGACGTCGCGCTCGACGCGCGCTTCGACGGATTCTTCGGCGCCACCCGGGCGACCCAGGCGGCGGCGTGGATCCGGCCGCGCTATGCTGGCTATCCGGCGTTCCAGCGCCAAGCCGGACCACTGGTCGAGCGGCACCTGCGCGGTGCGCTCGACGCCACGACGCTGATCGACCGTCTGCAGGCCCTGCACGAAAGGGGAGCACGTCCATGACCCTTAAGGACCGCCGTATCCTGGTGACCGGCGCCGGCGCAGGCATCGGCGCGGCGATCGCGCGCGAGGCGGCGGTGCGCGGCGCGCGCCTCGCCGTGCTGGACAAGGACGCCGCGCGCGCCCGCGCCAGCGCCGAAGCGGTGGGCGGCCTGGCGATCGACGGCGACGTCACGCGTGCGGCCGATTGCGAGCGGGCTTTGGCAACGGTGGTCACGGCGTGGTGCGGGCTCGACGGCCTGGTCAACAACGCGGGCTGGGGCTACGTGACGCCGACGCTCGAGACCCCCGAGCACGACTGGGACGCCACGCTCGCCCTGAATCTGACGGCGCCATGGCGCCTGGCGCGGCTGGCGGTGCCGCACCTGCCGCGGGGTGGTGCCATCGTCAACATCGTCTCGATCTACGGCGTCGTCGCAGCGCCGGACCGCGCCGGCTACTGCGCGTCCAAGGCGGGGCTGGCCATGCTGACGCGCGTGCAGGCGCTGGAGTGGGCGGCACGCGGCGTTCGCGCCAACGCGGTGGCGCCGGGCTATGTGGATAGCGACGAGGTGCGTGGCCTGGCCGCCGCCGGCAAGATCGCGATGGACGCGATCGTGCGCCGCACGCCCATGGGCCGCCTGGCCGACGCCGACGACGTGGCGCGCGCGGTCGCCTTCCTGCTCGACCCCGTCGAGGCGGCGCACATCACCGGCCAGGTGCTGGGCGTCGACGGCGGCTGGGCCGCCTACGGCTACGTCTAGATCCCGGGAGCAACTATGATCCGAGCGTTCGACCACACCAGCTTCACCGTGCCGAGCATCGATGCGGCGGTCGCCTTCTGGCGCGACGCCATGGGCTTTACAGTCGCCTCCGACAGCCCGCGCGAGGGCCCCTTCCTCGGCGCCGTAGTCGGCCTGCCGGGCGCGCGGGCGCGCATCGCGCACCTGCACGGCCACGGCCAGCACCTGGAGTTCGTCCAGTACCTGGACCCGCCGGGCGCGCGCGCCCTGCCCGCGCCCAACGACCGCTGCGCCGGCCACGTGGCGTTCGTCTCGGACGACATCGCCGCCGACACGGCGCGCCTGATCGCTGCCGGGGCGACCCACCAGGGCGCGGTGACCGCCGTGACCGGCGGGCCGTACGCCGGCGCTTCGGCGGTCTACCTGCGCGACCCCAACGGTGTCATCCTCGAGCTCTATCAACCGGCGGCGAAGCCATGAAGATCATCGACATTGAGGTCATCGAGCTGAAGGTTCCGGCGGACGAGGTGCAGTTCGACGGGTCCTATGTCGGCTGCGTCGCGCGCGTCACGACCGACGCCGGCCTTGTGGGCATCGCCGAAAGCGACGGCCTGCCCTCGGTGGTGCGCGCCATTGTCGAGGCGCCACGCATCCACTCGGCGGCCACGGGGCTGAAGGCGCTGCTGGTCGGGCGCGACGTCGGCGACGTCGAGGAAATGTGGGACTTGATGTACGAGCGCACATGCTACGTCGGGCGGCGCGGCGCCATGATCCACGCGATCAGCCTGATCGACATGGCGCTGTGGGACCTGAAGGGCAAGGCCGCGGGCCGATCCGTGGCCGACCTGCTGGGCCCGCGCCGGCGCGACCGCGTCAAGGCCTACGGTACCATCTATCCCACGGGCCTGACCCGCGACGAGGTGCGCCGCAACGTCGATCGCGGGCTGAACGCCGGCCTGCGCGCGATCAAGGTGTGCGGTGACGTGGCGTGGCGCCATGATCCCGATCTGGCGAGCCTGGTGCTACGCGCGGCGCGCGACCATGTGGGGCCAGGGATCGACCTGATGCTCGACGCATGGACCGCGTGGACGTCGGTCGACCAGGTGCTGCCCGTGATGCCGGTGCTGGCGGAGTGCCGCTACGGTTGGCTGGAGGGTGCGTTGCCCGCCGACGACCTGGACGGGCGAGCCCGGCTGCACGGCATGGGCGTGCCCATCGCCGACGGCGAGATGCTGACCACGCGCCACGAGCTGGGCCACATGATCGAGCGCGGCCGGCTCAACATCGTGCAGCCGGACGTGACGCTGGCCGGCGGCCTGACCGAGTGCGTGCGCCTGCGCCCAATCGCGGCCGCGCACGGCTGCCGCATCGTGCTGCACGGCTACAAGAGCAACCTGCTCATCGCGACCAACCTGGCCTACTACGCCAGCCACGACGACGGCGGGCCGCTCGAGTACTCCATGAGCGAGTCGCCCCTGCGCTGGGGCCTGACGCGCGAACGCTTCCCGATCGACGGCGACGGCATGGTGGCGATCCCGGTCGACCGGCCCGGCCTGGGTGTCACGCTCGACGACGCGGTCGTCGAGCGCTACCGGGTGCGCTGACCGCCATGGACCGCGTCGTCGACCACCTGGTGTTTCCCGAAGGCCCGTTTTGGCATGATGGTCGGAACTACTATGTCGAGGTCTACGGCCATCGGGTCGGCTGCTGGGACGGCACGCCCGCCGCCCCGGTCTGGCACCACCCAGGATCGGGGCCGTGCGCCATCGAACGTGCGGCGGACGGCGGGTTCCTGGTGCCCTGCTTCGACGCCGGCGCGCTGGCCCGCCTGGCGCCCGACGGGAGCCTGACCGCCTGGCGCACCCACGGCGATGACGGGCATCCGCTGACCGGCGCCAACGACGTGGTGATGGACGGTCAGGGCGGCGCGTGGATCACCGCCTCGGGCCGCTGGGATGTGAACGCCCCGCCCGAGGGCGCGGTGTTCCGCCTGGGCGCGGACGGCCGCCTGACGCGCGTCGTGGCGGGGTTGCACTTCAGCAACGGCATCGCGCTGGTGGACGAGGGCCGCACGCTCGTCGTCGCTGAAACGCTGGCGCGACGCCTGACCGCCTTTGCGATCCACGACGATGGCACGCTCGGGCTCGGCCGGGTCTATCTGAACCTCGACGACCAGGGGCCGTTGCCGGACGGAGCCGACGCCACCGCCGGGCCCGACGGGCTCGAGCGGCACCCTTCGGGCGATCTCTGGGTGTGCGACTATGGCGCCGGGCGCGTCCACGTGCTGGACGCCACGGGACGTGCGAAGCGCACCATTGGCACGTCCGCGCTCTACGTCACCAACGTCGCGTTCGGACGCGACGGCCGCCACGCCTACCTGAAGGTGGTCGACCAGCCGACCGAGGCGCCGTTCCGCGGCGGCATCTGGCGCGTCGAGGTGTAAGCGGCGTCAGCGGTAGCGTTCGACGATCGCGCGGATCGTGCTGTTCACCAGGTCGGGCCGGTGGCCCACCATGGACAGGTGCCCGAGCCCCTCGAGCAGGTGGAAATGGCCGTCCGGCGCCGCCTCGGCCACCTTGCGGCCGTGCGCCGGCGGCGCCTGCACGTCGTGGCTGAAGCCGATGACGTGAAGCGGCACGCGGCATGACGGCAGCCGGTCAAGCGTGTCGAAGTCGATGCACGCCTGCCACTGCGCCGCCAGCATCGCCCCGTCGCGCTCGCCGTAAGACGCCGCGACGAAGGGCCGGAGCCGCGCCCACAGCGCGTCGTCGCCCAGCACTTCGGGCGGGTACATCAGGACACCGTAGTGGGCCACCGCCATCGCCTTCGGCAGCGTGCCGCCGGCGCAGCGGAACGCCACCTCGGCCTCCATCCATTCGCGCAGGTACCCGCTGATGCGCGCCGCGGTGCCCATGGTGACGGCGCAGCGCACCAACTCGGGATAACGGAGCGCGACTTCCTGGACGATCAACGAGCCCATGGACAGCCCGACGATCGCCACGGGCGGTCGGCAGACGGCGCGGATCAGGCTCGCGCAATCGGCCGCGAAGTCGGCGATGGTCCAAGGCAACGGCGCCGTGGTGCGCGTATCCCCCGCGCCGCGCGGATCGTAAGCCGTGTTGCGGTGGTCGGCGCGGAACGCCGCGATCTGGTCGCCCCAATCGCGGCCCACGTTGTCGCCGCCTGGGATCCAGACGATGTCCAGGCCGCTGCCTTCCTGGAAGTAAGCCAGTTCGACGCCGGGCAGGCTCAGGACTGGCATCAGCGTCGCGTCACGTCGAGGGCGACCAGGCGACGCACTCCTGGCGCTGCTGGCCGAGCCCGCTAACGCCGAGCGTGACCACGTCGCCCGTCTTCAGGAACCGGGGCGGCTTCTTGCCGAGCCCCACGCCCGCCGGGGTCCCCGTGCTGATCACGTCACACGGGTAGAGCGTGATGAAGCGGCTGACGTAGCTGATTATCGTGCGCACCGAGAAGATCATGTTGGCGGTGGAGCCGGTCTGCATGCGCTCGCCGTTGACATCGAGCCAGAGCTCCAACACCTGAGGGTCGGGCACATCGTCGCGCGTCACCAGCCACGGGCCCAGGGGACCGAAGTTGTCGCAGCTCTTGCCCTTGACCCACTGGCCGCCGCGCTCGATCTGGAACTCGCGCTCCGAGACGTCGTTCATGATGGCGTAGCCCGCGACGCAGTCGAGCGCCTCGTCCTCGCTGACATGCCGCGTCTTGCGCCCGATGATGACCGCGAGTTCAACCTCCCAGTCGGTCTTGACCGAATCCTTGGGGACGATGATCGGATCGTTGGGACCGCACAGGCTGCTGGTCGCCTTCATGAAGATGATCGGTTCCTTGGGCGGCTTGGAGTTCGTCTCGGCCGCATGGTCCGTATAGTTCAGCCCTATGCACACGCACTTGCCGACGCGGCGCAGCGGCACGCCGAAGCGATGCGTGCCCTCGACCTTGCCCAGGATGCCGGGGTCGATGCTGCAAAACTTGTGCAGGCTCTCCTCGGACAGCGCCAAGTGGTCGGTGTCGTAGAGATGGCGCGACAGATCGCGCAGTTTCCCGTCGGGGTCGACCAGGCCCGGCTTCTCGCGACCCTTGGGCCCGTAACGAACCAGCTTCATGACGCCTCCTCGCCATCCGCGCCCGCACCACGGCTAGCCTTAGGGCGCGGCCCCTGTCGGGTCAAGCGAGCACGCCAAGGTACGGTCGCCAGGGCGATGCCGATGGCGATGGCGACGGCGCCAACCGCGTGATGGGCGCGCAGCGGCTCGCCCAGGACCAGCATCGCCAGCACCAGGGTGAACACCGGGATCAGGTAGAGAAAGAACCCGGCGCGCGTCGGCCCCAGCACGCGCGCTCCGAAGTTCCAGCAGGCGAACGACAGGGCCGCCCCGCCGATCGCGCTGTAGGCCACCAGGGCGGCCGCCGTCCGCGAGAACCGCGGCGGATCGACCAAGGCCTCGACCACCGCGAAGGGCGCGCTGAACGCGATGCCCCAGGCGAACACGGCCGCCAGCACGACCCGCGCCGAGAGCGCCGGCGCGACGCGCTGCACCAGCACCGTGTAGACCGCCCAGACGTAGAGCGACCCCACGGCGATGGCGTCGCCCGGCCCGATCTTCAGGCCACCGAGGCGCGCGACGTCGCCTTCGCTGACGATCACGGCGACGCCCGCGGCGCCGACCACGAAGCCCAGGATCTGGCCCAGACCCAGGCGGTGGCCCAGGGCGATCCACGCGACCAGGGCGATGACCAGGGGCTCGGAGGCGCTGATCAGGCCGACGTTGATCGCCTGGGTCTGGTGGATCGCGATGAACAGTGCCACCGGGAACGCGGCGACGCCAATCAGCCCGGCGGCGGCCAGCCGGCCAAGCTCGGCGCGCAACAAGGGCGCCTGGGACCGAGCCTGGCTCCAGGCGAACGGCAACACCACCAGGAAGGCCAGCACGGCGCGCAAGAACGAAAGGTTCATGGGCGGCAGGCTTTCGCGCAGGGCGCGCACCAGCACGGTGCCGCCCGACCACAGCAGTGTCGCCGTGATCAGGGCCGCGGCGGCCAGCAGGGTCGTGCGGGGCACGGGCGATCGCTCGGAGCGTCAATAGGTCGCGCGGCCACCCGAGAGATCGAAGGTGAAGCCGGTGGTGAAGCTGCACGCCGGCGACACGATCCAGGCGATCAGCGCCGCGACCTCGTCGAGCGTGCCGCAGCGCCGCATGGGGATCTTGTCGGTCATGTAGGTCACCTGCGCCTCGGGCAGGGCGGCGACCATGGGCGTGCGGATCACCGCCGGGGCCAGGCCGTTGATGGTGACGCCGGTGGTCGCGTAGTCCTTGGCCATGGACTTGACCAGGCCGATCAGGCCGGCCTTGGTCGCCGAATAGGCCGCCATGCCGGCGTTGCCTTCCTTGCCCGCGATCGAGGCGACGTGGAGCAGCCGGCCGTAGTTACGCGCCAGCAGGCGGGGCAGCACCGCGACCGAGAGCGCCATGGCGCCGCGCAGGTTGATGCGGTAGACGCGGTCGAAATCGTCCAGGTCCACCTCGTGGGCCTTGCGGTTGGTGATGCCGGTGATGCCGGCGCAGTTGACCAGTCCGTCGAGCCGGCCGAACGCGCGCTCCACCGCGTCGAGCGCCGGGGCGATGGTCGAGGCGTCGGTCACGTCCACGGCGTGGGCGATGGCGCGCCCGGCGGGCAGAGACGCGGCCGTCGCCGCGTTGCCCTTGGCGTCCGCGTCCAGGCAGCCGACGTGCACGCCCTGGTCCGCCAGGAAGCGGGCCGCGGCGTGGCCGATGCCGCTGGCGGCGCCGACGACGGCAATGGCGTAGGGCGTATCCGGGAAATAGCTGACCACGGCGGCGGCTCCTGGTTCGAGGGGTTCAAGCGCGTTCGGCGACGCCGCCCTCGCCGACCGCCAGCGCGGTCAGGGTGCGTTCGTCGTTGGCCATGCGCCACGAGATCATGCGCTGGGCGTAGCCCAGAACGTCGGCGGCGCGCGACGGATCGCCGGCCAGGTCGTGGAACTGGCCGGGATCGGCCTCAAGATCAAAGAACAGCGGCGGCAGCGCCGTGAAGTGCACGTACTTGCCGCGCCGGTCGCGCAGCACGTTGAGCGTGCACTGGTCGAGCCCGATGCCGAGCGCCTGTTCGATCGCCGGATCGCGCACGTCGCGGTAGTCGTACTCCCAGTGCACGTCCTGGCGCCAATCGGCCGGCGGCGCGCCGTGCAGGAAGGGAACGAGCGAGCGCCCGTCGCACTGGCGCGGCGCCGGCAGGCCGAGCGCGTCAAGGATTGTCGGCATGGTGTCGATGGTCTCGGTGAACGCCTCGACCACCTGGCCGCGCGTCGCGTCCGCCGTCGCGCGCGGATCGCGCACGATCATGGGGATGTGGAACGCCGGGTCGAAGTACGCGGTCTTGCCGCACAGGAAGTGGTCGCCCAGGTTCTCGCCGTGGTCGCAGGTGAAGATCACCAGTGTGTCGTCCCAGCGCCCCAGCGCCTTCAGGTGCGCGACCAGCCGGCCGACATGGTGATCGAGTTCCGTCATCAGGGCGAAGTAAGTCGCCATGAGTTGGCGGTGATGGTGGTCGGTCACGGCCGAGCCCGAGGTGTAGTCGGGGATGTAGAAGCGGCCCTCGGCGCGGGCGTAGTTCTCGATCAGGTACGCGAGCAGCGGGTGCTGGCGCGCCTCGGCCGCCGCGCTGGCGGCGCGCACCGGCGCCGGCACCGCGTCGGGGTGGTAGAGCGCGTTGTAGGGCTCGGGCGCCGTGAACGGCCAATGGGGCCGCAGGTACGCCTGGTGCACCAGCCAAGGCCGGTCGCCCTGCAACGCCAGGAAGCCGATCGCCGCGTCGGTCTGGAACGCGGTGTCGCTGTGCTCGGCCGTGTAGCGCGGCGGCGCGAAGGTCCAGCCGCGTTCCGCCGCGCCGGGGTAACCGGGCCGGGGCGTGTAGATGCCGTAGGGTTCGGCCGGCACGTCGTAGCCCTTGGCGGCGAGCCACGCGCGCCACGGCCCGAACGACGGCCCCATGACCAGCGTCGGCACGAAGCCAGGCATCGCCCGCTCGTAGGTGCCGAGCTCGGGGTCGTCAGGGGCGCGGCCGCGCGGATCGGAGCTGGTATCGGTGTAGCCGAACAGGTGCGGCTCGAGCCCCGCCTTGCGCACCTCCTTGGCGACGTTGGTGAAACGCGCGTCGAGCGGCGTGCCGTTGCGCACCGACCGGTGGTTCTGCAGGTACATGCCGGTCAGCAGCGAACAACGCGCCGGGCCGCACGGGCTGGCCTGAGTGTAGTGGTTGCGGAACAGCACGCCCTCGGCCGCCAGGGCGTCGAGGTTGGGCGTGCGCACCACCGGATGGCCTAACACCGACAGGGCATCGCCGCGCCATTGGTCGGCGGCGATCAGCAGAACGTTGCGGATGCGGTCCCTGGCCATAACGGCGGACTATGCCGGCGGGCGCACCGTTACGCCAGCGCGGCGCGCACCAGGTCGTGGAAGTGGCGCACGCCGTGCTCGCTCCAGCCCGAGCGGGCCTCGGGCTGCTCGATGAGCACGCCGCCGCGGTAGCCCGGCGAGGCCAGGCCGCGTTGCACCGCCTCGACCATGCCCACGTCCTCGGCGAACACGCGGTCGAACAATTCGTTGAAGCGGCCCATGGCGTCGGTCGCGGCGCCCATGGCGTAAACCGTGCGCACCTGACGCGTGCGGTCGGGCGCCAGCGGCTCATGGCTGACAGCCACGAAGGAATCCGCGTCCAGCGCGGCGCTGCCCTGTCGGCGTTGGGCGACTGCCACCACGCCGACAGCCCGATCATCGTGGCGTGGTTTACGTCGCGGTCGGCGGTGCCGGGCGGCACGCGGCCCTGGCGGCTCCAGCCTTCACCGACCACATGCTTCCACGTCGAGAGGTCGAAGTTGCCGAACGACGGATGAGCCACGTCGCAGTGGTAGCATTCCAGGTAGTTATCGATGATCGCCTTCCAGTTCGCGGCGATCGTCGCCTCGCGCCGGTAGATCGGCATCATGACGTCGAGGTTCGGATGGTCGCGCCGCAGCATCGCCTCGAGCGCGCCCAGCAGGGACTGCGCAGGCATGGGGGTCGCGGCGTCGAGGCAGACCATCACGAAGCCCGCGAAAATGACCGAGCGCACCGGTTCGAGCACGAAGCAGCGGTGGTCGAATCCCGCCAGATCGTCGGCGTCGGGTGCGGTCCGCAGGCTGCCATCCAGGCCGTAGGTCCGGGCGTGGTAGGGACAGGTCAACGACACCTTGAACCGGCCGCGGCCATCGAGCAAGCGATGGGCCCGGTGCTGGCACACATTGTGGAACGCGCGCACCGCGCCATCGGTGCCGTGGACGACGAAGACGTCGCGGCCGCCGACGTCGAGGGTCACGTAGTCCCCAGGCGTGGCCACGTCCGATCGGTGGCAGGCGATCAGCCACGACCGGCCGAACACGGCGGAACGTTCGCGCTCGAACACCTGAGCGTCCGTGTACCAGGACGCGGGCAACGGAACGTTCATTGCAGCCTCCTTGTCCGGCGCCTCAAGTCTAGTCCGTCCGCCTCACGGCGTCGGAACGCCCGTGAACAACGCCGCCGCGTCGGCACCCTCGGTGCGGCACCAGCCGCGGTAGCCGCCGAGCCCACGGTTCGCCCATTCCCGATCAACGGCGATCAAAGCGGCGGCGCGGGTGTGGCGGCGCGCGGCATCGCTCAGGCCCAGCCGTGCGACGATCGCCGCGGTACGCGCCGTGTAGCCCTCGATCACCGCCGTGTCGACCAGCACGCACTCCAGCGCGATGCCGAACAGATAGTCGAGCCGGCGCAGGTCGTCGGTCGGCCGGGGGACCGGCGCCGCGCCCACGTCGTGTGTCGGCGCCGCGAGGACGAGGAGCGCCGCGACCGCGTACGCCCTCACGCCGTCCCGACCCAGCCCGGCACGTCGGAAAACACCCCGGCGACACCGAGCGCGAACAGCCGGCGCGCCTCGGCCACGTCGTTGACCGTGTAGGCGCGCAAGGCGTAGCCGGCCGCGAGCACGTCGCGCGCCAGTTCGGCGGTGATGAACCCCCACCAGGTATGCACCGCGACCGCGCCCACGCGCGCCGCGAGTGCCTCCCACTCAGCACACCGGTCGTTCACCAGCACGGCGCGGTCAAGCGCGGGGGCCTGTAGGCGCGCGGCCTCGAGCGCCTCGGGGCTGAAGCTGGAGATCAGCGGCGGCGGCAGCGACGCGGGCCAGGCGCGCGCGAGCCGCGCCCCCACGACGCGCCCGGTCTCGGCCTCGCACCCCGGGCATGGCTTGAGCTCGACGTTGGCACCCAGCCCCAGCGCGGCCAGCGTGTCCAGCGCCGCGTCGAGCGTCGGGATGGGTTCGCCGGCGAACGCCGGCCCCCACCAGGAGCCGGCGTCGAGCCGCGTCAGCTCGGCGAGTGTGCGCATCCGCACCGGGCCAGATCCGTTGGTCGTGCGCTCCAGCGTGTCGTCGTGCATCACGATCGGCACGTCGTCGGCCGAAAGCTTGATGTCGAACTCGACCCACGTGGCCCCTTCGGCCTTGGCCTTGCGCAGCCCGGCCAGCGTGTTCTCGGGCGCCAGCCGCGCCGCGCCGCGATGACCGATGACGCGCGGCGGTTGAACACTGCCAATCGTCACGTGGGCCCCAGCTTCGCGAGAGTCGCTTCCGCCTGGGCCAGCATGCGCGCCATGATGACGCGCGCCGGTACCACCTTGGTGATGAGCCCGACGCCCTGGCCGGCATAGAGGCACATGGCGTCCAGATCGCCCGTCATGTCGAAGCTCGGCGAATCGAAGTCGTAGCGCAGCACGGACGAGCCGTCGCCGCGCTGCCCGACCACGTCGCCCTCGCCGGGTCTCTGTCCCGGATCAGGCCGACCGGCCGCTTCCCAGGCCGCGACGGTGGCGTTGCGCAGGGCGCGATGGGGCGCGCGCGGCCATCCGATATCGAACAGCTCGGTGTGCACCGTTTCGGTCTCGTCCGCCGCGATCAGCCGTTCGCGGTAGCGCGGGTGCGCCAAGGATTCCTCGGCCACGAGGAACGCCGTGCCGATCCAGGCAGCCTGGGCGCCCAACGCCAGCACGGCGGCGAGCCCGCGACCATCCGCGATGCCGCCGGCGGCGATCACGGGTGCCGCCGACGCCGCGTCGACCACGCGCGGCACGAGTGCCAGCGTCGCGACCTGGCCCCAGACATGGCCGCCGGCCTCCCAGCCCTGGGCGACGATCACGTCGACGCCGGCCGCGACGGACCGCCTTGCCTCGGCGGCGCTGGCGACGGTGTGCAGGACCAGCGCGCCGCGCCGGTGGCATGCCGACACATAGGGTGCCGGGTCGCCCCAGAAGAACGAGACGATGCGCACGTCTTCGTCGAGGGCAACGGCCAGCCGCTCACTCTGGTCGGTGTCGAGCACGAGGTTGACCCCGACGGGGCGATCCGTCAGCGCCTTGGTGGCACGCAGGTCGGCGCGCATGCCGTCCAACGAGGTCCACGACAAACCCAGCATGCCGAGCCCGCCGGCCTCGGCGACCGCAGCCGCGGTGGCGGGGCCGATCGCGCCACCCATGGGCGCCAGCACGATGGGTACGTCGATACCCAGTCGATTGCACAGAGGCGTGCGCAGGGCCATGGTCAGGCGCCGGCGAACGGCTTCGGATCGAGGAACCGGCGCACCACGTTCTCGGTGATGCGGCTGACGTTGTTCGCGTGACCTTTGTGCGCGAGCGAGCCGGCCCAGGCGATCGACGAGGTCGAGAACACCGCGCCGCCGCCGGCCATCTCGAAGAACACCATGTCGGCGCGCGCGTTCGGGTGATCGCGCCCGAGCGTGGTGGGGTAGTTGTGGCCTATCTCCTCGTTGACGATCATGAATGAGTCCGTGTGGTTCTCGGACGAGGCGAGCAGCAGCGTATGTGGCGGCGTGCCGTGCTTGCGGTCGACATAGTCGAGCTCGAGCCCCGCGGCGGCGCCGCCGATCAACCCGAAGTCGCCGATCCGCTCGTCCTTGCCCACACCCTCGAAGATCCAGGCGGCGCGCGGATCGAAACTGCCCGGCTTGCGTACGTAGTACGAGCTCATGTCGAAGCCCTGGGCGATGAAGCCGGTGCCAACCAGCTTCTGCGGCGCGCGGCCCGAACGCTGCCACAGGCCGCCGAGTTCGCCGGTGAAGCTCATGTGGTATTCGCCCGGTTCGGCGATCCACGAGCGCGAGCCATCCTCGGCGCGGCGCATCTCCATGATGCCCGGCCGGTCCGGGTGGAACGCCACGCGCCAGTAAAAGCCGTTGGCGCCGGTGTAGATGAACCGGCCGCCGCGGTGGATGTACGCCTCGACCGCGTCGAGCATGGGTGTCGAGTAGTATTCAGGGTGCGTGCCGGTCATGACGCACGTGTAGCGTTGCAGCAGGTCAACGCCTTCGGCGTGCAGGTCCTCGTCGGTGACCACGTCGTAGGCGATGCCCTTGGCCTCCAGCCATTCGGTGACGTGAGTGTCGGCGGCGTACTGCCAGAGCGGCCCCTTCAGACGCATGTTGAGGATTGGGCGCAGGCGCGAGGAGTAGGCGACGCCCGAACGATCGGTGTGCAGGTCGTACATGCTGAGCCCGACCTCGGGATGATCGTTCAGGTACATCATGTCCGCACCGATGATGGACAGCGCGTTGGTCATGACCTCGGCGTTCTCAGAATCGAGCGCCTCGCGGAAGTTGGCGTAGGCCAGATAGCTGGCGGTCGGCACCAGGAACAAGAGCTTGGCCGTCGCCTGCCCGCGCGGCGGACGAACGAAGAAGGGGATGGAATCCTCGGCCCCCTCGGTCTCGACCAGGGCGGCGTAGAAGCCGCTGCGCAGGCCCTGGGGCGCGGTGAAGGTGAAGTCGGTGGCCCAGCCGGCGTCGTCTAGGTCGTCGTCGTGGAAATGGATGGCGCCGTAATGGTCGGGTCGCTGGCGCCAATCGCCCGACGCGCCGGTCCAGGCCCAGCCGCGCATGGCGCGCGTGGGCGTGTTCACCACCGTGCCGTGCAGCCGGTTGGTCGAGGTGTCGACGATGCGGTCGCCCGCCATGTCGCGCGCGAAATCCCACGCGGCGACCACCGCGGCGCGCAAGGAGGGCGCGGCCGGATCGTCGCGCAGCCGCTCGATCTCGGCGCGGTCGAGCGCGCGGTTGGCCACGCGCGCCGCGTCGATCTTGCCGTTGAACATGGCGCCGGCGGTCACCGCCCCGCCGCCCTGCTCGGTCAGGATCGTCGCGAACGAGAACGGCGCGTCGGGGCGCCCGACGTAGTTCTTGGCGACGGTCGCGCACACGGTGGCGGCGTCGTCCACGTGCGGGAAGCATTCCACCGGCTCCTGGATCAGCGTCGTCTGGCCGGTCGCCGCGTCGTAGCTGCCGGCGACCAGGTACCAGGCGCGATCGACCAGCTTCTTGCCCGAGACGAGCAGCGCGGGCTTGCCCTTGCCGTCGCCGATGGCAAACAGGAGCTGGCCCTTGTCGTCGATGAACAGGCCGAAGCCGCACTCGCGCGGCTCCGACCACCAGCCGAGCAGGCCCTGCCAGCCCTTGGCCACCGTAGTCGGCCAGATCATGGCCTGGACCGTCACGCTCTCGAGCCGCGCGAGCGCCGGGCCGGCGCGGACGCTGATCCACGAGCCGGTGCGGATCGGCTGGTGCCGGGCCTTGTGGGTGTCCTCGGCCGGTGCCGGGAAGGGTTCCAGCTTCAGCCCCGGTCCGGCCGGTTGGTCGTCGCCACACACCACGCGCACGATGCGCGCCCGATAGTCCGCGACCCCCGGTTCGCAGCTCACCTTGAACGCGATCGTCTCGCCCGGCGCGATGACGATCTGGTCGGCGTAGCCGACGATGGTCTTGGTCTGCATGGTGGGCTCCTGGAACAATTGGAGTCTCATTGGAGTCATGGGCTGTCATCCCCGGACGCCGCGTCAGCGGCGAACCGGGGATCCAGGGCAGGTGAAGCACTGGCCGCCCCTGGATCCCCGGTTCTGGCCTGCGGCCGGCCCGGGGATGACACGAGATCGGCAACGACCATGATGACCTTGCCCTAGCGGGGCGGCGGGAACGGCGTCGGGTCGCAGAACCGCCGCACGACGTTCTCGGTGATGCAGCTGACGTTGTTGTCGTAGCGGTTGTGGAACAGGGCTCCGCCCCAGGCGATCGACGAGGTTGAGAACACGGCGCCGCCCTTCGAGGTTTCGTAGAACACCATGTCGGCGCGCACCATGTCGTTGGCGTCGCCGCCCAGGAACGGGTAGTTGAACAGCACCTCCTCGTTGACCACCTGGTAGTTCGCGGTGTGACCTTCCGAGCGCGCGACCACCAGGGCGTGCGGCGGCGAGCCGTTCGTCACGTCGTACCAGTCGAGCTCCCAGCCGGCGGCGCCACCACCCAGGATGCCGAAGTCGCCGATCCTTTCGTCGGCGCCGACGCCGTCGAAGATCCACGCGGCGCGCGGATCGTGGCTGGCGGGCAGGCGCCGGTAGTAGCTGGACAGGTCGAACCCCTGAGCGACGAAGCCGGTGCCCGCCATGCGCTGGGGCGGCCGGCCGCTGCGCCTCCACATGCCGCCGTACTCGCCTGTGAAGCTCATGTAGTACTCGCCCGGCTCGGCGGCCCAGGCGCGGCTGCCGTCCTCGGCGCGTCGCAACTCCATGACTCCCGGCAGTTCGCGATGGTACGCGACACGCCAGTAGAAGCCGTTGGCGCCGAGGTAGATGAACCGCCCGCCCCGTTCCTTGTAGGCGTCGAGCGCGTCGAGCATCTCCTTGGTGTCGTACTCCGGGTGTGTGCCGGTCATGACGCACGCGTAGGGCGCGATGGCCGCGACGCCTTCGGTGTGCAGGTCCTCGTCGGTCAGCACGTCGTAGGCGATGCCCCTGGCCTCGAGCCAGTCGGTCACGTGGGTGTCGGCGTTGTACTCCCACAGCGGCCCGCGCGGGCGCATGTTCAGGATGGGGCGCAGGCGCGAGGTGATGCTGACGCCGCTGCCGTCCGAGTGCATGTCGTAGCAGGACAGGCCGTATTCCGGATGGTTGTTGAGGAACACATCGGCGCGCGTCAGCACGGAGAACGCGCCGCCGATCAGCTCGCTGTAGCGCCCGGTGCCGAAGTGCGGGTTGGCGTACGCCATGTAGCTGGCAGTCGACACCAGGAAACAGAGCTTGGCCGTCGTCGTGCCCGCCGGTGGCCGGATCCAAAACGGGATGTGCTCCTCGATGCCGTCGGCGAACAGCCGCGCGGCGTAGAAGCCGCTGCGCGCGCCGGCCGGTACGGTCAAGGTGAAATCCGCCTGCCAGCCGCAGTCGTAGAGGTCGCTGTCGTGGAAGTGGATGGCGCCGTAGTGACCGGGCGCCTGCTTCCAGTCCAGCGCCTCGCCGGTCCACAGCGAATCGCGCACGGCGCGCGTGGGCAGGTTGACGAGCCGGCCATCGAGCCGGTTGGGCGAGGCATCGCGGATGCGGTCCGACATCATATCGGCGGCGAAGTCCCACGCGGCCACCACGTCAGGCGCGATGGTCCGCGGCAACGGCCCGTGGCGCAGCGCCAGGATGCCGGCGCGATCGAGCGCGCGACGGCTGAGGATCGGGTCGTCGATACGGCCGTTGAAGTGGGCGCCGACCGTGCCGCCGTCGGCGCGCCCGTCCTCGGACCAGGCGCCGATCAGGAACGGCAGGTCGGCGCGCGCGCCGACGCGCACCTTGGTCGTCGTCTCGACCGCGACCGCGTCGTGGCCGGGATAGACATCCTGGGGCTCCTGCCACAGGCGGAGCGTGCCCGAGGCCACGTCGAACGCCGCGGCCACCAGGTACCAGCGCCCCGCGTGCACCGGCCGGCCGCTGCGCAGGAAGCACGTGCCGCCCTTGCCGTCGCCGATGCCCGTGCAGAACTGGCCCTTGTCGTCGATGTAGACGACGAAGCCGCATTCAGAAGGCTCGACCCACTTGCCCATGACCACCTGCCAGGGCTTGGCCGGCAGGGTCGGCATGACCATGGCCTGTGCCGTGAAGCTGGTCAGGCCGTCGATCAGCGGGCTCGGCGGCATGATGGCGTAGGACCCGGCGTGGATCGACTGGAACCGCGCCTTGTAACGCCCATCGACCGAGGTCTTGAGCGGCTCGACCTTGTAGCCGGGGCTCTGCGGCCCATCGTCGCCGCAGATCACGCGCACGATGGTTGCGTCGTAGGACTCGACGCCTTGGGTGCTGACCATGAACTTGATCGTTTCGCCCGGCCGCACGCTGATGCGGTCGGAATAGCCGGTGATGAACCCCGCCACCTTCGCCTCCTTCAGAACGACGCCGGGTCGGTGAACCGGCGCAGCACGTTGTCGGTAACGCGGCTGACGTTGTTGTCGTAGCCGGCGTGGGCGAGGCTGGCGGCCCAGATGATCGAGCCCGTCGAGAACACGGCGCCGCCGTTGGGGCCCTCGAAGAACACCATCTCGGCGCGCACGCCATCGTCCTCCAACCCGTTGATCGCCGGGTGGTGGAACAGGGTCTCCTCGGGCACCAGCAGGTAGTAGTACGAGTGCGCCTCGGAACGCGCGACGACGAGCGCATGCGGCGGCGTACCCAGCGCCGGATCGGCGGCGTCGAGTTCGAAGCCCGCAGCGCCGCCGCCCAGGATGCCGAAATCGCCGATCCGCTCGTCCTCGGCCAAGCCGTCGAAGATCCAGGCGGCGCGGGCGCCCCGGCTCGCGGGCGTGCGGCGGTAGTAGGACGAGCGGTCGAAGCCGGTCACCACCGTGCCGATGCCGACCAGCCGGTTGGGCGGGCACCCCACCCGGCGCCACAGGCCGCCGAGTTCGCCGGTGAAGGCGTGGTGGTAGGCACCGGGCTCGGCCGCCCAGTAGCGCGCGCCGGTCTCGGCCCGGCGCACCTCGATCACGTCCGGCAGGTCGCGGTGGAACGCGATGCGCCAGTAGAAGCCGTTGCCGCCTAGGTACATCAGCCGGCCGCCGCCGCGCAGATACGCGGTCATGGCGTCCCACATGGGCGTCGACCAGTATTCCGGGTGGGCGCCGGTCACCACCACGCGGTAGGGCGCCAGCCGATCGACGCCATCGGCGTGGAGGTCGTCGTCGGTCACCACGTCGTAGGCGTGGCCCTTGGCCTCGAGCCAGTCGGTCACGTGGGTGTCGGCGTTGAACGACCACAGCCCAGTGCGGGGCGCCCAGTTCAGGCACGGGCGCCGGCGCGTGGCGTAGTAGACCGGGCTGCCGTCCACGTGCAGGTCATAGGCCGAGAGCCCGAGTTCGGGCCGCTCGTAGATCGTCACATCGTCGGCGTCGAGCACGGTCAGGCCACCCATGCGCATCTCGGACGCCTGGTTGAGCATCGACCACTGGATGTTGACGTAGGCGGTGTAGGTGGCGGTGGAGGCCAGGAAGGCGATGGGCGCGCTCGCCCGGCCCCTGGGTGGGCGGACGACGAAGGTGGCGAAACTCTCGTCCGCGTCGTTCCAGACGCGGGCGGCGTAGAGCCCGCCGCGCAGGTCCTCGGGCACCGTGAAGGCGAACGACGGCGTCCAGCCGGCGTCGTAGAGATCGTCCTCGTGGAAGTGGATGGCGCCGTAGTGCGTCGGGTCCTGGCGCCAGTCGTGCACCGCACCGGTCCAGGCGCGACCGGGCACCGCACGGGTCGGCAGGTTGACGAGCTCGCCGTGGCGCCGATGCGCCGAACGGTCGTGGATGCCCGTGCCGGGAATATCGTGGCCGAAGTCCCACGCGGCCAGCACGCGCGGTTCGAGCGCCGCCGGCACCGGCCAGCCGGCCAGCGCCTGGATCGCGGCGCGGTCGAGTGCTGTATCGTCCAGGCGCGGCGCCTCGATCCGGCCGTTGAAGAAGGCACCCGCGTTCCAGGCGCCGTCCGTCTCGGTCACGATGGTCGCCATGGTCAGCGGCACGCTGGGGCGGCCGAGTTCCCGCACCGTGGGTGCCATGGCGACGTCGGCGTCGAGGTCGAGCCGCTTGTGTTCGCTCTGGACCTCCTGGATCAGGCGGAGCGCGCGCGCGTCACGGTCGTAAGTCGCGGCGATCAGGTACCACAGGCCGGCGACCAGCGGCTTGCCGGCGCGCAGCACGTCGACCTCGCCCTTGCCGTCGCCGATGGCGACCAGAACCTGGGCCTTGTCGTCGATGAACAGGCCGAAGCCGCACTCGGTCGGCTCGGACCACCAGCCGATCAGCCCCTGCCAGCCGCGCGCGGGCGTGGTTGGCATGACGTAGGCCTGCAGCGTGAAGGCGCCATCGACCGCCCAGGTTCCCGGCACCACGGCGTAGGACCCGGCGGCGACCGGCTGGCGCCGGGCGTCGGCCACGCGGCCGCGCCCGCCCGCGACCGCGTCCACCTTGTAGCCGGCGCCCCCGGGCGCGGCATCGCCGCAGCGGACGCGGATGATTTCGTAGTCGAAGGGTGAGCCGGTCTCACTGCTGGCCATGAAGCGCACGGTCTCGCCGGGTGCGGCGGCGACCCGGTCGGCGTAGACCAGCAGCGACTTGCGCGGCGCCATCGTTCAGTCGACGGCCAGCTCCTGCCCGGTGATGCGCTTCCAGCGCCTCTTGAACACCACCCACTCGGCGTCCGCCAGGCTGGTGAATACCTGATCGTGGTGCATGGTGATCGGCTTGCCGCGCTCACCCGGCAGCTCGGCCAGGATCCACTCCTTGTGCGGCTTGGTGCAGACCAGGACGAACTTGCCCTTCAACGGCTCCCAGCGCATGCGGTTCAGGATGCGCTGCAGCTCGGCGCTGTGCGGCCCGAACGGGTTCTTCTTGAACTCGCGGGCCAAGTCCGTGCGGCTGGTGTCGATGGGATACATGGACCCTCTCCGTCGGCGGCTCTGGATACAGTCTGCGACAGTAGAGCAACGCCCCACCGGAGGGAACCACCGGGCGTCTCGGCACTGGCGGCCGGCGCGGGCGCGACCGTAGGATCGCGCCATGGCCGAGGATCAGGCGCCCAGCATCGAGATCGGCACGTTGCGGCATCTGGCCGCGTGGCTGGCCGGCGCGCGCGAGCCTCGCCTTCACCAACTACCAGACGGGCAAGCTGTTCCTGATCGGCACCGGGCCCGATGGGCGGCTCAGCGTGTTCGAGCGCACGTTCAACCGCTGCATGGGCCTGGTGGCGGCGGACCGCGTGCTGTGGATGAGCTCGCTCTACCAGCTCTGGCGCTTCCAAGACGCGCTGGAGCCCGGTGCTCTGCACAACGGCTACGACCGGCTCTACGTGCCGCAGGTCGGGTACATCACGGGCGATCTGGACATCCACGACATCGCCATCGTGCCCGACGGCCGCCCGGTGTTCGTCAACACCCTGTTCAGTTGCCTGGCGACCGTCAGCGACGCCGCCAGCTTCGTGCCGCTGTGACGGTCGCCGTTCGTCACGCGGCTGGCCGCCGAGGACCGCTGCCACCTGAACGGCCTGGCGCAGCGAAATGGCCAGCCGGCGTTCGTCACCCTGGCGGGGCGCTCGAACGTGGCCGACGGCTGGCGCGAGAATCGGCGCGATGGCGGCCTGGTGCTGGACGTGGCGAGCGGCGAGCCGGTGGCGACGGGCCTCTCGATGCCTCATTCGCCGCGCTGGCACGACGACCGGCTGTGGCTGCTCGATTCGGGCAACGGCTGGTTCGGCCACGTCGATGTGTCGTCCGGCCGGTTCGCGCGCGTCGCCTTCTGCCCCGGCAACGCGCGCGGGCTTGCCTTCGCGGGCGGCTTCGCGGTGATCGGCCTTTCCTAGCCGCGGGACAACCGTACCTTCAGCGGCCTGGCCCTGGACGACGCGCTCGCCCGCCACGGCGCCGAGGCGCGCTGCGGGCTGCTGGTCGTCAACCTGGCGACCGGCGATGCCGAGCATTGGCTGCGCCTCGACGGCCTGATCAGCGAACTCTACGACGTGGCGGCGCTGGCCGGGGCGGCGCGGCCCATGGCGTTCGAATTCCGCTCCGACGAGATCAAACGGACGGTCACCATCGGCACAACCTGATGGTCATTGTTCGCGCGGTGGTGCGCCGTTAGGTTCGGGCCCCGAACAGCAGGCAGGATGACATCATGCGCGTCGGCGTCGAGGTGGGTGGCACGTTCACGGACCTGGTGGCGATCGACGGCGGCACGGTACGCGTGGCCAAGGTGCCGAGCGTGCCGCGCCGCCCGGACGAAGGGGCGTTCCAGGCGTTGCAGGCCGGCAAGCTGGACCTGGGCGCCATCAAGGACCTCGTCCACGGCTCGACGGTGGGCACCAACGCGGTGCTCGAGCGCAAGGGCGCGCGGGTCGCGTTCCTGACCACGGCGGGCTTCCGCGATCTGCTGTTCCTGCAGCGCCACGACCGGCGCAACATCTACGACCTGGCGTACAGGAAGCCGACACCGGTGGTGCGGCGGCGCGACTGCTACGAGGTGCCCGAGCGCATGCTGGCGGACGGCACGGCGGAGCGACCCTTCGACGCGGCGGCCTTCGAGCGCGATGTGATCCCGCGCCTGAAGGCAGCGGGTTACGAGGCCGTGTCCGTGTGCCTGCTGAACGCCTACGCCAACCCGGCCCACGAGGAGGCGGTGCGCGACCTGGTGCGGCGCCACCTGCCGGGCGCCTCTATCACCATCTCGTCGGACGTGACGCGCGAATTCCGCGAGTACGAGCGCGCCTCGACCACCACGCTCGCCGCATACCTCCAGCCGGTCATCGCCGGCTATCTGGCGCGCTTCGAGGACACGCTCGGCCGCCACGGCTTCAAGGGTCGCTTCAGCGTCATGCAGTCCAACGGCGGCCGCCTGCCCGCCGAGGGCATGCGGCGCAACGCCATCACCTCGCTGTTCTCGGGCCCGGCCGCCGGCGTGATGGGCGCGGCGCGCCAGGCGGGGCTCAGCGGCTATGCCAATCTCATTACCTTCGACATGGGCGGCACCTCGACCGACGTGTGCCTGGTCGAGAACGGCCGGCCGTCGCTGGCCGCCGAGACCGATATCGATGGCCTGCCGGTGCGCCTGCCGGTGCTCGATATCGTGACCGTCGGCGCCGGCGGCGGCAGCATCATCTGGTGCGATGAGGGCGGCATGCTGCGCGTCGGGCCCGAAAGCGCGGGCGCCGACCCGGGCCCAGCCTGCTACGGGCGCGGCGGGCGTCGGCCCACCATCACCGACGCCCACGTGGCGCGTGGCACCATCCGGCCCGATGCGCTGCTGGGCGGCAACTTGCGGATCGACGCGGCCGCCGCGGCGTCGGCGCTGGCCCCCATCGCCGAGGCCTTCGGTCTTTCGCCCGAGGACATGGCGGACAGCGCGCTGCGCGTCGCCGAGGCCAACATCGTGCGCGCGATCCAGCTCGTGACCACCGAACGCGCCCGCGACCCGCGCGATTTCGTGCTGGTGCCGTTCGGCGGCGCCGGGCCGCTGCACGCCGCCAAGGTGGCGGCGGACCTGGGCGTGGGCACCATCGTGGTGCCGCCCAACGCCGGTGTCATCTCGGCCTACGGGCTGATCGCGTCGGACTTCGTGCACTACGACACCATGACCCGACGCATCGCGCTCGACGACGGGGCACCCGCGGCAGTGGCCGAGGTGTTCCGCGCCATGCGCGACGGCGCGCGCGCACGCTTCGAGGCGCTCGGCCTGGCCAGGAGCGCGTGCTACACCTTCGCCTTGCAGATGCGCTTCGTCGGCCAGGCGTTCGAACTGCCGGTCGAGGTCGACGCCGAACGCGCCGAGCGCCTGACCGTGGCCGAGCTGGCGGAACTGTTCGGCAAGGTGCACGAGAGCATCTTCTTCCATGGCGCCGGCACCGGCCGGCCCATCGAGATCGTCGCCTACCGCCTGGGCATCGTGGCGCCGCAGACCGACGTGCCGGCCCTGACCGAGGGCGGTGGCGACGCCGGGCGCACCGGCGACTTCGCGCTCTACGACAATCGGGAACGGCAGACCGGCCGGCTGATGGCGCGCGGAGCGTTGGCCCACGGCGTCGCGCTGGCGGGCCCCGCCCTGCTGGAGGACCCGACCGCCACGGTCTACGTACCGCGGGGCTGGACGGCGCGGCACGACAGCCACGACAATCTCGTCATGACACGGGGGTAGCTTGCCATGGCCATGACCCGCAACCTCGACCCGGCGGATTACGCCGTCATCAGCCAGGCACTCCAGGCGATCGGGCGCGAAATGGGCGCCAAGCTGGTGCGCAGCGCCTATTCCACCGTGGTGCGCGAAGCGCGCGACGCCTCGGCCGCCCTGACCGACCGCCACGGCCACGTCATCGCCCAGGCCGAACTGATCCCCATGCAGCTCGGCTCGATTGGCGCGACGATCCAGCCCTGCCTGGAGCGATTCCCGGTCGAGACGCTGGAGCCGGGCGACTTCCTGATCACCAACGACCCCTACCACGGCGGTCAGCACCTGCAGGACGTGTTCATCTTCACACCGATCTTCGTCGACGGCCGGGTCGTCGGGTTCAGCGCCTCGATCGCGCACCACCTGGACCTCGGCGGCGGCAACCCGGGGCTGAACGCCTCGTCGCGCGACGTCTATCAGGAAGGCATCATCATTCCACCGTCAAAATACAGCGAGCGGCGCGATTGGAACGGCGGCGGCCTGGAGCGGCTGATCGCCGCCAACGTGCGCGTGCCCGGCCAGACCATCGGCGACTTCTACGCCCAGTTTGCCGCCAACCACATCGGCGCGGCGCGCGGCGCGCAGTTGTGCGCGCGTTACGGCACCGACACGGTCGAGGCGACCATGGCCGAACTGCAGGACTACGCCGAGCGGCGCGTGCGCGCGGCGATCGCCGCCCTGCCCGACGGCACCTACGTGGGCGAGGACGCGCTGGATGACCGCTGGGGCGATGGCGGCACCCTGACGGTGCGCGCGACGATCACGGTCAAGGGCGACACGCTGGCGGTCGATTTCAAGGGCACGGCCGGACAGGTAGCGTGCCACGTCAACGCGCCCTTCGCCTCCACGGTCTCGGCGACGCTGTCGTGCCTCAAGGCGGTGCTGACCGGGCCGGACGTGCCGTTCAACGAAGGCGCCAAGCGGCCAATCACCGTGACCGCGCCCTACGGCTCGATCCTAAACCCGCGGCCGCCGGCGCCGGTGCGCGCGCGCATGAATTCGGCCTACCGGGCCTATGGCGCGGTGATGCGCGCGCTGGGCCAGGCGGCACCAGACCGCGTCGTCGCCCAGGGCTACGACACCACCTGGGCCGCGGCGCTCAGCTACCTGACGCCGGACGGCTACAAGGTGCACCTGGACATCCTGGGCGGTGGACTGGGCGCCGGCAGCCGGTCCGACGGCTGCGACGCGGTCGACGGACCGCTCAGCAACTGCTCGAACACGCCGATCGAGGTTCTGGACATGGACTTCGACGCCTACCGCGCCACGGCCTACGAGCTGGTCGCCGACAGCGGCGGGGCCGGGGTGCACCGCGGCGGCGCTGGCTATCGCCGCGCCTACGCGGTCGTCACCGACGGCGTCAATTTCGCCACCTACGCCGACCGCTTCCAGCGCGCGCCCCAAGGCTTGGCGGGCGGACGGCCGGGCGCCAGCGCGCTCTGCCGGGTGCGGCGCGACGGGCAGGTGATCGACGCGGCGATCAACACCGGCATGATCCTGGCGAAGGGCGACACGGTGGAGTTCATCACCGGCGGCGGCGGCGGTCACGGCGACGGGCGCGCCCGGCCACGCGGTCAGCTGGCCGAGGACATCGCCGATGGCTTGGTCAGCGAGGCGGCGGCCCGGCGCGACTACGGCCTCGCGCTCGGCGCGGACTGACCGCGTTGCGCAACCTCGATCCGGTCGACGTCGCGGTCGTCGGCCAGTCGCTGACCGCGGCAGCGCGCGAGATGGGCGCCAAGCTGGTGCGCAGCGCCTATTCCACGGTCGTGCGCGAGGCGCGCGACGCCTCGGCCGCCATCGTGGACGCGCGCGGCAACACCGTCGCCCAGGCCGAACTGATCCCGATCCAGCTCGGCTCGATCGGCGAGACGCTGCGCCCGTGCCTGGCCCGCTTCCCGGCCGAGACGCTCGAGGACGGTGACATCCTGGTCAACAACGACCCGTACCAGGGCGGCCAGCACCTGCAGGACGTGTTCATCTTCTCGCCGATCTTCGTGGAAGGCCGTGTCATCGCGTTCGCCGCCTCGGTCGCCCACCACCTGGACCTGGGCGGCGGCGCGGCCGGCCTGAACAACAGCGCGAGCGACCTCTACCAGGAAGGCATCGTCATCCCGCCGTCGCGCTTCAACCTGCCGCGCGACTGGAACGGCGGGCCGTTCGAGCGCTTCCTGGCCGCCAACGTGCGCGTCCCCGCCCAGACCATCGGCGATTTCAACGCCCAGCTCGCGGCCAACCGGGTGGGTGCCGCGCGCGTCGCCGAACTGGCGCGACGCCACGGCGCGGCGACGGTCACGGCCGTGATGGATGCCATGCTCGACTACGCCGAGCGGCGCGTGCGCGCGGCGATTGCCGCCCTGCCCGACGGCCGCTACGAGGGCGAGGACTGGCTCGACGACGACGGCGTCGGCGAGGAACCGGTGCGCGTCCACGTCGCCATCACCAAGGCGGGCGAGACGCTGGACATCGACTACGCCGGCACGGCGCCGCAGGTCGCGCGCAACATCAACGCTCCGTTCGCCTCGACCGTGTCGGCGACCCTGAGCTGCCTGAAGCTGGTGCTGACCGGGCCCGACGTGCCGTTCAACGAGGGCGCCAAGCGCCCGATCACGATCCGCGCGCCGCTGGGCTCGCTGCTCAACCCGCGCCACCCGGCGCCGGTGCGCGCGCGCATGGAGCCGTGCTACCGCGCGTTCGGCGCGCTGATGCAGGCGCTGGGCAAGGCCGCGCCCGAGCGAGTCATGGCGGCGGGCTACGACACCACCACGGCGATCGCGCTGAGCCGCCTGGGCCCAGCCGGTTGGCAGGTCCACCTGGACATCCATGGCGGCGGCTGGGGCGCGCGCGCCGACGGCGACGGCGAGGACGGCATCGCCGGACCGCTGGGAAACTGCGCCAACACGCCGGCCGAGGTGGTCGACGCCGAATACGGCTACTTCCGCATCGCCGAGTACGGGCTGCGGCCGGGCAGCGCCGGCGCCGGGTGCCATCGCGGCGGCACCGGGCTGCGCCGCGTCTTTCAGATGACCGAGGACAACGTCGGCTTCGCGCTCTACGCCGACCGCTTCAAGTTGGCGCCGCGCGGGCTGGCGGGCGGCGTCGACGGCTGGCCGGCCCGCTGCTTCGTCGAGCGTGACGGTACCACCATCCCGTTCCGCTCCAAGGCCGCCATGACGTTGCGGCGTGGCGACCGCCTGGTGCTGGAGACCGCCGGCGGCGCCGGCCACGGCCCCGCCACGGCGCGCTCGAACGAGGCGATCTTCCACGATGTCGAGGAAGGTCTCGTCGGCGATGGCTGAGCCGACGGCGCGCCGGCCGAGCCGCGCCCAGGTCAAGGCCGGCACCCGCGCGCGCCTGATCCGCTCGACCATCGACGTCATCGCCGAGAAGGGCTTCGCCGGAACCACGCTGGCCGATGTGGCGCACCGCACGGGCATGTCGCGCGGCATCGTCAACTTCCACTTCGCCAGCAAGGAACAGCTCCTGGCGGCGACCCTGGCCTACATGGCGGACGAGTATCAGCAGGTGTTCGAGCGCGTGATGCGACGCGCCGGGCGCGCGCCGGCCGCGCGGCTGGCTGCGCTGCTGAAGGTCGACTTCCACCCGACCCTGTGCACCGGGCGCAAGATCATGGCGTGGCGCGCCTTCTGGGCCGAGTCGCGCGCCCGGCCAGCGTTCCGGCGCCAGCGCGACACGCTGGACGCGCGCTACTTCCGCGAGGCCGAGGCGCTGTGCGCGCGGCTGATCGATCACGGCGACTACACGGGGCTGGATGCGGCCATCGTCGCGCGCGGGTTGAACGCTATGATCGACGGCCTGTTGGACGAGATCATGATGCACCCCGAAGCGGTCAGCCGTGCCGCAGCGCGGCGGGTCTGCCTGACCTTCCTGGCCGGCCTGTTCCCCAAGGACTTCACCGCCCCCGGCCGCTGAGCCCGCACCGATCAGCGCTGGTCGAGCTTCAGCTCGATGCGGCGGTTGCGGCGGTGCGCGATCTCGTCGAGGCGCATATCAAGCGGGTGGAACTCGCCGAAGCCGGTCGCCGCGAGCCGCTCGGGCGGCACACCCTGGGCGGCCAGGTACTTCACCACCGACACGGCGCGCGCGGTCGAAAGCTCCCAGTTCGAGGCGAACTGCGGCGTGTTGATGGGCACGCTGTCGGTATGGCCGTCGACGCGCAGGATCCACGGCAGGTCGGTGGGGATGTCCCGCGCTATCGTCAGCAGGGTCGCCGCGAGTTGGCCGAGTTGGGCCTTGCCGCCGTCCTCCAGGTCCGCCGAGCCTGAGGCGAACAGCACCTCGGACTGGAACACGAAGCGGTCGCCCTCGATACGCATGTCGGGGCGCTCGCCCAGCACCTCGCGCAGGCGCCCGAAGAACTCGGAGCGGTAGCGCTCCAGCTCCTGCACACGGTTGGCGAGCGCGACGTTGAGCTTGCGGCCCAGGTCGGCGATCTGCACGTCCTTGTCGCGCGCTTCCTGCTCCTTCAGGTCCAGCGCGGCCGCGAGCGCGGCCATCTGATCGCGCAGCGCGGCGATCTGCTGGTTGAGCAGGGCGACCTGCGCCTGGGCCTCGGCCGAGAGGTTTTCGGCCGCCGCGAGTTCGCGCTCGTTCAGCGCGAGCAGGCTGGTCAGCTCGGAGAGCCGGATATCGCGTTCCTCGATGGTCTTCTGCCCCAGAAGCGTGCGCTCGGCCTCGTCGGCCAGCGTCGCCTCCAGCTCGCGGCTGCGGTCGCGCAGTGCACCGATCTCGGCGTCGCGCTCCTCGATCGTGCCGGCGAGCCGCGCGATGTCCGCCTCGAGGCTCGCGCGCAGCGCTTCCAACGCGGCGATGTCGCGCCGGAGCGATTCGATCTCGGCCAAGCGCAGCTTGAGCGCGTCCTCGCCGATCTTGACTTCCTCGTCGAGCGCGTCGCGCACCGCCGCCGCGTCGGCCGCGTCGCGCAGGGCGCGGTCGCGTTCCGCCAACACCGCCGAAAGCTGCGCCGCCGCGTCGTCGCGTGCTTCGACCGAGCGTTGCAGCTCGGCCGAAAGCTGCGCCGCGTTGAGCCGCAGGTCCGCGTTGGCCTGGCGTTCCAGCGCCAGCAGGTCGGCCAACTCGTCGATCTGCGATTGCAGGCGCGCCAGCGCCTGATCGCGGCCGCTGAGCGCGTGGGTCAGCACCGTCTGCGCCAGCGAGAAGGCGACCAGCAGGAAGATGAAGACCAGCAGCAGGGTCGACAGCGCGTCGACCCAGCCCGCCCAGGGGTCGATCGCCCGTGCCGCGCGTCGGCCGCGCAAGGCCATGGCGGCGGCCTAGCCCTGGCCGCGCCGCTGTACGCTGGCCGCGGCGACCGTGCGGGCGAGCAGCTTGATCTCCCTGCGCAACTCCTCCACCAGCTGGTTGCGGCCGCGCACCGTTTCCTCGACCAGCCGGTTCATAGCCACGTCCATGTTGCGCACGTGGCCGCGGCTGGCCTCGTCGAGCCCGCCGCCGACCGTCGCGGCGTCGACCAGCCGCTGCAACAGCGGCCGCATGTCCATCTGGCCCTCGGCGAGCTTGAGCATCACCGACTGGCCGACGCGCATCTGATCGGTCAGCGCCGCCAGGCGTTCAGCCAGCTGCGCCAGGTTGGCGTCGGCCGCGCGGCGGCTGTCCTCGCCGCGCTGCATGATGCGTTGCAGGCCTTCCAGGCTTTCCGCCGTCTGTTCCAGGAGCGCCGCCACGTACGCGGGCACCGACTGGTCACCGTCGCTGCCGCCGACGCCCGAGGGCAGCCGGGTCAGGCTCGACAGCCACTCCTCGAGCTCGTTGTAGAACCGGTTCATGGCCTGGTCGGCCTGCAGGCCCAGGAATCCCAGCACCAGCGAACCGGCCAGGCCGAACAGCGAGGTGGAGAACGCCGTGCCCATGCCGGTGAGCGGCGCCTCAAGGCCCGCCTTGAGGTCCTCGAACGCGGTGACCAGGTCGCCCGTGCCGATGTCCAGGCCCTGGATCACGTCGCGCACCGAGCCCATGGTAGTCAAGAGGCCCCAGAACGTGCCGAGCAGGCCGAGGAAGATGAGCAGCCCGATCATGTAGCGCGAGGTCTCGCGCGCCTCGTCGAGACGCGAGCCAATGCCGTCCAGCAGCGTGCTCATGGCCGTGGCCGACAGCACCACGCGGCCCTTCTTCTCGCCCAGCATGGTGGCCATGGGCGCCAGCAGCGTGGGCGGCGCGGCGATCGACAGGCCGGGCTGGTTGCGCCGGAACGACTCGATCCACTGCACCTCGGGTTCGAGCCGCGTGACCTGGCGGAACACGTAGCCGATGCCCAGCAGAAACACGCCGGCGATCAGGCCGTTCAGCCACGGGCTGGCCTTGAACGCCGTGATCACCGTCTGGTTCAGCACCACCACCACGATGCCGACCAGGACCAGGAACACGACCATGCGGATGATGTAGGTCTGTGGTCGGCTCATGGACATGCTCCGGTCCGATCAGCGTGGCAGGCCGACGACGTCCACCCGGTCCGGCGGTCCCTGCTCGACCGCGTCGCCCAGCGCGCGCACGTCGATGCGGGTTGAGCGGACCCCGTTCTCGATCAGGTAGTCGCGCACCGCCTGCCCGCGTCTGAGCGACAGGAGGCGGGGGGCGCTGGCGCCGTCGCCCTGGGAACCGGCGTAGGCCATGAGCTGGATGCGCGCGGTCTCGTCGCGCAGCATGGCCGCGAGCAACGTGTCCAGGCTGGCCGCCGCCTCGGGCCGCAGGTCCATCTCGTCGGCGGCGAAGCCGATGGTCAGGACCGGACCGGGCTGGGTCAGGTCGAGCGGCCCGTCGGGCGCGAGTGCGGCGACCTGAGGTTCGGGCTCGGGCTCGGGTTGAGCCACGGTCTCGGGCTCGGTCGCCGGCAGCGGTTCTGCCGCCGCTGGCTCGCTCTGCAAGGGTTCTGGCTCGGCCGCCGGCTCGAGCGGCGCGGCCGGCATGGGCTCGGCAGGTTCCAGGGCGGCGACCGTCGCGGGCTCCACCGGCGCCGGTTCGAGGTCCGGTTCGGGTTCCGGCGCCACCTCGGCCATGGCCGCGCTGGTCAGCGCCGGCAGCGCCGGCGCGGGTTCGGGAGGCGGCGGCACGGCGGCTACGGCCGATGGCGCCGGGTCGATGCACTCGGCGATCGGACCGGCATCCGCCGACTCCAGCACCACGGCGGATGCGATCGGCATGACCAGGACCGGCGCCGCGGCGCCGTCGCTCGTGTCCGGACCGAGGCTATCGAGGACGCCCAGATCGACCTCGACCGCCGCGCGGCCCGAGGTGACGACGAGCGGTGCGGCTTGGATCGTCCCACCCGCCATCAGGGCCGCGACCAGGGCCACGGCGGCCATGGCGCGGCGACGATCCGGCGGGCGGCGTAGCAGCGTCATGGTGTTTGTCCTGTCGTCCGCGAGGCGCGGGGCCACCATAGACCACGGTCCCAACGCCGACAACGACGGTGCTTAGCGCGGCAATGTGGCCGTGGTGTGGCGCACGGACGCGAGAGCGCGGATCAGGCCGTCGTGCACGTGGGGGTTGGCAGCGGCCACGTCCCCCTGCGCCAGGCCGTCCACGCCTCCCGCCAGATCGGTGACCAGGCCGCCGGCCTCGCGCACGATCAGCACCCCGGCCGCCAGGTCCCAAGGCTTGAGCCCGGCTTCCCAGTAGCCGTCGAGCCGGCCCGCCGCGACATAGGCCAGGTCGAGCGCGGCCGCGCCGAACCGGCGCACCGCGGCACCCGCCGCCAGCACCGCGTCGATCTCGGCCAGGAACGGCGCGAGGTCTGCATCGCCCGGATCGGGCCGACCGTGGGCGATCACCGCGTCCTCGAGCCGGCGCCGGGCCGAGACGCGCAGGCGCCGGTCATTGACATAGGCGCCCCGCCCCTTCTCGGCCCAGTAGGTCTCGTCCTTGATGGGATCGAACACCAGGCCCGCCACCACCTCGCCGCCGGTCTCGTAGGCGATCGAGATGGCGAAGTGTGGGATGCCGTGCAGGAAATTGAGCGTGCCGTCGAGCGGATCGACGATCCAGCGCGCGGACGCATCGCGCCCGTCCTCGGCGCCGTTCTCCTCGGCCAGGATGCCAGCGGCGGGGCGAGCGCGCTTGAGTTCGGCCTTGATCGTGCGCTCGGCCGCCAGATCGGCAGCGCTGACGAAATCGGCCGGCCCCTTGCGGCTGACCTGGAGCTGTTCGACCTCGTTGAAGTCGCGGATCAGACGCCGCGCGGCCTTGTCGGCCGCCGCGGCCATGACCGTGACGAGAGGCGGGCGGGCGACCAACGAAGCCTAGTCCTTGGCCCGTTCGAGGTACTCGGAATCGGCCGTGCCGACCACGATGCGCTCACCGGCACCGATGTGCGGCGGCACCATGACGCGCACGCCGTTGTCCAGCCGCGCCGGCTTGTAGCTGGCGGCGGCGGTCTGGCCCTTCACGACCGCGTCGGTCTGCTCGACCGTGCAGACGACGGTCTCGGGCAGTTCGACGGACAAGGGCTTGCCCTCGTAGCTCGACACGGTGACGACCATGCCGTCCTGCAGGAACACCGCGGCGTCGCCGACCAGGTCGCGCGGGATGGTGATCTGCTCGAACGTCTCGCCGTCCATGAAGGTGAGCGTCTCGCCCTCGGCGAACAGGAACTGGTAGTCGTGGTCGTCCAGCCGCACGCGTTCCACCGTCTCGGCCGAACGGAACCGCTCGTTCAGCTTGGTGCCGTCCTGAACGCCCTTGAGCTCGACCTGCATGTACGCGCCGCCCTTGCCGGGCTTCGTGTGCATGGTCTTGACCGCGACCCACAGCCGATCCTTGTGCTCCAGGATCATGCCGGGCCGAATTTCGACGCCTGAGATCTTCATCGCCGTAGACCAAGGAAATTGGGGGATTTTCGGGGCGCGACTCGTATCAGCTTGGCCACGCCCTGTCCACGGCCTCGTTGAGGGCGGCGATGGCATCGGCCGGGCCCGCGGTGGCGTGCCAGACCGCCTCGTCGACCGCCAGGAAGTCGGCGCCGGCGGCCACCGCCGCCGCCACGTCGGCGGGCGTGGCGATGCCGCGCGCCAGGCACGGTACGACCATGGTCCCGGCCCACCAGGCGAGGAGATCGAGGTTGTCGAAGGCGAGAACGTCCGCGCCCGCCTCGCCCGCCACCATGGCGCCGTGCCGGGTTGCCGCGCATGCGCCGACGATGGCGCCGGGTCCGAGCGCGCGTCGCGCGTCCGCCACATCGGCGTCCGGCTCGGACAGGACGACGCCGTCGGCCCCGCGCGCGGCCGCCACGTCGTCGCGCACCAGGACGGCAACGCCACGCGCCTGGATCGCCGCGATCAGGCCCGGCACGGCCGCGATGAGCTCGAGCGCCGCCACATCGCCGCCGCCGAGCGCCGCCAGCACGTCAGTGGGCGCGATGCCGGCCGGCGCCACCAGATACAGTCGTGGGCGCTCGGGCGCGGTCATGACGGCGCGCCCTCGAGCCAGACGCTGAGCGCCGCTTGGGCGTCGGCGCGGTCGAGCGGATCGAGGGCCACGGGGCGTTCGGCCAGAACGCGCGCGCCGAGGCCGGCGGAGATGCCTTGCAGCCGCGTGCGTGCCGAAGCGTGGCCAGAAAACACGACCCAGCGCCAGCCCGCGCGCAACGCCGCCTGGGCTCGCCCCGCCGCGTCGCCGCAGTCGATCACGGCCCGGACATCGGCGCCCGGCGCCTCGGCGAGGCCTGCTTCGATCATGGCCAGCAGCGCATCGGGGCCGGCGTAGTCCGCGGCACCCGGCGCGGTCAGCAGCGTCACGGGATGCCCACGTTCGGCGGCGATGCGCGCGGCGCGGGCGACATCGGCGCGGCCGTGGACGACGACGGCCCGGCGATCCGCGGCGCCGTCAGCGGGCAAGCGCCGCGACGCCCGGCAGCGTCTTGCCCTCGAGCCATTCGAGGAACGCACCGCCGGCGGTCGAGACGTAGGAGAAGCGGTCGACCACGCCGGCCGCCGCCAGGGCCGCCACGGTATCACCACCACCGGCGACGCTGACCAGCCGCCCGGCACCGGTCAGTTCGGCCGCCTTGCGCGCCAGCGCCACGGTGCCGTCGGCGAAGCCCTCCAGCTCGAAGGCGCCAAGCGGCCCGTTCCACAGCACGGTCCGGCATTGCGCCAGCCGCTCAGCCATGTCGGCCACCGTGCGCGGACCCACGTCCAGGATCATCGACGCGGGTTTGACCCGGTCGACCGACAGGGTCTCGCGCGGCGCACCGGCCTCGAACTTCTCGGCGCACACCACGTCGCGCGGCAGGATGATCGCGCAACCCGCGTCCTTGGCGTTGGCCGAGATGGTCGCCGCCGTCTCCGCCAGGTCCCGTTCGCACAGCGACTTGCCGACCTCGATACCGCGCGCGAACAGGAAGGTGTTGGCCATGCCGCCACCAATGGCCAGCACTTCGACCTTGCCGACCAGGTTGGTCAGCACCTCGAGCTTGCCCGAGACCTTGGCGCCGCCGACCACAACCATCACTGGGCGCTGCGACGCGCCGAGCGCGCCATCGAGCGCCTCGAGCTCCGCCTGCATGAGCCGGCCGGCCGCCGCCGGCAGCACGTGGGCGAGGCCTTCGGTCGAGGCGTGCGCCCGGTGCGCCGCCGAGAACGCGTCGTTCACATAGACCTCGCCCGACGTGGCCAGCGCCGCGACGAAGGCCTTGTCGTTGGCCTCCTCGCCGCCGTGGAAGCGCACGTTCTCCAGCAGCAGGACCTGGCCGTCCCCTAGGCGCGCCACGGCCGCCGCCGCCGCCGGCCCGATGCAATCCTTGGCGAAGGCGACGGGGCGGCCCAGGGCGGCGGCCAGCGCCGGCGCCAGGGGGGCGAGCGACATGGACGGCGCGCTGGCGCCCTTGGGCCGGCCGAAGTGCGACAGGATGACGACGCGCCCCCCCTTGTCGGCCAATTCGCGCACGGTGGGCATGGCGCGGTCGATCCGGGTCGCGTCGGTGACGCGGCCCTCCTGCATGGGCACGTTGAGGTCGAGGCGGATTAGCACCCGGCGGCCCTTGACCGCCAGGTCGTCGAGGGTACGGAAAGCCGCCATGTCTAGCGGAGCCGGCCGATGGTCGCGGCCACGTCGCACATGCGGTTCGAGAAGCCCCACTCGTTGTCGTACCAGGCGAGCACGCGCACCAGCGTGCCGGCGACCACCTGGGTCTGGGTCAGATCGAACGTCGCGCTGGCCGGGTTGTGGTTGAAGTCGGTCGAGACCAGCGGCTGGTCGGTGGTGACCAGCACGCCCTTGAGCCGGCCGTTGGCCGCGTCGATCACGGCCTGGTTGATCACCTCGAAGCTGGTCGAGGTCTTGGCGTTGAACACCAGATCGACCATCGAGACGTTGGGCGTGGGCACGCGCACGGCAGTGCCGTCCAGCTTGCCCTTCAGCTCGGGCAGCACCAGACCGACCGCGCGCGCGGCACCCGTCGAGGTCGGGATCATGCTGAGCGCGGCGGCGCGCGCCCGCCGCAGGTCCTTGTGCTGCACGTCGAGCACCGGCTGATCGCCCGTGTAGGCGTGCACCGTGGTCATAAAGCCCTGGGCGATGCCAACCGCCTGGTGCAGCACCTGGGCGACTGGCGCCAGGCAGTTGGTGGTGCACGAAGCGTTCGAGATGACTTCGTGCTTGGCCTCGATCTTGTCGTGGTTGACGCCATAGACGACGGTGATGTCGGCGCCATCGGCGGGGGCCGAGACCAGGACCCGGCGCGCGCCGGCGTTCAGGTGCGCCGCCGCTTGCTCGCGCTTGGTGAAGATGCCGGTGCATTCCAGCGCCAGATCGACGCCGATCGACTTCCACGGCAGCTTGGCGGGATCGCGTTCGGCGACCACCGCGATCGGACCGCGCCCGATGTTGATGGAGCCGTCCTTGACGGTCACCGTGCCGGGGAACGGCCCGTGCACCGAATCGTAGCGCAGCAGGTGGGCGTTGGTTTCGGCGGGCGCGAGATCGTTGACCGCGACGACCTGGATGTCGTCACGCCGCGCCTCGTGGATCGCGCGGAGCACGTTGCGGCCGATACGGCCGAAACCGTTGATGGCGACGCGCAAGGTCATGGGGTTCCTCTCTGGCCTCGTGGTTTCGTCACAGGCGTTCGCGCGCCGCGGCGACGAGCGCCGCGGGCGTGATGCCGAAATGGTCGTAGAGCGCGGGCGCCGGTGCCGAGGCGCCGAACCCGGCCATGGCGACGACGGCGCCGCCCTCGCCCACGTAGCGCTCCCAGCCCTGGGCCACCCCGGCCTCGACCGCCACGCGCACAGTTCCGGGGTCGATCACGGAGCGGCGGTAGGCCGCGTCCGTCGCGTCGAACAGCTCCCACGAGGGCAGCGAGACCACGCGGGTGCCAACGCCCCCGGCCTCGAGCGTGGTGCGCGCCGCCAGCGCGATCGCGACTTCGGAGCCTGTACCGATCAGGGTGACGCGGGCCTTGCCCGACGCCTCGGCCAGGACGTAGCCGCCCTGGGCGGTCAGGTTGCGGGGCGCGGTGGAAGTGCGCACCGGCGCCAGGTTCTGCCGGCTGAGCGCCAGCACGGTCGGCCCGTCGCGCCGCTCCAGGGCCACGGCCCATGCCTCGGCGGTCTCGACCGCGTCGGCCGGGCGCAGCACCACCACATTGGGCATAGCGCGCAAGGATGCCAGATGTTCGACCGGCTGGTGCGTCGGCCCGTCCTCGCCCAGCCCGATGGAATCGTGGGTCATGACGTAGACGACCCGCTGGCCCATCAGCGCGGACAGGCGGATCGACGGCCGGCAGTAATCGGTGAACACCAGGAACGTGCCGCCGTAGGGAATAACGCCACCGTGCAGCGCCATGCCGTTCATGACCGCCGCCATGCAGTGCTCGCGCACGCCGTAGTAGATGTAGCGCCCGCCGGGCGCCGCCTTGGTGAAGGGCGTCGTCGCCTTGGTCTTGGTGTTGTTCGAGCCGGTCAGATCGGCCGAGCCGCCGATCAGCGCGGGGATCGCGGCGGTCAGGGCCTCGAGCGCCATCTCGCTCGCCTTGCGCGTGGCGACGGTCGGCGGGTTGGTGATCAGGCCCGCCACATGGGCGTCGTAGGCGGCACGCCAGCCCTCGGGCAGGTCGCCGGCCACGGTAGCGGCGAACGCCGCGCGGTGCGCCGAGACGGCCAACCGGCGTTCCCACGCCGCGCGTTCGGCGGCGCCGCGCGCGCCCGCCGCGCGCCAGGCATCGCGCACGGCGCCGGGCACCTCGAACGGCGGGTGCGGCCAGCCCAGCGTTTCGCGCGCCCTGGCCACCTCGTCGGCGCCCAGGGGCGAACCGTGAGTCGCCGCCGTGCCTTGCTTGGTCGGCGCGCCGAAGCCGATGATGGTGCGACAGGCAACGAGCGTCGGCCGCGTGGCGCCGCGCGTGCGCTCGAGCGCGCCGTGGATCGCCTCGGGGTCGTGGCCGTCGACCGTGTCAGTCGCCCAGCCGTAGGCCGCGAAGCGCACCAGCACGTCATCGGAGACGGTCAGGTCGGTCGGCCCATCGATCGAGATGCGGTTGTCGTCCCACATCACGACCAGCTTGGCGAGCCCGAGGTGTCCGGCCAGGCTGGCGGCCTCGTGGCTGACGCCCTCCATGAGGCAGCCGTCGCCGGCCAGCACGAAGGTGCGGTGGTCGACCAGGTCGGCGCCGAAGCGCGCCACCAGGTGCCGCTCGGCGATTGCCATGCCGACGGCGTTGGCCAGGCCCTGGCCGAGCGGTCCGGTCGTGGTCTCGATGCCCGCCGCGTGGCCGTGTTCGGGGTGGCCGGCGGTGCGGCTGCCGAGCTGGCGGAAGTTCCGGAGCTCGTCCATCGTCATGTCGGCGTAGCCGGTCAGATGCAGCAGCGCGTAGAGCAGCATCGAGCCGTGCCCGGCCGACAGCACGAAGCGGTCACGGTCGGCCCAATGGGGCACCGCCGGGTCGTAGCGCAGCGTGCGGGTGAACAGCACGGTCGCCACGTCGGCCATGCCCATGGGCATGCCCGGATGGCCCGATTTGGCACGCTCGACCGCGTCCATGGCCAGCGCGCGAATGGCGTTGGCCATATCGGCGTGACGCACGCGCGGTCTTGCGTCGGTCAAGGCGGAATCCTTGGGCGGAACCCGTTCGGGGTGCGCACCATGGCGGGGCGGCACGCGGGCGTCAACCCGGTTGGGCCGATGGGGGCGCGTTGACCTGCGCCGGACCATGGGCTATCGGTGGTCGGACCCATTGGGAGGCGGCGATGGCGGCCATGCGAAGCGAGCAGACGGCGGTAACCAAGGCACGGATCGAGCGAGCGCTCGATCGCATGGAACGGGCGACCGGACGCATCCAGGCCGATCGCGCGGCGCGCAAGGTGCTGCGCAAGGACAAACGGGTCGAAGCCGTGCGCGGCCGGCTGGACGCGGCCATCGCCGAACTCGACCGCATTCTGAAGGCCTGACATGGCACAGGTGGCCGTAACCCTGAACGGGCGCGACTACGTGGTGACCTGCGACGACGGCCAGCAGGAGCACGTCACCCGCCTGGCCCGTTCGGTCGACGACAAGGTGCGCACGCTCGCCAATGGCCTGGGCCAGATCGGCGAGGCGCGTCTCCTGGCCATGGCCAGCATCCTGCTGGCGGACGAGATCGACGACCTGAAGACCGCCGCGGCGGCGCCATCGCCGCCGCCGCCCGCGACGAGCGAGGCGGACGAGGTGTTGGACGGCCTGGCCGGTCGGCTCGAGATGATTGCGGCCCGGCTGGAGAGCACGTAAGGTCAGTGACGGACGGGTGCTGCGTCGTGCGAAGGCATCGAACGTCCCTGGGGCCAACACTTCCATGAAGGGAGCTGTCCCTATCGAGGGCGTGCCCTCGATACACGGCGCCCACCTGCGCAAGCAGGCCACAGTGGGAGCGATACAGCCTACGGCGAACGCGGCTCCGTCCACGCCCCGGGGACGCGACCCATGACTGTCGACGACGACAAGCGCCTGCTGCGCAAGGAGGCGCGCGTGCGCCGGTTGCAGCTCGCGCGCGTCGCCGGCGAGGACGCGGGCCGGCGCGCCGCCGACGATTTCCTGGCCGCGATCACGCTCGAGCCCGAGGCCGTGGTGTCGGGCTACTGGCCGGTCGGCGACGAGTTCGACGTGCGCCCGACGCTGGAACGCCTGCACGCCGCTGGCCACGCCTGCTGCCTGCCGGTTGTGGTGGGCAAGACCAAGCCGCTGGTGTTCCGCCGCTGGGAGCCGGGCGATACGCTGGTGCCCGCGGCGCTCGGCATCCCGGTGCCGTTGCCCGAGGCGGACGAGTTGGTGCCGGCTGTGCTGCTGGTGCCCATGCTGGCGTTCGACGACGCGGGCTACCGGCTGGGCTACGGCGGCGGCTTCTACGACATGACGCTGGACGCCCTGCGCGCGTCGGACCCGGCGCCCGTCGCGGTTGGCGCCGCCTTCGCCGGCCAGCGCGTGGCCCAGGTGCCGCACGACGACAACGACCAGCGGCTCGACTGGATCCTGACCGAGGACGGCGCGCGGCGCTTAGGCGCCGGCTGATGGCGCGAGGACACGCGATGATCGATCTCTACACCGCCGCGACGCCCAACGGGCAGAAGATCCACATCATGCTGGAGGAGTGCGGGCTGGTGTACCGCCCCCACTGGATCGACATCGACAAGGGTGAGCAGTTCGACCCGGCGTTCCTGGCGATCAGTCCCAACAACAAGATCCCCGCCATCGTCGACCAAGACGGCCCCGGCGGACGGCCGATCGCGATGTTCGAGTCGGGCGCGATCCTGCTCTACCTGGCCACCAAGACAGGCAAATTCCTACCCGCCGAGCCCATGGCGTACTGGGACACCCAGCGCTGGCTGTTCTGGCAGGTCGGCGGCTTCGGCCCCATGCTAGGTCAGGCGCATCATTTCAACGCCTACGCGCCCATGCGCCCCGACGGGCCCGTGGTGCTGCCCTACGCCCAGGAGCGCTACACCAACGAAGCCAACCGGCTTTACGGCTTGCTCGACCGCCACCTCGCCGATCACGCCTACGTGGCGGCGGACCAGTACACCATCGCCGACATGGCGATCTTTCCCTGGTGCCGGCTGCACAGCCGCCAGCGCGTCGACCTGGACGCCTAACGCCACGTCAAGACGTGGTTCGGCCGCATCGCCCAGCGCCCGGCTGTGGCCAAGGACATGAAGACGACTGAGGACATCGTCACCGGCTTCACAAAGGAAAGCTGGGACGTCGCCTTCGGCAAACGTCAGCGCAAACAGGGCTGATCGGGCGTTACAGCGTCGTGTGGCGGGCGCGGCAGCCGCGCTCGATGGCGACGGCGATCAGGCGGTCGAGCCCGAGCCGCTCGCGCAGCAGCTCCATGATGCGCGTCTCCTCGCGGCCGAAGCGGTGGTCGACCGCCGCGATCTCCCAGGCCAGAGCATAGGCCGTCTCGCGCAGCTTCACCGGCAGCGCCTCGGCGATCACGGTCAGGACCGCCTTCATGCCGTCCTCGTCGGCCAGCAGTGCCGCGCAATGCTTGGCCACGGTCGGCAGCTCGTTCTCATCGAAGCCGGCGAACACAGGGAGGCGGCGCACGATGTCGCCGATGCGCCTGAACTCGGCCTCGCGCATCTCGCGGTCGGAGGCCGAGACGACGATCATGGTGTAGATCAGCGCCGAATGGTGGTCGATGGTCGTGGTGTGGTCGACCGGCTTGGACGCGTTCATGCGCACTCCGTTCCTGCCGCGTCACATAGCCGGGCGGCCCGCACGGGTCAACCGCCCCGGTCAATCGCTCCGGTAGCCGGCCAGGAAGTGGCGCGGCGCGGCGATCGCCCCGTCCCTAGCGGTACCAGCGCGGTCAGCCGCCGGCCATGGCGGCGAAGAACCCTTCCGGATCGCCGCGTTCGACGAGCCGATGGCCGGCGATCTCGAAGAAGCGGGTGCCGATGGTCCGGACGAAACTGCGGTCGTGCGAAACGACGATGCAGCTCGCACCGTGTTCCAGGATTTCGGCCTCGAGCCGTTCCTGGCCAGCGATATCCACGTGGTTGGTCGCTTCATCCAGGAGATAGAAGTTCGGCTCGCTGAGCCTGAGCGCGAGCAGCACCAGGCGCGCCCGCTGGCCCAGGCTCAAGCCGCCGATGGGTTTCGTCTGCTTCTCGATCGGGAAGCCGGCGCCCGCGAGCAGTGACGTGGTGCGTTGATCGCCTTGCCAAAACCCTGCGATGACGTCGAACGGCGTCCCCGCGCCCGGAAGCTGCGACATGGCCTGGTCGGTGGTGCCCAGCTTCAGCGACGCCGTGACGCGGACGCCCTGGATGTCGTCGCTCGCGATGGCACGGGCCAGCAACTTCATGAACTGCGACTTTCCGGCCCCGTTGCGCCCGAGCAGCGCGAGCCGATCGCCCTGACAGAGGTGAAGCTTGGGCACCGTGAACAACGGGCGCCCGTCGGGCGCCGCCACCGTGACGTTCTCCATGGCCACCAGGACCTTCGCGCGAATGCCGGCGTTGGCGAGGCGGATGTCGCCGGACTTCTCCTTGTGTGGCGGCACGACCGCCGACTCGATCTTGGCGGCGCGCTCCTTGAGATGCTTCGCCTTGACCGTCAGAAGGTCCGAGCCGGAGTTGATGCCGATGTTGGTCAGCTTGGCCGCCTGGCGGCGCAGCTGCTGGGCATCCTTGAGATCGCGTTCCTGCTGGCGGGCCGTCGCCTGGTCGGCTTCGGCCAGCGCGGCGCGGGCGCGGCCGTAGGGCAGCGCGAAGCACGGTGACGATCCCGGCCTCAGGAACAGCGTTTGGTTCGTCGTCGCGTCGAGGAAACTGCGGTCGTGGCTGGCAATGACGATCGGCATGGCGCGCGTCGCGCCGTTCAGCCAACGCTCCAACTGGATGATCTTGCCCAGGTCCAGATGGTTGGTGGGTTCGTCGAGCAGCAGCACATCCGGCTCGTTGACCCAGACCCGCGCGATTAGCATGAGCCTCTGCCAGCCGCCCGACAGCCGCGCGACCGGGCGGCCACGCATGTCGTCCGGTGCCTCGAACGCGTCGAGCGCGACCTCGACGCGCCAGCCGTCGCTGTCGCGGGGATTCGGCCGTCAGGGCATCCAGCACCGCGTCGCGCAGCGTCAACGCGTGCAGGGTGTGTGGAACGTCCTGCTCGACGAAGCCGATGCGCAGGCCCCGTGAGCGGACGATGGCGCCGCTGCTCGGTTCCTGGCGGCCGGCGATGCAGCGCAGCAGCGTCGTCTTGCCCGCGCCGTTGCCGGCGACGAGACCGACGCAGTCCCCCTCGCCGATGACGATCGAGACGTCGTTGAAGACCGGTTCGGTGGCGATGACGCCGACGGCATTGAGGCTGATGGAGCCCATGGCACGATCTCTGGTCTTGAGGGAACCAAGGCGCGTAGGCGCCGGTGTAGGCAGACCAGAGAGCAGAACGGGAAAGGTGTCCGGACCCCTTTGGTCAGCCCTGCAGCAACGGCTGCAGGGCGTGAACAGGGCCACGCGTGCGATGCCAGTCAACTCGGATCGTCATGGGCTGGTTCATAAACCGCGACGGCATGCGACTTCAAGCGGCGATGACCGCCATCGCCATGGGTCCCCGCCGCCCGCAACGAACGTCGCCTCGCCTCTCGCTGCGGCCGGCGCGCGCCCGATGGCTGATCAATCGCCCCGGTACCCGGCCAGGAAGGCGCGCGTCGCGGCGATCGCCGCGGCCAGGCCGCAGCGTTCCACCGCCACGCCCTCGGGGAAGGCCGAGGCGAGTCGCGAGGGTAGCATGGCGTCGAGCATGACGAACACGCCACGGTCGTCGGCCCGGCGCACCAGGCGGCCGAACGCCTGGCGCAGCTTGAGCCGGGCAATGCGGTCGTCGAAGCGCGCGCCGCCGAAGGCGGCCCGGCGCGCCTTGTGCAGGATGTCGGGCCGCGGCCACGGCACGCGGTCGAACACGATCAGGCGCAGACTGGGTCCCGGCACGTCGACGCCGTCGCGCACCGCGTCGGTGCCCAGCAGGCACGCGCGCTCCTCGGCACGGAAGATGTCGACGAGCGTGCCGGTGTCCATGGCGTCCACGTGCTGGGCGTAGAGCGGGATGCCGGCGGCCTCGAGCGCGCCGCCGATGCGCGCGTGCACGGCGCGCAGCCGCGCGATCGCCGTGAACAGGCCGAGCGCGCCGCCCCCCGCCGCCAGGAATAGCTCGCGGTAGGCGGCGGCGATGTCGTCGGGCGCGTCGCGGCGCACGTCGCGCACCACCAGCACACGGGTCTGGCGGGCGTAGTCGAAGGGCGACGGCACGGCTACGCGCACGGCGGCGCCGTCCAGGTGCGCGGCGCCGGTCAGGGTCTCGGCCGCCTGCCACGCCTCGACCGGATCGCCGCCCGCGTCGCGCAGGGTCGCCGAGGTCACCAGCACGCCGTGGGCCGGACGCACCACCGCCTCGGCGAAAGGCTTGGTCGGATCGACCCCGTGGCGGTGGTAGCCGACGTCGATGTCGTGGCCGTCGATCCGGTCGATGGCGAACCAGTCGACGAACGCCTCGGGCACGGCATCGCCCAGCGCGGCCAGCATGGCGCGCCAGGCGGGCACGATGACCGTGCCGCGCCGTTCCAGCGCGCGCCCCTGGGCCTCGAGCCGCACGCGGGTCGCCCCGTCGAGCGTCGCCGCGTCCTCGTCGAGTCGGCGCGCGAAGCGTCGCGCGAGCTCGACCATGGGCTGGGCCAGCCGGGCGAGCGCGGCGTCGAGCGCCTGGGCCGCGTGAAGCGCGCCTTTGACCAGCGGCTCGGTCGGCGCCTCGAGGCTGTAGGGGCTGGCGGCGTCCTCGGCGCGCGCCAGCACCTGGGCGCGCACGCGTGCGAGGAACGTCTCGGTCGGCCCCATGGGATCGCCGGTCGCCACCCGGCGCAGCCAGCCTTCGGCGGGCAGCGCCCGTGCCGCCGTGAGGATCTCCTCGAGCAACGCGCGCTTCTCGTCGTCCTCGATCAGGTCGCCGGCGCGGCGTTCCAGGCCGCGGGCGCTGCGGTTACGCCGGCCCTCGCCGCCCAGCAGCCAGCGGCGCAAGTCGGCGGTCTCGCGCCCCGAAAGGTGCGCCGAGAACGCGCTGTCGGCCGCGTCAAACACATGATGCCCTTCGTCGAACACGATGTGGGTCGGCAACCAGGTGTCGGCGGCGGCGTGCGCCGCCTGGACCATGACCAGCGCGTGGTTGGCGATGACCACGTCGGCCCGGCGCGCCCGGCGGACCGAATCTTCGATGAAACAGCGGCCGTAGTGCGGGCAGGCGCTGTATAGGCATTCGCCGCGCCGGTCGGCAAGGCCGAGCGTGACGCGCGCGCCCAGGAGCTCGACCAGCCACGCCGGAAAGTCACCGCCGGTCAGATCGCCGTCGCGCGTCGCCTCGGCCCAGCGCGCGACCAGGCCGAGCGCGATGGCGTCGCGCGGCCGGCCGAGCGCGCCGGCCACCGCTTCCTCCAGGTTCAAGAGGCACAGGTAGTTCTCGCGCCCCTTGCGCACGACCACGCGGCGCGCCTTGGCAGCGGCGTCGGCGAACAGGCGATCGAGTTCGTGGTCGACCTGACGCTGCAGGTTGCGCGTGTAGGTGGAGACCCACACGGCACCGTCGTTCTTCTCGGCCCAGACGCTGGCCGGCGCCAGGTAGCCGAGCGTCTTGCCGACGCCCGTGCCGGCCTCGGCGACCACGAGGTTGGGCTGGCCGTCCTCCTCGCGCGGGGCGAAGGCGCGCGCGACTGCCGCCGCGTAGTCGGCCTGCTCCGGCCGGTCCTCGGCGTTCGCGCCTAGCATGGCGGCCAACCGGCGCCGCGCCTCGCCGTCGGTGACCGGCGCGCAGCCGGCCGGCGGCCGGGGCGCCGTTTCCTGCCATTCGGGCAGCCGGCGCCAGACGTCGAGCCCGCCGGGCGGCGCCGTGCCCACGACGGCCTGCACGGCTTCGGCCCATGGCCAGCCGCCGCGCGCCATGGTGGCGGCCACGGCCGCCGCGGCCTGGCGTGCGGGCTCGTCCAAGGCCGCCAACTCGGCCGTCAGGGCCTGGGCGGTGCGCGCCACGGTCGTCGCCTGGGTCCCCAGGCCGTCGGGTGCCGGCAGGCCGAGCAAGGCGGCCAGCCCGGCGGGGGTCGGCACGAAGAACGTGCCCGGGCGGACGAAGGCGGCGAGTTGAAGCACGTCGCGCAGCGCGCCGGCCTCCAGGCCGAGCCGGCGCAGCGTCGCCGGGCCGTGGCAGACCAGCGGCGGCGGCCCTGCGGCGATACGCCGGCGCGCCTCGTCCTTGGCGATCGTCCGGGCGCCGTCCGCGTCGGCGAGCGCCGCGCCGCCGGCGCCCACGACGAGCGCGGGTGCCGCCGCCACGAGCCGGGTTGGATTGGTCATGCGCCGACTATAGCGGCCGCGGCGCGTTGACGCTCCCGGCCGCGCTCCGTAGGGTCCGGCAGCCGCGGAGGAGCCGATGACCGAGTTGCGCGACCTTGCCCAAGCCTGCAACGCCTGGCCGTTCGTCGAAGCGCGCAAGCTGGTGGCACGCTTCGCCAAGGCGCCGCCGGCCAAGGGCTACGTGCTGTTCGAGACCGGCTATGGCCCCTCGGGCCTGCCGCACATCGGCACGTTCGGCGAAGTGGCGCGCACGTCCATGGTGCGCCACGCCTTCGCCCGGCTCTCCGACCTGCCGACCCGGCTGTTCGCGTTTTCCGACGACATGGACGGGATGCGCAAGGTCCCGACCAACGTGCCGAACCAGGCCATGCTGAACGAGCACATCGGCCGGCCGCTGACCTGCGTGCCCGACCCGTTCGGCAAGTACGAGTCCTTCGGGCACCACAACAATGCCATGCTGCGCGCGTTCCTGGACCGCTTCGGCTTCGACTACGAGTTCCAGTCCTCGACCGATTGGTACAGCTCGGGCCGGTTCGACGCGACGCTGCGCCTGGTGCTGCGCCACTACGACGCGGTCATGGCGATCATGCTGCCGACGCTGGGACCCGAACGTCGCGCCAGCTTCGCACCGTTCCTGCCGGTGTGCCCGCGCACGGGCCGCGTGCTGCAGGTGCCCATTGTCGGGCGCGACCTGGACGCCGGCACGGTCGCCTACCGCGACCCCGAGACCGGCGAGCACGTGGACGTGCCGGTGACCGGCGGCCACTGCAAGCTCGGCTGGAAGACCGACTGGGCCATGCGCTGGACCGCCATGGCCGTGGACTACGAGATGTCCGGTAAGGACCTGATCGATTCGGTCAAGGTGTCCAGCCGCATCTGCGCGGCGCTGGGCGGCGAACCGCCGGCGGGCTTCAACTACGAGCTGTTCCTCGACGACAAGGGCGAGAAGATCTCGAAGTCCAGGGGCAACGGCCTGACCATCGAGGAATGGCTGGCCTACGGCACCGAGGAGTCCCTGTCGCTGTTCATGTACGCCAACCCGCAGCGCGCCAAGCGGCTCTACTTCGACGTCATCCCGCGTCACGTCGACGAGTACGCCGACTGGCTGGTCAAGTCGCGTGCCGAGGCTCCGGAACGCATCCTCGACAATCCGGTCTGGCACATTCACCAGGGCACGCCGCCGGCGCCGACCCAGCCGCTGACCTACGCCGTGCTGCTGAACCTGGCCAGCGTGTGCAACGCTGAGGACAAGGCGGTGCTGTGGGGCTTCATCAGCCGCTACGTCAAGGACGCCACGCCGGCCAACGCGCCCATGCTCGACCGGCTGGCCGGCTTCGCCGTGCGCTACTACCAGGACTTGGTCAAGCCGGCGAAGCGATTCCGCGCGCCGACCGCGCAGGAGCGCGCAGCGATCGCCGACCTGCGCGCCGTGCTGGCCGGTCTGGCGCCAGGCGCGGACGCCGAGGCGATCCAGTACCAGGTCTACGAGGCGGGCAGGCGTCACGGCTTCGCCAACCTGCGCGATTGGTTCAAGGCGCTCTACGAGGTGCTCATGGGCCAGTCCGAAGGGCCGCGCATGGGCTCCTTCATCGCGCTCTATGGCATCGCCGAGACGCTCGCCCTGATCGACAAAGCGCTGTCCGGCGGTCTGACCTGAAGGCTACAGCGCGGGCGTGACGTCGGTCGCGGCGAAGATGACGGCCAGCATGGCCGAGCTATCGACAATCACTTCGGCATCCCGATGTCGTCGTAGAAGAAGTCGCCGTGGTCGAGCGAATGACCGGGCTCCGTCATGTGAGCGGCACAGCGCCCGCCAATCTCGAGCATCTCCTCGACGGTGGCCTTGGCCTGCCGACGCCCGGTGATGCGCTCAAGACGTTCCGTGAGCGCCTCGACCACGACTCGCGTCATCGACCCCCCGTCTCGGCGGCGAGTCTGCGCGCCAACTCGTGAGCCTGGGGTCCTTGACGTTCAGGGACACATCGATCGGTCAATCGAGCCTAGGGCATCTCGAACGGCGGCGTGGCGAGATCGCCGAGGCACGGGCTCGCCGCGGCGGTGACCGGATCGTCGAGGAACGCCGCCACGACCTCGAGCGCGCAGGGCGTGGCGAACGTCACGGCGTGGCCGTAGCCCGGGAAGCGGATCAGGGTCGCCTGGCTCAGGTGGTGCGCCGCCGCCTCGGCCCAGGCTGGTGGCGTCACCAGATCCTCCTCGCCGACCAGCAGGAGTACCGGCACGTCGGACACGGCCGGGGCGCGCGCGGCCGCGCCCAGGGACGCGACGCCGAGCGAGGCGCACCACGCTTCGCCGTCCGGCACGCGGTCGTGCTTCAGGTCGTGGATGTCCGAGACCCGCGCGCCGGCCGGGTCGACAAAGCCGCGCACCTCGCCGCACCAGCGCGCGTCGAGCGCGAGCGAGGCCATGCCGTCCTCGCGTTCGTACCACACCAGCGCGCCGACGATGCCCGCCAGGCGATCGAAATCGCCGGCCTCGGCATCGGCCAGCGCGGCCGGCACCGCGCGGCTGGCAGCCGCGTCGTAGGTCAGCACCTCGATGGCCTCGGCCACCGCCCGGCCGTCCATCACCAGGGTCGGCGCGGCCACGTCGTCCGGGTCCTCGGTCCAGGTCAGCGGTTCGCGGTCGAGCGCCGCGACGACACGCTCGAACATGGCCGGCAGATCGGGGTAGCGCGCGGCGCAAGAAGGATCGGCGGCGCACAGGGCGAACAGGCGACGGCGCCAGCGGTCGTCCTCGTCGTCCACCAGATCGTCGGGGACATCGGGCGTCATGACCGAATCGAGCACGATCGAGCGGATGCCTTCCGGATCGTCGCGCAGCACCGTCAGCGCCAGGTACGTACCGTAGGACACGCCCCACAGGTGCCATGATCGGTAGCCGAGGGCCCGCAGCACCGCGGGCATGTCGGCGGCGCGCTGGTCGGTGGTGAACGCGCCGAGTGGCACGCCCTGGTCGCGCAGCGCCGCGGCGCACCCCGCGATGGCGTCGAGCCGGGTGTCGCGGGCGCCGCCGCGCGCCGCGAGCCCTTCGGCGAGCAGCGCCTCGACCGCCGCCTTGAACGGCGGGCAGTCGATGCTGGGCCGCGACGGCGGCGAACCACGCTGGGCCAGGATCACCAGGTCGCGCCGACCGAGGAAGGGATAGTCCTCGAGCGCCTGCCACCACACGCCCACGTCGTCGACGCCGAGGAACGCGTTGCCGCCCGGCCCACCATCGAGATAGACGAGCGGCGCTTCGTTTCCGCCTGCCGCGCCCTCGATCACCAGGACGAACAGCGCGACGTCGAGCGCGGCGGACGCCCCACTGCCGAGCGGGCGCGTGACGCGGTGGCACGTGGCCTCGACCCCCGGTGGTACCTCGAACGGACACGCGACGACCTCGGCCTCGGTCGCCTTCGCGCTGTCCGCCGTCCCCGCTACCAGCGCCAGGCCCGCCGCGAGCAGCGAGCGCCATCGGATCACACGCGCAGCCCCTTCTCGCGCGCCCACCGGAAGTACAGCTCGCGTGCCGTCCGATGGACCGGCCCCGGCTGCAGATCGCGCCGCTCAATGCGCGTGCACGGCGTGACCTTCTGGTAGTTGGCGGTCGAGAAGATCTCGTCGGCGTCGAGCACCTCCTCGTAGGTCAGCGTGCGTTCGACGACCTGGACACCCGTGTCGCGCAACAGCCCCATGACGGGCGGGTTGCCTTCGGTCCCCCGGCCCTCGAAGTAGACGATCGATCGCATGGTTGTCCTCCTTGCGCGGGGCACGACACGTCTGGGAAGCTCGGCGCGCCAAAGCACACGCCATCGGAGGGCCCGCCGCCGGCGACCCCGTGGGGTGAACCCCGGCATCGAGGGGTTCACGTCGTCGTGCCGCCAATCTTATGCCCGGGTCCGGAGACAGCTCAAAAAGGAAGGTGCCCCGGTCCGCGGGGCGCGGCACCGACGCCTGTGCCCGCGGTGCATGGATCATTCGCCCGTCCTGCGCCGTTCGCGCAGTATCGTCCTCGCGAAAACCACAACCAACAGCGCCATGTCGTAAGTGATTTATACAATCGTCGTGCGGCTTGAAAAATGATTGTTCCCACGCGATCATGTCACGATGATTGAACTTCTATGTTACTGAACTTATACTGGCCTGCGTTGACATTGACTCGTTGAGGGCCAAGCGGGGGATCCCGAAGAGGGCGAAAGTCTGGCTCATTGTGGCGAACTGAGGAGGTTCGCCGTGACGATGCCCATACCGCTGCGTTGCGACTTCGATGCCGG
>Ga0194132_10000491_pt1 | contig 80861 bp, 82 predicted proteins | sample TA2KigOf80mmetaG_FD_148612 | JGI IMG/M metagenome (GOLD analysis project Ga0194132, IMG submission 148612) | Freshwater microbial communities from Lake Tanganyika, Tanzania - TA2015054 Kigoma Offshore 80m | ecosystem: Environmental > Aquatic > Freshwater > Lake | place: Tanzania: Lake... | reverse complement strand
AATGGCGGCAAATCGTCTCCCGTAGCGCTGAACGAGTTCAGTGCTTTCTTTTGCGAGAGGCCAATCCGCGAGCGGTACAGCGCGATGCTGAACACCAGCAACAGGCTCCAGCCGGCAAAGCCGAGCAGAGCGGTGGCGGTTGCGGTCATGTTGAACTCCGGGCAGTTTGAGGGTCAGTTTGATTGGCGAGATGTGGCGTGAACCGGCGCTCACCTCTTGGCATGGCTTCAGTGACAAATTCGCGCAGTGCGAGCGTCAGTTCCTCCGGATCGCCCACCGGTGCAAACGGTTCGCCCGAGTTGATGCGATACCTCACTCCTTGTTTGTTCAGTAGCTCTCTGAAGAGGGTCATGTCCTTTAGTTCGGTTTTGATGAACTAAAGCAGGTAGAACAGGGCCGAGTTCAATCCTCTGACGTGCAGGGGAATCACCGGGCAGCCGTAACGCATCGCCATGTTCATGCCGGAAGTCATCCATGGACGTTCAATCAGACCGCGCACCGTGGGGCGGGCGAGACGCCCTGAAGGGAAAATGACCACCAGCCGTTCATCACGAAAGGCCTGCAGCAGCGTTTTCACGGTTTCGCGATTGCGCGAGTGGTCGCGGCGGTGCTCCATCTATTCCACCGGAATGATCATTTCATCAAGCCCTGGAATGGCCCGGATCGCGTCCCGGTTGGCGAGGAAGATGATGTCGTCGCGTACGGTCTTCAGCGCATCGAATACAGCGATGCCGTCGGCGATACCCGCGGGATTATTGGCCATAATCACCGCGCGCCCCTTTGTCGGAATGTTGGAGAGATCGGCGTTTTCGATGCGGAGACTCAAGCGCCTGGAGAGCCATTCGAACACCTCGCGCCCGCTACTGTACTTGAGTTCTTCCACCATGCGGATCGCGTCGTGATAACCGAACAGCGGATACACGTAGCGCTGCACGGCACGCCAGATCAATGGACGGCGCATGAGTTTTGCCGCCCGCTCTTCGATCAGGACGTCGACGCTGTGCGGATTCACCCGGAGTGCCTGCTGATGAAGCCGGCCAGCGCAGCATTGAACCCTGGCGCATCTTCCATGTTGACGCCATGACCGGTGTTGAGATGCGCGACCTCGAGCATCGCCATGTGCGCCTTGGCGTGATCGGCGAACGGATTGAATCGGGTCTCCCGCTGCCCCTGGATGAGCAGCGCTGGCCGGCTGTTGTGGGCGATCCGGTCGCGCACGCTGAGTTCCGGCGTGGTGTAGGCCATGATGTTGGCGATGCCGAGCGGGTTGTGGCCTGAAGCATCCGCGAGCAGCGGCGTTCTGACATCCTCGGGCAGGTGTTTGGCGTGACGCGGGTGAACGGCAATGCGCTCGATGGCTGGAATGCCGTCGTTGATGAAGCGCTGCCGGCCGGCAAGACCCTGTTCGCGCCAGGCGTTCTGTTGGGCGGAGTCTGCCAGCGCCGAAGTGGAGTTCGTCCAGGCGTGGGCGATGATCCGCTCCGGATGTTCCAGCGCGTAACGCAAAGTCAGTGCTGCGCCCAGGGAGTATCCGCAGAGCAGCCACCGTGCCTCGCTCAGTTCCGAGCGGATATCATCCAGTGTCTGCACCAACGCGTCGGGTGCGTAGGCCACGGGATCATCTGGTGCAGGCGAACGACCATGGCCCCACAGTTCGACTACAACAGGACGACACACGCCAGCGAGTGGTGCGGTGTTACGCAGCCACTGTGCCCGGCTCATAAGAAAGCCGTGCACGAAGAGCGCGAGCGGTCCGGTGCCTGGATGGACTTCCCAATGCATTTTCATGGTCGGAGAATCCTAACATGAGCGATCAGATCCTCGTGGTGACCACCGGTGGCACCATCGACAAGGTGTATTTCGATGCCAGGTCCGACTTCGAAGTGGGCGCCTCGATGGTCGGCGAACTGTTGAAAGAGGCCCATGTGGATGCGTCCTTTCGCATCGTTGAATTGCTGCGCAAGGACAGCCTCGATCTCGATGATGCGGATCGTGGGCTGATTGCCGGCTATGTGGCGGCAGCAGATGAGGTGGCGGTGGTCATCACCCACGGTACCGACACCATGACCCAGACCGCCGAAATCCTGCAGGCGGACCGGCGCTGCAACGGCAAGACCATTGTGTTGACGGGTGCCTTGGCGCCTGCCCGCTTTGCTCAGTCGGATGCCACATTCAATGTCGGCATGGCCTTCGCGGCGGTGCAAAGCCGCGGACCGGGGGTTTATATCGTCATGAACGGCCGGATTTTCGAGGTCGGCAGGGTTCGAAAGGACCGGGAAAACAACCGCTTTGTTCAATGTTAGAGCCGCCGGAGTTAAAGTCGGTCTGTAACTCATTTGGAGGGGATGAACATGTATGACCTGCTGATCCGCAATGGCATGGTGGTGGATGGTTCTGGCGGTACCCGGTATCGCGCCGATGTGGCGGTGAAGGACGGTCGGATTGCCCGCATCGGCCGGCTCAATGAACGTGCAAAGCAGGTCATCGACGCGGACGGCCAGGTGGTTTCCCCAGGGTTCGTGGATGGCCACACCCACATGGATGCGCAGGTGTTCTGGGATCCCATCGGCCAGTGCTCCTGTTATCACGGCGTGACCTCGGTGGTTATGGGCAACTGCGGTTTCAGCCTTGCGCCCTGCAAACAGAGTGAAGCGGACTATGTGTTCCGCAACCTCGAACGGGCTGAAGACATCTCCCGCGATGCGATGCTGGCGGGCATCAAATGGTCCTGGGAAACCTTCCCGGAATTCATGGATGCGGTGGACCGCACCCCCAAAGGCATCAACTACGCCGGCTACATCGGCCACTCGGCGCTGCGCACCTACGTGATGGGTGAGCGGGCCTTCGAAGAGCAGGCGAACGAAGATGACATGAAGCGCATGGCGTCCATCGCCAAGGAGGCGGTGGAAAAAGGTGCCATCGGTTTTTCGACATCACGCACCTTCAACCACACCACTGCGGATGATCGGCCCGTCGCCAGCCGTGTCGCCGATTGGGAAGAAGTGCGCCGTATCGTTATGGCCATCGGCGAGACGGGCCGTGGTATGTTCGAGATTGCCGGTGAAGCACCTGGCCGCAATCCCGAGCGCCAGCGGGAGTACTTTGACCGCCTGAAGAATCTCGCCGTTGAATCCGGTGTCACGCAAACCTGGGGCATGTTCAGCGTCAAGATCGCGCCTGGTTTCTGGCGCCCCTACTTTGATCTGCTCAATGAAACCGCCGAGGCTGGTGGCCACATGGTGGCTCAGGTGCATTCCCGCTCGCTGTCTACGCTGCTCTCGTTCGAAGGCAATCTGCCGTTTGATACCTGGGAGGTGTGGCGGGATTTCCGCAAGCTTCCGCTCGGCGAGCAGCAGGCAAAACTCAAATCCGATCCCTTGCTTCGCCAACGGCTGATTGAAGTGGCGTCACGGCCTTACACCGGCCCTCGGGTGGTGGGCGCTGAGGCCCGGCCGCCGGAATGGGACTGGATCTATGCGATGGACGACATGCAGTTCGATAAACCGAGTATGGCAGAAGTTGCCCATCAGCGCGGGATACATCCGGTTGAACTGATGATCGATCTTGCACTCGAAAAGAACATGAAGATGTTCTTCCGCCAGCCCATTGCCAACGAGAATCAGGATGATGTGCTGGAGATGATGAAACATCCTCGTTCCGTGGTGACGTTCTCCGACTCCGGCGCACATGTGTCGCAGATCATGGACAGTTCACTGCAGACACACCTGCTGAGCTACTGGGTGCGGGAAAAGCAGGCGTTCACGCTGGAAGAAGCCGTACGCCAGATCACCTACAACACCGCAACCTTCTGGGGATTGCATGACCGGGGCCTTCTGCGTGAAGGCATGGCGGCGGATCTGGTGGTGTTTGATCCCGATACCGTTGGCGCGCGTATGCCAGAAATGGTCTATGACCTGCCGGCGGGTGCGCGTCGTCTCAAGCAGGTGGCCGACGGGATCGCACACACCATCGTCGGTGGCGAGGTGCTGCTCACCAACAACCAGCATACGGGGGCGTTGCCCGGGCGTTTCATCCGCGCGGGCGCGCGTTGATCGAAAAAGCGAGTGGCACCGGTGCGCAGGCCGGTGCTACAGTCGCCACATGAACACCTTCTTTGTGATTAACCGTGTCCGGGCCTCGCGCCCGGATACCGGCACGGCGGGCTGAACTTTCCCAGTACTTTCTTAGCGAAAGTCGCGCCCCCCGAATCGTCCGCCTGCTACCCATCGAGCCTGCCGATCACATCATCGAGATCGGAGCGGGGCGAGGTGCGCTCACCCGGCCACTGCTGGCGAGAACCTCACGTGTAGATGCCGTGGAAGTGGATCCGTGGCTCGCTGAGTCGCTGCGAGGGCGCTTCGGAGAAAAACTCACCGTCATCGAAGCGGATTTCCTGTCCCAGGCCCTGCCCGTTACGCCGTGGCGCGCAGTCGGCAACATTCCCTATGGTCGTTCCGCAGAGATCATTCGTTATCTCACCGCTCCTGAGCATCTACCGGACGATGCCTGGCTTGTTGTCCAGAAGGAGTATGCCTATCGCCTCTGTGGCCGTCCCTTCGTTCGCGAATCACTGAACTCGCTCGCGCTAAAGCCGTTCTGGCACCTCCAGGTGATTGACCGGTTGGCGCGATCTGACTTTTCTCCACCTCTGGCGGTGGATTCCGTGTTGTTCTGGCTGCAGAAACGTCAGCGGCCACTGCTGAACCTGAAGGAGAAGGCATCGTATAAGTCCATTCTCAAAGCTTCATTTATTGAACGAAGCGACAGCGTTGTGGGAGCGCTCAGGCCTTGGCTTAGCAAGATCTAGGTACGAAGGCTGGCGGCAGATCTGTGTTTCGAACCGGAAGCCCGGTGTGGTGATCTCGAGTTTATGCAGTGGCTGGGTGTGGCGAGGTTCCTTGCTTCGATTTGGAGGGGATCTCACGCTTGGTCACCCGCGCCGATCTCCTCGTCCCCGGTTTGAGACCCCGGTTTTTTGCTGGTTTCGTCTTTGCGGCTGCCTTATATTGCCTAGATCTGACCCAGGGCGCCTCTGAGCGGGTTTCTGTTGGGCTTTTTGAGGCTCACTTGCGCTGCCCGGCTTCACCTCATATCCCGGCGTCGTGATCCGCGGAATTTCGGTCTTCAACAGCTTCTCAATGTCCTTGAGCAGCGGCTTTTCCTCTTCACACACTAGCGACAAGGCTTCGCCGTCTTCACCGGCACGAGCGGTGCGACCGATCCGGTGCACGTAGTCTTCGGGCACGTTCGGGAGTTCAAAGTTCACCACGTGCGGCAACCCCTCGATGTCGAGTCCGCGAGCGGCGATATCGGTCGCAACGAGTACACGCACGCTGCCATCCTTGAAGTCCGCAAGCGTCCGGGTGCGAGCACCCTGGGATTTGTTGCCATGGATCGCGGCAGAGGTGAGACCATCCTTCTCCAGCTGTTCAGCAAGGCGATTGGCGCCGTGTTTGGTGCGGGTAAATACCAGCACCTGCCGCCAGTTGCCGTGCCCGATGGTATAGCTCAGCAATTCTCGCTTCCGGCCCTTGTCGACGAAGTGCACCGTCTGACGAATTCGATCTGCGGTTTTATTGCGCGGTGTGACCTGCACTTCAAGGGGATCGTCCATCAGATCCTGCGTGAGGGAACGGATCGGATCGGAGAAGGTGGCTGAAAAGAGCAGGTTCTGCCGCTCGTGAGGCAGGAGTTTGAGAATTCTGCGGATGTCACGGATGAAGCCCATGTCGAGCATGCGGTCGGCTTCGTCGAGTACGAGAATTTCCACCCGGCGCAGGTCGATGGTTCGCTGGCCGACATGGTCGAGCAGCCTGCCTGGCGTCGCGATGACGATATCGACCTTGCGCTTCAGGGTTTCGATCTGTGGATTGATGCCGACACCACCGAAGATCACCGCGGTGCGCAGTCTCGTATAGCGTCCATAGGCGCGAAAACTCTCGTGCACCTGCGCGGCCAGTTCGCGGGTGGGTACCAGAACTAGCGCTCGCACTGGTCGGGATTCCGGGCGATCCTCATCCAGGCGCTGCAGCACAGGTAATGCGAATCCCGCGGTTTTGCCGGTGCCGGTCTGGGCGCCGGCGAGGAGATTGTGGCCCTCAAGCACCGCCGGGATTGCTTCACGCTGGATCGGTGTGGGTGTGGAATAGCCGGCCTCTTCGATGGCGCGCAGCAGTTTCGGCACGAGGCCGAGTTCAGCAAATGACAAAAGGATGCTCCTGTAGGGATGGCTCGCGGCCGCTGTCCGGGTGTTGCCGGATCCAAAGGGTGGCCGATGTGTGAAGGCGGTGTGTTCTGAATCAGGTGTGTTTGATCGAGGGGCGCAAGGTTAACGTGATCTTCGTTGTATTGCCGCGAATTGTTTGCGGCACCTTTCGGCCCGCACTGGCCAGGACGGACGCCAATCCATCGGAGGGATACACTCCATCAACTGCCTGGCTCGGGGAAAAGCCACATGTCCTTCTATCATCAGGGTCATCGCACGCTGCAGAACCACTTTGAATCACAGGCGCTGGCTGATCGCCTCGAACAGGTGACCCACCGAACGAGTCTTACTGACGATGACCATGCGTTTATTGAAGGTTCTACCTTTTTCTTTCTGGCCACCGCAGATGCGGAAGGACGCCCCGACTGTTCGTACAAGGGTGGTGCGCCGGGGTTCGTTCGAGTGCTGCAGCCGGATCTTCTGGTCTTTCCCGACTACGACGGCAATGGCATGTTCCGAAGCCTCGGTAACATCGAGGCCAATCCCGCGGTAGGGCTGTTGTTCATCCGCATGGATGGAAGCCCGAAACGAATCCGTGTGAACGGGCATGCAAAGGTCAGCCTCGATGATCCGCTGCTGATGTCGTTTCCCGGAGCCATCTCACTCGTGCGGGTGACACCGGAACACATCTTCCCGAACTGTCCCCGTTACGTGCACGATCTTGGCAGCGACGCACATTCCCCCTACACGCCGGCAGAAGGCGTGGATCCCGTTGAGCCCAAGTGGAAATCGTTCGAGAGTTTCAGGGATGCCGTGCCACCCAGGAAACGATGACAAGTAAACGCCGACAAGTCATTGCAGAAAATGAAGGAGTTGAACAGCCTGGCTCAAGTTCAACCTCACGCGGTACCGTTATGATCACCTTGTAAATTGAGCGTAAGCTGCTCAATATGCAAGGTATGAGACTTGTCCGACGAGACGCGATTGAAGCTGCGATTGCTGCTGGCATGCGTCGTTCGCCTGCGGTTGTCCTCCTGGGACCACGTCAGTGCGGGAAGACCACACTCGCGCAAGGAATCGCGGCTGCTTCTGCACGCAGCGAGTACTTCGATCTGGAAAAACCGGCTGATCTCGCGAGACTCGCCAATCCGGAATTGACGCTGCAACCGTTGCGGGGCCTTGTTGTCATTGATGAGGTCCAACGACGCAAGGATCTGTTTCCCGTCCTGAGGACGCTGCTTGATCGTCGACCTATTCCGGCTCGATTTCTGCTCCTTGGAAGCGCCTCGCCCGAGTTGTTGGCTCAATCATCTGAAACGCTCGCCGGACGAATTGCCTTTGTGTCGATGAGCGGTTTTTCAGTGACGGAGAGTGGTGGCGGGAATGCAACGCGGCTCTGGCAGCGCGGGGGATTTCCTCGGTCATTTCTGGCCCGATCGGACGTTGACAGTCATGCCTGGCGCGAGGATTTCATCCAGACATTCCTCCAGCGCGATCTCGCGCAGCTCGGCAGCCGGGTTCCTGCGCCGACGATGCGACGCTTCTGGACCATGCTCGCGCATCTCTCCGGAGGCATCCTGAATTCGTCGGAAATTGGCAATTCACTGGGAGAAGCGCACACCACGGTTCGCCGTCATCTCGATGTGATGTCCGGCGCATTGATGGTAAGGGTACTGCAGCCCTGGCACGCAAATATAGGCAAGCGCCAACTGAAATCGCCCAAGGTCTACATCCGCGACAGTGGTCTGCTACACGCACTGCTCGGCATTCGAACGCTGGCGGATTTGCAGGGCCATCCGAAAGTAGGTGCTTCCTGGGAAGGATTCGTGATCGAACAACTGCTCGCCGGCCCGCGGCCAGCCGAAGCATATTTCTGGCGCACGGCGGCGGGGGCCGAACTGGATCTGCTCGTGAATCACCGTGGCCGATTCACAGGCGTGGAGATGAAGTACTCTGATGCGCCAGAGCTGACGCCCTCGATGCGTATTGCGATGACCGATCTGTCGCTGGATCGGCTTCTGGTTGTTTACCCGGGAGCACAACGATACAGGCTTGCGCCGCATATCGAAGCCGTTCCGTTGTCCGAAGCGATGGATCAATTGTCCTGAACTGCGCAGAACCTTGTTCAGATTCTGGCGCTTGTTTGTTGTGCTTCGTACTGCGGCAGGTCATCGGTGATCTCGAACCACGGTGCTTTCGAGTCGACAAAGATATGGTTCTGTGGCCTGACGCCCGGATCAGCATCAAGTGCGCCCATCGCGATCACCACGAAACCGCGCGAAGCATCCACCCGCGGCATCGGTGATCCGCAGGTGCGACAGAACACCTGGGTGAAGAACTGTGCATCCGGAACTTTCCACTCAGCGAGCTGATCCTCACCGCGAGTGAAGTGGAAGCTGTCGATCGGCACCACCAGATTCGACGCGTGTGCGGCGGAGCATGCCTTGCGACAGCGCAAGCAATGACAGTGGCGGCGGCTCGCTCGACATGACCCTCGAGGCGTTTGCCTGGCCGGATCTTCCGCTGGTGTCGTTTATCGAAATCTGGGCCGCGCCGATGGCACAGTTCCGCTTTGTTGTCCCGTTAGATGCGACTCGCGGGATCGTTCAGGTCCGCATCGCTGAGGACTATCCCTTTCCGAGACCTGTGGTCCTGACGGGGATTGCCCATGGCAACCGGTCGAGCCGATGGGTGGACCCTGGAAGCTGGCAACCGGTGTGGCCCATCTCTCCCCAGGAGGCAGAGAACTCTCGTTGGACAGCACCCGATACCGCTGCCTGGGTTGCCCTCGGTTACCTGCAGGAAGGATTCCTGCACATTCTGCCCAAGGGGCTGGATCACATCCTTTTCGTCATCGCCTTGTTGCTTGCGGCGGTTTCGGTGCGGTAGGTGGTTGTGGCGATCAGCGGGTTCACCCTGGCCCATTCCCTCACGCTGGTGCTGACGGCGACCGGCACGTTGAATGCGCCGGTGCACTGGGTCGAACTCGCCATTGCCACCTCCATACTCATCGTTGCACTGGAAAATTGCTGGCGATCCCGGCTGGGGTCGCACCGCGTGCTCATTGTCACTCTCTTCGGCTTGCTGCACGGCCTGGGTTTCGCCGGCGCGTTGAGCGAATTGGGTCTGCCCGCCGACGACTTCTGGATTGCTCTGCTGACATTCAACGCTGGCGTGGAACTGAGGCAACTTGCCCTGGTCGCGCTCTATTTCGCGACGCTATGGAGGTGGCGTCAACGGCAGTGGTATCCGAGACGGGTAGTGATGCCAGGTTCGGCCGCCATCGCCGCGATGGCTGTGTTCTGGATCGTGCAGCGCTGGCCGGGTATCGCCTGAGGGACTGGCGCGAAGCGTCCGTGCCGTCGGCCATGCTTCTTTCTCCATCCTTGACGTGGCGCCGTGCGGCGGATCCTTCAGCCCGGGAGGTGTGTTGATGCCTTGGATCATCGAGCCACGTCAACGTGCAGATCCGTGGGCACGATGACATTGGCGACCGGCGCCACTACCATGGTCGCATCAGCCGCAAGCACATCAACCAACGACATCATATCGTGGACCTCATCGGCCAGGCAGAAAAGCGCTGCGGCGAAAGTTCCGCTCAAGGTCGAAGCGACTGCGGAATCATTCCAGGACTGGGTTTCTGGCGGGTGAACTGTAGGTTCAGGTTGGCTACTCCCGACGCCCCTTATTATTGACGTTAGAAGGAAGTGCCTCCAGGTTGCTTCGTTGAGACCGTGGGAGCTGGACGGTAGATTGTGAATGGCGGGGAGGGTACAGACCGGCTTTTCTCCAGCCGCGCGATTGACGTCCCGCGCAGCCGCAGCCGATTATTCCCAGCCCTGCAGCATCGGAACCATTGCATGACTTCTATCACCGGCGTTTCCGCGGTCGACGTGCGCTTTCCCACCTCGCGCTTCCTCGACGGCTCGGATGCCATGAACCCGGACCCGGACTATTCGGCCGCCTACTGCACGATAACTACCGATGGGCCCGGCCTCGAAGGTTATGGTCTGACATTCACCATCGGCCGGGGCACGGAACTGTGTGTGGCGGCGATCGATGCCTTTGCCCCATTGTTGCGAGGGCTTGAACTCGACGCCATCGAGGCCGACCAGGCGGGATTCTGGCGGCGAATCGTCGGTGACAGCCAGCTGCGTTGGCTCGGGCCGGAGAAGGGGGTGGTGCATCTCGCCGCCGCCGCAGTCGTCAACGCCGTATGGGATCTGTTGGCCCGGCGCGCAGGCAAGCCGCTCTGGCGCTACCTGGCAGACCTCACCCCCCAGCAAGTGGTGGCCGCAGTGGACTTTCGCCACATCTCCGATGCACTCGATCCAGACCGTGCCCTCGACCTGTTGAGTGCACGAGTGCCGGGTCGCGCGGCGCGCCTCGAAACTCTGCTTGCGAAAGGCCACCCTGCCTATACCACTTCTGCAGGCTGGCTCGGCTACCCGGATGAGAAGATCGAACGCCTCGCGGCCGATGCACTCGCAGACGGCTGGGGCGCGATCAAGATGAAAGTCGGGCGTGACCTCGAGGACGATGTGCGGCGCTGCCGGACACTCCGCGCCGTGCTCGGGCCGGACCGCCTGCTCATGGTCGATGCGAACCAGGTGTGGGAGGTCAGCCAGGCCATCGACTGGGTGCATGCACTCGCGCCGTTCGAGCCTTACTGGATCGAAGAGCCCGTGAGCCCTGACGACATCCTGGGTCACGCGCGTATCCGCGCGGCGGTAGCACCGGTGCGCGTGGCGACCGGAGAGCACTGCCACAATCGTGTGATGTTCAAGCAGTTTCTGCAGGCCGATGCCCTCGACGTGGTGCAACTGGATGCATGCCGGCTTGGCGGTGTGAACGAGGTGCTCGCTGTGCTGCTGCTCGCGGCCGCGTTCAACAAGCCCGTGTGTCCACATGCGGGTGGCGTCGGCCTGTGCGAGTACGTGCAGCACTTGAGCTTCTTTGATGCGATTGCGGTAGCTCCGGCTCCTGACGGCCGCATGATCGAACACGCCGCGCACCTGCACGAACACTTCCTGGACCCAATCCGCACCCGCGCGGGTCACTACCTCGCCCCGGAGCAGCCCGGCTTCAGTATCGCCCTGCGCCCCGAGAGCATCGCCGAGTTCCGCTTCCCGGACGGCCCGGTCTGGCGCACTGCACGATGACGCTGCGCATCGACGCCCACCAGCACTGCTGGCGGCTAGAGCGGGGTGACTACGCGTGGTTGACGCCAGAACTCGCTCCGCTCTACCGCGATTTCGAGCCCGCAGACCTCGCGCCGCTGCTTCACGCCGCCGGTATCACACGGACAGTCCTCGTGCAGGCTGCCCCCACGGATGCTGAAACCGACTTTCTGCTGGAACTGGCGGACAAGCAGCCGTTCATCGGCGCCGTGGTCGGATGGGTGGATATGACTCGACCGGACGCACGCCAGCGGCTGAGTACGCTGGCACGCCATCCGCGCTTTCGCGGTGTGCGCCCAATGCTGCAGGATCTGCCGGATCCGCGCTGGGTACTCGATCCTGCGCTCACGGCGGCATTCAACGCACTGATCGAACTTGATCTCACCTTCGATGCGCTAGTACGCCCGGTGCATCTGGCTCCCCTGCGCGAACTGATGAACAGGCACCCGGCGCTGCGTGTGGTGATCGATCACGGTGCCAAGCCCGACATCGCTGGCGGTGGGTTCGCTGCGTGGTCGAAAGCTCTGGCGACAATCGGTGCTGAGACCCAGGCGTACTGCAAACTCTCGGGGCTGGTCACCGAGGCTGCGGCTGGCTGGATTGCTGCTGATATCCAGCCGTACGCCAGGCACATTCTCCAAGTGTTTGGCCCAACCAGAACGCTCTGGGGCAGTGATTGGCCGGTGCTCAATCTGGCGGGCGACTATGCGGGCTGGTCAGCACTCGCCGATACGGTGCTTGGTTCATTGCAACCCAATGAGCTGGCTGCTGTGCGCGGCGGCACCGCTGCCCGTTTCTACCGGATCGAGTGATTGCCTGTGGGTTCGTACAAGTGGGGTGGATGAGATGACGGGACGACTGCATGGCAGCACAGCGCTGGTGACCGCAGCGGCACAGGGCATCGGGCGCGCCACAGCGCTCGGATTCGCGCGCGAAGGCGCTCGTGTGCTCGCGACTGACATCAACGTAGCCGGGCTCGCCTCACTCACTGAAACACCCGGGATCACCGTGACGCGGCTGGATACAACCGATGGCGCCGCAGTCACTGAGTTCGCAAGTGCGCACCCGGAGATCGACGTGCTGTTCAACTGCGCGGGCTTCGTACACCACGGCACCATTCTCGAATGCAGGCAGGAAGACTGGGCGTTCGCCTTCGAACTCAACGTTCACTCCATGGTCCACACCATCCGCGCTTGCCTGCCGGCGATGCTCGCGCGCGCCAAAGGCTCGATCATCAACATGTCATCGGTGGCGTCGTCGGTGTCAGGCGTTCCCAACCGATTTATTTACGGAACGACGAAGGCCGCCGTGATCGGGTTGACCAAGTCAGTGGCCACGGACTTCGTCGGTCAGGGCATCCGCTGCAACGCAATTTGCCCGGGCACCGTGGCGACGCCGTCGCTCGAGGACCGTATCGGCGCTTTCGACGATCCCGTCGCAGCACGAGCCGCGTTCATCGCGCGTCAACCCATGGGGCGGCTTGGCAGTGCGGACGAGGTTGCGGCGCTCGCGGTGTATCTCGCCAGCCAGGAATCAAGCTTCACTACGGGCACCATTCATGTGATCGACGGCGGGTGGACCAATTGAGTGGGCGCGGTTGAAGAAACACGACGTTGATGCGCCACTTCAACTAGTCGTGTTTGGCGTCAGGAGTACAACCGAAGCGATGCCCGACGAGGATGAGAAGTAACAGTTTCACCCTTAGGATGCGATTTGTCGGGCGATGCTGAGTATCCGGTCTTGGGGCTTGGACCAGGCTCACATCGCTCCAGTAACAGGGCGTTCAGTTCTTTATCGGCGTCCAATAGCCTCACGGTGGTGTCGCCCTGCAAGAACTGAAGCGCCTCGATTTGCTGATCAGCTTCCATATGCGGCAACCCCAGCTTTAGAACTGCAGAAGAGCCGTCCGCCCGGAGAACCGTTGCCGCCTAGGAGCAGTGGCCAGACGTAAACAGGTCGCCGATGGTGAGCGTCCAACGACTACGCACAGCCGCGAGGAGCTCCGGTAGCTGGTTTAACGAGGTCACCCACTCGGGCTTCGTGCTGCACGTCGCTTTGAGAGAATCAGAGACGCGCATCGCGTTATGCTTGCTGTCGATTTCCGGTTGGAGACGACCAAAACTATTGTCGAACCACTTCAGCAGGCATGATCACACGCTCAACAGACACCGCTTTTCGCACGACACGCTCCCGATCAAGATCGACAGCCTTGAACTCGAAGTTCTCATGTAACTCGATCTGATAGGCGATGTTCAATGTAGTCGTCGCGGATCTGATGCAGGCGATGGAGAGCACCGGTACACCGGTGGCGGCGCGCAATGAACTGCTCGGCATGCTTGCACCCATGTACCGCGACGTGGTGTCGCGATACTGAACGTGGTGCAGGTGATCGCCACGGGCTGGATGCGTAGAACCCGGATCAGAATGTTGCCGGGGTGCTCCGACTTCGGCAGACTGCCCGCCGGATTCCACACACTATCACGCGCCCATAGCTCAATTGGATAGAGCACCAGGCTTCGAACCTGGGGGTTAGGGGTTCGAGTCCCTTTGGGCGCGCCATTTCACCTGTCTTGATCCAGCCGTCATCCTGCGCTTGCAGGGGTACCGCCTGGCATGGGTTCGTCCAGTTCCGGATACGCCTTCCGGTCCGGAATGCGGAGCCAGCGCCGCAACACTTTCTCGAGTCGGACGACGTATTCAAAAACCACCGGCACCACGATCAGACTGAGCCCGGTTGAGGTGATCAATCCGCCAATAACGACGATGCCAAGGGGCGAACGGAAACTGGTATCTGCATCGAGCCCGAGCGCTACAGGCATCATGCCGGCCGCCATGGCCAGTGTTGTCATGACGATCGGCCGTGCTCTTTTGCCACAGGCATCGAGCATCGCATCGTGAAGACTGAGCCCGCGATCGCGCATTGCGACCACCGCGTATTCCACCAGCAGGATCGAATTCTTGGTGGTGATGCCCATCAGCATCACCACGCCGATCACCGCCGGCATGGAAAATGGTTGATTGGCAATCAGCAGTGCGATGACGGCGCCGCCAATGGATAGCGGCAGGGCGGCAAGAATTGTCACGGGTTGCATGAAGTCCTTGAACAAGAGCACCAGCACCATGAACACACACATGATGCCCGTGATCATGGCGAGACCAAACGCGCCCATCATTTCCTTCATGCGCTCTGCATCACCGACGTCGACTTTGCGGACTCCGGCGGGTAAACGCTGCAGAACCGGAAGTGCATCCACCATCTTCGACAGATCACCGAGTTGCAGCTTGCCGAGTTCCGCATCGATCTGGATGTTGCGCGCGCGTTCGTAGCGGGTGATCTGCGCGGGACCGGAGCCGATGGATACATCCGCGACGGCTGACAATGGGACGAGCCCGTTGTTGCCGGGTACACGCAGCTGGCGGATAGGCTCGAGATCCTTGCGTGAATCGAACGGCAGTTGCACACGGATATCGACCTGCCGTTCGGGCAGATTCAGTTTGGCGAGTGCTGCGGTGTAGTCGCCTGCGGTAGCCACCTGCACGGTTTCGCCGATCGACGCGGCGTTGACGCCGAGTTCGGCTGCGGCAGCGAAGTCCGGGCGGATGATGATTTCGGGACGGAGCAGGCTTGCAGATGAAGTGACGTTGCCGATACCACCGATCTTGCGCAGCTCCGCCATCACCTGTTCCGATGCCACCGACAGCGCATGTGAATCATCACCCGTGATATTGAGTTGCAGCTTCTCGCCGGTGTAACCGAAACCGATGGTGAATCGGGCGCCGGGCATGCTCTTGAGGATCTCGCGGAACTCGGCTTCTACTTCCTGTTGCTTACGGCTGCGCTCTGCCGCAGGCGCCAGTTCGACGGTGAGCGTGGCCTTGCGCAGATCTGCAGCGCCGATTGCCGAACTGCCGCCGCCGCTGGAAAAGCTGACGGAGCTTCCGGCGCCGATGGAGGTGAACACCGAACGGACTTCCGCAACCTGAATCACGAGTTCGCGTACACGCTCCGAAACCGCGAGCGTTTCTTCGAGTGTGCTCCCGGGCGTGAGTTCTACGCTGATTCGTGTGCGCCCGGAATCCTGGGGCGGCACAAACGACTGCGGTAGCATGCCGAGGCCCAGCACGGAGAGCACGAAGAAGGTTGTCGCTCCAACGACAACGGTTTTCGGATGCAGCAGGGACCAGTGCGCCATACGCAGGTACTTCTGCAGGATACGACCCTGTTCCGGCGGGCCGCTGTGCGCCTTGAGCAATCGCGAACAGATCATCGGTGTGATGAGGCGCGCGACCGCGAGTGAAGCGAGCACGGCGAGCACCGCCGTCCAGCCGAACTGTTTGAAGAACATGCCGGGAATGCCGCTCATGAACGCCGTTGGCAAGAACACCGCAACGAGGGTCATCGTTGTGGCGACCACGGCGAGTCCGATTTCAACAGCAGCGTCGATCGCCGCCCGCATGGGGGATTTGCCTGCGCGCAGGTGCCTGACGATGTTCTCCACCTCGACGATGGTGTCGTCGACGAGAAGCCCGATGACCAGAGACAAGGCCAGCAGCGTGAGCGTGTTGAGCGAAAAGTCCATCAGGTACATGAACGCGAAGGTCGGGATGATGGACAACGGCAGAGAGATCGAGGAAACGAGGGTTGCCCGCCAATCACGCAGGAAGATGAAAACGACGATGAGAGCGAGAATGCTGCCCTCGATGACCATGAGCATCGACGCCTCATACTCGTGTTCGATGCGTTTGACGAAGTCGTTGACGACCCGGTATTCCACCATCGGGTTCTGGGCGCGCAGTTCGTCGAGTGCGATCGTCACCGCCTCCGCCACATCAATCGCACTCGCTTCCTTGGTGCGCTGGATGGAGAAGGCAACCACGGGTTTGCCGTCGAGCAGGGACAGCTGGGAACGGTCCGCCACGGTGTCATGGATCCTGGCGATCTGGTCGAGGCGCAGGTGCCGTCCACCGGGCAGCACGATGTCCATGGCGCCGAGATCTTCGGCACTGGCTGCGGTGGCGATGGTACGCAGCGACTGGCGCGCATCACCGATCTCCGCACGCCCGCCGGACAACTGCTGCTGGGAACGTCGCAGCTGACGGGAAACATCCGCTGCGGAAACATTCAGGGCAGCGAGCTGCACCGGATCGAGCTCGACGCGGACTTCACGGGTGACCCCGCCTTGGCGGTTGACTGCAGCCACGCCGGGAACACCGGTCAGCTTGCGGGATACAGTGTTATCCACCCACCAGGACAGCGCCTCTTCATCCATGCTCGACGAGTAGACGCTGATGGTCTGGATCGGCATGGACGATGAGTTCACCTTGGAAACGATCGGTTCTTCGAGGTCCGGCGGCAGGTTTTGACGGAGGTTCGAGACCTGGGCGCGGACGTCATTCAGGGCTTCGAAGACGTTTTTTTCCAGCTTGAACTGGATCATCGTCGTCGACATGCCTTCTGAAACGGTGGAATTGATTTCGTCGATGCCGTCGATGGATGCCACGGCGTTTTCGATCTTGCGCGTGACTTCGGTTTCGAGTTGCGAGGGTGACGCGCCGGGCATGCCGGCATTGATGATCACCATCGGCAGTTCCATGTCCGGCATGTCGGCGATCTTGATGTGCGAGAAGCCGTAGAGACCGGCGAACGTGGCCAGCAGGAAAAGGACTACAGGCGGTATGGGCTGGCGGATCGCCCAGGTGGCAAAGTTCATGACTGGGCTGCCAGGTCAGAGGTTGTTGAAACAGGAGCGTCAACCACACGCACCGGATCACCGGTGTTGAGGAAGGCGGCACCGCTGCCAACGACCCTTTCCGTTGAGTCCATGCCGGAAATCACTTCAACCATGGCGCCCTGCCGGCGGCCGGTTTCGATCTTGCGCCCCTCAACCCGGTTGTCTCCCCTCAGCCTGAACACCATTTCATGTCCGTCACGCAGTACCACGGCGGATGCAGGTAGAGCAAAGCCGGCACGTTCGCCGGACACCAGTGTGCCGCTCGCGAACATGCCCGCACGAGCGGCGGGGGAGGCATGGCGGTCGAGCTTCACATAGACGATGCCCGTACGGGACTTGGCATCAAGCACCGGAGCCACCTGGCGTACTGTGCCGATGGCCTTGCTGCCATCGGGCAAGGTGAGTTCGGCTTTTTGGCCGGGCGTCACTCGCAGAAGCTGTGCGCCGGTCACTTCCGCGCGCCACTCAAGGCGGTTCTGCCGTACCAACCGAAAGAGTTCCACACCCGGACCGGTAACAGCGCCGAGCATCGCACTGCGCGCAGAAATGACGCCGTTGTCCGGCGCTGTGACGGTGGTGAAACGCAGATTGAGCTCACTGGCCTGCAGGCGCGCCTGTGCCGACTGCAGCGCCGCTTGCGCGGCCTGTGCGCGGGAGACCGACTGGATCAGATCCTGTTCGCTGATCGCGGCGCTTTGGCGCAACTGCTGCGCGCGTCTGGCGAGTGTTGCGGCTTCTTCGAGACGTGCCCGGGCTTCATCCACCATGGCGCGTTGTTGGGCGACGGCGGCGTGCATCGTGGCAGCGTCAAACCGGACGAGTACATCACCCTGATTGACTTCATCACCGACATCGACCGCGACTTCGCTGATGCGAAGACCGCTGACTTCGGCGCTGACCACCGCTTCCTGCCAGGCGGCAATGGCCCCGCTGGCAACGATGCTTTCGTTCCAGTTGATGGGTGTGGGAGCGATCAGGGAAACAGTGAGCGCTGCCACGGCGCCGGATGAGGCGGTGGCGATGGCCGGGTTGGCCGTCTGAATAGCGGTATCGCCGGCCAGAGCAGGTGCGGAAGCGGGTGGGGTGTCGCGCATGAACCAGATGCCGGCGGCACCTGCGACCAACACGGCTGCCAACAACCAATAGAACTTTCGCGAGGACCGAGCAGGCGTTTGGTGTGAAAGCACCGAATCGGATCCCAACGTATCGTCGGTGTAATCGTCAGGTTCCGGACCACCCGTCACCACGTCTAGGGAGGGGCGATCGTCACGCTGAGCACTCGCCAACAAAGGTGTTCGGGGGCGCTGTATTTCTGAAGGTCGTGTGGTCATGGAATATCAAACCTCCGTGGCTTACTGCTCCGTCGTCCGGTTCGATCCGCGTCGTGCCCGTTCGTGGTCGATCAGGATCATCGCGGTATCGGTCAGCCGGTCCGCGGTGTGATTCAGTTGTTCATTGGTATCGAGCATTCCCGGCGCGAGGCGCTGGATGGCCGCACGTTCGATGAGCAGCACCATGGCCAGCCCGGCGAGGTTGCAGGCCAGGAAGTGCAGGTCCACATCGGCGCGGTCAATATCAAGGCTGCGGCAGAGAAAGGTGGTCATGTGCTGGTGATAAGGCTTGAGCAGTTCGCTGCGGCTGCTGTCGACGAGGCCTGAAGGCTGGATTTGCTCCCGCAGGAAGAGCAGCCGGATGCGGTTCATCTCCTCGCTCGAACGTGCAAGACCGAGCAGGTGGCGATACCAGGCGTTGATCGCGGTGCGCACCGGAACTGAAACATCGAGCAGTTCACCCGGCATGCGCATGACGTTTTCCGGCAACCGGAACACTTCCCGGTAGAGCGATGCCTTGTCGCCGAAGTAGTAGTGGATCGAGGCGACGTTGACACCGGCCACCCGGCAGATCTCGCGGGTGGAGGCCTGGTCATAACCCTTGTCGGCAAAAATTTCCGCGGCAGCGGCGATCAGGCGGTCGCGGGCGTCGCCGTCGTTTCGCCAGGTCGGGAGGGGTTGGGGCATCTCGGTCATGGTCAGCGGGTCCGGTTCATCGGCGGGAGGTCTGGTTTTTGCCCCCAGTTTAGTCAAGCGCCTGATTCAAGCAAGCGCTTGAATTGGCAAAATGGTAACAAGTGAGAACTGGATCACAGGTGGGGTGGAGGGGATGAAGGCCGAGACGGGGTTAGTTGATAAGGAAAGCTGACTAATTGCAAGGTGTGTCCGCGAGCTTGGACTGGGACAGCCGGGTGGCGCTCTCTTCTTGCCCCCTCTCTTCTTGCTTGCGGGTGTTCTGTGCTGCGAAGGTGGTAGCGGTTTATTCCACCCAGAATTGATGGAGCCACCGAATGCAGACGAAACAGCTGAGGAAGTTCGTTGTTCTTCCTTTTTTTCTTTCCCTCTTTCCGGGGCTCTTCGCCGTTTTCTGCCACGCGCACGAAGGTGATTCTTTGCAGCGGCCTGCCGGCGGATCGAATGCGCCCGCCACCGTAGTCACACCCCTTCTGAACAAACCCCTCGGCGAGCTTACGAATCAGGAGGCGCTGATGGTGGTGGTCGATCTGCCACCCGGAGAGAAGGGTTCACGTCACCGCCACGACGCGCATACGTTCGTTTATGTGCTCGACGGTACTGTGGAGATGCAAGTGGATGGCGGCGAAAAGCAGACGCTGACAGCCGGACAAACGTTCTACGAAACGCCGGATGATGTGCATGCGGTCAGTGCCAACGCGAGTGATACGAAACCGGCTAAGCTGCTCGTGTTCTTCGTCAAGAAGCAAGGTGCTCCTGCGACTGTGCCGGTGCAGTAACGGACAGACTGACGGATTTAATCCGTGGCGGGGTGCCTATGCCGGCGTTCAGGCTTGTTTCGGCCACACCACCGGAAAGCGCGGTGACAGAGTTCGCAGACTATGCGAGTCTTGAAGGCGAAGTGCGTCGACTCGCGAGTTGAGAACTCCTCAGAAAACCTACAGACAGCGGAACAGGTTATGAGTCAATCCGATCAACCCCTTGCCGACATCACCGTTCTCGACTTCGGCCAGGTCTACAACGGCCCGTATTGCGGTTTCCTGCTCGCCCAGGCGGGCGCGCGGGTGATCAAGGTGGAATCGCGTATTGGTGAAACCCTGCGAACACGGGGTGCCGCTGCGCCTTCGAGCTATCCGTTTGCGCTGCTCAATACCAACAAGCAGTGCATCACGCTCAACATCCAGTCGCGGGATGGTCAGGCGCTGCTGAAGAAACTTGTTCAGCACGTGGATGTGGTGACGGAGAACTTTGCTCCGGGAACGATGGACAAGTACGGCATCGGCGCGGATGCCTTGTGTGCTCTCAATCCGCGTCTCATCTATGCCGCTTCAACGGGGTACGGCGCGAGTGGCCCTTATCGGGATTACCTCGGCATGGACATCACGCTGCAGGCGATGTCCGGGGTGATGAGCGTAACCGGAGAAGGGGATGGCCCACCGCTCAAAACCGCAGCCGCGTTTGCAGACTTTCTCGGAGGTACCCATCTCTATGCGGGTGTCCTTACTGCTTTGCACCAGCGAACGCGCACCAGCAAAGGATCCGTGGTCGACATCTCCATGCAGGACTGTGTGTTTCCCACACTCGCCACCGCTCTTGGCTCCTTCTTTGTAGCGGGGGGCAAGCAAGGCCCGCGGCGTGGCAACAAACACCCCGGTCTTGCGCTCGCGCCGTACAACGTCTATCCCGCGAAAGATGGCTATGTGGCCATCATCTGTATCCGTGAAGGGCACTTTCGTAACCTCTGTGAAGCGATAGCTCAACCAGCGCTCGTCGAAGACGAACGATTTGCAACCAATGCGGCGCGCTGCAAAAACATGATGGCGCTGGATGCGGTTATCGGGGTGTGGACTCAATCGTTGCCGAAGTGGGAGGTTTTTGCGAAGACCCAGGCTCACGGGGTGATCTGTGCCCCCGTCAACGACCTTGCGGATGTCATTCGTGATCCGCAGCTCTTGTCGCGGGAAACACTCAAGTGGCGGCCTCACAAGGGATTTGGCGAGATTCCACAGATGCATACGCCACTGCGGTTCAGAGGGTTCAATCCACCGGAACTCACGGATGTGCCGGCGCTCGGCACAGACACCGACCGGATTCTCAAGGAACTGGCGGGTGTGGATGACGCGGAAATTGCACGTCTGCGTGCCGTCGAAGCCATCTGAGTGGTAGTCTGCGCGTCCCGTTTTTTTCAGAGTCAGGACAGAGCATGAGCGCGCAGTTCGATACGGTCGAGTCAGCCATTGAAGCCATCCAGGCCGGCGAAATGGTCGTGGTGGTGGATGATGATGACCGCGAGAACGAAGGTGACCTGATCATGGCAGCGAGCAAGGCCACGGCCGAGCGTGTTGCCTTCATGATCCGCCACACCAGCGGCATTCTCTGTACACCGATCCTTGAGGATCACGCCAAACGCCTGCATCTCGACCCGATGGTGGCGCGCAATAACGCGCCGATGAGCACTGCCTTCACCGTTTCCATCGACTTCAAACATGGGCTCACCACGGGCATCTCGGCTGAAGAGCGCGCAGCGACCTGCCAGGCGCTTGCCAACAGCAATTCGGGCGCCGAGGACTTTGTTCGACCCGGACACATTTTTCCGCTGGTCGCTCGCCAGGGTGGAGTACTCGTGCGCTCAGGTCATACCGAAGCTGGTGTAGACCTGTCGGTTCTCGCCGGGTTGCTACCGGTGTCTCTGCTCGCTGAACTCGTCAACGACGACGGCACCGTGCAGCGCTTGCCGCAGCTTCTTGAGTTCGCGAAGCAGCACAAGCTCAAGATGATCTCCATCGCCGATCTCATCGCCTACCGTCAGCGCCGCGAGCAGCTCGTCGAAAAAGCCGGTGAGTTCAAAGTGAAAACGCGAATCGGCACTGCCCGCGCGGTCGCCTACCGCACCAAGTTTGAAGATGCGGAACACCTGGCCCTGGTCTTCGGCACCATCAGCCCCACCAAGGCGATCCCCGTGCGTATTCATCGCGAGAAACTCATTGAGGACGTGTTCGGTCCGCAATCCGAACATCAGAAGAATCTGCTCGACGCCTCCCTCGACCGCATCGAAAAGCTCGGTGGAGGTGTCGTGGTGTATCTGCGTTCGGGTTTTGTGGGTGTTCCACTTGAACACCTCGAAAGCGCCAGCAAGGAAAGTGCCCGCAAGGCCGAGTGGCTGGAGATTGGTGTCGGTGCACAGATCCTTCGCGATCTCGGCGTACAGAAACTGCGGTTGATTGCCGGTCGTGAGGTGGATTTTGTCGGCATCGATGGTTTCGGGCTGACCCTTGAAGCCACGGAGCTCATTTGATCATCGACCGTGCACACGGCATTCAGCCTCTTCGATAGCTGAACGTCCCGGCCAGCGCGTTCACTCCGACATACACCACCCGGATATCTGGTCGCCGCTCTCCACATGAGCGGCAACGCAGTCGGCTGCGTACGTCACTGACGGTAGTTTCTCCGCCGAGTCGCTCAATCAACTGTTCCAGGTCGAGCTGCTCCATGCGGTCGCAGGCGATGCACACACCATAAAGACGAAAACACGCGGCAAGTTCGGAAAGCGGCTGCATACTGGTTTTATATACAGCCTTCGCGTATTGTTCAAAATCAATCAGCCGTGGTCTTTCACCAGCGAGGTTGGCAAACTTCGGGCGAGTAACCGCACCGGGGAGTCGAAGGAAAAAATGAAAGCCGCCGTATTCCGTGAAGTGAACAAGCCCATGACCATTGAAGATATCCGTATCGACAAGCCCGGCCCCAGCGAAGTGTTGATCCGGACATCAGCTGCCGGTGTGTGTCACAGCGACCTGCACTTCTGGAACGGTACCTATCCAGGTGCAGTGCCCATGGTTCTGGGTCACGAGAGTGCTGGCGTCGTCGAAGCTGTTGGCGGAGATGTGCACTACGTGAAGCCGGGTGATCATGTGATCACCTGCCTCTCAGTCTTCTGTGGTCACTGCGAATATTGCCTCACCGGTCACATGTCCCTGTGTCAGGAACCGGAAACCCGCAGGTCGAAGGAACAGCCGCCACGACTCTCCCAGAACAGCGCACCGCTCGGTCAGTTTGCAAACCTCGGTTCTTATGCGGAGCAGCTGCTGGTACACGCACATGCGGTGGTGAAGATTCGTCCGGACATGCCGATGGATCGCGCTGCACTGATCGGCTGTGGCGTCATGACGGGCATGGGTGCGGTCTTCCACACCGCCAAGGTGGAGCCGGGTGCAACGGTTGCGGTGATCGGTTGTGGCGGCATTGGTCTGTCGGCCATCAACGGCGCAGCAATTGCCGGCGCGTCTCGCATCATCGCTGTGGATATGGTTCCGTCGAAACTCGAACTCGCCCGCAAGTTCGGCGCAACCGATGTAGTGAACGCCAAAGAGAAAGATGCAGTGGGCGAAGTGAAGGAGCTCACCGGCGGTGGTGTGCACTATTCCTTCGAAGCCATCGGCCTCAAGGCCACCGCGGAACAGGCGTTCAACATGCTGCGTAACGGCGGCACAGCAACCGTCATCGGCATGATTCCACCCGGACAAATGGTATCGATCCACGGTATGGAGTTCCTCTTCGAGAAGAAGATCCAGGGCAGCATGATGGGTTCAAACCGTTTCCGCGTGGACATGCCCCGTTTCGTGGACTACTACCTGCAGGGGCGTCTGCATCTGGATGACATGGTGTCGCGTCGCATCAAGCTTGAGGACATCAACGATGCATTCGCGGCGCTCGGTACCGGTGAAGTGGCGCGCAGCGTCATCATGTTCAACTGACCTTCAAGGCTTTCACGACTTTTACGATGTGAGGAGAGACCCGTGCGCTGGCTGACATTCGCATATCAGGGACGTGCCAGTTTTGGTGTGGTGTCGGCCAGTGGTGATGCGGTCATCGATGTGGGCGCGCGCAGTCAGTATGCCGATCTGAAGGCCGCGATTGCGGCCAACGCATTGGAAGGCCTGGCGCGCTCGTCTGCCGGCGAAACAGGTATTCCGCTTTCTGCGATCACCTACCTGCCGACGCTGCCGAACCCGGACAAGATTCTGTGTGTGGGCCTCAACTACAAGGCGCACCAGGAAGAGACCGGGCGTGGTGGTGAGCCTTACCCAACGATCTTCGTCCGCTTCGCCGGCGCACAGATGGGCCACAAGGCACCGATGATCCGGCCGCGTGAATCGAACACGCTCGACTACGAAGGCGAGATCGCCATGATCATTGGCAAAGCGGGGCGCCGCATTGCGAAAGAGCGGGCGATGGATCATGTGGCCGGCTTCAGCATCTACAACGATGGCAGCGTGCGCGAGTATCAGCGCAATACGTCGCAGTTCACGCCAGGCAAGAACTTCGCCTCAACCGGCGGATTCGGCCCGTGGATGATGACCTTGGATGAGATCGGTGCTTTGGATTCACTTGAGTTGACCACGCGCCTTAACGGCAATGTCATGCAGAACGCCAAGTCATCGTTGCTCGTATTCGGCTTCGAGGAGCTGATCGCCTACTGTTCAACCTTCATCGAACTAGTCCCGGGTGATATCATCGTTACCGGCACACCCGGTGGTGTGGGTTCCGCCCGCAAGCCACCGATCTTCATGGATGAAGGTGACCTCATCGAGATCGAGGTCAAACCCATCGGCACGCTCTCGAACCGCGTGGTTAGGGACTAAACCAAAATCGCGGTCCGCAACGTTTAACTTTCATCGACGATCACTGGTTCGGAACGAGAATCAAATGGGGTTTCGAGTCGAAACACAGTCGTAAGCCGCTCTTTTCCGATGACATGGCTTCATTCCGTCGCAACTGGCCTGATCACGGCCATTTTCGGTGCAATAGCGATGCTTTTTCTGGCGGATCGTTGGTCGGAGTGGTACCGGGACGGTTCGTATAGTGGCAAAAACGACATCTACGTTAGCCTGATTGCTTTCCTTGGATTCGCAGCAGCATTTCTGATCGGATTGTCTTGCTCCCGATACGTTGTCACTGAGGACGACGCCCATTTCACACGTGGATTGGGTTCGGCCTTCGTCTGTTTGGCAGGACTGATGATCAGGCTGACCGCGAGTTCCTATTTGCTCGCCGACAAGACGCCGAAGGTGGATGGTCGAACACTCGACCTCGACGTCGAAATTCGAACCCCGCCAGTCACCCCTTTGCTTGAGCAAACTGGCCTTACGCCTGAAGTCTCCATCCAAAAGAACCCGCATTCCGTTTCCAGCTCGCTGTTGCTGTCACGCGAGGCCGCCCAGAGAACGAACGGGACCTATTTGCTGGTTTTCAAGATACCTCTTGAAAGCAGCTCTTCGACCCGGATTTTCAATGTCTACTGGTTCGGAAACCTGGGGCTCTTCTACCGGCTTTCTCTTCCGGCGCAGCCCTCCAGGGACGATTTTGAATGGACCGATTGGCTCACGCCGAGTGAAGTCGTCCGGCATGGAGACTGGGATGCAGATGGCGTCGACACGGTTTCCACTGCTCTACCGGGTTGTCTTCCGAGAGGATCAGACACTCCGTTGAGCGGACCCCAACAGGTGCGTGACTTGTCGTGCAGGAGGTTCGGCCTGATGCGGTACAGATGGAAGATGCATCCGGGCCTACACCCTGATCGTCCGAGGCGATCCAATCTCGACGGATAGTCGAGAGATCCCGCTGCTCGCGCCCGATCGGACCATTCGAGAACTGGGGGAAACTCACGCTTTCCCCGTTTGCAGCTGCCGGTGGTGCGAACTTTCTTCGCTTGAACCAGCCATTCTCGATCTGTTCGAGCGATTTACCCCTCTGAGTTTGCCTTTTCGCACCACCCCTCAAGTTGTTTGTTGGATGGAGCATGTTCCTGTGGAGTCTGCGGATCTGCGGTCAGCGTGCTTCGAGCAGCGGCAACAGTTCGAGTCCGAGAGCTTCGCGATAGGTGTTGTGGTAGTGGTGCAGCGCTGGTTCGTTTCGCCCGAAGACGACTTCGGCGAGTGAACCACTGTTCGCCGTGAGCTGCTGGCTGGTGCTCATGGCGTAATCCTCATCGCGGATGATGCTGGCGAACATCTGGGAGAGCGTGCGCTGTTCGTCGATGCTCTGCCTCTGAACCGGTCCGTTGGTGTTGAGCCGTCGATAGAAGGTGATCCTGCTCATGTGCCGCCCAGGGTCGCTCGGGTGCGGATAGGCGCGTATGAGAAATGCGCCATCCAGCGACGGCAGCAACTGCACGTTGGGGAACAGCCAGTAGGCCGGCAGTGTCGCCGCAAGGATCGCCCTGACAACCATACACCGACCTGGGGCCGACAACCAACGAGAGCCGGGCGGGAAGCATTCGGCACGGTCGTGCCATCATCGCGCCACCGTTTGACGATGATCTTCTCGCAAGGCCTGTCTTTGCGCGCATACAAAGTAACAACTGCGCCAAAGACACCGACTCCTGGATAGTCGGTCCGCCAGTGGCGCAGGTCGGCCAATCCCCGACAGCCCATCCACGCTGTCAAGGTCGTCACTCGGCTATTTGATGACGACCTTCTCGCTGGTGTCGGCAGCATCACCCGGATCATTCGGGCAGCTGATCGCGAGCAGCTTACTGGTTTTCACATCGACAGTGCCTGTGTAGATGATGACCTTGTCTCCGATCACAGGGATCATGATTTTGACCTCCTTTGTTTCCCATGCATATGCCGTTGATATCAGACACTGTGAGATGACGATCCCGAAGGCAACCAATCGTCTGACTGTGATTGTCCCGGAGATCTGCGATCGAAACGGAAATGTCATTTTTTTCTTCCTCAATTCATTGAACTACCGCCGACATGCGCTTCCGTCGCTGAGGTGTCACAAATTTGGTGATATCGCCCTAGCTTCGGCCACGTTCAACCGGTATCGCAGCCTCGCCCGCATCGGACGCATTCACTACCCCCTATTAGGGGGGTATCCAGTGAGCGGACACAGGCGGATGATCCGACGTCCAATCATTTAGCCAGCTCCTTTGAAACCGATTACTCCATGATGACATGCCACGTGGACCGCTCACGTCGACGAACCTACTACGTGGCGATTCCAAAACTAGATAAAGTCGGTTCGAGTCAGGTGACGACCGTCACGCGATAGCGAGGTGCTGACCAGTTGATCTATTAGCGGCATACCGATTCGTTGGCAGCGCCGTGGTTCAGCACATTCACATCGTACAACGTGTTCTTTCGGACTTCACGAGGACACACTCCATTGACGAGGGCACACCTCTCCTCACGATCCCAATGAGGGGGATACACAGAATTGCCGTCGTAGAGAGGGGATCGCGCTGGAATTGACCTAGACCGCTGATTCGAAGATAGGACGCATAACGTGTGTTTTCAGTCCGGTGCGCAAGTACCGGCGGCTGTAGTCGTATGTGGGTGAGTGGAGCGAAGCGGAGGTCTTTTAGCGAACAATGGTGAAAGTCTGGCAGTGGATGGAGTTGGTCGTGTGGCCTCGGCCTTGAGCGTTCTGCGCACTCCCCCGCGTTAGCGATTCTGTCGTTGTCTTCCAGATTCGATCAACTCAGATCGCTCGTCGGGTTATGTCGACAAGGCGGCTGGGAGGCGTCGCCCAGCGCCGGAGTCGCCTTTTCGGCTCGCTTAGACGGGGCCGCAACATTGCGAACAATCATGGTAATTCCGTCTCAACGCGCCACGGAACCTACGCTCGGCCAGCACAGCTTGGCGCCTACTCATCGCGGAGGTCCTCCCGTTGGGGTGAATCACTGTTTTCGTACGCCGCCGGCTCTCGGCCGATCCGTTGGCATGCCTGGGCGAAGGCGGCTCGACGATCACTGTCGTCACCCGGAATGAAACGGAGAAAGAAGGGGCGGTATTCCCAATCAAACGCTTGCTTGGTGATTCCGAAGATGTAGTAGAGCAGTGCAATCAAATGGACGGCAGTAGTGCCAGGGTCGCGAGCAACACGCCTCAGCATGGCATCGATGACAGCGGGGGGATGTTCGTCCTAGATCTGTTCGAGCGTGAGGCTTAACCCCTGATACACATCACAGGTTTCGACGCGCTGCACCAACTCCCGCACACGCTCTTCGGCGCCGACCAGATCGGGGGCGAGATGGGCAATCGCCGCGCGGATATCCCCGTTTCCTTCACGAAATGCGGCCAGGAGCGCTTCGCGCGCCGACGAGGTATTGAGCATCGCGAGGGCCTCAGCATCGATGAAGTGACGGATCCCCCGTGCAATCAGGAAGCGCTCGATTTCGGCACGTTCTTCGGCCGTCGCCGGGCGGATGGCATCGAGATCATGCTGGGGATCGCGCCAGGTGTCGGCGGTGATCTCAGCCGATCGGCGAAATCGGTCAAACATCGATTCTGGCACTTGAGACTCCGGAGGGGTGCGAGGGTGGTGTGTTGTGCCGCGGTCTTCGGCCTCGTCTACTCGACCGTCACGCCAAGTGCTACCAGTGCCGCGCGCATGCCATCTGGCACGGGCAGGTTGGCTTCCTGCAGCGCCTTCACCTCACGGGCGAGCAGAACATGCACAGCTTCTCCTTCCTGCTCAAAATTGGGGTAGCGCCCAATCACCACGTCCCTCGCCTCCGGCACGCGCGGGGCAAATATTGCCACTGCATCCCAACGATTTCCCTCTACCGCGATTTCGATGGGGCTGCCATAGCTCCTGCGCTTCGTGGTGTCGGCGCCGTGATCGAGCACGAACTGAAGCATCGTGAGATCGGTGGTCCCCTGCGGGCCGCTCTCCAGGACGCTCCACCAGACCGGTGCCCCCTCCGAATCCGTTCCGACGTTGATGTCGGCCCCTGCGCGCAGGAGGATCTCGACAACTCGGGTCCCCCCATTCATGGCTCGGTATATGGAAAAGGCGTGGGGGAGGTTCGGATCAGCCCCCGCCGAGAGGAGCAATTCAACGACCGCGGCGCAAGCATCCGAATCATCGGCGTCTTTCAACGCGAACGAAAGGAAGGTCTCCTTGTCTCCCAGCGGCACGTAATACGGCAGGTTCAAGTCGGCGATGCGGTTGATGTCGCCCGCGTTCGGTAACGCTACCTTAATACGTGCCAGATCGCGATCCGCAACGGCTTTCGCCGAGGTGCGCGCGCCGGGTTCCTGGAAGATGTACTCGCCGAGCCGGTCACGTTCGCGCTCAACAACCATCCGGCTGTCCTTGACCTTCTGGATTACCCAGTGGATCGGGGCTGCGACTACTGAGCCAACGACGGGAAAGAGGAGCAGAAGGGTCAGGGTGGCTTGCACTGCGGGTGTCTTGAACAGAAGGAACAAGCAGCCCACGAGCGCCAGCGCTACAACCGGGACTAGGATCAGTCAGGGACCCATCATGCCGCCATCTGTCGGTTTGGAGTCGGAGAAGCTCTGTACGGCCTTGAAGAGAAGGACCCCGATCAACACCGCTTCGATGGCGAAGATGTTCCAGAAGATCTTTGACAGCGGTAAGTCACTGAGGGTCATCGCGGAACCTTTGCGCTGGTGGATGAGCGGAGGGACCACGCCCCCACTCACGGTCCTGCGTCGCCCACGTCACGCGGAACATGCGCATTGAATTCGGTTGCTCTTGGTTACCGAAGTAGCTGCGAGCAAAGTTACATTCCGGTGCCGGCCACCCGTAGCTTCCGCTCATGATCACCTCGCATTTCGCGCGCATTCTGCAGCCGCCGCGAATCAAACGTCTTGCAAGGGATCGCCACCCAAAACAGCCGGTGTTTCGCAGTAGGTACTGAGAATGTAGCGCTGGTGGTTCTCGATACGCGCCGTCAGCGCCTCGGCGATGACCGGGATCTGCCCATTCTTCCCAAAGTACTTGAGCATGCCTCTGTTTTGCCGAGTCAACGGCATGATCTCCGCTGGTGGAACCAGCACGCACATGCTCATCGTTGCCCAGTACACATCAGCGGCGGTAACTGTGTCTCCCACCAGGTAGCGGGAACCGCGTTGTTCCTGGGCTGCTAGTCGGCCATCAATGAGCTTGAGCGCGTTCGCCACTTTCTGCGGAGCGGCCGCGCTGGCTTGCGCGCTGTAACCATATTTTTGAGCCAACGGGCTGTCGCTCATGATTCTCATGTTCCAGACCAACCCGTCTTCGGCAAGCACGACCGCACACAGACCAAATAGTTCCGCACGATGTTCAAAGTTGTCGGGTATGAGTTTCGGTGAAGCAGGCGCACCGATGCGTTCAGCAAGTGCCAACTGCTCAATCCAGACGTTCCGTGGTCTCTCCTCATCGTGAAACATGGTGGGGATGCTGGTTTGACTGGTGAGTTCGTAGAGCCTCGCTTGCCGATCCTTTCCTGTCGCTTCATCTACGCCCATCATCGGGTGCAATGCGCGGACAAGCGTTATTCCCTTTACGTGGCAGATGTTCTTGAGCGCTTCCGCGTACAACGCAGGAAGTCCTGGAATAAATGTCACCCGCGTGCCTGTTTTCATCGCGGCGGCTTCATCCAGTGTTACGAACTGTAGAGCGTCGGGCCCTGTGCGGCTCATCTGTTTTTCCTAGATTGCTGAGGTAGTCATCTTTGCCAAGGATGACCACCGCGTCAAAGGCCCAGCTCCTGGAAAGTTCCTGGACACTAACCGCGCCCGGCGCGGGTCCTGGCCGAATTTCAGTGAGGGAGGGAAGCGGATGGTCGATTGTCATTCAGCATTCGACGAAAAGATCGATGTGGGTCGGATGCGCGTTTGCGCGAGCGAGCGGCTTGCGTGGTGGGGCCTGCTGCTTCCCGTGAGCGGGGATCTTGCGGATGAGAGGGGGGGTTGATTGCCGAGTTGGGGGTTCTCTGTCGACTGTCGTATCGCTCTGCTTGGTCTGGCTCGCACGATGCGTCGTATTGCCGTAGTGTTACGTGATGGCGAAATTTCAATCATTTCGCGAAGACTTTAACCGCTGGGGACTCCTCAAAGTGCTATAGGCGGCGTTGATGCGCCGCAGAAGTCCCTGGTTCGTGCTGGCTCGGGTCAGTGTGCGCAACATCACAGCCGAAGCCGTACCTGGGAACGTTATCGAGGGCTTGTCCGTCCGATTGGCTTCACGTGCTGAGTTACTTCAAGCAGCAGAGGAAAAGCCCGACGCCCTGAGCACGGATTTCGTCAATGCGGCGTTGGATCGCGGTGATATCTGCGTGGCCGCGTTTGATGGTGAACACTTGGTGGGATTCATCTGGGGATCATTTTCCACCGCGCCGCATAGCGACGGCTTGTGGGTGAAGGCGGAGCATCCCTACAGGTACGGCGACAAGTCGTTCGTGGAACCGCAGTATCGGGGTCAACGCCTCGTATTTGCGCTTCAACGAGCGCGCGACATGGTGTGCCTCGAACGCGGATACCCGCTGAACGTTGGTTTTATAGAGACCCACAACTATCCATCGTTACTAGCGACCATTCGATCAGGTAGCAAGCGCGTTGGATATGCGGGCTATGTGCGCCTGTTTGGAAGGTCTTATCCTTTCAGGACTCCCGGTGTGGTACCTCATACGTTCCAGTTCTACCGGCGCGAAGTCCCGCCGAGTTGAGGAGCGCAGCGTAGATCCTGAACTAGGGACTGGCGACGCCTGCGACCGCCGCTGTTCGAGTTGGTTGAGTCATCGACCCAGGCTGTACTCGCGGACCTGGGAACCCCCAGATTCCAATTGAGGCACATGCCGTGTTCCAACTCAGAGTTTCGCCTCAGGGAGTTCCCATGAAGAAGACGGTTCTGCACGGGCAGAAGATGTTGTGTCGATCGACCCAGATACCGTATTCCAGGTCGCCTCGGTCTCCAAGATGTTCACAGGCATGGCGATCACCTTGCTGGCTCAGCAGGGGACGTTGTCGCTCGACGACGAAGTGTAGGTGCACCTCCTTTGAGTTCACTTCGATCTCGTCGAGTGGAACGGAACGAAAGTGCCCGCCGGTGCATCCGAGCTTCGGCTCGTGACGGAAGTTGTGCGTGGGAGACCGATCTGCAAGGAACGCATCGTCGAACAGCTGACCGCGACCGCCTTTGACGCTACGCTCATCACGCGAAGCCTCGCGGCTGCCGGTGTGCCAGCAATGCCGCCGAGCAGGTCATGCGCGCACCCATTCGGAAATCAAACAACGGTGCGGATGATGGGCAGCGGCAAGACTGCTTCGGTTGCCGGCATCCTATGAGGACAGGGGCAGGTACGCGCAGTCAGTGCAATCGCCCGCCTCAGCTACCGAGGGTTTTCCAGAACGAGTAGACAGGATCATTCGGGTAAAGACCACCGCGCAGGGTCAGCGGTTCGTACATGCTGCCAGGTACATCACGCTGATCCGTTGATGGCTGTTCGATGATCCAGTCAGAAACGAAAGTGCGGTGGCTGCACTTCCAGACGCCATTGCACAACTGATAGCGATCGACATAACGGCCACCTGACAAGGTGTCCTGATCACCCTGGTCAGAGGCGGCGGTAGCCGTCGCGATGACGTAGCTTTCCGCGACTGCGGACTCACCGTCCACTTCAATCCAGATGTTGTTAACGGCGTGCGACATTCGCCTGATATTCAGGGCCGTGTTACGCATGAGTTCACAATAGCCTTCGACGTCTCCTGCATAGAATTTTCCGAGATCGATCGTCGCACCCGGTGCCCATACGGATCTCAGGAGTACCGTGTCGCCTCTATCCACTGCTCTCGCGTGAGCAAAGATCAGTTCCTGTATGTCCGATTTGGCCAGAGCAACCCTGACTTTCTCCTCCAGTTGTGCCGATAGTTCTGTAGTTCGATTCACTGTGCCTCCGCTGCTTGGTTCCAACCGGTTCCTGATGCCCCATTTCGCCAACAACCTTGCTCCGGGGTCCTCCGGGCTCTTCGAGCCACGGTGATAGGGTGCTTCGAATCCGGGCACTCCGCTTCCTGTTGCCGGTTGGTTGATATTCCAGTCAAAGACATAAGTCCTGTGGCTCAATCGCCACTGACCATTGCGTCGCTCATGTCGATCGAGATAGCGGCCACCGATCAGTGATTGCACAGCGCCTACACGGGTGTAGACGAAGACGTAGCTTTCAGAAATGGCTTGATCGCCACTGATCTTGATCCACACGTTTGAGGGGTTATGTGTGGTGATGTTGTCTGGCTGCGCAGGACCACCCACTAGGATTTCGCAGAGCTGCGTCGCCGGGCCGTTGAAAAACCCGTATTGGACTTCGGCGCCGTCGTGCCAGGCAGACTGCATCAGGGCGAGATCACCACGGTCGATGCCTCGCTGCACCGTGGTTATGGCTTCCGTGATGGCTTGCTTGGCGACAAGATTCGCAATCGCAGCCATGACGCCTGCGCTCCGTGGTTCAGACTTTGGGTGAAGGGAATCCTTCATCAAACCAGCGGGATTTACAAGGTCCACTGCGGTTCTATCGCGGATCTACCGCGGTTCCACCGCAGGTCCAGTGCAGGCCTTTGACTTCCCTCGCGGAAGCTCGTCTAATTTTGGGCTAAATCAGCGGGTTCCCTCATGAACGACATTGCGAAGCATCCGTTGGCGATGGATGGCAAGGACCCGTCGAATTTGCGGGGCGATCCGATTGACCCGGAACGCTACTACTCCAGATCCTTCATGGAGAAGGAATGGCAACAGCTGTGGACCAGAATCTGGCACATCGCTGGCCGTGAGCAGCAACTGGCGGAGCCCGGCGACTTCATCGTGCACGACTTCATGAAGGAATCGGTGATCGTCGTGAAACAGACAGACGGCTCGCTAAAGGGGTTTTACAACGTCTGCATTCATCGCTCCCAGCGACTCGTGTGGCAAGACAACTCACAAAAGAGTTTTGCCTGTCCCTATCATGGCTGGGTGTGGGGCCTGGATGGGGTGCTGGAAGATTGCCCAGATCGCGGTGACTTCCCCCAGGGCGATCCGGTCGGAAAATTGAAACTCTCCAAAGTTCGCGTGCAGACCTGGGGGGGGATGGTCTGGTACACCATGGATGACGAAGGCCCGGATCTGCTGACTTATCTGGCCCCGACCGCCGAGCTGTACAAGAACCATCAGTTCGAAAGAACCGTACGTGTGAACTGGCTTCGTGTTGCACTCAACACCAACTGGAAATTCTGGTCTGACAACTTCAATGAGTCGTATCACACCCGCACCGTGCATCCTCAGGTTCCACCCATCATCGATCAGGATCACTTCACCTCGCGCTACGAAATGTTCCCCATGGGCCACAACCGGATCATTCAGATGGGAAGACCTTCGCTGCGAGACCGGTTGCCGGACGGCGTGCCGCACCCCTTTGATGATGCGTTGAGAGCCTGGGACATTGATCCGGATTCCTATCCGGACTTTGAAACCAAAGCCATGCAGGGTTGGCTGGACCTCAAGGCTGCGAAGAAAAAACTCTGGAAGGAGAAGGGTTTTCTGCACTACGAGCATCTGGATGACGAAGAGCTGACCGAAAGTCCTTTCCAGGTTCTGTTCCCCAATGTCGCCATCGCGCCGGGCGCAGATTCCTTCCTCGTGTGGCGTTGGGAACCTCATCCAACAGATCCTGAAAAGTGCTATTTCGATCAATGGACGATGGCGTATCCGATCGAAGGTCAGGCCGAGTTCGTGAATCGCACTGCGGTCAATCCCCTGCGACTGGTCGAGGCGGAGTTGGACTTTCGCGAGTACGACAATGGCGCAGGCGTGCAGGAGTATTCGGATCAGGTGGTTTTTCAGGACTGGCAATTAACCGCCGGTCAGACCGCGGGCTGGCGCTCGCGGGGATATCGGGATCCCTATTTTGCCGCGCAGGAAACCCGGGTCAGACGCTTTCATGAAGTGTTGAACGACTACATCGCCGGGAATCCGCCCGGTCGCTGACAGAGGATGGAGACAGGGCGGATAACGAGTGTATTCAGCCATAGCCACAAACTACAGCCGCGATCACTTCCGTGAGATCCTGATAGAACTGAAGCAGGCAACCACCGCGCCCGCAAAACGCGCGGTCGAGATCCCGCCCCGCTGGGAGGAATCCCATGCGCATCACTGAAGACGGTCCGAAGATACTGAGCGCCGAAGCCGCGTGGACGCTGTGCAAGGCGACGATCGACAAAGCGAACGAGCTCGGCTTGAACATGGTCGTTGCCGTTTGTGATACCGGCGGCAACCTGCTCGCGTTGTTGCGAAGCCCGCGTGCCTTCCTCGTCTCGATCGGTGTCGCGCAGGACAAGGCGTACACCTGCGCCCAGTTCGCATGCATGTCAACCGACAAGGTGAACGAGATGATCACGGGCAGCGGCGAGACCGTGCGTCTCGGCGTGATGATGCGACCGCGCATGGTCACGTTTGGCGGCGGCGTGCCGGTGATCGTGGACGGCGCCGCCGTCGCCGCATTGGGCGTCTCCGGTGGGTCTGAAGCCGACGACCTCACTTGTGTCCGCGCGGGACTCGCTGCGATCGGGGCGGATACGAGCGTCGGAGCGGAGACGGAGTAGAAACGAGCGTGAACCCCACGCGGTGTGCAACTGATCGTGCGCGTTGGCAAAGTGCACGGCTTTCCCTCCAAGGATACGAAGGCTAACGGGTGTTTTCTGTCGGGATGACAAATTGCGCCTGGCGAGGTCCTTTACAGGTGAGTGGATCAAAGCGAGGTCCTTTAGCCGGGGATAGAGAAGATCTGGCAGAGGAGGAGGTTAGGAAGTGATTCTGCCTGACCTCCGAGTCAACCACCGAGACCCTGCCGCCGCGGAGCAGCCGACCCGGCGGAACACCGGTGTGGCGACCATCGCGAAAGATCACCTGATCCGAATTGATCGTGACGTCCATTCCTGAACCCACCTGGTCAGCAGGAACACACCTGCCCGGGTACTGCAGATTGAACCCACCTGCGAGCCAACGTCGCCCAGTGCAGAGACCGTGTCGGCATGCCGCAGCAGCGTAAGGATGTTGTTGGTGGAATGGGCCGCCGGAAATAGGCGATCGCGGGAAGGCGGGCGAAATTGGATTCGAAGCAGGCACCGAGGGTGCCCTAAGCCATGAAAAACCCGAGCCCGGCATTGGCGCCGATGTTGATTCCCGAAACGAAGATGTCAGGCGCACCTTCCATCAGGTTGTAGATCCCCGGGTTGTCGCAGGCCACCGGGCTCGGCAACGCCACCCGGGAGCAGGTCTGCCGGCCGAACCCGGACCACGCCCGATGGCGGGACGTCACCGCGGGCAAGCCCACTTCGCAGGCGTGTCATGAATCTGTAACACCACGAGAAGAGGATGCGCGTAGTCGTCCAGATCGGTGCGATAGCCGCAACCGGCAGATTTCTCGAGGAGCCAACCGATGAAAACACTCCAGGCAACCCTGATCGGCGCCATCCTGGCGACGGGGGCGAACGTGTCCGCCGCCAGCGGCGTGGATGCGAAACTCCTGGACATTCTGCTCACCAACGGTTCGATCTCTGCAGCCCAGCATGCCGAGCTCACGGCGGATCTCGCCCGCGAGACCCGTGCTGAACAGCGTGCGCAGAAAAAAGCCGACCGCGAGAAGCTCGACAAGAAGGAATTCACTGCCTATCAGCAGACTGCGGGGTGGGCCGCCACGACCGCGTTACGGGGCGATATGCGTGCTCGCCACGAAGCCATCGACATCGAGGACGAGCCAAAATTCGATACCCGGCCACCCGGTGCGTCGGCCGCCAGCGGGCGGGACCGGAACCGGCAGCGTTTTCGCGCCCGTCTCGGCGCGTTCACCCAGGTCAACCCGGAAGTCGAAGTCGGAATCCAGCTCGCCAGCGGCAACAGCCCGGATCGCCGTTCGACCAACCAGGATCTCGACACCTATTTCGACAAGAAGCCCGTGTGGCTCGATCTTGCCTACATCGACTACCACCCGGTGGACGTGCCGGGGCTGAAGGTCTTCGCCGGCAAGATGAAACAGCCGTGGATGGCTCTAGGTGACGTGGCCTGGGATGGCGACATCAATCCGGAAGGATTCGCCGCGACCTACCAGCGCAAGTACGGCACCACGACGCTGTTCGGCAGTGCCGGCTATTTCATCCTGAAGGACAACGTCGATGGCGAAGGCGTGCAGTGGAAGAACGACATGCGGCTGCACTCCCTGCAGGGTGGTGTTGCATTCGATGCCGGCGACCGGATTCGCCTGACACTCGGTGCGAGCCTGTACGACTATCGCGGCGACGGCGAAGAAGCCGGTGAGCCGGCGATCGCGCTGATCGCCAACGGCAATACCACCGACGAGTTCACCCTGTACGAAGGGTTCGGCCAGATGGATGTCGTCGGCCTGCCGGTGCCACTGACGCTCTACGGCCAGTATGTCGTCAACGCCGACGCCGTCGACTTCAAGACCTTCACCGATGCCGACCAGGACACCGCGTGGCTGATTGGCGCGCGCACCAATCTCGCCGGTATCGCCTTCGATTACACCTATCGCGAAGTCGAACGCAACGCCGTTGTCGGTTACTTCACCGATTCGGATTTCGCTTCCGGTTTCGTCGGCTCGCGGGGCCACAAGATCAAGGCGCAGTACGACTTCCTGAAGAACTTCAACCTCACCGTGTCGTGGTTCCTGGCCGAGTCGGATGCGGCCAGCCGGTACAACCGGGACGATGCCGGCGTCGAGACGGTGACGATCGACCTGAACGCGCGGTTCTGAGCCTGACCCAAGCCTGAAAAACCGGATGAACAAAATCATGAAAACCAAGTTGAACACCAGAAAGCTGTGGACCTTCGCGCTGTTGCTGGGAGCGTCCACGACACTGCCGGCACTGCATGCCGCGGCGGTGATCGAGATCGACGGTTCGAGCACGGTCTACCCGATTACCGAAGCTGTCGCTGAGGAATACCAGGCAACCCTGGGCGGAGCCCGCGTCACGGTCGGAATTTCCGGTACCGGTGGTGGGTTCAAGCGGTTCTGTCGCGGCGAGATCGACATCGCCAACGCTTCGCGGCCGATCCTCAAGGAAGAAATGGTGCTCTGCGCCCAAGCGGGCGTGAAGTATTACGAACTGCCGATTGCCTACGATGCGCTCACGGTGGTGGTGAGCAAGGCGAACGACTTCGTCGACCAGCTGACCGTGGACGAACTGCGCCGCATGTGGGAACCCGCGGCGCAGCGGAAGATCATGAAGTGGAACCAGATCCGTCCCGGATTTCCGGACCTGGCTCTCAAGCTCGCCGGTGCTGGCGCGGACTCCGGCACCTTCGACTACTGGACCGAAGCGATCGTCGGTCGCTCCAAGGCATCCCGCGGGGACTACCAGGCCAGCGAGGACGACAACGTCACGGTGACGTATGTCTCCCGGGACAAGGGTGCACTCGGTTATTTCGGCATGGCGTACTACGAAGAGAACACGGACCGGCTGCGGGCGGTGCCCGTGGTCCCGCCGGGTGCTTCGAAGGGAGTCCTGCCTTCCGCGTCGGCGGTGAACGACGGCAGCTACCAGCCGCTGTCCCGCCCGCTGTTCATCTACGTCAAGGAGAAGTCGCTGCAGCGGCCCGAGGTACGGGAGTTCGTCGATTTCTATCTCAGCGACGGATCAGCGCTGGCGGCCGAGGTGGGTTACGTGGAACTCCCTGAGAAAGCCTACGAACTCGCCCGCAAGAACCTCGACGAGGGCAAGGTCGGCAGCGGTTTTGCCGGTGCGACGGAAATCGGCCTCACGGTCGAAGAACTGCTGGTGCGGGAACGCACCCACTGAATGAGCCGGCGGCTTCTGGATACGTCATTCACCGGACTCACCCATGACCCTTGCCAGTGTCGACATGCGTGACAATTCCGCGAACGGAGCATCAGCGTCGCCGGGACGGTTCGGTTTCCGGCGTTCGCGCAACGTCGGCGAACGCCTGATCGAGACCCTACTCTTCACGATCTCGATGGCGACGGTATCGATCACCGTCGGCATCATCGGCCTGTTGCTGTTCGAATCGGCGCTGTTCTTCGAACAGGTGCCGCTGGCCGATTTCCTCACTGATACCCAGTGGACGATCATGTTCGAGGAAAAGCACTACGGTGTACTGCCGCTGTTGGCGGGCACGCTGGTCACGTCCACGGTAGCGCTGTTGCTGGCGGTGCCGGTGGGAACGGGAGCCGCGATCTACCTCAGTGAATTCGCGAGCCACCGGGTCCGTGAGACGGTCAAGCCCATGCTGGAACTGCTCGCCGGCATACCGACCGTCGTGTATGGCTACTTCGCGCTGCTGATGGTCACACCGGCATTGCAGTTCTTCATGCCAGACCTGCCCGGTTTCAACATGCTCGGTCCGGGTCTGGTGATCGGCATCATGATCATTCCCTACATCACCTCGGTGGCGGAGGATGCGATGCGGTCCGTGCCGATGCAGATGCGGGAAGGCTCCTATGCGATGGGAGCGACGCGGTTGCAGACGGCGCTGCGCGTGGTCGTACCGGCGGCGACATCCGGCATCGTCGCGGCTTATATCCTCGGTATCTCCCGCGCGGTCGGCGAAACGATGGTGGTCGCGGTGGCGGCGGGACAACAACCCAACTTCACCTGGGATCCGACCGAGCCGGGAGCCACCATCACGGCATTCATCGTCCAGGTGGCGTTGGGTGACCTGCCCCACGGCAGCATCGAATACCAGAGTATTTTTGCGGTCGGGCTGGTGCTCGTACTGATGACGCTGCTCTTCAACGTGCTGGGTCACCTGGCACGCACCCGCTTTCGCGAGGCCTACTGATCATGTTGGACACCTCGGCCATACATCAGTTGGTGCGGCGCAATCGGCAACGGGATGCGGTATTCGCCATCATCGGTCTTGCCTGCATGATGATCGGCATCCTGACGCTGGCGGTATTGCTCGCCGGTTTGATCGACGATGGCGCCCGCCGTCTCAACTGGTCCTTCTTCGAGAATTTCCCATCCCGCCGGGCGGCCCGTGCCGGCATCCTCAGCGCGATAGTCGGCTCCAGCCTGGTGATGCTCATCACTGCGTTGACCGCCATTCCACTCGGGGTGGGTGCCGGGATCTACCTCGAGGAGTACGCGCGTCGTAACTGGTTTACGGCCCTTGTCGAGATCAACGTCACCAATCTCGCGGGTGTTCCGTCGATCATCTACGGCCTTCTGGCTCTCGGCCTCTTCGTCTATGCACTCGACTTCGGCCAGAGCATCCTGTCGGCGGGACTCACACTCGCGTTGATGATCCTTCCCGTCATCATCGTGTCGACGCGTGAAGCCATCCGGGCGATACCGGCTGCGATCCGCGAGGCCGGGTATGCGCTCGGAGCGTCACGCTGGCAACTGGTGCGGGACCACATCCTGCCGTACTCGGCGGGTGGCATCCTCACCGGCATCATCATTGGGCTGGCGCGCGCCATCGGTGAAACCGCGCCGATCATCACCATCGGCGCACTCACGTTCATCGCCTTCCTTCCCGATGCGCCCTTCACTGCGGAATTCCCCTTCATCAGCTTCGAGTGGATCAAGTCGCCGTTCACGGTGATGCCGATCCAGATGTTCAACTGGCTGTCGCGGCCGCAGGCCGCCTTCCAGGAAAACGCCGCCGCGGCGGGTCTCGTGCTGGTGGTGATGACCCTGGTCATGAATGGCCTCGCGATCTGGTTGCGAATACGTTTCAGGAAGCGGATCAAATGGTAGATACCCAATCCCGTCAGCCTGCGGTGAGGATTGCCGCCGGCGATGCCCCGGCTGAGTTGAAACCCTCGGTATTAAAGGCAGAAGTGAGGAACCTGGATTTCTGGTACGGCAGCGTTCAGGCCCTCCGGCAGATCAACATGCGAATCGAACAGGCGCGGGTAACGGCGCTGATCGGTCCGTCCGGCTGTGGCAAGTCGACCTTCCTGCGGTGTTTCAACCGCATGCATGACCTTCAGGACAACTCGGTTTATGCCGGCGAGATCCTGTTCCAGCCGGATAACGTCAACATCCTCGATCGGTCCGTTGACCCCATCGAGGTGCGGATGCGCATCGGCATGGTGTTCCAGAAACCGAACCCGTTTCCCAAGTCGATCTTCGAAAACGTCGCCTATGGTCTGCGTGTACGCGGCCAGAACAACCGGTTCGAACTCGCTGACCGTATCGAAATGGCGTTGCGTGAAGCATCCCTGTGGAACGAGGTGAAGGATCGCTTGCAGGACATGGCGTTCAATCTCTCCGGCGGACAACAGCAACGCCTGTGTATCGCCCGGGCGCTCGCGACCGAACCTGAACTGTTGTTGTTCGACGAGCCCACCAGTGCGCTCGACCCCAATGCCACGGCCAACATCGAAGACCTCATCCACCGCCTCAAGGACAAGGTTTCGATCCTCATCGTCACCCACAACATGCAGCAGGCCGCCCGGGTGTCTGACTACACCGCCTTCATGTACCTCGGGGAACTGGTTGAGTTCGGGGCCACGCGGGCGCTGTTCACCAATCCGGCGATGAAACAGACCGAAGACTACATCACCGGCCGTTACGGCTGAGCGGAGCACCTGCATGAACCTCGGCAAGAACGATCTTCAACGGCATCTGTCCGGCCAGTTCAATTCGGAACTGGAAGGGCTCGTGGCCCGCGTGCGGGAAATGGGGCAACTGGTCCTGGACCAGCTCAGTGATGCGCTGGGTGCGCTCGAACGCGGCGATATGCGCCTTGCCGACCAGGTTGTGATGCTCGACAGCGAGGTCAACCGCCTGGAACTCGGACTCGACGAAGCCTGCCGGGACCTTCTGGTGCAGCGTCAGCCCGCAGCGGGCGACCTGCGTCTCGTCTTCGCCGTTCTGAAAGTGGTGATGGACCTGGAGCGCATGGGAGATCTGGCCAAGCGGATCGCCAAGGCCACGAAGGAGTCGTCCGGCCTCCCGCTGGAGCGATTTGGCGGGCGGATCGGCCACCTCGGCTCACGGGTGGTGTCATTGACCCACCGGGCGTTGACGGCCTTCGTGGAGTTCGATGGTGTCGCGGCAGCGGGGGTCCGTCAGGAGGACCGGGTTATTGACGATGATTGCAGGCAGATCACCGGTGAACTGCAGGCTTTCATCAGCGTTCGCCCGGACCTCACTGCCGGTGCGTTGCAGCTGGTTTGGGCGACACGATCGCTGGAGCGGTTCGGCGACCATGCCAAAAACGTCGCCGAGTTTGTCTTCTACGTGGTGTACGGCAAGGAGCTGCGTCACATGACTGACGAGGAACGTTCGCGGCGCCTCCCCGCGGGTTGACGCATGGCGCCGGGTGTTCCTGCGGCTTCTGGATGTCGCGGTGGAACACGGGGCTGAAGTCGCGCCACGGCCTGTTGTCAGTGACGATCCAGACCATGGCCGAGTTCATGCGGCCGCCGTATTCGACCTGGAATTCTCTCTGTACCAATCAGCACACGCTCAAGGCGTAGTCAGGGACTGACTGTCCCTGACCGCTGCTGATTGCAAGATCAGCAGACGAGACCCTGCGCGCCGCGGAGCAGCCGACCTGGCAGAACGCCAGTGTGCTGACCGTCGCGGAAGATGACCTGGCCGGATTTGATCGTGACGTCCATTCCTGCCGCATCCTGAACGAAACGCCTCCCGCCTGCGGGAAGATCAGCCACGATACGAGGTGTGCGCAATGCCAGTGCATCGAAGTCGATGATGTTGAGATCTGCCTTCATGCCTTCGGCAATGAGACCACGATCCAGCAGTGAATAGAGCTCAGCCGGCTGCCGGCAAAGCATGTGCACGGCTTCCGGCAAACCGATCTCACCTCGCTCCCGCACCCACTTGGTAAGAAGGAACACACCGGCACTGGTGTCGCAGATGGAACCCACGTGGGCGCCACCGTCGCCCAGAGCAGAGACCGTGTGGGCATGCCGCAGCAGCGTAAGGGTGTTGTTGGTGAAGTTGGTCGCCGGAATATAGATCAGATTTGATCCGTCATTGCCGAGGAAGTAGTCGTACAGCCAGGCGAGCGGATCCATGCCCGCAGCTGCCGCCTGCGCGGCAACGCAGTCTTTGGCTGCCGGCAGGTAGTTGATCGGCTCTTCCAGCGGATACATCGTCCCGAACCGCTTCTCGAAGATCTGCACGAAGATATGTGGGTTGATGTTCTGTTCGCCGAGGATGCGGGCGCGCACTTCAGGTTTGCGCAGTTCCGCGAGTTTCTGTTCCTTCGAGAGCCCCTCGAGTGCGAGGTAACCCGGCCGGCGTGAGAAAGGGCTCATGGAAGCAGGATGGCCCATCAACATGCCGACGGGACGGGACAGCACCTGGCCGCGAATGTCGAGACCTTCGGCCTGTGCGGCCTCGATATTCTGAAGGTGGTACTGCCAGAGCGGCGTGCCATCCGGAGCCTTGTTGCCGAGATCAAGCAGCGTGAACGTGCCCTTCGCGCCGGTCGCACGGCTGGTCGAACGCAGAATATCGAATTCGTTGTCCGGGTCTTCCCAGTCAGAAATCAGCTGAAAGACATGGCCCTTCTTGCCGTTGAGCGCAGTACCGATCTGTTTCAGTTCTTCTGTCGCGGCGCGGTAGGTCGGAACATGGTCGCCGCTGCTGCTGCGGTGCACGAGGGTGCGTGAAGTGGACAAGCCCACGGCGCCGGCAGCGAGACTGTCGGCAATGATCTTCTTCATGGCTGCAATGTCCGCAGCTGTCGCCGGTTCGCGCTGGATACCTCGTTCACCCATGACAAAAACACGCACCGGTCCGTGCGGCACCAGGGCGGCGACATCGATATCGCGTTGCCTTCGATCGAGTGCATCGAGGTACTCAGGGAAGGTTTCCCACTCCCAGGTGAGCCCTTCAGCCATCACCGTGCCGGGGATTTCTTCGACACCCTCCATGAGCTGGATCAGCACCTCATGATCTTCACGGCGGCAGGGCGCAAACCCCACCCCGCAGTTCCCCATCACGACGGTGGTTGCGCCAAGGTTCGATGACGGCGCCATGTGTTTGTCCCAGGTCGCCTGTCCATCGTAGTGGGTGTGCACGTCGACAAAGCCCGGTGTGACGATCCGGTCCTTCGCGTCGATGACTTCCTTTGCCGTTGCCCCGCGACCGGGTTCCAGCGAGACGATTCGTCCGGCTTCGATGGCGATATCGGTCTTTCGCGCCGGAGCACCCGTACCGTCGATGACTAATCCACCGGTAATCAGGAGGTCGTATTGCGGCATGGTGGCGCTCCTCTGTGGCCAATATCGGATGTGTGGAAGAGCTGAAGTGTACCGCGATCAGCTGGTCGGATAGTCCCGGTTGATCGATCCGCCCCAGCGCGGCGCGCGTTTTTCGAGAAAAGCCTTGGTCCCTTCTCTCGAATCAGGATGTTTGATGGTGAAGTTGAAGAGCTTGCCCTCTTTCTTGCGCCATTCGGTGAGGTCGATCCCGGTACCTTCCCAGATCAGCTGCTTGGCAATAGCCACCGGCAGAGGCGCGGCGTTGGTGGCGATGTCGCGCGCGAGCTTCATCGCTTCCGGCAGAACATCCGCAGCTGCGAAGGCGCGGGTGGCGACGCCATACTCCACGGCTTCATCACCCAGAAACGTGCGGCCGGACAGCAGCAGCTCACTGGCCCGTGACAGACCTGCCAAACGCGGCAGGATCACATGCGATGCCAGTTCCGGCAGCACACCACGTCGCACGAAAGAGAATGCGAGTTTGGCGTCATGCGCGACGTAGCGGATATCCGCCTGTAGTGGCCAAGTGAGCCCTGCGCCCACCGCAGCGCCATTGATGGCCGCAATGACCGGTTTGCGGATCTCCATCGGCATCTTGCGCCGGTATTCCCGTTCGACACCGCCCCAGCCACCGGCGAACCGATCGCCACCGCCGAGGTCTGCCCCTGCACAGAATGCTCGGCCCGCGCCGGTAACCACCACGCAACGCACGTTGTCGTCGCCGTCGGCTTCGGCCATGGCGTCGGCCATTTCCGCACCCATCAGTGCGGTCATGGCGTTGAGTTTCTCGGGACGGTTGAGTGTCACCAGAGCGATACCGTCAGTGACGGTGTAGAGAATCTGTTCGTATTTCATCTGTTCTCCCCTGATTTACCGGTTTCGCTTCGACATTTGTGGATCAACCCGCTAACGTCCCGATCCTAACTCCAGAGCCAGGATCAGTGAATGTTCCGCCATTGTGTCATGTTCAAATGGAAGCCAGAAACCACAGCGGAAGCGCGCGCCGTGCTGTTCGAAAAACTCGATGGGCTCGCGGCGCTGCCTTTCGTGAAAGCCTTCGCCCATGGTCCGGATGCGGGACTGCGGGAGGGCAATTGGGACCACGTGGTCGTCGCGGATTTCGAGAGCCGGGAAGACTATCTCACTTACGCGTCGTACCCGATGCATCTCGATCTGATCCAGGGACATCTGCTGCCGGCGATATCAGCCCGCGCGGCGGTGCAGTACGCGTTTCAGCCCTGATCTCCCAGCTGAGGAAGTCCAAGGAGTACTGACATGAACGTGAACGGCAAGACCGTGCTGGTCACGGGTGGTGCCCAGGGCATCGGCAAAGGCATCGCGAGGCAATGTCTGCTCGCGGGTGCGCGTGTGGTCTTCACCAATCTCGATGATGCGGTGGGCAATGCAACGGCAAAAGAGCTTGCGGCGCTCGGCAGCGTCAGGCGTGTGCGTGCAGATGTTACGGATGCAGCCGCGTCCGAGGACCTACTCGACGACATCTTCGCGCGGGAAGGGCAGCTCGATATGATTTTCGCCAATGCCGGGGCGGGGCTCATGAAGCCTCTCCTCGAATGCACACCATCGGACGTAACCGGCCAGTTCGAGCTGAACCACTTCGGCAATCTGTGGCTCACTCAAGCCTTCGTAAAGCGGATCCGGGCGCGCCGTGGTGCAGGCCACATCATGTTCACCGGTTCGGAAAACTCGCTCGTGATGCCACCGGATAATGCCGAGTTGAAGATGGGTATCTATGGCGCAACCAAACACGCGCTGCTGGTCACCGCGGAGTGGCTGCGTTACGAGTTGCAGGGCACGGGTGTGTCCGTGAGTGTGTTGATGCCGGGCCCGGTGCTGACGGAGAGCCTGAAATCGACGTTTGACGCGCTCGAAAAAGCTGGTGTGGATGATCCATTGCACCAGGTCATCCCACCACATGCGGAGAAGATGCTGCGGCAACGCTTCATTTCCTGCGATGAGTGCGGGCGGATTGCCCTCGAAGGGCTGGCGAAGGGGCTCTTCTTCATCCCGACCCAGGCGTACATTCTCGACGATGTGAACGCGCGGCACCGCGAATTGAATGCCGCCTTTGCAGCACTGAACCTTTGTTGAGATCAGTTGGCCATGGTCGAATGGCGGGCGAGCACGCCTGCTGGGATCGAGCTGCTGGCGGAATTCCTGCAGCGTTATCCCGGCATCACCCTGGATGCCCAGGTGCTTGCGGGTGATGTCGTGATCGATGAAGTCGACGTCGACCTGATCGTGATCCATGGCGCGGAGCCGGTGAGCCAGCGACAGGTGCGCACTCTGGGTTCACTCGATCTGGTGCTCTGTGCAAGCCCCGCCTATCTCGCGAGGCGCGGGCCACCTGAGGACGCTACGGCGTTGGCGAAGGACGACTTTGTATTGTGTGACCTGTTTGACTGGCAGCTTTACGCTCCGCCTTCGCTGCGAGAAGTGATTCCGGAGATCCGTCTCGTGACCAACGAAACTTCTCTGGCGCGCCAGCTGGCGCTGGAGTCGATGGGTGTCACCTGGCTGCCGCAGCTTATCGTTGCCCGGCATATTCAGCAGGGGCTTCTCGTGCAGGTGTTACCGGATCAGGTCGGTTCCTTGCCGCTCTGGATGGTGACTCCGCGCGGCAAGGAGGTGAACCGGCGTATCGAGGTGCTGGAGGCGTGCATCCGGGCGCGGGCGATGCAGTCGGCGCCATGGAACTATCAGGGAGGAGGCGGGTCAGGCAGAAGCGGGATGTTGGTGAACTGACAGTGTCTTGGGGATGCTGAGGGGGATGTGAGCCCGGGCAACCCCGGGCTCGTTGAGACCTTCAATGGGCGCGACGCGAGTATCAGTCCCGCGAAGTCTCCATCGCCTGATACACCAAAGTCTTGAAGTGCGATGCCAGCGTCGTGCGATGCGGAATGCTCTGCACCATGAAGATGCCGATGACATTCTCTTTCGGGTCGATCCAGAAACGGGTGCCGGCAGCGCCGCCCCAGTTGTATTCGCCGTCAGACCCGGACTCACCGGCAAGGCCTGCATCTTCCACCACGGCGAAGTCGAGACCGAAGCCGACACCGGCGCGTGCGAAGCCCATCTGGATCTCACCCAGATGATCGCGACTCATGAGCGCGACTGTGTTGGGTGACAGAATACGGGTGCCGTTGAGCTCGCCACCGTTCAGCATCATCTGGCAGAACTTGAGATAGTCCGAAGTGGTGGACACGAGGCCACCGCCGCCACCTTCGAAGGTAGCGCCTTCCATGTAACCGGCGCTCACACCCGCAGGAGCCGGAACGAGTTTGGAGGAGTTGACCCGGGTGCGGAATGCGGTGCCCATCTCACCTGGCGTGCCTTCCTGGGTATAGAGCTGCGCCAGGCGCTTCAGCTTGCGCTTGGGTACGACGAACGAAGTGTCCTCCATGCCCAGCGGTTTGAAGAGGCGGGTCTCCAGGAACTTGCCGAATGACATGCCTGCGAGCCGTTCTACCAGCGCGCCTTGTACATCGACGGAAACTGAGTAGTGCCAGCGGGTGCCTGGTTCGTACTGCAGCGGGATTTTGCCGAGTTTGGTGACGAAGTCGGTGAGATCCGGATGCTGGAGAATGCGCGACTCACGGTAGAGCTTGTCGACTTCGGTGTCGCCGAACACGCCGTAGGTAAACCCAGCTGTGTGGGTCATCAGATCACGGATAGTCGGCTGACGAGCAGGCGCGCGAGTCTTACCTACGGCTGCTGTATCACCTTCGCCGGATGAACTGCTCTGCGTGCCATCGCTGACGGCGGTGACACCACCGTCTGCGGTCGACAGTGCGACCTGCAGATTGGCGAGTTCCGGCAGGTACTTCGCCACCGGCTCGTTCAGCAGGAACTTGCCTTCTTCGTAGAGAATCATCAGGGCGACACCGGTAATCGGCTTCGACATCGAGTAGATGCGATGGATGGTGTCCTCTTCCATCGGCAGGTTCTTCTCGCCGTCGCGATCACCCCAGGCTTCGTTATAGACGATGTTGCCGTTACGGGCGATGAGCCCCTGGCCACCGACCATCACACCGTCTTTCACGGCCTGTTCCATGTAGCCGTCGATACGTGCGAGGCGTTCCGCGGAAAACCCTTCCGCGGCAGGTTTCACTTCCAGCAGATCCCGGGCCTGGGTGGCTGAAGCCAGCAGCGCCAGCAGCAGGGCTACAAAGGTCAGCGGAACACGAAACGATTTCATGAATGACTCCAACGGGTTCTCTGTTTGTCGATTTATCGAAACGGAATTCAGGAGACTTTTTCCGATGCGCGACGACCGGTTACACCAGCGATCATGTCGCGCTCTTCGCCAGTCGCTCTCTTGGACGGCTCACGCCCGCGCGCGAAATTGAACGGCTCGGTGTCAATGTCTTCGAGCACGATTTCGCGGTTGAGCACCTTCTTCTTCCACGCCTGATGGTGCGACTCCTCATCGTGGAACTCAGGCATGACTTCCTTGGCAAAGAGTTCGAGGCTCTCGCAAATGTCTTCGTGCGTGTTCTTCCCCGCCTGGTTGAGCAGGATCACCTGGTCGACGTTGGCATCTCGCAGCTCGCGCAGGCGCTGACGGATCGTTTCTGGCGAACCTATGAGCTCAGAGCCTGAACGTCTCTGCCCCGCAGGGGTCTGCCGCCATTCTTCATAGCGTTTCCAGATGTTCATCTCACCGGGCTCGAAGGGGCCTTCCTTGTTGTACAGGGAAAGCGCGAACTGGAAGAACGTCCAGCCATCGGCTTTCTGCCACGCCTCTTCATCGGTCTTTGCACACATGAAACCACCCACCACAGCGATGTTCGGGTTGGTCTGGTAGTCCGTGAGTTTTTCGAGGTGATTGAGGTAGGTGTTGTAGTAGGCGTTCACCCAGGCGCGCGCAGAATTGAGATCGACGAACTTGAAACACAGCGCGCCCATGCCGCGGTGTGCGGTGTACTTGATGGTGTCGAGCTGGGAACAGGCGACCCACAGTGGCGGGTGCGGTTTCTGCAGCGGCTTTGGAATCACTGCACGCTTGGGAAAGTGGAAGTATTTACCTTCATATTCCCAGCCGTGGTTGTAGAACATGGGCAGCGTGCAGCGCACCGCGTCTTCCCAGATCTCGCGCTTGTCGCGAAAGCGCAGGTTGAACGGATGCAGCTCAGTGACGGATGACCCTTCACCCAAGCCAAGTTCGACACGCCCGTCGGAGACGAGATCGAGGGTCGCGACTTTTTCCGCAACACGTGCCGGATGGTTGGTGGTCAGCTGGATGATGCCGTGACCCAAACGGATGTTTTTCGTCCGCTGACTGGCAGCAGCGAGAAACACCTCCGGCGCTGCGGAGTGGGAATACTCTTCGAGGAAGTGATGTTCCACTTCCCAGGCGTAGTCAAAACCGAGCTGGTCAGCGAGGGCGATCTGATCGAGTGAGTTCTTGATCAGACGGTGTTCGCTGAACTGGTCCCAATCGCGTGGTAACTGGTGTTCGTAAAAGACGCCGAATTTCATGTGCTCTCCCCTGTGCCGTGCGAGGGGAGTTTGGCACAGGGCCTCCTGCGTCGGCCACCGTCCCGTAAGACCCGTTCAATCCATGTTCTTGAGGTGCTCGAGAACCTGTGCTGGATGCGCCTCCGCCTTGGCGACCTTGGCCCAGTGTTTGAGCACCTTGCCGTCTTCACCAATGAGCGCCGTTGATCTAATCACGCCGGTGACCGGCTTGCCGTACATCAGCTTTTCGCCCCAGGCGCCGTACTTCTCAAGCATCGTGTGTTCAGGATCAGAGAGCAGGGTGAAGGGCAGATCGTACTTGGCCCTGAACTTCAGATGGCGTTCGGGTTTGTCAGGAGAAACACCGAGTACCGTGCATCCTGCGGCTTCGATCTCCGACCAGGAATCACGAAAGCCGCAGGCTTCCTTTGTACAGCCGGGCGTATCGTCTTTCGGGTAGAAGTACAGGATGACCTTCTTGCCCTTCAGGTCTTTGAGACTGACGGTGTTCCCGTCCTGGTCGGGGAGGGTGAATGCGGGAGCGGCTTTGCCTTCGGTGATAGCCATGGTGTGAATCCTCATGTGGAGTTGTTTTACACATGCTGCAAAGGATTCGCAGCTGCGTCCAGAAGTGCCGACTGAGGAGGAATGGCTTGAGCGATCAACACCCCGGGTTGAGCCCGGGGTGTTGTCGCAAGAGCACTTGGAAGTGCAATCAGAAGCGGAGAGCGGCTTCCAGGAAGATCTGCTGGCCGCGGCCAAAGCCGACCAGTTGATCATCACCCGTTGCCGGTCTGAAGGGGGCAGGACCTGCAAAGGTAAAGTACTGCTCGTCCGTCAGGTTTCGCGCAATCAGGGAGATTCGCCAGGCCTCATCGGGCGCGAACAGCGAGACGTTCAGGTCGATTGTCGTGTAGGCGTCCTGGACAAGGTCGCCGAGCGGATTGGTAACCGGGTCGAACTCACGCGGTGAAGCGCCACCGACGAAGTACTCTCCCTTGTAGGCGAAGTTCGGGCTGATGCGCAGCATCAGCGAGTCGCCAAGGTTGAAGTCCCAGTTGATCGCCAGGTTGCCGGAAAACTCCGGCGAGAAACCGGCATCACGTCCCTTCAGACTGCCTCCCGGGCTTGCCAGGGCGCCAGTGATTTCGGAATCCAGATATGCCCACGATCCGGAGAAACTCAGGCCTTGCACCTGGGTTGCCCAGAAGAAGTCGACTTCTAGTCCGGCGGTCGTAACTTCACCGGCGTTGAATGTCCGGAATGCAAACACGGCTGGATCGAACTGCTGAACCTGCTGGTTCTCGTAGACATAGCGGAACGCAGTGGCGTTGATGGTCAGTGCACGATCAAGCCACTGGGACCTGAGACCTACTTCGAAGCCCTCACTCTCTTCAGACTCGAACCTGAGCAGGGCTTCGGCCGCTTCTCGTACGGCCGGGTTCGGAGAGATCAGGCCCACGACGCTGCCGGTGGGGAGCGTGTTGTTGTCGACACCGCCCGACTTGAATCCGGTTTTGTAGGCGGCATACACAGACATGTCGTCGTTGATGAAGTACCGCAACGTAAGCTCGGGTGAAACGTTGTCGTCCTTGAATTTGACGTCCGGACTCTGGAAGCCGGTTGTTACCGTGCCAAAGATCGCGACCACACCGGAGTGAACGAAGGGGAACGCCGTCGACGTGCTCTTCTTCTCATCGGTCCAGCGCACACCACCGGTCAGCAACCACTTTTCACCAAGCTCAAGATCAGCACTGGTGAAGAAGGACAGGGCTTCCGCGTCGATCGGACGGTCGGCAAGCCAATCGAACGTTGCGCCTGTTACGACGTCCCGGCCAAACGGGGGACCGAAGACGCCGAGCAGTGACGGGTTGAATGCGTTCTGCGATGTGCGGTGTCCGATGTCGCGGTCTTCCCAGAACGCGCCGATGTAGAAGTTGAAGGGACCCTCAAAATTGCTGGCCAATCGGGTTTCGATGGACAGCTGTTTGAGCGTGTTCTCGAAGGGTGCGGGCAAACCGGCGGCGGAGCCGTTCGGATTGCGACCCGTGGAGTTGAAGGTATCGTTGTATTCATTTTCCAAATCCACGTAACCCACGAGCAGCGACACATCGAGGCTGTCAGTCAGCGCGTAGTCCATTGCCAATCGGGTGAACCACGTTTCCGTATCGTTGTAGGCGAGCAGGAAGTTGCGGCCTTCACCGGGCGAACCGGCGGGCAACTGATCAAGCAGGGCGTTTGCATCGGGTCCGGTGAATTTACCGTCCTTGATGTCGCAATCATGGGTCGGCAAAAAGAGGTCAATGCCGGGAATACCGCCACCGGTCAAAGCGCCGCCCAGCAGCACCGACGGATCTGGGCCGTTGCGTCCACAGAAGATGTCGAGACGGCCGTTCAGAGTGTCTGAACGCTGCTTGTTGTAATCAACTTTTAGCGTAGCGCTGAGGCGATCGTCGGGCTCCCACTGCAGCGTTGCGCGCGCGATGAGGTTGTCCAGACCCCGGTCCCTCCGTGTAGTCGGGTTACCTTCGGCAATCTTCACGTATTCGTCGATATCCTGGTGCTCGGCGGCAAGTCTGAATCCCAGGGTTTCACTGATCGGTCCCGACACATGTCCACCGAGTGTGACTCCGACCTCTTCGGTCTCGTACGAGAACTTGGCGCTCGATTCCCATTCGTCCGTGGGGTTGGCGGAGCGCAGCGTCATCACACCTGCCGAGGCTGCCTTGCCGAAGTACAAGGACTGCGGTCCTTTCAGAACGGCAACCTGCTCCACGTCAAAGAACGCGGCCTGCAGCAGGCGCTGCGTGCTAACCGAGACACCGTCGTAGTTTAGCGCGATGGCGGAATCGAATGCGTTCGAAATGAATGAGGAGCCAATACCTCGCAGAGTGATCTGTGCACCTGCGCCCGATCCGCCGGTGGAGACGTTGAGCGCGGGAATTCGACTGATCAGGTCAGCCGCTTCGTCGATCCGGAAGTTATCGAGCGTTTCCTGGTCGAGCGCGGTCACGGCGACGGTGGTGTCCTGAAGGGACTCTTCTTCGAATCGTGCAACCACGAGGATTTCTTCAACAACCTGGTCCTTCGGTGCAGCAGCGGCCTCTTCGGCGACTGAATTGATGGGCATGCCCATTACGGTTAGCGCACACAGTGCGCTCAATAGGATTCGCATCCTGTTCTCCATGTGGCAAATTTACGGGCAGTAATTATATTTAGGTGGAGCCGATAAAGCCAGTACCGGACGCGGGGACTGTTTGCGTGTCTGGTGACTAAAGTCTGCATGACCAATCAACGAACCGGATCGTGCTGCTTCGTCGCGGCTGAGCTGGCGTCGAGCAAACCTGCCTTGACGCTGGCCCGGTGGCTCCTGATAGTTGGGGGGCTCGTTGGGGGAGAATCACATGGGCTTCGGATTTCCGGTCATCTCGGCAGACTCACACATCACTGAACATCCCGACACCTACATCAACCACATCGACGCCAAGTGGAAGGACAAAGCGCCGCGCATGGTGCACTCGGAAGAGAATGGCGCCCTGTTTGTCATCGATGGCATGGACCGCCCCATTTCGATGAGCCTGATTGCGGCCGCGGGCAAGAAGCCGGAAGAAATCAACGAAAGTGGCGAGTCTTTCGACTCGCTGCACCGCGGCGGGTGGGATCCCACTGCGCGACTCGGTGAGCAGGACCGGGATGGTGTGGCCGCTGAAGTGATTTATCCGTCGGTGGGCATGTTGCTCTGCAACCACAAGGACTTCGCCTACAAGGATGCATGTTTTGCCGCCTATAACCGATGGATCGCCGAGTACTGCTCGCACTCGCCGGATCGTCTGCTCGGGTGTGGTCAGACGGCGGCCACCGACCCTGCTTCAACCATTGCAGACCTCAAGGACATCAAACGCCTGGGCTTGCGTGGGGTGATGATGTCCGGTAATCCCGGTACCGAAGACTTCGATTCCGAAATCTGGAACCCGGTGTGGGAAGAGGCGATCGCGCTCGACCTGCCGGTGTCGTTCCATATTCTGACTTCACGTGGGGGCGGCACGGTACGGGGTCCGCGTCTCAACAGTTTCCTCAGCATCATCCGCGGCAACCAGGACATCATGGGCACGCTGATCTTCGGCGGCGTGTTCGAGCGTTATCCCGCACTCAAGGTGTGTTGTGTCGAAGCCGATGCGGGCTGGGTGCCGCATTACCTCTATCGCATGGACCACGCCTTCAAGCGCCACATCAACTGGCTCGGCAAAGGTGTGAAACTCTCGAAGCTGCCGTCCGAGTATTTCCGCGAACACATCTACACGACGTTCCAGGATGACTGGGTGGCGTTCAAACAGGCCAATGACATGAACTGGAAGCGTCTCATGTGGGCCAATGATTTCCCGCACAGTGACTCCACCTGGCCATGGTCCCAGGAAATGCTGGGTCAACAGACGAAACACCTGACGACTGAACAAACCCGCGCCATCCTGTGTACCAACGTCGCGGAGCTTTATCACATCAATCTATCGTCATTGCCAAAGGCAGCCTGAAGGAGCGTTCAGCGTGAGTTATACCGGAGGCGATCTGATCGCCGATGGCTTGGCAACACTGGGTGTCGAACATGTATTCGGCATCGTCAGCATTCACAACATGCCGATCTTCGACGCCATCAACCGGCTCGGGAAGACCAAGATCATCGACGTTCGCCATGAGCAGGGCGGCACCCACGCAGCGGACGGATACTCCCGCGCCACAGGAAAACTCGGCGTGATGATTGCGTCGACGGGGCCAGGTACCACCAATACGATGACCGGGCTCTATGAAGCGCAATACGGCTCTTCACGCGTGATGGTGATTACCGGGCAGGCCGAGACCGCGTTCTACGGCAAGGCGCTCGGGTATGTGCATGAAGCCGAAAACCAGCTACCGATGCTCCGCACCGTGTGCCGCCGGGCCGAAAGCCCACGCCACGTTGACAAGCTGGCGGACGCATTCAATGCGGTGGTAGACGACATTTTTACTGGGCGACCCCAGCCCGGTGCGCTGGAAATTCCAATTGATGTGCAATACGCACAGACCACACGGCCGGTGTTTGTGAAACCCGGTCAGGTGAAGTTCCCTAGCACTGAACAGGCGTTTGATGCGATTGCGGAGAAGCTCAAGCGATCTTCGCGTCGGGTCATCATTGCAGGTGGGGGCGTGATTGCAGCCGGTGCAAGTGCGGCGCTGAAGGCGCTCGCCGAGAAACTGGATTGCCCGGTGCTCACCTCGGTCGATGGCCGTGGCAGCCTACCGGAAGATCATCCGCTGTGTGTCGGCAACTACTACAACAGCGCGGGTATGTACCAGTCGATCGATGATGCCGATGTAACTCTCGCGATCGGTACACGTTTTGCCGTGGGCGTTGACGGCCAGTTCGCCAAACAGACGCCGCCGGGCGAACTCATCCAGATCGACATCGATCCAGCGATGATCGGCCGCACCCATCGCGCCCACCTCGGTGTACACGCGGATGCGAAGATCGCCATCGACGCCATTCTTGGGCGTATCAGCGATGTCTCCGGCAACGATTCCCAGTTCAATGACAAGGTGTGGACGTCACGCGAAGGGGTGCGCAAGGCGATGCGCAAACGCCTTGGTGACGATTGGACGAAGGTGATGGACAAGCTTCGCAGCGCGCTGCCTCGAGACGGATTATTTGTCCGCGATCAGACCATTTCCGCCTACAACTGGGGCAATCAGCTCTTCCCGATCTATGAACCCCGAACGTCGATGAATCCCACGTCCGGTGCGATTGGGCCGGGTTTTCCCATTGCGCTCGGCGCAGCTGTCGCCACCGGCAAAAAGACCGTGGTGGTACACGGTGACGGCGGTTTCATGTTCCACGCCACGGAGCTGGCTACGGCAGCTCAATATCAGTTGCCACTGGTGGTGTGCGTCTTCAATGACCAGGGCTACGGGGTGTTGCGCTGGCTACAGGACACCCGGTTCGGCCGTGTCAACGAAACCGATATTGGCAAGATGAACTTTGCCATGCTGGCAGAGAGCCTCGGTGTGCCCGGTGAGCGGGTGAAAAGCCCGGAGGAGTTCGCTTTGGCGATTGACCGCGCGATGGCCGCAAGCGGGCCGTACCTCATCGACGTGGACATGGAGCATTTCAAGCCCATGGAGATTTCGATCATGCCGAAGAAAAAGGCGGGTGCGACCTGACGATTTTTTTGTGGCGCCTCATCGAGGTGCCGAGTTTGGACAATGACTGTCAACGTCTGCTGGTTCGATTCGCTATTCGTGTCCTCATTCCGTTAGGCAGTTGTTTTCAAAACCTCGAGCTGCACAGAATGGGTCTGCTTGATAAAGGAGCCCTCGACGACGCTGTACGACACGGTTGCGGTCTACCTCGCCTTCGCTGACGAGGCGCTGACGATGGAGATACTCAGCATCGCCGTCGACGATTCGGGGAATACTCGCGAGGAAGCGCATGGCCGCACGATGCGGGTGGCCACCGGGTGGCGCGATGCGCCGGCGTTTGATGCCCTGCTGCTGGATCGGTTGTGCAGATAGAAGGGGCGTTCTCCTCGGCTGTCGCGGTGCAATGATGGTGCTACCCTGCGAAGAAGTGGATGTTGAGCTTTTCAACTCCATGAGATTCTCGAAAGTAGTGAACAAGAAGGCCATTAAGCCCTGACGGAGATTATCTGTGGTGCTGTGTATCGACAAACCTTGGCAGCCTCGCGAGGAGGCTGCAAAACTGCCGGGGCAACTCGGCGTTTTTGAGCTGGCGGATCCGAGCGGCAAAGTCCTCTTCATCGGTGTGGCCGACGCGCGCAGCCTGTTTGGTCTGCGCAGCGCAGTAGGCGAGGCGTTTGAGACGGTTGCCGGTGCGGTGCAGTTCCGTGTTGAGTCCACGTCGTCCTACCACACTCGCTATCGTGAGCTACTGATGGTGTATCAGGCGGATCAAGGTGCACTGCCAGCAGCAAATGCGCCTATGCGGCTGGGCCGGTTGCATCCGTAATGGGCAGCTTTTATCTCGGTATCCCCACCCGGGATCCGGTTTCGTAGTTCACAACGAGCGAAGGTATCGCTCTCGTGAACGTACTTCCCGCAGAAATGGGCCGTGCCTACCGAGGCATCGACCAGATCGGCGAAGACCAAGCGCGTTCGATGATCATCTGGTCAGCATCCGGGAATTCGTCGCACCGGCCCGTACGCCTGCACATCAACGCTGACCAGCGCGGCGACTCTGTTTCCTGCACGCGCGCATACCAGAACGATGGCGAGGCCGGGTCGTAATTCTCATCACGCCACACGACACAGACATTGCGAGCATCTCCCTGCCAGACGGGAATCACGTGCTGCTCCTGCTTGCCGTCGGTGAAGGTACCTTTGCTGCATTCCAAGCGTTGATCTGGTTTCCTGAGCAAGATTTATATAAGAAACTTGGTGTCAAGTTAAAACACGTCAGGCAGGACTATGCAAAAAGCACAAAGCAATTCCTCCTCCGAGAAGGAATCGATGAGCGAGAACTCAAGCGAGCCGAGGATCGGGTTCGGAGCCGCCGACAACGTGGAGCAAGACGAGTTCGACCGGGAGCAGTTGGAGATGTCGAAAGCGCAGTTGCACCAACAGGTGGACGAGTTGGTGCGCCTCTACAAACAGGTGAAGGCGGAGAAGTACCGCTGATGATCTCGATGCGCGCGAGTGCATTGCGATCTGCCAGTGCCTGAATGCGAAAGACGGGCTGACCCTCCCCCAGACAAGGTCGCTATCCATCACCACAGGCACCGCAGAGTCCGCCAATATGTCGCAGGCTAGCACCTCAGAGCCCTTGTTCAGCCCGGCATCGAACCGCAGGCGAATGCGAGGTCCGCTCGTCGCATAAACCTCCCGCCGGTGCAGCGCATCGAATATGTCAGCCCGGGTATTCTGTGGCGCCCACACTGCAGTGAGACCGCCCGGGTTAGAGCTGAGACGTGTCATGTTGTTTTCAAGGGTGAGGCTGCCGAATCCCGGTCCGAGCCATAGCGCTTCTTCGACGAACCCTGGCGTTGCGGCGTGCGTGTCCGTAGCGCCGACGATGCCGAGTTTGAGCGCTCCGGCGCCAGACGAGGTCGGCTCAGCTGTGGCTTCGAGGCCGTGCAACAGCAGACCGCGCACGTAGCCGGCGCGCATCCTGGCCCATTCATCCGCGGTATAGGTAAAGGGGGGCGCTGGGCGCGAGTGTCGCGTCAGGGAAATTTCAAGGCTGCAGTCCGATTCATCTGTCACACCGAGCGGTGCGAGGCACTCGCTGTTGCCCTTCTGCTGGTGAATCTCGATGAGGCGTTCGTACCTGGCGCGCATGCGACGCAAGCTGGCGTCCTCGGTCAACACGTCGAAACTCGCACCGTCACTCATATTGGTGTTGTGGGGAATAGTCAGTGCTTCGCATCCGGCTTCCCGGCGGCACTGGCGGTCGAGTTCCGAGAAGAGATCGTTGAGGCCCGGGTGACGGATGTAGTCAATGGCCGTGGCGGTGACTGCGGCGCTCCTGAAAATCACGGCGCGATGCGTGTGACTGAATGTCCGAGTGGCGGACCACTCGTATCCGAGCAGCGCGGTGAACTCGCAGGGATTATCGGCCGCGTTGGCCTGCGCCTGAATTCGTTGCCACTGAGCGAGGCTCTCGCTCGCGCAGAGTTCCGGATTCTCTGCGCAGGGCGCGAGTGGCGCCGGCGCTTACTTCGTAATGGAGGGCACGACGAAATCCGCGAATATCTTGCTGCCGCCTTTTGGGCCGCTGTGCAAGCGCAACGCCTGGCATGCCGAGAGTGGAGACTGGCCGGGATCGGGCCATAGATGCAGGAAGTCGAGCCACTCCGCATGGTCGGTAATCGCCATGAAGTCGAGCGGCCGGTCAAGCCGAGCGATCGCGCCACCCGGTAGCGTGAGCGGTTCGTCGCGGGAGAAACGAAACGCTTCGGCGGGGGTCTGAACCATGCCGTAACCGTACGCATCGAGCGAGTAGGTGGTGTGAACGGCTCTCGTCGATCTGACGCAGGATCACCGGTTGGCGTGCTCACCAACGCGGTCGGGCTTCTCCTGAAGGCGAACCTGCTCGAGTCAATCGACTGGTTTCTACGCCTTGCTGAATAGCCTGCGGTCGGGTTCACTGGGGTTCCTGTCCCTCGGTCCGTCGGAACACTTTGATGATTCGCATCAGCGCCGCTCTCCTGATCGTACTTTCCTCGTTCTCTGCTGCCGGGCTTGCTGCGGATAACACTGTAACGATCCACCGCGACGAGTGGGGTGTACCCCATGTGTACGGGCCAACTGATGCCAGCGTCGTGTATGGCTTTGTTACAGCCCAGGCAGAAGACAACTTCTGGCAGGTTGAAGATTCCCTGATCCAGGCGCTCGGCCGGTCCGCTGAGGTCTATGGTGCTGGCAGTGTGGCTGCAGACTGGCTCAATCGCGCGCTGCGGATTCCCGAACTTTCACATGAAGAATGGATGTCACTGCCATCTGAAGCGCAGGCCCTTACCAGTGCCGCAGCGGCAGCACTGAACGACTACGTCAAGCGTACGGGAACCAAGCCCCGGCTGATTGAACGGTTCTACCCCTGGCACTTTGTCGCCTTCTCGCGGTTTTCGGTGTATCAGCTCTTTATCTTCAATCGTGCCGGACTCAAGCCGGAAGAAATCGCTGCCGTTATGGCGATCTCCGGGAAAGCGGACGAGGCACCTTCCCCCGCTACGATCCGTACCGCAGCCTTCAATCAGGCCCTCGATGCCGCCTATGAACAGGCCGGATCGAATACCTGGGCCATCGCCCCTTCACGCTCCCGTTCAGGAGGCGCGGTCCTCTTTATCAACCCACACCAACCTTACTTCGGGCCCGGTCAATGGTATGAAGGCCATCTGCACAGTGACGAAGGGCTACACTTTTCCGGTGCAGGATTCTTCGCTTCCCCTCTGCCAACCATTGGCCACAATGAACGCCTCGGTTGGAGCCATACGGTCAACACGCCGGATGTGGTCGATGTCTATCGGCTGAGGGTCAACGATGGCAAGAGGCCCATGCAATATGAGTATGACGGCGGTAAACGCGAACTGACTTCCTGGCAGGACAGCATCGTCGTCAAGACAGAAGCCGGTTCCGAACGACGATGGTTTACATTTTTCCGTTCCCATCACGGCCCGCTGCTCGCCAAACGCGGTGAAGAAATGCTGGCGCTCCGCTTCGCGAAATTCGAAGAAGGTGGCCAGCTGCAACAGCGTTATGCCATGTTGAAGGCGCAGAACCTGGTGCAGTTCCGCGCGGCCCTCGGACGACTCGCGTCTCCCATGTTCAACACCATGTACGCTGATGCCGACGGCAACATCTTCTATGCCTATTACGGCGCGGTGCCGAAACGCCGTGATGATGTCGACTGGACGCAACCTGTGGACGGCAGTGATCCGGCCAATGAGTGGCAGGGCTATCACCCGCTGGAAGAGCTGCCGTTGCTCGAAAATCCCCCTCCTGGCTATCTGCAGAACTGCAATGCCACACCGTTTATGGCAACCGGTGACGGCTTCAACCTCGATGCAGCGAAGTACCCGCGTTATATGGCGCCTGAAGCCGATAACAACCGCTCGCGCCAATCGCGCTTGATGCTGTCCGGGAACAAACCGTTTGCATTCACGCAGCTCATGGACATAACGTTTGATACTCGTGTTCTTGAAGCCGATACGATGCTGCCCATGCTGGTGGTTGAAGCTGCTTCCCGTGATCTGCAACCCGATGCCTTTGACCGGATCAACAAGGCAGTGATTCTCCTGCTGAAGTGGGATCGTCAGGCGCGCGCTGATTCAACCGGGATGGCGCTGTATTTCCAGTGGCGGTTCGTGATGACGCAGAAAGGTGTGTCTGATCCGGTGAAGGCGCTGATTCAGGCCCTGGATGAACTCACCGCCGCCTTTGGTTCGTGGAAAGTCAGGTGGGGCGAACTCAATCGCCTGCAGCGTCGACACAGCGGTGGCCAGGAAGCTTTTGACGACGCAGCGCCAAGCCTTGCGGTATCCGGTGGACCGGGTGATCCATTCGGCACCATCTTCAACGTCTATGCGCGGCCATCACCGGGCCAGAAACGACTCTATGCGATCGCAGGCCATTCCTATGTGGGGCTGGTAGATTTCAGTGCGGTGAATGACGCTCGCTCGCTGCTGGTCTTCGGGGCGAGCGCGAACCCTGATTCTCCCCACTACATGGACCAGGCGCGGCTGTTCGCTGACCGCAAGTACAAACGCGCATGGTTCAACCGTGCTGACGTCGAAAAGGCCTCGCGGTCCGTATTGCATCTCCCCTTCTTGCATCTGAACGGGGGGTCTCGCTAGAGTGAAACTACTCACTTCTGATTGAATTTCCCTTGGATCTCACGCTGAGCTCTGAACAATCGCTCTTGGTTGAACTCGTGCGCCGTTTTGTACGCGAGGAAATCCTGCCGCTGGAACTGCACCTCGATCCGGATGCCGATGAGCTCGACCCGGCGGACAAGGCGCGTCTGATCGAGAAGACGAAGGCTATGGGTCTCTACGGACTGGATATCCCGCCCACCTACGGCGGCCCGGACATCGACCTGACGACCCGCACCTTGCTCGCTATCGAGATGAGCCAGCACCGTGCCGGACTTTATGCGCCCTGTTATGGCGTGTTTGGCGGAGCAGGTCTCGCGCAGCTTTTCGAAGCCAGCGATGCGCAGAAGGAAAAGTACCTCCATCCGGTTTTACGCGGCGAAAAACGCGGATTCTTCGGATTGACCGAACCTTCCGGTGGCAGCGACCCTGCCCGGGCGATCCGGACAAAGGCGGTGCGCGACGGAGACACGTGGGTGATCAATGGCGGCAAGATCTTCATCAGTGGTGCGGACAAGGCCCAGTTCGGCTTGGTGTTCGCGCGCACCGAGCCAGAAAACGGTCGTAACGGCGTGACCTGTTTCATTGTCGATACGGACACTCCCGGATTCCGCGTTCGCCGAGTCGTGCACACGCTCCGCAGTGCCCATTACGCAACGGAGCTTTCGTTCGACAACATGCGAGTTCCCCACGGCAACATCCTTGGCAAGGTGAATGGCGGGTTCGCCATCGCCAACGAGCGCCTGACGCGCCAACGGATTCCTTATGCAGCGGGCTGCATCGGGGTGGCCGTGAAGGCGCACCAGATGGCGCTTGACTATGTGCCGCAGAGGGAAACGTTCGGCGCTCCGCTGTCGTCGCGCCAGGCCATCCAGTGGATGCTGGTGGACAATGAGGTCGACATTCGCCAGTCCCGATGGCTCACCCTGGAAGCTGCAGCGAAGGCGGATCGGGGCGAGTCATTTCGCACCGAAGCCGCCATGGCCAAGCTGGTGGCGACCGAAGCAGCCAGCCGTGTCGTCGACCGCTGCATGCAGATGTTCGGCGGTTACGGTGTGACCAAAGACTTCCCGTTTGAGCGCTGGTACCGCGAGATGCGCATCCGGCGCATCGGCGAAGGGCCGAGCGAAGTACAACGCCACATCATCGCCCGCGAGCTGCTCGATTCGCCGCTTCGCTAAGTCGCCTGATCAAGGCACCCTCCCTCCCTCTGCAAAGGAGCCCCTCGACCTGTGGATTATCCTGAATGCTGATTGACCTTCTGATGATCGCCGCCGGAATTGTGGTCCTCTTTTTCGGTGGCGAGTGGCTGGTACGGGGTTCGAGCCTGCTTGCGACCCGATTCGGAATCCCGCCGATCATCATCGGCGTCACCATCGTGGCGATCGGCACGAGTACGCCGGAACTGGTGGTGTCGGTAAACGCGGCGCTGGATGGTGCCAACGACATTGCTCTTGGCAACGTGGTAGGGTCAAACATCGCCAACATCCTGCTGATCCTCGGCATCTCTGCCATCATCCGGGCAGTGCAATCGGTATCCTCGATGGTGCGGGTGCACACTCCCATCATGATCGGTGCTGCGGTACTGCTGGCGCTCACGATGATGGACGGCGAACTGAGCCGCTTCGACAGCACAGTGCTCCTGGCCGGCATGCTGGCCTATATCGGCTACACGATCGTGGAAGCCCGCCGGGATGGTGGTGCAGACACCGGTGATGATGCGTACACCCTCGCGGAAGGCAAAGGTGTTGGTTACTGTGTCAAGCTCATCGTCGCGGGTCTCGGTCTGCTCGTGCTCGGCGCGCGGCTCCTGGTCAAAGGTGCGGTTGATCTGGCCATCGATGCAGGGGTCTCCGAAACATTCATCGGCCTCACCATCGTTGCCGTCGGCACGAGCCTGCCGGAGCTCACCACGAGTGTGATCGCTGCAGTAAAGAAGGCCGGGGACATCGCCATCGGCAACATCGTTGGCACCAACATTTTCAACGTGCTGTTCATCCTCGGCAGTACCGGCGTTATCAACCCACTCGTAAGCGGTGGTGTCACGAGCGTCGATATGGGTGTCATGCTGGCGGCGGCAGTTCTGCTGCTGCTCGTGCTTGTTGTGTGGAAACAGGTCGGCCGGTTCACCGGCTGCCTCTTTCTCACCGGTTATGTGGGCTACACCATGTGGCTTGCGAGCCATATCTGAACCTCTCGGCCGCAGACGAATCCTCAGTGGCTAACTAGCCATGACTTTGCTGATTGAAGCGCTCCAGGCCGTCGCCGGACTCGCAATCCTTTATTTCGGTGGCGAATGGCTGGTGCGTGGTTCGATCCTCATTACGCAACGGCTTGGGGTGTCATCGCTGGTCATCGGCGTGACGATTGTTGCAGCCGGGACTTCCATGCCCGAGATGGCCGTTTCCGTACACGCCGCAGCCATCGGCGAGAATGACATCTCCCTCGGCAACGTCGTGGGTTCGAACGTCTGCAACATCGCACTGATTCTCGGGCTCGCAGCGATGCTGCGCCCGCTCAGCACTTCCGGGTCCATGACCCGGATCCATACGCCCGTGATGATCCTCGTGAGCCTGGTACTGATGTTCATGCTGCGCGATGGCAGACTCGGTCTTGAAGAGGGTGTGGCGCTGCTCATCTCCATCATCCTCTACACGTGTTGTGTCCTGGTTGAAGCCAGGCGATCCGGAGGCGGGAAAGATGGGGCGAGCAGCGGAACGGATATCGCCCCTGGTAGAGGTTTCGGTTACGCGCTCCTGCTGATTGTCGCCGGACTGGGTCTGCTGTTTGCGGGCGGCAATCTTCTGGTGGCTGCGGCCGTAAACCTCGCCACGGCAGCGGGCGTCAGTGAAGCCTTCATCGGTCTAACGATTGTTGCCGTGGGTACCAGCCTGCCTGAACTCACCACGTCGGTGATCGCCTCGTTCAAGGGTGAAGGCGACATCGCGGTCGGCAACATCGTGGGCAGCAACATCTTCAACATTCTCGGTATTCTTGGTGTCTCCGCGGTTGTTGAACCGCTCGCGATGGGTGGCATCACCTGGACCGATCTCTGCGTCATGCTCGCAGTGGCGATCCTGCTACTGGTGTTGTTACTTACCGAGAAACGTCCCGGCCCTATCTCGGGCGCGCTGTTGCTCGCCAGTTACACGGGCTACGTGGCGTGGCTTTCCGTTTCGGCGTCGATAGTCAGCTGATACAGGAGGAGACCCTCCGATGACTGCGGTTCTCTACGAAGTCGAGATCTCCCGCAACGGCGATACGTCGCTCGATACCGGCATCTGGCTTGATCAGTTACTGCGCCAGGTGCTCGAGAGTGAAGGCTTCGAAAGTGGCCGGGCTTACCGGGGAGATGGCCCGGAGCCCAACGTAGAGGAAGGTGCGAAAGCGGGTAAAGGACAACACGTCGCCATCCAGTTCCGGGTGCGTTCAGAAGCAGAACTCGATAGCTGGAAGGAGTCCTCTGAATCCGTTTCGTGCAGACACTCCGTGAGCACTGCGAATCCACCGTGCAGATCGTTACCCGGCGCCTCTTTGCAGCTACTGAACTGGCTACTCCGTCGGATACCTCAGGCACACAATCCGTCACCGAGTGTCCCAACTGCGGTGCGCGGGTTAGCGGCAAGTTCTGCGCAGCGTGTGGCCAGGACAACAACGTCAGCGTGGTCGCCTTTCATCGCCTTTTCGGCGATTTCATCCGCGACTTTTTCAACTTCGATTCACGGCTGTTCAACTCCCTTGGTCCGCTGATCCTCAAACCGGGGTTGCTCACGGTTGAATACCTGGCCGGTCGGCGCGCCACCTATTTGCCGCCGGTTCGCATGACGCTGTTCCTGTCGATCATCTTCTTTGGACTGGTGACTTTGCAGGCGGGCGATGTGACGCAGATCCGCACGAGCGACAACGGAGACACCACTGCAGTGGCAGGTCCAGACAACCGGCTTCTGCGGCTTGAAGTGGATGAAGACGACAGCATCAAACTGACTTCTGCTGAAAGCGGCTGGCTCAAGAACGTCGAAGATCGTGTTAACCACAACTTCAGACACCTTGGTAAGGACGGCGACTATCAGCGGTACACCGTCCAGCAAGCCATCGGCCATCTGCCGGTCATGATGTTCCCGCTTTTGCCGGTGTTCGCATTCATCCTGAAGATCCTTCACCTGAGGTCAGGGCGGAACTGTGTCGAACACCTGATCCTGTCGATGCACATCCATGCGTTCAATTTCCTCACGCTGGCCGTAATCGTCGGGTTGTCGATGATTCCGGCGGTGCGGGCGGCCAGTTTGTTATTGCCAGGCTGGCTGATTACGCTGTGGTGGCTCTGGTTCCTGCTGTACCCGTGGCTCGCCACGAAACGGGTGGACCGGCAGGGCGTGTTCAAAACAACAGTGAAGTTCGGGTTGAGTTCGCTGGTCTATTTCGTGTTGCTCGGATTTGGCACGTTGGTGACTGCACTGGTCTCCCTGTCGATGTGAGCAGCTCGAGACGGGGCACGGCAAAGCGAGGGTATGCGGTTTGTCGCATTGACGGTGGAGTTAGAGATGAAGCTCGTTTATTCCAAAGAAGAACTGAACAGCAACCATGCATTTATTACCCCGCATGTGGTTGCGGGTCGCCGCATACATGGCGGTTTTGACAGTGCGGGCCGGTACATCCCGCCGCGGTCATCTGTTCGCAGCGAAGCACTGACACATTGGCAATCGCAGCTGGAACGCTCCGGTGGAACACTCTTCGCGGCCGATGCGAGCCTGTTGACCGGGCCTCGCATGCCTAATGTGGAGCAACAGCGCCTGCTCATTCGGAGCGGCATGACCAAGCCGTTCTGGAACGGGCTCACCATCACGGGAAAGATCGAGGCCCGCGGCCGCATCCTTGCGGAAATGCAGTTCCCTGACCTGCGGCATCTCTGTGTTGAGAACATTGATGAGATGGCCATAGGCCATCTCGGCAAAGGCTTGCTGATCGCTCACGGTATCGATGAAGGAGGAGAGCCGGACAAGGGCATCGGCGGTCACGATGAGATGTGGTTTGTGACACGCGACCTCGTCATTCCGCCCGGTACGCATCCTGACGTCGAACCGCCCGAGAACATTTCCCGGCCCGAAGCAGGACGGCGCTGGATGCCGCAGCTCGCGCAGCCATTCGAAGGCATACTGAGTTTCCTCATGAATCTTCTGATGATCGAGTTCCGTGCCGAGATTGGCTTCGCCAATACCCAGGCGATCCTGCGCACACCGGGACTGTTCCCGGATGCCAGGGCAGCCGCTGAGGCCGCCGAGATCATTGGCCGTATCCGGACTGATGAAGAAATCCATGTCACCAGTCTGCGGCTCTATCTGGGTGAATTGCGACGGCTCAACTTGCGTACCGTGGAAGGTGGATCAACCCCGGCTGCGCCATTGATCGATGCGTTCTGGGCTGGCCTTGTGAGGTGGGCGGTGGAAGAACAGCCCGTGCTCGCGGCCCATGCCGCCTATGAACCCATCCGTCAGCAGATTCTTCAACGCCCGGACAGTGCGGTGTTGCTGGCTGAGTTCAATCGATTAGCGGATCCGGGGGTGGTGCCAGCGGCGTGAGTAATGTGAGCGTTGCGGGCAGCCTCAACCCATGGATTGCCCGAACTGGTCTGCAAACACCATCTCGCCGACAGGTCTTCGGCTGATACTGCCGTGCCCTTTGCCGAGCGGATATCCGATGGGTACGAATGCACACGTATACCAGCCGTCCGGAATGCCGAGTAACGGCTTCACGTGTGCTTCTTCGATGCACAACAAGGTGGTCAGGACGCAACCGAGTCCTTCATTGCGACAGGCAAGCAGCAGATTCTGCACCGCGGGATAAACCGAGCCGCCACCCACGACACTCGGACGTCCAAGCGCCGCGTCGGTGATGGTCATGCGATCCGGATTGAAGCAATATACCGCGATAACCGGTGCTTCGTGCAGATGGTTCGCAAGATGGGTGGCAGCAACCAGCGCGCGTGCTGACTTTTCCCGTTCGGCGGGTGGCATCGACGCCATGTGTTGTTCGTACTTGGGTGCGTAGGCATCCCAGTGCGGTTTGTAGAGGGCCTGCAGTTTCGCCTTCTTCGCCGGATCACGCACCGCGATGATCCGCCACCCTTGATGATTGCCACCGGTCGGTGCCCAGGTTGCCGCCTGAAACACCCGCTGCAACACGTCGTCGGGAATCGGGTCGGATCGCAGTTTGCGAACCGCGCGTAGTGAACTCATCGCGTCATACAGTTCCATCGCGCTGCCTCGTCTATTTCGACTTGTCGCTGTAACTCACGCCCATGCCTGCACGAACATCATTGTTCACGCCGTACGGCGAGATGGGATAACGCAGACCGTTGCGGCTGAGCGACTCAAGTCCAACGATGATCGTCGGCAGGAATTTAGGAGGGATGGCCATCAGGAGTTCATCGTCCTGCACGCCGCCGTAGCGCCGTTCGGCAAAACACGGGATCGAAAGACTCGGTTCACCGGTGGCGAGCGCACGCCCCCAGCTGTCAGCACATGCGGATTCGCCGACACAGCCCCAGTCGAGTTTTTTGTAGCCAGTCCACTGCAGGCCGTTGATGAACAGGATCATCTGCGCCGGTGTGGCGTAGATCAGACAGATGTCCGGCGGGTTCAACCGGCCACTGGCCAGCGGCGACACGGCCATGGCTTCGTATTGACCGAATGGCACACAGTCCATCGCCCGCTGGTGGGCGCTCGCATCTTCCGGCGTCTTGTACCAGACCCCCGTCATGCGATCTCCGCTCAACCAGCCTTCGCTGCGCGGATGCAGGCCGATCACCGTGCTGCACTGGGCGCCAACCAGGTCTTCTGCGGTGATGCCGACGGTCCAGCCGTTCCGACTGGCCTGGCCGACGATCTGATCGGTGGTGTGCACCGACGACGGGCGGCGGATTTTCGGAATCGCTTCCATTTCAGCCCGCGTGCGGAAGAGTTTCATACCGATGGGCGTGGTGCGCAGGCGCAGCAGGCGATTCAGGTCGTCGACTACCGCCGCACCGTCGAATGTTGTGAGGTCAGTGGCGAGCAGTTCACTCATGATGTCTCCCCTCAGTTGAAGTGTTGGCGTGTCGGTCAAGAAAATCTGCCATAACACTGACGAGCCGCTGCGGCTCATCGTAGTGCACCATATGCCCGGAGTGATGGAACGCGTAATGTTCCCCTCGCGGAAAGATGGCCGCGCGCCTGGCCATTTCACCATCGCCATATCGACCGTCGAACCCGGGCAGGTTGTCGAACTGGCCGCTCCAATATTCGTGGGCAAGATCGCCGCTGATGATCATCGTCGGACACTGTATAGCCTTCCAGAATTGCTGTCCCTCATCCCGGTCGGCGCGGACGAAGACGGTACCGGCGTGGGTATCGAACGCGCAGACGAGACGTCCTTCGGAATCGACGCGGGTCACGGCGGTGGCGGTCTCTTTCGCACGTGCCGGATCGAGTCGCGGATTGTTGGCGAGCAGTCGAGATGCGGCGAACGCCACGGAACCGAGATCTCGTCCTGCAGACGGTTCGGCGTAACGCATCAGCGACCGTTGCCGGTAGCCGCTGAGCCAGGCGTGTTCATCCGCAGGCTCAGGGAAGGCCGGTGGGCCGAGCTCTTCCATGATCACCATGCTGTGCACTGCTTCCGGAAAAACCGCCGCGTAGCGCGAGGCGATCTGGCCACCCAGGCTGTGGGCGATGATGACCGAGGGTCGACCGATGTGATCAGACTGTATCCGCCACAAGTCGTAGATGAAGTTCTCCATCGAATACGCACCCGGGCTGTCGCTGCGACCATCGCCACGCAGCTCGGGCAAGACGATGCGATAACGATCCACGAAAGGGGCGGCAATCGGAAAGAGACTGGCCGCCACATCACGCATGCCGTGAAGGAAGAGCAGTACCGGCTTCTCAAGGGTGTGATCGTTTTCACCGCTGTCGAAGACGGAGAGTTCTACGCCGCGCACGCGCACGGTGTGCTGTTGCAGATTCACGTTGCGTTCTGCGTCGTCAGTCGCCGCTGATCCGCTTGAACTGCGGCGGCCGTTTTTCCAGGAAAGATCGCACGCCTTCCTTGAAGTCTTCGCGGCGGAGCGATTCCGCCATCCAGGTATTGGACTCGGTCAGGGATTCACCGAGCTGCATGTTGAGGTGCCGGTAAACCTGCGCCTTCATGACCCGCAAAGACGTGGGCGAGGCAACCTTGGAGATCTCGGTGATGTAGTCGATTGCCGACTGCAGTGACGCGCCGGTGTCGACGAGCCGTTCGGCGAGCCCAAGTTTTTCTGCTTCTACGCCATCAAAACGACGACCGCTCCAGAGGATGTCGAGCGCGCGGCCTGAACCGATGAGACGGGGCAGGATCCAGCTGGCCCCGTGTTCGGCGATGAGTCCGCGTTGTGAAAAAGCGGTGCTGAACCGGGCCTGCTTTTCGACGAAACGCATGTCCGCAAGCAGTGCAAACACAAAACCAAGGCCGGCGCAGGCGCCATTCACCGCGGCGATCAGGGGTTTACGGATCGACATCACGTAGGTGAATGAAACCTGAAAGTTCTCGCCCAGGGATTTGTCGCCAGGTTCGGCTTCGAAGGCAGAGAGATCTTCCCGTGCCGAACCGCCGGATGACATCGAGTTTAGCGCATTCATGTCCATGCCAGCACAGAAACCGCGTCCCGCTCCCGTCAGGACGATGCCGACGACAGCGGGATTTTGCTCGGCGGCGGCCAGCGCGTGCCGTATCTCGGCGAGCATCCGGTTGGTGAAGGCGTTGAGTGCTTCCGGACGGTTCATGGTGATCACAGCAACCGGATCGCGAACGTCGTAGGTGATTTCCTTGTACATGCCGATTTCCCCAGTTCGATGTTGTCGTTAACGACCGGACTGTAAGGGAAATTCCCTCAGTTGGCTTCTGCCAATTGACTGCAGGGATTGGGACGCGCAGCTGCCGCGTGCAGGATCGAGTAGCCTGTGTCTATCATGGCCGTGTGAATCGTTATTTCGTCGGCTTTCTCTTTTTCTTGGGCGCACTCGTGATTGCGGGCGTGGTGCTTGCTATCCGCTATTCTGCGCAGGCCGCGCTCTTGTTCGACGCCGAGCGACGTCACGAACCGGCCTACGTTTTCGACTTTTCCCGAAAGGGCCTGTCAGAGACCCCTCACGGCAACAGCAGCGACGCGACTGGCCTGCGGCCGGCGCCGTCGAGCGTTGAGAACGAAGCGTTCCATGAGAGCCGTGGCGTACTGATGCGCGTGGTGCGAGGTGAGGGCGGACGGTTCCACTACCACGGCGAACTCGTTCAATTGCTCGACGGTGGTTTGCTCGAAGACGAGTGGCAGCAGATCGATATTTATGCATTCCCGGCGGGTGGCGACTACCTGCGGCTCGCCACACACGAAGACTATCTGCAATTGGATGGCGGACCTTCGAGTCGTCAGGTGCTTACCGCTGCTTCCGCCCCCGATATTGATCTCGCTTTTCATGGCAACGATGCCAGGATCATCTGGCTCATCGAAACCCGGCCCGATCAGGAATCGGCCGATACTGCGAGTCTCGATGCTTTCATTGCCACCGCCCAGGTACATGGTGCTACGCCGGCAGTTCGCACGGCGGTCAAGCGGTTTACTGGCGCGCGGACCTGGGACCAGCTGGTGGCCTTCGAGTTCAAGAGTGAACATCAGGCGCTTGGCTGGTTTCGCAGCCTGAAGACACAAACCGCGCTGGCGGTGTTGAAGAGCCGACATGTGCGGACGGCGGGAATGCTGTTCCGGGACGTGCCGATCTGAACGATCGCCCAGCAAGATGGTGCGGGTGCGTGAGCGCTATTCGATTGGCGGGAGACAAGCCACCATGGCGACCCAGCAGGTTACCCGGATCTCTGCCTACGGAATTCTGACGCGGGCGAATCAACTGCTGCTGTGCAGGCTGTCATCGCAGGTTCTTGCCGGCGCTGGCATGTGGACGTTGCCAGGTGGCGGCATTGAATTCGGCGAAGATCCGGAAGATGCCATGATCCGAGAAGTCGAAGAAGAAACCGGATTGAACGTAGTGTCGACGGGCCTTGCCGGCGTTCATTCCTTCAGATTCGATTCCCCCAAGCGGTCCTTTCCTGGCATTCAGCTGATCTATCACGCCACGATCCTTGGCGGTAGGTTGCGTCATGAGGTTTCCGGCAGTACTGACCAGTGTGCGGGGCACGCTCTGGATGCGCTCGATTCGCTGCTGGTGGTTGAGCTGGTGGATGCGGCGTTATCGATGATCTCCGGGAGAAGTCGGGCGTGAGGATTGCGGAGTTTCTGCCCCTGAAGGGAGCACGGGTTCTTGATACGAGGTGTGGCAGAGCTCGAAGGTACTGGTCTGGGCCACCGATGGATGGATATCCACAGGATAAAGACAGGGTTCCTGCGTTGGAGTCTTCCAGTTCCATGCCCAGCCATCCGGGGGCGGCTGTCCGGGCATCTCGGGGCTGCTTCGGCCTTCATAAATCTCTCGCAGTGCCCGCAGTACGCTCAGCGAAACATCGGTGTAGCGAACGGTGGTGGCGTAGTAGCCCCACCTCGGGCTGGCGGCTTCGGGATCCGACGTGATCCGCACTTTCGTCATCACATCGACACCATTGCGCCAGAAGTCGGACGTGTCGGCTTCCGACCGCTCGGCGAAATAGGCATGTAGCTGCCCGAGCTCTTCGTGGATTATCTCGGGATGATCAACGGCATCCCGCTTGAGTGCGGCAACCACGTGCCGCATTTCCCCTTCGAGCGTGCGCCTCAGAGAAGTCTCTTCAACAGTCAGAGGCTGCAGCACGCCATCCAGCAGCTTCTGGTCGTTGAGGGTTGGCGGCTGTTCACGATGAGCCATGTGCAGGTTGATCGCGGAAACTAGGATGCCTGTTGTGGCCACAAAGATCATGCGCTCGAGAAGGTTGGTGGCGATCGCCGAGCGGCGGTCCTGACACCGTCTTTGAGAATCTCCCGGTATAGCCGCGCCTGGGTCGCGTCAATCACGTTGCCGTAATCTGGAACTGTCATAGAGTCGTTGAGCTCGACAGGAAGCAAGTCCTTCTCGATCACCCAGCTCTAGCGGCCCCAATAATCCGGATTGTCTGGAATCACGGTTCGCAGGATTGCGCGGTTTGTGCGGACGTACGCAAGACGATCCTGCTTGAGCCCTGTGCAACGCGAGGTTAGTTGATACAACCCGATTGTCCTTTGGCCGATCCAGGTACGGCGATGTGCCCGCGAACTCCAGATAGGCGGCTAACACGGTTTCTGAATCGGCGACATCTGTAGCAGACGCCTGGGTATGATTCGAATGGACGATCAGCAGCGTCCAAAGCGTACCGATGCAGAGCGCGGCAAGGAAAAGAAGGCGCTGCGCTCGCGGCTTCATTGGCGGCTCTCGAAAAACCGCACCACCCGAAACTCATCAAACTCGCCAAGGTTCGGCAACGTCCGGGCTTCACGCTCCGCAAACGGGGTGAAGTCATCGCGAGAGAGTTCACGGATCCTCGAATCGGCGATCAGCACGCGTGTCCCCGCATTCTTCGCCAGATCGATGAGCCCGAAGTTTGCGCGGTCGTAAAGCACATCGGCAAGCAGAACCAGGTCAACCGGACGATGGAGTTGATCCAGCGACTGGATGACGTCGATGGCGACCCCGTTCAGCTCCGCATTCACTGCTGTAGCAAGGCACGCATCGGGATCGATGTCACAGGCGATCACCCGCTGTGCACCGGCCATCGCTGCGGCGATGCCGGCGACACCGGAGCCGGAGCCTAGGTCGAGTACGGTCTTGTCTCGCACCTCTTCTTTCCCTGCCAGAAGATGCTGCGCCAGAGCGAGGCCGCTTCCCCAGCAGAATGACCAGTACGCAGGCTGGTGAATCACCGCGCGCATGACGTCCGGATGCAGCGGTCCCTGCGGATAGTCGGCGTTGATGAGTGCGAGTTTGAGTCCGCGACATCCCGGCAAGGAATTGATATCGAGACGGGCGTCGGGGAGGGTGCGGCGCAGCCGGCGGCGAAGTTTGGACAGCGGCGGTTTAGCCGTTGTCAGTTTGGTCGTTGTCAGTTTGGTCGGAGTCGGATTCACGGCCGCATCATACAAACAGCGCCCCATGATGTGTCCCGGAGGGACGAACCCGGTCAGAGCAGCGAGGACTGCTTCCGGATCAGGACCAGACCGGTGATGCCAATGACCGCGAGGCCCAAGGCCAGCAGATAGGACTCACCGCTCGCATCGACGGCCTGCGCTGCAAAGACTGGCGTCGGCACGGCCAGCAGTGTGGCGAATGAAGCAAGGAGAGTTCCAATCTAGCGAGCAATCATGTCGGGCATTCCATTGGCGTTTTCCTGCGTACTCCGCAGGACGCGGTTTGCAGCAGGACGATGTGGCAGCCATGTTAGTCGTCGCAATCCCCGGCTTGACCGGGACGGATGTATGGGCTGTAAGCGGCTTGTAGCCACCGCGTCCGGCGACAAGCAGAGTGGTGACGGGAAACGCTGTGCCGGCACCCGGGCTTGGCGCCCTGAATGGACAAGAACGGGTGAGTCTGGTTTGATCGCCGACTCGAAAAGTCACGTGGAATGGGGGATTCTAGGATGCCTATGATCCTGAATGAAGAGCAGACAATGCTCAAAGACAGTGCCCGGGATTTCTGTACGAACCAGGCGCCGATCAGTCAGTTTCGCAAGATGCGCGACGAGAAAACCCCGGACGGGTTTGATCGTGCGACGTGGAACAAGATGGTTGAACTCGGGTGGGCGAGTATTCCCTGGTCCGACGAGCATGGTGGCTTGGCATTCGGCTATAAGGGTCTTGGCGTCGTGACCGAAGAAACCGGTCGTACCCTCGTGGCAAGCCCGCTGTACGCAACGGTCTGGGTTGGCGGCACCGTGATCAACATTGGTGGTTCCGCAGCGCAGAAATCGGAGTTGCTGCCGAAGATTTCCACCGGTGAACTGCTGCTGACGCTGGCGCTGGAAGAGTCGCATCGCCATGCGCCGTACCAGGTGGCGACAACCGCCGCGAAGAGTGGGAACGGTTATGTGCTCAACGGCGAGAAAAGTTTTGTGCTGGACGGCCACGTGGCCGATAAGCTGATCGTCGCATCCCGCACCTCAGGCGGTGCCAGTGATCGCGCTGGCATCACATTGTTTCTGGTGGACCGCAAGACATCCGGCGTGAGCGTCAACAGGCTGCAGCTGGTTGACTGCCGCAATGCTGCAAAGGTCACGCTCAAGAATGTGAACGTTGGCACCGACGCTATCATCGGTGGTGTTGGCAAGGGTGCAGACGTGCTGGATCCGGCCCTCGATGTCGCGCGCATTGGCTTGGCTGCGGAAATGTTCGGAGCGTCCCAGGAGTGTTTTGACCGGACCGTCGCTTACCTCAAGGAGCGTGAACAGTTCGGTGTGAAGATCGGCACGTTCCAGGCGCTCAAGCATCGGGCGGCCAACATGTTCTGCGAGATCGAACTGTCCAAGAGCTGTGTGCTCGAAGCACTCACCGCGCTCGACGAAGCCCGTCCCGCAGCTGAAATCGCCAAGCTCGCCAGCCTTGCAAAAACCAAGGTCGGTGAGACCTTCCACCTGGTATCGCGCGAAGGCATCCAGATGCATGGTGGTATCGGCATGACGGATGAGTTCGATATTGGTTTCTTCATCAAACGTCAGGCGGTCGCGGAACAGACCTTTGGTGACGCCAGTTTCCACCGCAATCGTTACGGGGAGCTGGAAGGGTACTGATCCTTCCGCCACTTTACTCACACGTTAGTCAGGCGAACCCGGATCCTCCCGGGATCAGAACAACCCGGAGCAGGCAGTCATGGCAGGTTGGGATCTTCTGATCAAGGGCGGTTCCGTCGTTGACGGCACCGTTCGTGGTGAGCCGCACTTCAAGTACAACTTTACCGAAGGCATCGACGTGTTTACGAAGTCCTGAACCGCGGGGAATCATCCCGCGCTGACTTCCTCGCTCCGCATCAAGATTCCGCCGCTTCTTTCCTTGCCGTGCCGGCGACGGCAACGTTGCATTCAGAGCAGTTCAGCCCGCCCACGCCGAGAGCGCTTCCCCTTCGATGGTGATGCGGTGCAGCAGCCGTCGTTCGCCGTGGTAGTCGTTGATGGCAAGGTGCCAGGTGCAACGGTTATCCTAGAACGCCATCGAACCCGGTTGCTAGGCGAAACGGATGGTGTGCTCTGGACGGGAGATGTGCTGGTACAACATACCGAGCAGCGGTGCCGATTCCTGGGCAGTCCAGCCCTCGAACTTCAAAGTGAACCCGGGATTGACGTACAGACACGGCTGCCCTGACAGCGGATGACGGATGATCACTGGATGCACGGCATCCCGCGTCGCCAGTGCCGAGTTGCCGAAGCGTCCACCGGCGCCCTTGACTTAGTCGGACCCGGCGCCAAACGCGTGCCGTGAGGAGTGGATAGCACGCATACGCCCCTGTGTGCGCTTGAGTCCGTGCGAGAGTGTCTCGTAGGCGAGTGCGGTGCTGGCGAAGAGTGTGTCGCCGCCAAGTGGTGGCAGTTCGCGGGCGAGCAGCAAGGAGCCGAGCGCTGGAATCTGATCGTAGGAGTGATCCGTGTGCCCGTTGCCGCCGATGTTCATCGTCTGGTCCGGTTCCTTGCGTACTTCGGCGATCTCCGGGTGATCGGAAACCGATTTGAAGAATCGATTGATGTTAATCACCCCGAACGTCTTGGCGAGAGAGATTTACTCCTCAGGCGCGAGCGTCTGTTTGCGAAAAAACAATACGCCGTGCCGACCCAGCGCCTGCTTGAGTTCTTGCGCCTGAGCTGGAGCGAGATCCTTCAAGTTGACACCCGATACTTCTGCGCCCAGCGCGCCGACGGGATGTAGGGTCAGTGTCATGCGCGTGTTCCTCTTTTTGGTTCAATCAGGGTGTTGTCTTGAAGCCATCCCTGATTCACCACGTATCCACATTCCGCCGTTTTTTCCCGTGTCGTGAGGGTAGAGGCAATGCCGCATCCAGTGAGCGGCTGATCCAGCGACGCGAATCCGCAGGATCGATCACATCGTCGATACCGAAGCTCACCGCATAGGGAATCGCCTTGCCGCGCTGGTAGGCACCGTCCACCAGCTGATCGTAGCGGGCCTTGCGTTGTTCCGGATCAGCAATGCCCGCAAGCTCGTTGCGAAAACCGAGTTTCACCTGTCCTTCGAGTCCCATGCCACCGAATTCTGCCGTGGGCCAGGCCACGGTGAAGAATGGCTCCTTGAAGCTGCCGCCGGCCATGGCTTGTGCGCCGAGCCCGTAGGCTTTGCGTAAAACGATCGTAATGAGGGGCACGGTCAGATTGGCACCGGTGACAAACAGACGACTGCAATGCCGTACGAGGCCGGTGGTTTCGATGTCGGGTCCGACCATCATTCCAGGTGTATCGCAGAGCACGAGCATGGGGATGTCAAAGGCATCACACAGCTGCATAAACCGTGCAGCCTTGTCGGAGCCGTCGCTGTCGATGGCGCCGCTCAGGTAGGCGGGATTGTTGGCGAGAAGGCCGACGGGCCGTCCTTCTACGCGAATGAACGCCGTCACCATGCCGAGGCCAAACCCTTCGCGCAGCTCGAGCACACTGCCATCGTCTGCAATGGAGCGAATGACTTCGCGGATGTCGTATACCCGCAGCCGGTTCTCGGGAACGATGTTGCGTAGCTTGCGTTGGTCGGGACAGGTCCAGGTCGATGTGCGGCCCTGGAAATAACCGAGGTACTGTCTCGCGACATCCACGGCTTCCACTTCATCTTCCACTGCAATGTCGACCACGCCGCTCTTGATCTGCACATCGATGGGGCCGATTTCTTCCGGACGGAAGACGCCGAGTCCACCCCCTTCGATCAGCGCCGGCCCGCCCATGCCGATGTTGGAATCGCGGGTGGCGATGATGACGTCGCAACAGCCGAGCAGGGAGGCATTACCTGCAAAGCAGAAACGCGAGGTGATGCCGATCATTGGCACGAGCCCTGAGAGGCGCCCCATGCTGGCGAACGTGGGGGTGTCGAGTGGTCGGTAAGCCGATTCATCGCGACCTTGTCCCGCACCAGTGGTGGCCTTGCCACCTTCACGTTTACCGCCGGTTCCGGCGCGACCGCCACCACCTTCCGCAAAGAGCACCAGCGGAATCTCCCACTTTTCCGCGAGTTCCAGCATTCGGTCTGTTTTGGGATGGTTGATGGCACCTTGAGTACCGGCGAGTACCGTGTAGTCGTAGGCCATGACGACGGAGCGGCCTTTTTCCTCGCCGAATTCGCGGCCGTTGATCGTGCCAACCCCCGTCACCATGCCATCCGTCGGAAATTTGCGGATAACCTCTTCCGTAGGCAAACCCGTACCGGGAGTCAGCACGAGCTGGCCGTGTTCGACGAAAGATCCCGGATCACAGAGCTGATCGATGTTCTCGCGGGCCGTGCGCTGGTTGGTCTTGCGACGTTTAGCGACAGCATCGGGTCGAGCTGCATCCAGAGTGATGTCATGACGCAGGTTCACTTCCGCGACGTCGACACGCACGACGGACAGATCGACCTCTTTTTCCGTGTCGACGGCCGCGGACAGATCATCCCTTGCTGCGACGAACACCAGAGGATGGTCGGCGAAGACGGTATCGCCGGGTGCGACGGTGATGGTGTTGACGGTGCCGCCTGTTGTGGCACGCACCTCGTGTTCCATCTTCATCGCTTCCATGATCATCACAACCTGGTTCGGACGTACGTCGTCACCCGGTTTGACGTCGATGCTCACGATGGTGCCCTGCATGGGTGCGAGCAGCGGAGTGCTGCCGTCAAGTGCGGTCACTGCGGCAGTTTTCACCACCGGAGTCGCCACCCAGGCAGGTGCCTGCGCGCCTCCTTTGCCATAGTCGAGCACCGCGAGTGGATCGACGTTGTCGACCTTTGCGCCAGCCCGGGGGGGTGAGGTGGCAGTGATAGGCGCTGTCGCGGGCGGCGCATCTGCCGCTGCCGCAGGAGTGGGAGTTGGTGCAGGCACGCCTTCGAAGAAACGTTGTGTTGCGGTTGCACCCGCCAGTAGTTCACCCACGGATTCATCGATGAAACGGGTGTGGATCGAAAGATCCTGCATCCGCGCATGGGTAAGCACGCTGCGCAGGAACGGGATGTTGGTCGCAAGGCCTTCGATGCGAAAATCTGCGAGCGCGCGGTCTGCAGCCCGGAGTGCAGCCGGAAATGAATTGCCTCTAATGTGCACGATCACTTTGGCAAGCAGCGAATCGAAATTCGGATTCGTCTGGTAACCCGTGTACCCAAAACTGTCTGTACGAATACCGGGACCAGAAGGGGCATCGAACGCAGTCAGCACGCCACCCGTCGGGCGGGTCGAACCATCCGGCTGCATCGTTTCCATGTTCACGCGCGACTGGATGGCGATACCACGGGGCTGCGGCAGAGTGGATTGGGTAAGGCCGTGGTCAGTAAGGGTGCGACCCTGGGCGATGCCGATCTGCAGCTGTACGAGATCGAGATTCATTACCGCTTCGGTCACCGTATGTTCCACCTGCAGGCGCGCGTTGGCTTCAATGAAGTACCAGCTGCGGCGGGCGGGTTCGTACAGGAACTCGAACGTACCGAGGCTGCGATAACCGGCGACGCGGGAGAGTTTGATCGCGGCAGATTGCATCGCATCACGGATGGCATCCGGCAGGAACGGTGCCGGTGCGATCTCGATGATCTTCTGGTGGCGCCGTTGCACCGTACAGTCGCGGGTACCGAAGTGCATCACGTTGCCGGAACCATCGGCGGCAATCTGCACTTCAATGTGGCGTGCGTCAGCAACAAACTGTTCGACGTAAACCGCACCGTTGCCGAAGGCTGCCGTCGCTTCGGAGGTCGCCCGGGTAAGTGCATCAGCGATTTCATCGAGTGCACTGACGATTCGCATGCCACGACCACCACCACCGGCGATGGCTTTGAAAACCATCTTCGAGCCGGCTGGCAGGCCTTCAAAGAACTTACGTGCCTGCTCGTCATTGACAGGTTCGGAGATGCCAGCGATCACCGGCACGCCCTGACGTGCGGCGAGACGGCGGGCAGCACCCTTGTCGCCGAAGAGGTCGAGATGTTCGGGTGCGGGACCGATGAAGGTCAGATTGGCAGCTTTGCAATCAGCGGCAAATTTGCCGTTTTCGCTGAGGAAACCGTATCCGGGGTGAATCGCATCGCATCCGGTAGCCTTCGCTGCCGCGATGATTGCGTCGCCATCAAGGTAGGCGCGCGCGCCGGATCCAGGCAGCGCATGGGATTGGTCCGCGCGCGCCGCGTGCAGGGAACGTGCGTCGTCCTGTGAATAAACCGCAACAGTGCTGATGCCGAGATCGGCAGCCGCGCGTGCAATACGAATCGCGATTTCGCCGCGATTGGCGATCAGTATCTTCATGCCTCCCCCTGGGCCTTTCTTGTGTGGGCAGTTCTGTGAGCTGTTCAGCGACGGTCAAATTCGAGTTCCAGTCCGGTCAGGCCGTGCAGCAAGGCATTTGGAGCGAAGTCCGGGGCGCTTGCGCCGGAGACCAGCCGAAAGTTTTTCAATCGTTCAAAGATGACCCGAAAGCCGATGTTCATTTCCCGTCGTGCAAGTGCAGCGCCCAGGCAATGGTGGATACCGCGGCCAAATGCTACGTGTTCCCGCAGGTTGTCGCGTGTGATGTCGAAACGCATCGCGTCGGCAAACATCGCATCATCGAGATTGGCGGAAGCGAACCGCGCGAAACACACGGAGTTGGCCGGAATGGTCACGCCACGAAGTATCACGTCGCGGGTGGTGCGCCTGAACATATTCGCTGAGGGGCTGGAAATCCGCAGCGTTTCTTCCACGAACCGGCTGATCATCTCGGGGCTGTGGTCAGCTTCGAGCAGTGCATACTGTTCCGGATTCTGGATGAGGAGCCAGATCCCTTCTGTCAGGGAGGCAGCGGTGGTTTCGTTTCCGGCCACTAGAATCTGCGAGAGCATCGAAAGGCATTCGGCGTTGTTGAGTGATGTTTCGCCGTCGATGCTGGCATTGACCACCTTAGAAAGGATGTCGTCCTGCGGCGACTTGCGGCGCTCTTCCAGCCGTTCAACGAAGTAGTGCTGGAATTCGAGAATGCCCCGGGCAGCACGCAGGGTGCCGTCGCGATCGAGTTGCTGGCTGAGGTTGCCAATGAACGCTTCGGTCCACTCCCGCAGCTTGTGCAGATCCTTGTCCGGCAGTCCGATCTGCGAGGCAATGACGCGCAACGGCAACGGTATCCCGAATGCGCCCAGAAACTCGCAGCGGCCGCCGGCCGCAAACTGGTCGATGAGGAAGTGGCTGGTTTTTTCGATGAAGGGTTCCAGTGCGCGCAGGCTTGCAGGGCCAAATGCGCCATCCACGAACTTGCGGTAACGACGCTGCAGCGGTGGGTCCTGGGTGAGCATCGTCGGTACGTTCGGATAACCCTGCGCCATGATGTCGAGAATTTCCTGGTCATCGGAATTGACCGCGCGGGAGGACAGGCCTGGCATGACGCTGGAGAACGTCTCCGGGTCCTGGGCCATCGCCACCACATCATCGAAACGCGATATGAAAAAGATGCCGGTCAGGGGATCTCGGTGCACCGGCGCTTCGGCGCGCAACCGGCGGTTCATGTCATACGGGCAACGCAACAGGTCCGGGTGCAATGGACTGATCTGGCTGATCGGGCAGGTTTTGACGTGTTCAAGCATTTCGCTCACAGCGGCTCCGGAAGAAAACTGATTGGAGGAATGGAATTATGTCATGCCTTCGCGGCGGCGTTTGATGCCGATGACCCGGCCCGCCTGTTCAGGGCGGGGTAACGGGCGGTGCTGTGCCATGACTGCATTGATCCGGTTTTGGATCTGCAGGGGAAAAGG
>Ga0194132_10000490_pt1 | contig 80881 bp, 58 predicted proteins | sample TA2KigOf80mmetaG_FD_148612 | JGI IMG/M metagenome (GOLD analysis project Ga0194132, IMG submission 148612) | Freshwater microbial communities from Lake Tanganyika, Tanzania - TA2015054 Kigoma Offshore 80m | ecosystem: Environmental > Aquatic > Freshwater > Lake | place: Tanzania: Lake... | reverse complement strand
CTTGGAGTTTGCCGCCGCCGATGATGTCGCCAACGGGGGAGTCCTGCTGGCCTTGCCTGCGCTGCTGTCGGAGGGACTGTTGCGACATACGCGTGAGCATTACACGCTGCAGGACGCCGCCATCCACCAGATGTGCATCCTCCTCACTGAAACAGAAACCGTCTTTCCGACCACCCAACTCCGTCTCATCTACCGCCAGGTCGGCTCATCCTGATTCCACCCCAGGTCAGGATGTCTGAGGCTAGCTCCCAGAAATCTTAGCTAAAGCGGCAAGGAAACGGTCCAAGTCCTCTCTCGTGGTGTAGAAGTGCGGTGCGACTCGCAGGTATCCCCTCCCCATCCGGTCCATTCGGAATGAGATCTCAATCCCTTCCGTCCGCAAGGTGTCCGCCACCCCGCGCATCTGCAATCCAGTTCGACCAAAACTGAGAATGCCCGTAGCCTGTGAATCCGCACAGGGAAAGTTCACCAATTCCCAACCGGATTCTTTGAGCCGATCAGCAAGATAATTTCGATGGGAGCAGAGGGCTGCCCCGATCGACTTGATGCCATATTCAAGCAAAAGCTCAATGCCCGCCCGCATGCCGGCAAGGCCCGCAAGATTGGAGGTCCCAACCTCAAACCGACGCCCCCCGGAACGAAACTCGATCTGATCGCGACTTGCGAAATGGTCATGCTTGACGTTGTGCCACCCGTAAACCTGGGGCCCCAGTCGTTCGGACAGCGACTTCGCGATGTAGAGAAAGCCCGGACCGCAAGGACCCAGCAGCCATTTGTGCGCGCCGACGGCGGCGAAATCGAACCACCGGGCCGAGAGGGGAAAGGCGCCCGCGGTTTGAATGGCGTCCACACCGAAAAGGACTCCTCGCTTCGATAATCCTGCACCAATGACTTCTAAATCGATCCGATGGCCTGTGAGAAAATGTCCGGTGGAAAGCGCCACAACTCGTGTGTTCTCATCCACTTGCCCGAGGACTTCGACGGATCGAATCTCCCCCCATTTTCGAACATTCAAAAACCGCACTTCCACGCCTCGATCAGCCCAGGCAAGCCATGGGTACACATTCGAGGGAAAATCGTCCTGATAAATGACCACATTGTCTCCCTTGCGAAGCGGAAGACTTGAAGCGACGAGGCTCAAAGCCATGGACGTGGGACCCACCAGGGCGATTTCCTCGGCTGAGGCGCCCAGGAGTCGGGCCACGGTTTCTCGTGTTTCGGGAACGACCTTGGCCAATTCCGGATCGTCCTGACCTCCCCGAGTGGAAAGGGAGGTGACTCGATCCATTGCTGCTTGGACGGCCCGAGGGAGAGGGCACGCGGCGGCGTGGTTGAGCGAAAGTCGGTGTTCGAGATGCGGGAATTCACACCTGCGGAAGTGCTCATTCCGATGGAGTTCAGAAATTGTCACTGGTCGAGGACCTTCTGATAGTTGCCAAACATGGTCGAATAGAAGCTGACGACCCGGAAAGCGACCCAGAGGGCAATTCCAAAATAAAGCAGTTTGGGTCCCCAATCAGCCGCCAACTTCATCTTGCGCATGCCCTCTTCGAGGTAATGGGCGTATAACCTTCGAAGCGAGTTATCCAGCGAGCCGCTCATTTCTCCCGTCCGGTAAAGTCCCGAAAACAATTCCGGGTATACCGGCTCCTTGGGAAGGAGTTCTCCCGGGGATAATCCCCGCTCCTCGGCTCTTTCGATCCAGATCAAGGCAGACTGTCTCAGTCGGAAGGAGCCACTCGCGATGGAGGCCACTCGCCAAGCTTCAAAAACGGGCACCCCGGCATTGAGCAAGGCCTCGAGTCCCAGCGCCAACCTCGAGAGCGCCAAATCCGCCCGTGCCGCCCCCAGCAAGGGAATGCTGCTGAACACCCTTTCCAGAATCCTTCGCATGCCATCCTGATGTTCAGTTTGGAGAATCCAAACCAACCCCAGGAGAACGGCATAAAATGGGACGAGCACCAAGCACACGGCGGCAAGGTAACCCGCGACATCGCCCTTCAACACCAGGGTGGTGATGGGAGCCAGAAAAACCGCCACATGCACCACGAGAAGCGGATAAGTGCACTCCGTCCAAACCTTGCGCGTCAGTTCGGCGCGGGTGCGGTAAAACTCGCCCAGCAAACGCAGACATTCATCAAGCCGTCCACTACGTTCGCCTGCCGCCAGGAGTGCGGTATCAAATGAAGCGATCGGAAAACGAGATTGAAGGAGGGATTCCGTGAGCGAGAGTCCACGCCCAATCCCTTCTGAGACCGGTTGAACTCGGGAGGCAATCTCACCCGCGGGAAGTGACCGGCGGAGGGTGTCGAGCGATTCGAGAAGTGGAATCCCGGACTGGAGAAGCACCGAGAACTGGTGGTAGAAGTCGCTCTTTTCCAGCAGCTTCCTCGGAGTCGCCACCAGAGCCATAGACCACCGAACCAAGGTTAAGTCGCCACTTTGTCCAGGCAGGACTTTAAGTCCCTCTTGCTCTTCATCCCCACGATTTGATCGACGACCTGTCCGTTCTTGAACAGGAGGAGGGTGGGAATGGCGCGCACGCCGTACTTGACCGACAAGGACTGGTCGTGATCGATGTTCACCTTCGCGATGCTGACTTTGCCGGCGTATTCCGAAGCCAATTCATCCAGCACGGGGGCGATCATTTTACACGGACCGCACCACTCGGCCCAAAAATCAACCAGCACGGGAACCGCAGACTGAAGAACTTCAGTGTCGAAGTTTTGTTCGTTAAGATGAGCGATATTGCTTGAACCCATAATTGCGCAGAGCTTTCAGTTCCTACAGGAACCCATAATCGACTCCTGGAAAATCTTCGATTTAGTTAAGGACTTCAGCCCTGAGGCTGAGGCGTTGGAGAACGAACCCGCTACTTGGCGACCAGGAACAAGGACGCGACCACGGCGATGGCGACAAGAGCACTCAGGGCCGCGACCGCCACGTCAAAGCCGCTCGCAGCAGGCGCCGCTGGGGCAGACCGAGGAGCAGGAGCCGGACGTGGAGCGGCCGCCGGGGCTGCTGCAGGAGCAGGCTTGGCGGCCGGGGCTGCCGCAGGAGCGGCCGCAGTGGGGGCCGCCGCCGCCGCAGTCGAGGCCGTTGGCGCGGCTGGAGCCGGGATCTTGATCGTGGGCGATGCGGTCGGCTTGGGGGGAAGACTGATTCGAACGGTTTCCTTCTTCGGTTGGACTTTGGCCGCTTCCGCGGGCTTGGGTGGAAGGGTAGCTCCAGGGGCAGCCGGAGGGGGGGTCGGTACGTTCTCAGCCATAAATTCGTTTGCTTCAGTGGAAGCTAAGAGCCGGACCCAACAGTGTCAAACTTCTTTCGTCCAACGCCGAGTTCACGGGTGTATCCAGAGATTGTCGGTGACCGGGTTGTCGTGGTCACGCAGACAGCCCTGTCTGCCGTGGCGCAGGCTGGCCATCCTGCGGGGCGACGAAGGGAACCAGGCGCGTGGAAAGCATGGAAAGGCCTTCTTCTTCACCCGCCGGGCCGACGGGCCGTCGGCGATACGGCAGGCTGGCCAGCCTGCGCCACACGAGAGAACACTTCGGGATGCACGGCGACTTCACAGGCACCTCACTCCAACTGAACCGTGCGTCAAGCGGTGCATCCCGATGTTGCCGGTGATGCTGGTAGGGCGCGTCCGTCCCGGCGCGCCGCCGGAGCATGATGTTTTGCATCCAGTGGGCGGCGGGCTGGGACAGGCCCGCCCTCCCAACAACATCGGGATCCACGGTGCGTCAAGCTTCACCGAATTTGCCGCTCGAATCCCGGCGGGCCGCCTTCTAGAATGCATTCCATGCTCCATCGAGTTTCCCCCAAGTTCCTCGCCCTCTTCCACGCGGCTTGGCTGTTCTCAACGGCAGGCACGGAGGCCGCCATTGCTCCCGCGCGTTCGCTCTTCGTCGAGGGATACGCGGGGAAGGTCAGTCTGGAGCCCGGCGAGGATCTCACGCTTCACGTTTCCACCACCGCATCCCATTTTTCCATCGAGATCGCCAGGCTGGGCGCGCAGCGCCAAGTGGTGACGAATCTGAGCGGCGTGCCGGGCCGGGAATGGCCTGTGCCCCAGAATGCGTCCTCCCACGGGTGTGGTTGGGGGGAGTCACTCCGATTCAAGATCCCAGGTCATTGGGTCAGCGGTTACTACCAAGTGGTGTTGCGGGCGGCGGACCAGGGAGGCGAATACACCCAGCGGGGCAGGCGCACCGCCGAAAGTGAATGCTTCTTCATCCTGCGCCCTCTGGCGCCCGGCGGAAGAACGCGCATCCTTCTTCAACTCAGCAGCAATACCTACAACGCCTACAACAACTGGGGCGGCTTCAGTCTCTACGCCTACCATGCCTTGGCCAAGGTTCAAGGTCACCGCGTCTCCTTCCTGCGCCCGCCCTCGAGCCAGTTCAACAACTGGGAGCGTCCGTTCGTCGAGTGGGCGGAGGGCCAGGGCTACCTGCTCGACTATTGCGCCAATCTCGACCTCGAATCACGGCCTGAAATGCTGTCCGCCTACCGGCTGGTGCTCAGTGTGGGCCATGACGAATACTGGTCTTCCAAAATGCGGGACCACCTCGAGACCTTCATCGAGAAGGGTGGGAATGTGGCGTTCTTCAGCGGAAATACTTGCTGCTGGCAAGTCAGAACGGAGGAGAACGGCCAAGCGCTCGAATGTTGGAAACAATATTACGCGCTCGATCCTGTTTACGCGTCGGGTAATCATCAACTGCTTTCGACCCTCTGGAGCCACCATTTGGTCGGCAGACCCGAAAACCAGCTGACCGGAGTCGGGTTTCTCCATGGCGGTTACCACAAAAGCCACGGCCAGTTCATGGATGGGAAAGGAAGTTATCAAGTCCATCGGCCCGAGCATTGGATCTTCGAAGGCACTTCGCTCAAGGTGGGTGAGGAGTTCGGAGGCAAAGACACCATCGTGGGATACGAATGCGACGGTTGCGAGTTTGTCCTGCAGGACGGCAAACCGGTCCCCACAGGCAAGGACGGCACTCCCAAGAACTTTCAGATTTTGGCCACCTGCCCTGCGCGATGGCATCCGGACGACAGTTGGTGGTACGAGCGCTTCGATCAAAAGCGAGTGGGGGCTTCCGTGCTCGGCGTTTACACGCGTGGGGGGACGGTATTCACCTGTGGATCCACCGACTGGGCGCACGGCCTGCGCGGCAAGGACCCCATGGTCGAACGGATCACCCGCAACATCCTCGACCGGCTCGGAAAACCATAGCGCTGGCCGCAAAAGGCGATCGGTCCGGCGCGGGTGGAATTGCCGCTGAAGACGCTGCCGCATCGTGAGCGGGCGCAAGGCAATCCTCCCATGGGCCGATCAAGGGAGGGTTAATCGGTAATAACGAGTGGTTTGGCCCCCGCGTGGATCCTCAATGGAAAGCTCCTCTCCCGCGTAAGAAGTCGCCCCTCGAAGCAAGGTGATCCAGGGCGATTCATCCCAAGCATCGCGGTATTGGATCCAATAGGTTCGTCCTGCCACCGAAGGAAAGGAAAGCATGACTCGATCCGCAAGCAGGCGTACTTGGCGAATCTGCAGCAAGCTGGCTACGGATCGAGGATCTGTTCCGGCCCGATACTCTTGAAGATTGGACTGACCATCCCGATCCGGGTCGCCGCCGGGCCCGTCGTTCCCCAGGGCGGAATTGGAACTGAACGAATGCAAAACCTCCCAATCGTCGGGAAGTTCGTCGCGGTCGGCGTCGGGAGAGGGCTGAAATGGGATCGCCGAAGTCCAATGGATGGGATCAACAGAGGGGCCATCCAGTTTGGCGCGGACCAGAGCGCGGCCTGTCCCGGAAGCACCTGTCGGCCAGGGCGAAACCGGTTGGTAGGGGACGGTTTCGGCAATGTCGAAAGCAAGACGTGCGTCGTCGTCCGGATTCGCCGTGCCAGGGCGGAGGAGGCGGACTTCGCCGCCGGCATTGTTCAGACGTCCTGTCCACGGGCCAACGATGGGAATGGACAGGGGAACGTTGAATCGGGCTCGCAGCCCTGCCAGCGCACCTGACTGCTCGAGCGGATCGAACGAGACGATCATCACGGACCCTGCGGCGGCGAGTTGGGCGCGAGCCGGAAAATCGAATTCGACTTCTCCACGCAACCGCCATGAAGCGTGCGATCGGTCAGGATCAGAGAGCGGCACCGCACGATCGGCAAGATTCCGCAGCAGGACGAATTCCTGAAGGGTGTTGTTGGCGAATCCGGCGTCAGGGGGATGGAAAAGGAGTTGCGCCACCACGATTGGACTCCCAGCCGGTCCGGCGTTGGTCGCTCCTGGAGAGGGGCGGCTTTGGGGAAGGAAATATTCGCGGCCTTGGGAGGCTTGGTAACGCCCGAACGTGACATTGGGCGGAATCGACCCGAACTCGAAGCCGTGAAACCAGCCCGTGAGTTGTCCGCCAGCATTCGCGGAAAACAGATAGACTTGGTCTCCTGCGGAATTGAGTGAGAAGAGGGGGTTGGCTCCGGAAAACCAGTCTCCTTCGACGGTGGTGAGAAACCCGCCGGCCGGGATGACACTGCCGACGGGAAAACGGTAGAGTTTGGGCCGGCGAAATTCATCCGTCAGATACCAATGAGACACATCCACCGCCGCAGGACCGGGGTTGAACAATTCCACATAATCCCGGCGTCCGGGATCAGAGTGCGTCGAGGCTTCATTGATGAGGACGATCGGCAGGACAGGTGGGGGAGGATCCGCCGCCCCGGGCGAACCTCCGATGCGGGCGCTCAACCTCCACGAGGCGGGATCGTTGAGTTTCGGCACCGGAACCGTTTCATCCCGCAGCACCAGGGAAAAGCCAAAGCCGTCCGCCAACGGTTGCCAAGAGTCCTTGTACTCCAGGTCCAAAATGGGTTCTTGCAACGGGCCGCGAAGGAACAGCCGCCCGCCGCCATGGGAAAGAGAACCGCTGAAATTGCCCACAATGATGGAGGGATCGACGGTGGGATAAGTGGACGCGAAGACGGATTTGTCCTTCACGACCAACAATCTCGACCCGGGCGCCAAGAGAAGTGTGTTGGTCGGAAATTGAAAGCGTACGTCGGATTCCAAAGAAATGCCGGCGAGATTGACAGGGGCGGTTCCTGTGTTTTTCAACTCCATGAATTGCAGGTCATCGCGCGGGCTCAAGCTCCCTCGGCTGTCCTCCGCCGGATGGAACATGATCTCGGAAATGGATAGCGTTATGGGGGTCACCACAAACGTGGCGGTGACAGGTCCGGACCACGGCGAATTCGTCAAAGGCCCGCCGGCGCCGGTGCGGGGACGGTGATTGGAATTGAAGACCCGCGCGGTGACGCGGGCATTCGTCGAGAGTCGGAGAGGGCCCTCGTAAATCCTGGCTGCCGGGGAGGGAACACCGCGCGGAAGCCGCGGATCGGTTCCGTCGAGGGTGTAATAGATGGGGGTATTCGTCGGATTGGAGAGCGTCAGTTCGAACCCTGGCGCGACGGAGCCTCCGGCACGACTGAGCAGAGGTGGGCGCACAAATTGAGCATCGAAGAAATCCACGCGATTGGAGAGCCACGCTCTCAAACGGGCGATTTCGGCATCGTAGCTGCCGCCGCGAGGAGTGATGCGCCAGCGTGCCCGCTCGCGAGGCTGCGCCTGCCGGACCTCCCCGGCGAGCCGGTCCACCCGAGCATGCAAGGCGGCGGTGGAAAATTCGCCACGCCGCAATTCATGGTAGCGGTCGATGTATCGTTGGAAGAAATCGGCGTCTCGAAAAAGGGTCCCCCACCAGGTAAAATTGAAGAAGAAGTCGGACCCACCTCCGCCCCACAATCGCGGATTCATATCGCGTCCGTCCGTGGACCCGAGCGTGCGATCGAAATCCCAGATGGGTCCGAACGTGATCCCTCCGAACCGGGGTTTGTGGAGATAGGTGCTGAGGCGAAATCCGTCCGGATTCGCGGACAGGGTGTTGAGCCAGTGAAAGTCGATCCAGGATCCGGTGTCAATGTAAGCCGCGTAACCGCGAAGGGGGTCGTTGAAAAGCGTGCGATCATTGAGCGCTTGTCCGAAGGCGGTAAAATAAGACCTGATGTAGTTTCGCTGGGCAGCGCGCGAGGGAAGTCCAATCTCGCGTTCCTTGGGATCCACAAAGCCCATGTTGATCCCGGCGCCGGAAAAACCGGCGTCTCCCGGATCGAGGCGGTCGATTTTCAACAGGTAGCCCCCTTGCACTTCGGGGGCATTGAGGTGTTCGGGCTCGAGTTTGTCGATCGCGACGCGATGCCGTCCGATGGAGATCTTCTCTTCCAGCACATAGATGCCGTTGTAGCGGTTGCTGGCGATCGGTCCGGGCGTGAACCCATGGCTGACGAACACCTCGACGAAGCGAGTGCGCGGGGAGTAACGCCCAATGTCCTTGCTCAGGCTGTGCATGAAGGGATTGTGCAGCAGCGAAGGCTCGAAACTGTTGGGAGCGTAGAGGACCCAATCGGAGTCCGCCGGAAAATCGAGGATGGGCAGATTGCGATCGAGATTGGCTTCATCCCAAAATTCCATCGCCCAACTGGACTTGGGCAGCCCTTCCGTGCTGGAGCCTCGCACCCTCAGGGCGCCACGTGTATGAAATGAAGGTTTGTTGGTGATGGAGGTGACACCGTTGATGGGTTCGAAGAGGGAAATATGAGCGGGCGTCTGTCGAGAGGCCGAGATGGTGCCTTGACCCGCAGTATGCAGAATGAGCACCGGAAGGTCGGAGGTAAAGGCAAGCACGTCGCGTCCGAGAAGCACGAAGCCTTCGGATCGAATCGGTCCGGGGAGGAGTCCGGGAGCATAGGCGCGCGCACGCACCAGGACTGAATTGGTGATGGGGACAGGCGCGGTGTAAAGAGCCGATTCCTGGGTAGGGGCCGCGCCGTTCAGGGTATAACGAATTGAGGTGTTGGTGCCGGCGGAAGACAGGATCAAGTGTAAAGGGTTGAAAAAAGTGGAGCTGGATCGGGAGAACTCGACGGCGGCGGCAAATCCCACGCCTCCGCTGCTGTTGGCGGATCCCGGAGTGGGTTTGCTGAAATATCCCGTGCCTCTGGTACCCACCAAGCGTCCATACGAAACATCCTTTTCCTGGGGTGGAAACGCCGGGGAGAAAGCGCTGATCACGTTGGTGCGAGGGTCGAAAAGGGAAAGAAACTCACCCGATGGGCTGAGGCGGAAGTTGGTATGCAATCGCGCTGTGGCATTGGTCCGGTCCTTCTCGGAAGCGAAGACGAGGAGGTAACCTTGACCCTTGATGGAGATCGCGGGGAACCTCCATTTCGTGGGCACGGCCGGATCGTCACTGAGAAACCAGCCCGTCAGATCCACGGCATCCTCGTTCGAATTGTGGAGTTCAATCCAATCGGAACTGTCCCCGTCCTCGTCATTGAGGGTTCGGTCGTTGTCCGCCATGAACTCGGAGATGACCACGCCAGGCACGGTGATGTTGGGATCGAGCTGATACGTCCAACTGGCTCCGGCAAACGGCAAGGGAGGATTCGCGAGATCGGTAATGCCGTGACCGTCACGCCAGGCCAAGGTGACCAAACCTTCGCCGGGTGGCGCAAACGAGAACACAAAGTGACCCGGGGCCGTTTCCTCCACCCGCTCCGCAGGAACGCGATTGATGAGAAGGTCCGCGGCGTCAAGTCCGGTGACCCGTTCGCTGAAATGAAGTTCGACCGTGCTCAAGTCGCGAACTCGAACGCCCGGGACTGGAATGGTTTCGATGATACGTGGAGCGTTGGAATCGAATTCCGCCGCGAGCGCAACATCGAGAAAAAAATCTGAGCTTCCACCCAAGGAAATATTGAACCCCATGATCGCGAGGATGTTCGTTCCCTGTTCGAGCAGTCCTGGCGCATGGGTGACGGTGAACTGGTCAAAAGGAACAGGCTCCGTCGCAGCGCCCACGGCGAGGGTGGAGCGGGAGACAGGTCCATCAGGAAGGTTGAACCGGGCGACCTCCCGGCCGTTGATCCAGGCAATAAATCCATCATCAGCCGCCACACCGAGGTGAAGGACGGCGACGTCCGCGGGGGCGTCCAACCGGAACGGGCGGCGCAGATAGACGGCGCTGTAATTGTTGCGCATGTCGGCGAGTTCCGTGCCGGTGGCAACGCCCTCGCCGTAGTGAAAGGGCGCCGCACCCCGAGACCAGGCGCGATCGTCGAACGTTTTCAATCGCCAGCCCTCCGCGGAGACCGGATCGTTGGTTCCCTTCCACCAGCTCCAGTTGCTTCCCCTGGGAATCAGTTCCACGGTGGCACCGGAAAGCGTCAGAGCCAGGACCGGGATGAGCCCAAGGACGAGGCGTGATCGAAAGTGGGTGAAGATGAATTCGAACAACATGGTGTAGGGATGTTGGGGAGCAACCCTAGCGGGGTCCCTTCAAAATGTCTTCCGTGAAAACAACCGACTCCCCCTTTTCAGTGCATCCACAGGTAATCGGTGCTGCGCGCGGCAGCGCCGGGGCGAGGCGTTGACACCGATTCAGGGCTTGGCCGGCCGGTCTCGCATCATCCCGATGGCCGCGACTGCGAGCGTGATCACGGTGCCAATCAGGGTGAACCACGGCCAGGCCACTTTGACGGCGGTCTGTGACGTAAGCCCCACCATGAAGAAAAAGGACGCCAGCATGCCCGCGACGACGGGACGCGAGCTTCCTGGTGGTCCCCATACGGCCAGGATCAGCCCCCCCAACATGGCGCCGCTGGTCAGCCCCGACAGCGTCATGGCGAGGTGAAGAATGGATTCCGCCTGCTGGGCAAACCATGCCACTCCCACCATCGCCACCGCCCAAAAAAGCGTCGCTCGCTTGCTCCGCGCCAGAGCTCTCTCCGGCTCCTCTTCCCCATCCGATCTGCGCAAGAAATCCATCGTTGAAACCGACGCCAGTGCTGAAAGCGCCGAACTGACGGAGGACATCGCCGCCGAGAGGATCGCCACGATCAAGAAACCCTTCCAGACGTTGGGGATCACGGTGAGGATAAAAATTGGAAACACGTAATCGTTCCTCGAAACCCCCGGGCGCAGCTCGGGAATCGGCACGGGCATGGCGGAATTCACTTGGTAATAGACCCAAAGAAACACGCCCGTGAGGAGGAACAGCACCATCAGTGGAAAAATGATCACCGCACTCAAGACCAACGCTTTCCGGCCCTCTTTGACGTTGGAGCAGGTCAACACTCGCTGCACGATTAATTGATCGGCTCCGTGTGAAGACATCGCGTGTACGGTCGCCCCGAAGACTCCCATCCATAGATTCAGCGGACGGTTCCATCCCCATTCCGTATTGAGCCACTGCAATTTGCCCCCTTCCTGCGCCTGCTTCCAAACCGCCGTCCATCCTCCGTCCAGCAGCGTCGGAATGTAAATCAACGTGAAAATACCCCCGGCCAGCAACAACACAAACTGAACCGCATCGGTCCAGATCACCGCCTTGACGCCGCCCACATAGGTGTAGATCAAGGACAGTCCGACGAAGAGCACCATGACCCAAAAAATCTCGTCGGTTTGGAATCCCAGGAGCAGTTGCAAGGGGATGCAAGTCACGTAAACGCGCACTCCGGCGGCCAGGGTGCCCGCCACCAAAAAGATTCCCCCCGCCGTTCGCTGTGCTCCCGAACCGAATCGATCTCGAAAGAGCTGGTAAGGCGAATAAATCTCGCCCCGGAAGTAGTGAGGCACCAGGAAGCAGGCAAGCAGCACTCGCGCCAGCACATAACCAATCACGATCTGGATAAACGACAGGTGATCCTGACCGAAAGCCATCCCGGGCACACCGATGAAAGTGAGCGCGCTGGTCTCCGTGGCCACGATGGAGAGTCCCACCCCCCACCAGGGGATGTTCCGGCTGCCGAGAAAATAATCGCGTGTGGTGGACTGTCCTTTGCCAAACGCCAATCCCAACCCGAGAATCCCGGTCAGGTAAACCAGGATCACCACCCAATCCGCGGCATTAAAACCGAAATTCGCTGGCATGATGCGACATGGGGACCCTCGATGCCCTCAACTACCCAAGCAGCTCCAGGCCATTGGCCAGCAATTGATCCATCTGATGGCGGAGAGGCTGTTCGATTTTCCCGGCCCATCCATCCATCAGCGTCCGCCGTTGCTCCTCCCCCAGTTTCAAACGATCCGCGCCCGCCTCGGCCAAGCCCAACATGGTTTGCCTCGCATAGTGCATCAGCCCCTGACGCAACGGAATCGCGTAGATGCCGAGCATCGTTCCGAAAACCACCGTATGCGAACCGGTTGCTTTCCCTTGCCGAACCGCTTCCCCATACCGGCGCAATCCTTTCAAGTCCCTCAAGGCCATCATTTTTCTGAGCTGAAGAGATCCCGATTTCCGACTCGCCTCCGCCAGGGGCGGCAGCCATGCACCCTGCCCGTCAGGGGAGTCGAGCGACGTGATCTCACGAAACTTCGACTGGCTGGCGAGCAATGCAGCTTGCAGAATTCTGGGTAATTCCGAAGGCAACAGCCATTCGCGAAAGTATCGATCCAAGAAACACTCCAAATCCTCCAGGTTGCGAATCTCGCCTCCCGGCCAGGCCAGCGCCGGCACCCGTGCGCCCGAACCCAAACACGCCGCCAAGGGATGCACATCGCCCTCGACGGGGAGTTGCACCGCCGCCACTGGTGTTTCTTGTCTCATAAACGCGTCCAGACCCGGCCTGAGCGCAGGCCTGCACACGCCGGAAGCTAGCACCGCTCCCAACTCGCCTGCCAGCAAGATCCGGATTTGACCTTTATGGGGAGCCGGGCAATTCTGGTCCCGATGCGGAATCTCGATGACCACGCGTTCGGCGTTCGCCCCCCAAAAAACGGGGGAAACGAACTCCAACTCGAACACCTTTTCCAGACTCGCCGGGAATTCTTGAACCGTTGCGGCATGGGATTCGGCGCGCTTGGTCTGGCCAGCCTGTTCTCCTCGCTTTCTGCTTCCGCTCCGGATGCGCCCGCGCTCTCGCCTCTCGCTTCCCGACCAGCGCAGTTCGGCGCCAAAGCCAAACGGGTCATTCACCTGTTCATGAATGGCGGGCCTTCGCATGTGGATACTTTCGACCCGAAGCCGTTGCTCAACCAGTATCATGGCAAGCCACTGCCGTCGGCCAATCTCGCCACCGAGCGCCGGACGGGAGCCGCTTTCGGCTCTCCCTTCAAGTTCAGGCCTCACGGGCAATCCGGACTCGAAGTCAGCGAACTTTTCCCTAAGGTTGCGGAATGCATCGACGACATCGCCGTGATTCGCTCCATGCACGCGGACGTGCCCAATCACGAACCGTCCCTGCTGCTTATGAATTGCGGCGAGGCACGGCAGATCCGGCCCAGCTTCGGTTCCTGGCTCACCTACGGGCTCGGCACCATCAATCAGAATTTACCCGGTTTCATCGCCATGTGCCCGGGCGGCTATCCCATCCAAGAATCCCAAAATTGGCAGTCAGGATTCCTCCCCGGCGTCTACCAAGGCACCTATATCGACACGCAACACGCGGAGATGGAGAAGTTGATTGAGCACATCGAAAACCGCTACACCGGACTCGAGACCCAAAAGAAGCAGCTTGAATTGCTCCAACAACTCAACGCGCGCCACCTGCGCGCCCGTGCCGAGGATGCCCAACTCGAGGCGCGCATCCAATCCTTCGAACTCGCCTACCGCATGCAGTTGGATGCCACGGACGCCTTGGACCTGACTCGCGAACCGGAGACCATCCGGGACCTCTACGGACGCCACACCCAGGGCCGCCAGATGCTGATGGCGAGAAGACTCGTCGAACGCGGCGTCCGCTTTGTGCAGGTCTGGACCGGATCCGGCCAACCCTGGGACAACCACGACGACTTGGAGGTGAACCATCGCCGTTTAGCCAAGGATTCAGACCAAGCCATCGGGGCGCTCCTGAAGGATCTGAAGCAGCGAGGTTTGCTCGACGAAACGCTCGTGATTTGGGGCGGCGAATTTGGACGCACGCCCACGGTGGAACTTCCCACACCGGGTTCCAACGCGGGGAAAATCAACGGGCGAGACCATAATCATCACGGCTTTACGATGTGGCTGGCAGGGGGAGGCGCTCGCGGGGGTTATGCCCACGGCGCGACGGACGAATTCGGCTTTCAGGCCGTGGAGAAGAAAGTGCATGTCCACGATCTGCACGCCACCCTGCTCTGGATGCTCGGCTTCGATCATGAAAAACTCGTGTTCCGCCACGCAGGACGCGACTTCCGCCTGACCGACGTTCACGGCCACGTCGTCCGCGACCTGATCGCCTAGCCCGGAAATTTCATACTTGTTTCGCGACTGGGAATTTCCGGGCTAGTGAAACCGCGCCCTTGTTGCACAAAAACGTATCCTTGAGGCGTGGTCCGAGGAAAACTTCGTCCAACAGGGCGTGGAATGGTATCCGTTCGTCGAACGCGGGGCGCAGTTCGGTCTAAACCACATTGCTGAAACTCGATGGACGACGTTACTCCGACCGTCCACGCTCGCGGGCCGGTTCATTCCACAGATGCTTGCCAAATCCTGTCGAATCACGGAGGAACATGTTCGGCCCATCCAACCGGAGGATGGAGGCCGAGGCGCCCCGCGTCCGTTCCACCAACTTCAACCCCTTCTCGATGCCCAACACACTCACCGCCGTCGAGAGGGAGTCCGCTTCCATCCCCGTTCGAGCGATCACCGTAACTTGGATTCGATGGGTCAATCCGATGCCGGTGGCCGGGTTGACGATGTGGGAATAACGCACACCTTCGTGTTCGAAATACTGAAACAAGTCGCCCGAGGTCGCCAAACCTTGATGGCGCAGGTAAACGAAGCGCTTGGAAGCAGCCGTTTCCGGACGCGGCACCCCAATCTCCACTTTCCAGCCTTGCTGGCCCGGCGGCGGTTCACTCACCGTCATGTCCCCGCCTCCGGAAACCAAGGCGGAGCGAATGCCTAATTTTTCCAAAGTGGCAATCGCCTCGTCCGCAGCGTAACCCTTCGCTATGCCGCCGAAATCAAGCCTCATCCCCGGCGTGGTCAATCGGACGGTTCGCTTGGATGACGAAAGAATGACTTTTTGGAATCCAGTCCTTCGGCGCGCTTCCTCCACAACTTCCGGCTTCGGCATCTCCCGTTCCCTCCTCGCCCGGCGCCAGATCTGAATCAACGGCCCAACGGTAGGATCAAATGCGCCCCCGGACCGTCGCACCATCGCCTCACTCCCCCGCAGCACCTTCCACAAGTCAGAACCCACGGAAACTTCGCGCCCCGTTCCTCCCGACTTGGAAAGGATCGTCGTTTCACTCGTGTCTTCGTAATCGCTCAACCGGGAATTCAGCTCGGCGATGCGCCGAAACGCCGCTTGCGAGGCGCGATCCGCCTCCACCCGGGACGACGCATACAAAACGATTCTGAACGGCAATCCCATCTGGGCCTCCTCGTATTCGAACCGGCTGAGAGCGGGCGGATCGGAACGCGGCCCGACAGCGCATCCACTCAGGAAACCCACCCCCACAACACCCAGCCACCGGATCCATCCCAACCAACGTGTGTTCATGATTTTTTTGCCAAATGCCGGTCAAACCAATCCGCAAAGGACCGAATGTCCCAGAGCATGGTCAGCCAGCCGTGCTTGCCGCCTCGATGGACCACCAATTCCAAGGTATTCCCCAACGCCCGGGCCTTGTCTCGAAACCGTTCCGATTGATCAAGGGGCGTCAGCGTGTCCGCGTCACCATGGTAGATCAGGACCGGCGGCAAAGAGTCGTGGACTTGATGCAACGGTGACATGGCGCGTCCAATGTCCCTCCACACTGCCAGGTTGGTCGATTGCGGTCCGAAGGCTCTGACGAAACTCTTGGGCGGCCCTCCATCCCCGAGATTCTCCGTGGAACTCCCCAGATTCAGGAGATCTGTCACCGGATAGAAAATCGCCACGGCTTGCACTTCGCTCGATTCCCGATCCACAGGATCCGCCGCGTCTCGTGAACCTGGTCCACCCCGCGTGGCCAGCATCAAACTCAGATGTCCTCCCGCGCTGCCCCCGGTTACCCCGAGTCGCGCAGGATCGATTCCATACTCTTTCGCCCGCGATCGAATGAAGCGGATGGCCCGGTTCACATCCTCCACCGTCTCCATCACGGTGGCCTCGGGCTGGCTGATATGACAAACGGCGAAAACCGTGTAACCCCTTCGCAACAGCGGAGCCATCATCCAGGCGGGTGCAGACCCGGCCTTGCCCGACTTCCAACCGCCGCTCACCATCAAGGCCACCGCCAAACCATTCGGCTTTTCCGACCTCAGAACGTCCAGCGTCAAAGGCTTTCCGTTGCGGGATCCATATGCCACCCCATCGACTCGCGTATGGTCGGGGTGAAAATACCACCAGAGCCCCCCTGCGAGCGCGGCCGCGAGCGCGAGCAACACTCCCCCCAGGAGAAGGATTCGTTTGCACCCCTTCCAAACCCGATGACGCCACTGGCTACCCGACATGCTCATGAGAAGTTCATCATTCCACCAGTTCATCCGCGAAAGCAATGGCTTCCCCCATCCCGCAAAAGAGGTTAACCTCCCCCCCGTTCCCCGAGCCGCAGGGTCCGTTGAACGAATACCTCTCCACGATGAAATTCATGTCCATGATCATGCTTGTGCGCCGGATCGCCTGGCTCTGCGCCGTCAGTCTGATCCAACCCCTCTGGGCGGATTGGACCGTTGCCATCCCGCCTGCTGCGGCGCGCCACTCCAGCGTTCCCCGATTGCTCAAGTTGGAACTGCCCGGAGCAGACCTTCTCGGGCACTATGAAGCGACCGGGCGCGGTCTGAAGCGAGTGCCCGTCCAGTCCCACCCCGAATCACCCGGCACGTTTCTCGTCCAGATGCCCGCGCATTTTTCCGGCAGCATGCGCGTCAAGCCGGTCCTTCGACGGCGCCCGCTCGCCAGCGCCATTCAGATTTCCACCAACGATCATCGACTCGAATTCCGCGCCGGAGGACGTCTCCTCATGGGGTTTCAATCTTTTCCGGGAACTTTTCCGCGATCCAACATCAAACCGATTTTCCGGCGCGGCGGCTATTTTCATCCCCTGGTCACACCGTCGGGTCGTTGGGTCACGGACGATTTTCCGACCAACCACGTCCATCACCACGGCGTTTGGTTCGCCTGGACGAACACCCGCTTCGATGGTCGAACCCCCGATTTTTGGAACATGGGCGATGGGAAGGGCCTGGTTGAATTCGTCGAACTGAACCAACTCGACGCAGGCCCCCTCCACGCGCGCTTGCGGTCCACGCAGCGATACCAGGACCTCACCTCCGGCGCGCCCGTCAACGTGTTGATCGAAACTTGGGACGCGTCGGTGGTGGCTCCGATGCAGCCGGATGCGCCCCGCGTGCTCGACCTTGATGTTCAACAAAATTGCGCTTCCGAAAAACCGCTATTTCTTCCCGAATACCGGTATGGAGGCATCGGCATTCGCGGCGCGGGATCCTGGGATGGCATCCCCCATGCGCGATTCTTAACTTCGAATGGGGAATCGGACCGTGTGAAAGCTCACGCGACCCGGGCCAAGTGGTGCGCGATGTGGGGAAGAGTCGATGGAAGAGACTGCGGCATCGCCGTCCTGGCGCATCCCGGAAACTTCAGAGCACCCGAGCCCATTCGAGTGCATCCGTCAGAACCTTTCCTCAACTTCGCGCCCTCCCAAGCGGGAGACTTCGAAATCAAACCCGGCGCCACCCACCGCGCAAGATACCGGCTTGTCGTCTTTGACGGCGCGCCCGATCCAGCCTCGCTCGATCAAGCTTGGAATGACTACGCCGCTCCCGGATTGCGCGGAGTCCCGGGTCGATGACCCGCCGTGGGGAGGCCGCCGTCAGGCGTCCTTCAACAGGCGATGCACCATCGAGAGATAGGCTGACACAATTCCGGCAGCACAAAGGAAAATGAAGAGGTTCGTGATCATAATCTCAGTGGGCATGGTTGAATGCCGCAGAAGTCATGACGGATTCCGGCGGATGCCGCCGCCCGTTCCTTGGCCTGATCATTCCCGAATTTGCCCGCGTCTGCCGTTGACCCTTACTCCTCTTCAATCACGCTCCTCGAAGGATCGGGCCATTGGTGAGGAGAATGATCCTCCACCGCGCCGCCCAACAGAACCTCGAACGGATGCCCGCTTCCACCCACAGTGCATCGACAGGTCGTCCGTGAGGCGCGCGGCATCGCCGTGGCGCGCCGCTTAGGCCGGATCAAGGTGGCTCTGCCGGCGCGCCTGGCGCGGTTGACGGGGATGGTTTGACGCGAGAGCGATCGAACGTAACTTTGGCGGTCAACGTGGGGTAGGAATTCGGCGCGAGCGGGGGTTGCCGGGGCGGAAGCGCCATGAATGGCGCGCCCCGACCACTTGCAGATGCACCGTCCCACCCAGAAAGCGCCGCGTGCCCGCTCCTCCCGCGCTCCGGCCATCTTCGCTTAACGGGAGCGCTTTTCGTTCAGGGCTTTCTTGAGCTTGGGCAAGGTCAGGGTGTTGATCACGTCGTCCTTCTCGAGCCAGCCCTTTCGTGCAATGCCGGCCCCGAGACGCAAGTATCCCGCCTGCTCCTTGCGATGGGCGTCGCAATTGATCACACAGCGCACGCCTTTGCGCTTCGCATACTGCCATAATCGCCAGTCCAAATCGAAGCGCAGCGGATTGGCGTTCAGTTCGATCCAGGTGCCCGTTTCGGCACATGCATCGATGACGGCCTGCTGATTGACGCGATACGGCTGGCGCTGCAACAAGAGTCTTCCGGTCAAATGACCGAGCATGTGGACATGGCGGTTCTCGGCGGCGCGAATCAGACGCCGCGTCATCACCGCCTCGTTCTCGCTAAATCCCTGGTGAATGCTCGCCACCACCACGTCGAGTTTCGCCAGCAGATCATCCGCGAAATCCAAATTCCCCTCGGCCAGAATATCCACCTCACTCCCCGTCAACAGCCTGAAATCACTGCCCTCCTTCTCGTAGGACCGGTTGATGGCGGCGATGGCCTCCAATTGACGCTCCAAACGGCCCGCATCCAATCCATTGGCGACAAACGAGCTGCGGGAATGGTCGGTGATCGCCCAGTAATCGCAGCCGATTTCGTGCGCGTGGGCCGCAACTTCTTCCAACGATTCGCGGCCGTCGCTCCAATGGGAGTGGTTGTGCAGTGAGCCGCGCAGATCCGTCCATTCAACGAGTTTCGGCAACTCGTGCTTCTCCGCGGCAGCGAATTCTCCATGGTCTTCCCGCAACTCCGGCGGAATGTAATCAAGCTCCAGCGCCGCGAAAAGGTCCTCTTCCGTCCGGCAGGGCAACCGAAGGGCGGCATCCCGTGTTTCTTCCGTGGCGCGGAAGAGTCCGTATTCATTCAGCCTCAGTCCGCGCTGAATCGCCCTCTGCCGCATGACGATGTTGTGTTCCTTGCTGCCGGTGAAATAGGCGAGGGCGAAAGGGTATTCGGCGTCATCCACCACTCGCAAGTCAGCCTGAATGCCCCCCGCGAGAATGACGCTGGCTTTGGTTTCCCCTTGGGCGAGAATTTTCTCCACACCGGGCTGCTCAACAAAAAACGAGATGACCGCGGCCGGGCGCCGGGTCGAGGCAAGGAGATCCACATCGCCAATCACTTCCTTGTGGCGGCGCAAACTTCCCGCTGTTCCGCAACGAATCACATCCGGGTGTCCGCGCAAGCTGTCCAGGATAGGCTCGGCTGCTTCCCAGGCGTCGCTGAACAAATGCCGGCTGGCGTAGGATCGCTTGAATTGGATGCCCTCGAGAATCTTGCTTTGCGTCTTCTCGCCAAATCCCGCGAGCGCCGCCACCCGGCCCGCTTTGCAAGCCGCCTCCAACCCGTCGATCGTGTCGATCCCGAGTTGCTCATGCATGGCTTTCACTTTCTTGGGCCCTAGCCCTTGAATTTGCAGCATCTCGAGGAGTCCACCGGGTATACTTGCCTTGAGATCTTCGTAGTACTTCAGGCGTCCCGTCGTGACGAGTTCCGTGATCTTCTGTTCCAAGGCCTCTCCTACTCCCTTGATCGTCCCCAGCCTTTGCTCTGCCACCAGGGTGTCCAACGGTTCGCCCAAGGTTTCCAAAGCTCGCGCCACGCTCGAGTAAGCGCGGGTCTTGAACGGATTCTCCCCCTTCAGTTCCAGCAATACTCCTATTTCCACAAGGATCTCGGCCACGCGGTCTTTGTCCATGCGCCGAATATGGTGCGACCCGTTCCCCGTGCCAAGCGCGGAGCAATCCGTAACCGGCGCATCCGCAAGTTCACGGCGCTTCAGCTTTGCCGGTAGGTGAGCGCGCTGGTTGGGTTGCGCCCGTTGCGAGCTTGGCGTGTGGCGTTTTGCTTTTCCTCGCGCAGAGGACGCTGAGGTCACGGAGAAAACGTCAAAGGCATCGCGTGTTGGCGTCATTCCAAAGCAATCAAACGCACCTTCGGCAGCCAACGCGGTGAGAGGAATTCGACGCGGGCGGCGTCGCGGGGCGGAAGCGCCGTGAACGGCGCGCCCCGACAACGTGCGGCTGCACCGAGAGCGGTGCGGCCATGCAGGCTGAAGTTGTCGGTGATCGGGTTGTCGTGGTCACGCCGACAGCCCTGCCCTGTCTGCTGTGACGCAGGCTGCCCAGCCTGCGGGGCGACGAAGGGAACCAGGCGCTTGGAGAGCATGGAAGGGCTTTATCCTTCACCCGCCGGGCCGACGGGCCGTCGGCGATACGGCAGGCTGAGCAGCCGGCGCCACGCTGCAGACAACTTCGAGATGCACCCGCCGCGCGTTAGCGGCGAAGGCTTTCGTAGATTTCCACGTATTTTGGGGCGGTGGATTTCCAGGAAAAATCCGCCTTCATGCCGGACAGACGATAGCGCTTCAGCCACGCCTGGCTTTCATACAAGGCCAGTGCTTTCAACATCGCTTTCGCCAAGGCTTTGCCCGAGGGTTCCTGAAATTTGATGCCATTGGCCCGTTCCAAATCTTCTTTGGCGTCGATGATCGAGTTTTCCAGTCCGCCAGTGGCTCGCACCACCGGGACCGCGCCGTAGCGAAGACTGTAGAGCTGGTTCAATCCCGAGGGTTCGAAACGCGAGGGCATCACGTAGAAATCGCAGGCCGCTGCGATGCGATGGGAGAGGCCGACGTCAAAACCGATCCGGGCCGCGATCCGGCCCGGATGGCTGGCGGCGAGCTTCGTGAAGGCCTGCTCGAATCGCGCGTCCCCGCTTCCCAGCAACACGAACTGCCATTCGCGATCGGCCAGCAGTTCGAGAGCTTCCAGGACAAAATCACAGCCCTTCATCTCGGTCAGGCGGGTCACGTTTCCAAACAAGGGGGTGCTGGGGGAAAGCTCCAATCCGAGTTCCTGTTGCAAGCGACGCTTCTCACGGGCCTTGCCCGCCAATTGCTTCCAATCGTAGGAGGATCGCAGGTGCGGATTTCGCTTCGTCCGCCATTCGGAGTAATCAACTCCGTTGAGGATTCCCGAGAGGTCGGCCTGCCGGCGGGAAAGCAAGCCGCGCAGTCCGCAACCCATCGGCTCCTCCAGGATCTCTTCCGCATAGCGCGGACTGACCGTGGTCAAACGATCCGAAAACTGAATGGCCGCCTTGAGAAAATTCAACTTGTCGTAGAATTCCACCCCTTCGGCTTGAAAATAATCCCAGGGAAGATTGGTCCAGCGAAACTCGGAGCTTTCGAACAATCCCTGATAAGCCAGATTGTGGATGGTGAGCAGGGTGCGCGGCGCGTTCAGCCATCCCTCCTGCCATTCCTGGTGCAACATCAACAACGGAACCAGCCCGGTCTGCCAGTCATGCACGTGCACCACATCGGGCTTGTCCGGAAGGTAACGCGCCAAATTCACCACCGCCTTGTCGAAGAAGGCGAATCGTTCCGCGTTGTCAGGATAGTCCCGCCCGCCCTGCCCATAAAGTCCGGGTCGGTGGAAATAACGTTTGTGCGAGATGAAGAGAACCCGCAGATTGCGCTCGGGTTCATCGATCAGGATTTCCCCTTCCTCCCATCCCTGGTCCATCGGAAATCCCAGTTGCCAGTCGAACGGTTGAAGGCCGGGAAAATGATCCCGAACACACGCGTAGTGGGGCGTGACCAGGGTCACCTGATACCCGCCCTTGGCCAGATACTTCGCGAGCGCGCCCGCCATATCGGCCAACCCCCCCGTTTTCGAGTAGGGATAGGCTTCTCCAGTCGCGATCAGGATATGCATGAGGGAGGCTCAGCCGGCAGGCCGCAAGCGGTCGGTGCCGAGGTAAGGCCGCAGAGGTTCCGGGATGACCACCGTGCCGTCTGCTTGCTGTCCGCTCTCGATCAGGGCCACAAACAAGCGGGCCAAAGCCGTGCCGCTCCCGTTTAGAATATGAGGAAAACGATTCTCGCCCTGCTCGGTTTTGAATCGCATGCCCATTCTGCGGGCTTGGTAATCCTCGCAATTGGAGCAGCTCGAGACTTCCAGATATTGGTTTTGCCCGGGAGCCCACACTTCGATATCGAAGGTTTTCGCGCTGGCAAACCCCATGTCCCCGGTGCAAAGCAGAATCACCCGATAATGCAGCCCCAACGATTGCAGGACTTTCTCCGCGTTCGCCACCATCGCGTCCAATTCGGCGTAGCCTTGGTCGGGATGCACGATTTTGATGAGTTCGACCTTGTCGAATTGATGCACCCGAATCATGCCACGCGTGCCGACGCCCGCGGCTCCCGCCTCGGCGCGAAAGCAAGGGCTGTAGGCGCAATAACGGATCGGCAATTGCGATTCGCGCAGAAGTTCCTCGCGATGAATATTCGCCACGGGTGCCTCGGCGGTGGGAAGCAAATAGAGTTTTCCCAGGGTGCCGCCGTCCAACCCTTCTTGAAGAGCGTAGGCTTGATCTCTGAATTTGGGAAATTGGCCAACCCCCGTCATGCAGTGTTCGCCGATGATATAGGGAGGCGAGACCTCCGTGTATCCGTGCTGCGTGGTGTGGAGATCGAGCAAGTAAGCGATCAGAGCACGCTCCAGTTTCGCACCCCAGCCGGTGTAGAGCAGGAATCCGCTCCCGGAGAGTTTCGCGCCCCGATGGAAATCCACCAAGCCGAGTGACTGGCACAGGTCCACATGCGATAGGGGCGTGAAATCGAGGACCGGCTTTTCCCCCCAGACCCGGAGGACGGGATTGTCCTCGCTCGATTTGCCGAGCGGGACGCTTTCATGGGGCGCATTGGGAAGGCGCAGCAGCAACTCTTCCCGGTGCTTCTCGATGTCGGCGACTTGCTTGTCCAAAGCGGTGATTTCGTCACCGATCCGCCGTGTTTCAGCCTTCATGTTCCCGGCTTCTTCCACCCGTTTCTGGCTCATGAGGGCGCCGATTTCCTTCGAAACGCGATTGCGCTGAGACTTGAGGGATTCGACGGAAACAAGCGCCTTGCGCCTCTGCTCGTCGAGGTCGAGCAAGGTTGGGATGTGGCGTTCGTCTCCGGCGCCGCGGCTGGCCAGCCTTTCCTGGATCTGGCCGGTCTGTTCGCGAACTCGTTTGATATCGAGCATGGAGAACGAGTCTAGGTAAGCGCCGAACGGAAGGGCAAGCAGCTTCCCAGGAGGCACGCCTTGCGCGGTGCATCTAAAGGTTGGCGGTGACCGGGTTGTCGTGGTAACGCAGACAGCCCTGTCGGCTGTATCGCAGGCTGCCCAGCCTGCGGGGCGACGAAGGAAACCAAGCGCGTGGAGAACATGGAAGGGCCTCGTTCTTCACCCGCCGGGCCGTGGGGCCGTCGGCGATACGGCAGGCTGGGCAGCCTGCGCCACATGGCAGACAACTGAGACGGTTTCCAAAGTCATTCATCCGCGGGCGAGGAGAGCCAAGAACAGCTTCGGGAGGCACGGAACTCTGCCCGGTGCACCCGCAAGTTGTCGGGGCGCGCCGTTCACGGCGCCTCCGCTCGCGCCCATCGGCCGCGGCGATCTCCTCCCGTTCCATGGCCCGCCCCGGGTGGATGCCTTCGCTCTGGCACCAGCCTCGGCCGTTGAACCTGCCCTGCCCATGTGAAGACACGCCCTGAAGCAACGTGAACGCCGCGCCCCGGCGCGGCCGTGCGCATCACCGACCACCTGTGGATGCAAGGGACCCTGCGGGCCACGAACGGGTCCGGGCGCGAAACGTCGTCCCCGCCATCGACAAAACCCCGCGGCGGTTGTTACAAGGAGTCCGTGCGCGCCGATGGATCCCAATTGTGGCGGTCACTGCGAAAGGAAGGACGTCTCTTTCTCATCGCGGGCCCCTGCGTGATCGAGAACGAAGCGCTTTGTCTGCGCGTCGCCGAACGTTTGCGCGACCTCTGCGAGCGCCTCGGCGTCGTCTTCGTGTTCAAGGCGAGCTACGACAAGGCCAACCGATCCTCCTCGAAATCCTACCGTGGTCCAGGGCTCGAGCGAGGTTTGGAGATCTTGGACCGTGTCCGATCCATCCTCGGAGTGCCGCTGCTCACCGATGTCCACGACGAAACGCAAGCCGCTCTGGCCGGGGAAGTCGTGGATGTTTTGCAAGTGCCCGCCTTTCTTTGCCGCCAGACCGACCTTTTGCTGGCCTGCGCCGCCACCGGGAGGGTGGTCAATGTGAAAAAGGGCCAATTCATGGCTCCGCGGGAGATGCGAGGAGTTGTGGACAAATTGAAGCAGGCGGGAGCCGGGGCCTTGTTGCTGACCGAAAGGGGCACCACGTTCGGCTATCACAACCTCGTCGTGGATCTTCGTTCCATCCCGCAACTGAAAGCTTTGGGTTATCCAGTTGTGTTCGACGCCACACATTCTGTGCAGTTGCCGGGGGCCGGTGACGGTTGCTCGGGAGGCCAGCGGGAGTTTGTGCCGACCCTGGCGGCCGGCGCGGTGGCGGCCGGCGCAAACGGAGTGTTCCTCGAGACGCATCCGAATCCCGATCGGGCTCCCAGCGATGGCGCCAACATGATTTCCCTGCGCGAGGTTCCCAAGCTGCTGGAACGATGGCTGAGAATTCAGGAGGCGGCTCGATGAAATGGACCATGACCATGGTGCTTGCCTTGGCTGGCATCGGACTCCAGGCGGCCAGTCCCGCTCCGGCTGGCTCCGGCAGGGTCAGTGGAGGCTTCAAGGCGCCTGTTTTTGACGAGAAGGGGGAACTCCGCACCCAGTTCGAAGGGGAAGGGTTTCGACCGCTCAAAGACGGAAGATTCCTCATCACGAAGTTTCAGTTGAAAACCTTTCGCGCCCAGCGCCAACCCGAAATGACCGCCGTAGCCGAGGAATGCTTCTTCCGGCAGGCCGACCATTCCGCTTCCTCGCCGGGCCATTTGAAGGTCACCCAGGCGGACGGCAAACTGGAGCTGGAAGGAGTGGGATTCGAATGGCGGCAGAAGTCCGGTCAGTTGGTGCTTTCGAATCGGGTTGAGGCGGTTTTGCGCCCTCCGGCGGGGCGGGACGATGCGGAGATGCCCATCAAGGTTCAAGCCGACCGGCTCGAATACGATTCCCGTCTCAGCATCGCCATCTTTATGGGCAGCGTGAATGCGGAGCAATCGGGGAGAATACGTCTTTCCTGCGAACGCCTCACGGCGACGCTGGGCGTTGAAGGTGGCGGTTTCGAGCGCATCGAGGCTGAAGACGATGTTCGGCTCGCGCTGACCGAAGGCGCGGAACATTACGAGGCTTCCGGCCGCCAGGCTTTGTTTATCGCGGACAAGTCCAGCGAAGGGAACGACCGCCTGGATCTTCGCGGCGGAGCCCAATTCAAGGCGCGAGGGTTGGAAGGCGGGGCCGATCAACTGCTGATCACCTCGTCTCGGAAAAGACAGGCTCCCACCGCGGCCGCCACCCCGATCATTTTTGAAGCCCAGGGCCAGGCCCGATTGCGCATGCCGCTTCCCGTGGGATCAAACCCCGGGAAAACCAACTGGGTGGAGATCGATTCTGAGCGTTACACGTTTCGCGATGCTCGCGCCGATTTCCAAGGGCGCGTCAATGCCCGCAGCGAGAATCAATGGACGTTGCGCGCGGGGCGTCTGCAAGTGTTTCAAGGAACCGGGACGAACCGGCTGGAGCGCATCGTGGCCGAAGACTCCGTTGAAATCGATTTGATCGATCTCCAATCCCGAGGTCAATTGCGAGGCGCCAAGGCGGAGTTCGAGGAATCCGGCGGCTGGCTCACGCTCGCCGGTGGCGCCGAATGGCAAATGCGCGAGTACCGCGGCAAGGGCGGGCAGGTGCGCCTCAAGGTCACATCCCCTTCTCCGGACGTCGTGGTGGCAGGAGGTTCGACCCTCGTTCTGCCCGGGCAGATGGTCTTGGCCAGCGGACTCATTCCGGACTTGTCAGGGTTCCAAGCCAAGCCTGTTCCTCCCTCCATTCCCCTCGAGGCCGCCGAGGCCGAGATTCAGTCCAGCGGCATGATGATGCGGGAAGGCCGCGTCACCTTCTCCGGCCCCGTCAAGGTGAAGACTCCGGCCGGCACTCTCGACGCCCAGAATCTGAATGTCGTGCTCGACGAGGAAGGCAAGAGAGCCCGTCGGATTGCGGCCGATGGAAATGTGGTGATTCGCCAGAATCAAGATCGCATGGAAGCTCTGAGTGTGGTGGCGGAAATGTCCGCGGTGACGAATCGACTGGACCGGCTTGTGGCGGAGGGCGGGGTGAAGTTCTTATCGTCGCGCAGCCAGCGGTTCCTGCGTGGAGAAGGGGAACGCCTGACACTGACTCCGACGAATCAACTGGCCTTGCTTGAAGGCAATCCGCGTTTCACCACCGAATCCGGCTTGTGGGTCGAAAGCGGTGAGCCGGTGCACTGGAACATGGATACTCGCAAGTTCCGGCTGAAGGACTATGTGGTTTCCGGCCGTGGCGATTCATTGAAGAAAACCAGGGGCGCACCCTCTCCTTGATTGGACATCGCCATGCCTCTTCTCAGCACCGAACAGCTCGTCAAATCGTACAAAGGCCGCCGTGTGGTGGATGGGGTTTCCATCCAGGTGGCTGCGGGCGAGATCGTGGGGCTGCTTGGCCCCAACGGCGCCGGCAAGACCACCACCTTCAACATCGTGGTGGGATTGGTCCGTCCAGAGGAAGGCAAGGTTTGTTTCGAGGAGAAACCCATTACCGGATTACCGATGCATCGGCGGGCGCGCCTGGGCATCGGTTATCTCACTCAAGAACCTTCCGTGTTTCGCAAGCTGACGGTGGAGGAGAATCTGCTGGCGATCCTGGAGACGTGCGCGATCGACGGACGCGAGCGCCGGGTGCGGTTGAAGCATCTCCTGGACGAACTCGACCTCACGCGTGTGGCCCGCAGCAAAGCTTACATGCTCAGCGGTGGTGAAAAGCGGCGTCTCGAAATCACTCGCGCCCTGGTGACCAGTCCGAAGCTGCTGCTCTTGGACGAACCTTTCAGCGGCATCGATCCGATCGCGGTCTTCGAGGTTCAAAAGATCCTGCGCCGTTTGAAGGAACGCGGGCTGGGCATTCTGATCACCGACCACAACGTGCGGGAAACCCTCAAGCTGGTGGACCGGGCCTACGTCATCCATCGCGGGCAAGTATTGTGCGAGGGAACCGCGGATTTCCTGGTGAACGATGCGAGAGCTCGGGAGATCTATCTCGGTCCGGAGTTCAGCATGTAAGGTTCAAGCCGCCGCGCCCACGGGACGCGGTGCTGGCTCAGCCCCGCCCGGGTTCGAACCCGGGGGCACGCGGTCCTGGAAGCTCATCCAGTGCCTCATGGGAATCAGCCCGAATCCGATGATCACGAGCTGGCTGGCGATGAAAACGGAGAGCCACTTGAAGGCGGCGTCCATGAAACCGTAGGAATGCAGCCCGACGCCCAGCATGTTGACTCCGAACCAGGAGAAGCTGGTGACGATGTTGCCGAACACGGCGAGATTCATGATGCCGCGATCGCGCACCAAGCCTCCCCATCGGGCATGGAGGATGATGGCGCACCACAACACAATCATCAGGGCTCCGTTCTCCTTGGGGTCCCAGCCCCAAAAACGCCCCCAGGATTGATCCGCCCAAATGCCGCCCAGCACCGTTCCGGTGAAACTGAAGAGGGTGGCAAAACACGTGATGCCATAAACCATGCGGCTCAAGGCCTTGCCGGTTTCTCCGGTCAACCCCCGGGTAAACACCCCGCGCAGGATGTAAATCATCGCCAGAAATCCGGCGACGAACGTGGCGGAATACCCCAGCGTGATAATCACCACGTGCGTCGCGAGCCAGAAATTGGTGTCGAGAACCGCTTCCAACATCACCATGGTGTCGCCCCCCAACGCGAGATTGTGCGCAATAATTTGGGTCACAAACCCCGTAATGGCCGCCACCACGGCGCCGATCCCGCCAAGATAGATTCGTTCCAGCAGCAAACCCAGAATCACCGTGCCCCAGCCGATGAAAATGGCTGAAGAATACAGGTTCGTCACCGGGGGACGCCCCTCCAGCACCATGCGGAAAATCAATCCGACGGTATGGATGATCCACGCAAACCCGATCAAATACACCGCCGACTTGCGCAGCCATTCGGACAGATTAAACCAATGCGCGCACCCGAGCAGGAATGCCGTCAGGTAAATCAGCATCGCCCGGTAAAAGGGCTGCAGCGTGTTGAAGAAATATTCCTTGGACGCCTTGTCCACTTCCATCCCCAGGCGCGACCCCAACCAAAGGCGGTAGTCAGCCACCGCTTTGTTGAAGTCTTCCGCCTTCCCCTGGCGGTAACCATCCGCCATGGCGGCAAAATACGGGACGGCGGGATGGAGTTCTCCTGCACGGATGGAATCGAGCAAGGAAGCGCCCAGATTCACCCAGCCTTTGCGGTCCGTTTCAGGCTTCGCCGGGGGAATCACCAAGGCATACGATAAATTCGCCATTTCGTCGATCGGTTCGAGGGCCCGCGTAAAGTCCTCGAACACGTTGGTCTCGTAGGCCCGGCCGGCTTCGCGGGCTCTCCAGGCCGCAAGCCCGGGGGCGATCTTCTTCTGGAATTCGGCGATTTCAGCGCTCCAGTTCGAGGAGGTGTCGGGCCGGATGTTACGGCGCAGGCGTTGATAAATCGTGACCGCGTTGAAGAGCTTGAGGACCTGCCTTTCAAGCGGCGTCTGCAAGGAGGCGTTTTTTCCGGACTCATGCAGTTGCTTGGCATGGCCTCCGATGGTGGGCAGCACAGGGCGAATCTCGCTAAAGGTGAAGTAGCGCAGGCCGCTGTGCTCAACCCCTTTGCCGTCCAGCTTCAATTCCCCCAGCAATTCCGGGTGATGAATCAGGAAGACGTAGCGTTCATCCGCCTGCTCCGGCTTGAACATCAATTCCGCAATCCAATCCGAGGGCTTGAGCTTCTTGGGATGCTTGTGGAACTGCCACCACTTGCGCTCTTCCAGGGGCCGTTGATCTTTGATCGCGCTCCATTCCCCCCAAACCTTGCCTCCGCCTCCGTTGCCCTCGAGGGGCACAGCCTGATTGCCGCGGATTTGCAGCAACGCGTTCCGCGCCACCGAGTCCAACGGCTGAATGCGCCCATCCAGCAGCACGGGCAGGCGTCCAAAAGCGATGGTGTGATATTCCCTTTCCTTCCGGGGACGGAGGGCGAGGGCCGCCTCCAGGACGAAGAGGAAAAGCAGAATCCAAGGCAGTTTCTTTTTCATGCGGCTTCCTTCCGGCGCGTGGCGAATCCGACAAGATGAATCATGAATTGCAGCGTCAATCCCGCGGCGACGATGACACATCCCAAATAAGGCGTGAGCCAACTCGGGTTGCGGACGACTTGCAGCGTCGAACTCTGCCCCAGGCCTCCCTCGCCCGTTCCCATCTGAAATTGGTAATAGGTCAATCCTTGATAGCGCAGGGGATTGTTCATGTAGATCAAGGACTCGCGATTCTCCTTCGATTCGGTGTGTTCGATCCGGACCCGGCTGGAGAAATGCTTCGGCTTCTTGGTGCCAACGTAATACTCGTTGTCCGCGTCCAGGAGGGTCATCGAATAAGGCGTGTAATGGCGCTTGAAGCGCAGAGCCAGCGAGTAGGTCTTGCTCCCGTGCGTCAGGACTTGCTTTCTGCTCAGCATGCTCGAAACCAGCCACGTCCCAAGATCCTGTCCCCCGGCGGTGATCCTCACGAGCGCACTCGGCAAGTTGCGCTCATCCATCTTGGTGGTGATGGGCCGGGGGAGCAGGTGCAATCCCACTCCCACACCCTGGGAAGCCCGAACCTCCAACGTGCCGTTCGTGCTCTGTGAAAAGAGGTCGGAGTTCGGCCAGAATTCCAGCACCTGAAGGGTGAAGGGCAACCGTTCGTGGCGAATCTCGGCGCCGGGTCGGAGACGTCCATCCGGGATGGACATCACGTGGTCCTTGTCCGCATCCGAAGTGTCGATGATCACCAGTTCATTGGCGTGGAAATCCTCGGAATAATTCTTGGTTTCGCCCTCGTTGAATCGGAGCGCGCTTTCCGTGGAGAGCATGTCCGTGGCGAGCTGCCCAACCAGCAGGAGCACGATGCCGATGTGCGTGAGAAAAATGCCGGCCTTCTTGCGTGTGAACTCGAATCGCTTCACATGGGCCGCCACCAGGTTGATGAGGAGCAACGTTCCCACCGTGTAACCGCCCGGAAGGATGGGAATCTGGATCGAGCTGTTTCCCGGTGTCCAAAAGATGAGGAAACTTTTGAAGTAACGGTTCTGAGCGAGGTAGAGTCCTTCTTCGACCTGGGCCAGGGTTCCGACAAAGACCAGCACCGTGGCGATCGCCAGCAACACCACGGTCAATCGAAGCGAGGAAAAAAACTGGAAGGGACGTTCAAGCATCGGGAAAACGCAGGGATTGAATGAATTTGAAAAACTCGGGTTTTTGTTCCTCGGAAGCTTGAACATCCCCCATCATCTTGAAAAACCAGGTCCGGCCGCCTTGAGGAATCACGGCTCCGATGACACGCGCCGGTTTTTGAGACTTGGAATCGGTGCCAGACATATCCACCACCGTCGCCACAAGGCCCGACAATTCCAGGGTTTGGGCGAGCTTGGCCAGCTCCTCGTTGGACAAAGGGTTCAGGGAGATCTGGCCGCGCCACCGGTTCACATTCATCAGGAGCCCCCCCGCGGCACCCGGGAAAGCGCTGACGGTGATCTCGGTCGAGGCGGCGTTCGCTCCGGTGGCGGTAAATTTGGCCAGGAGCATGTTCGGCGGCGCCTGCGGCTGCCAGGAGGCCGGAAGTTTCCAATCAGGCAATTTGAGAGGCTCATCCTGCGCCGTCGTTCGGGAGCTGGACCCCGGATCGGCGGGTTTGAATTCGATGCCTGAAAGAAAGGTTTGGAACGTGCCAAGCTCGGATCCCACGACGGCGGGCGAGCCTTGGAGCTTGATCAACCAGAGCGTTCTCCGGCGCGCTTGCACCGCGACAAAGACACGCTCGGCAGGTTCCGCGTCCGTCTCCGCCAATCGAGCGGTGACATCGTAAATCTGAGCGGGCTCTCCGGCCATCCTCGCGCCTTGGGCAATCCCAGTGACCGAGGAAGCATCCAGCAGCTTCAATCCCAGCTGGCTGCGCCAAATGTTGAGAAAATCGAGCTCCGAGGCGTTGCCATGTGGAAATGGCATGATCGCCACTTCAGCCCCACCGCCCGACGCCGCGAGAATATTGAAGGAAGCCAAGCTCATGCGCATGGGGCCGCGTTCCTCCCAATGGGCCGGTTTCTTCCACGATGGAATTTCGGCCGGACCCGTCGATTCCCGGGAGGCGGACCGTCGCTCCGGCTCTTTTTCCTTGGGGATGGAATAGACCTGAATGTCGTTGCGGCCGCAGCCCGAGGCCGCCGCGGCCAGACATGCCGCAAGAAACCCCGGCACGACGGTGCGTCGATGAGGTGTCCTGCCGCCAGGCTTCAAAATTTCAATCATTCTCAATCGGAATTCAATGGATCTCGAGTTCGGCCCAAGCCGCTCAGAATGAACGATGCACAGCGCGCTCAATCCGCAGCCCGGTTCGCAGTTAGAAGTCTAATGCCAGTTGGACATTTCAACAAGAGTCAGTTTTCACTTCCGTCCACGAGAAAAGTCGTGATTGAAGTGAGGGACGGGCCATAGAGTGAACGTGTTCACCGGCGGCCTCTCAGGCGCCTCTCCTGCCTTTGCGGCGTGAAGTTCGGCGCTCGCAGGTGGGGAACGTCCGACGAAGCCGGGCCGGTGGTTGAACTCAAACAGCATGGCTTAACATCGATTCGATCGGAGGAACTTCTATGTCAGAACGCATTGGATTTGTCGGGGTGGGCCGCATGGGCGCCAACATGGCGCGGCGCCTGAAGGATTGCGGATACGCGGTCACCGCGGTCTTTGATGTCCGGAAACAAGCGGCGGAGGATTTGGGGAAAGAGATCGGGGCGGAGGCTTGCGCGACACTCGCCCGGATCACGGAACTCTCGGACGTCATTATCACCGTGGTGACGGATGACAAGGCCATGTTGGGCATTTTCTCCGGCAAGAAGGACCATCTGCTCAAAGGTGCCCGAGGCCGGGTTTTCATCAATTGCGCGACCATCAGCCCCAAGGTGCATCTTCAAGTCGAGAAACTGGCCGCCAAGGCGGGCGCCGCTTCCCTGGAAGGGTGCATGGCCTCCAGCATCACCCAAGCACGTGAGGGAACCCTCTATCTGATGTGCGGCGGCAAGGAAGCCACGTTTTCGCGGGTGAAGCCGATTCTGGAGAAACTGAGCAAATCGATGAGGTATGTCGGCGCGACCGGCAAGGCTGCCGAGGTGAAAGCCTTGGTCAACATGGTGATGAACATCAACACCGCGGGCCTTGCCGAAGGACTGGGTCTGGGAGCCGCGCTGGGGCTTGACCTGGCTTTGCTGCGTGAAGTCTTCGGGGAAACAGGCGCGAATTCGCGCGTCCTCCAAACCGACGGCGAAGACATGCAGAACCGCGAACATTCCTGCTTCTTTTCGGCAGCCCACGCCGCAAAGGACTCCGGCATCGCCCTGTCCCTGGGCAAGGCCAAGAAACTGGATCTGCCCCTCGCCACAGCCACGTTCAAACAGTTCAGCAAGATGGTCAAGCTGGGCCTGGGAGAACTCGACAAGTCGGGCGTGGCCGAATTGACGTTCAAAGGGCGCGGCCCCAAAAAAGGGCGGAAGTAATCTCGGATCTCTTCCCCATCCGACAGGCGACTCTCCTCCGTGCCGGACGGCGGAGAGTCTGCCTTTTCCACGACGATTGAAAATGAAGTCAGCCCCGCCAGCCGCAGCCCGGCGCTGGGTGGCCTGGAGGGCGTCGAAACGTTCCAAGCGCGGCTGGGCTTCGGAGCTCGCCGTGGAGGAACCGCTCGAGATCCGCATACGAGGCAAAGTTTTCGGGGTCACCATGCGGACCCCGGGGCACGATACCGAACTGGTGGCGGGATTTCTGCTCGCGGAGGGGTTGCTACGCAAACGGAGCGATTGGATTTCGCTCGCCCCCTGCCGCGCCGAGGGGGTGGAAGGCGTGGTCGTGAATGCCTTTCTTTCGGCCAAGGTTCGCCTGGATTGGAAGACCATGGGACGAGGCTTCCTCACGAGCAGCAGCTGCGGGTTTTGCGGGTCGAAAATGATCGAGAATGTGCGCCGGCGCTACGCGGCTTTGGTGGTGGAACGCGGGGTCGATTTGGACTTGCTGGCCGAACTTCCCGGGCGAATGGCGGCGAAGCAAACCCTCTTCAAAAAGACCGGAGGCGTGCATGCCGCCGCGCTGTTCGACCGGCAGGGGCGGTTGCTGGTGGTGAGGGAAGACGTGGGGCGCCACAACGCCGTGGACAAAGTGGTGGGACACGCGTTTTTGGACGGACGCATTCCCTTGACGGACTGCGCCTTGGCGGTCAGCGGAAGGGTCTCTTTCGAAATTGCGCAGAAAGCGCTGGCCGCCGGAATCTCCGCGGTGGTGGCCGTCTCCGCTCCCACCACTCTGGCCGTGAGTCTGGCGCGGGAGGCGGGCTTGATTCTGGCTGGATTTGCCCGCGGGGGCGCCATGACTCTGTATGCGGGCCCGAGGGCAAATGAAAGCGGCGGGGCCGTTGTCAATCCGGCGCCCGCCGCTCGTTAAGATATTCTAAAGTAGCTATTTCCGAGCTCTTAACCTTTCCAGGCGAAGGTGGCTTTGGCTACTTTCTTGATTGATTTGTTTTTCTTCCCGGTCGTTAGGAACCATACTCGCAGATTAGGCACCTTTACGCCCAGCTTGGCAGAGAGTTCCTTGATGTGAACCCCTTTGCCACCGGCTGCTTGCAAAGCGCCGACAATGCCTTCTTGCAAAGCCCCGCGGGGCGCGCCGCCGCGGCGCCGCTTCGGAGCCTTCGCCCCTGCAGCTCGGCGTTTGGCCCGTGCAGGACCTTTCGCTGGCCCGCTCGATGTGCCTTCCCCAAAGGCCACCAATTGGGCGTTGATTTCATTCAGTTTAGCCTGAAATTTCTCCTTTGCTTCAAGCAGTGCCGACAAGCGCCTCAGGTCCTGTGATGTTAGTTGAGTTATATCCATAGCCAGCATGTTTGCATAGAAAAGGTTCTTGTAAAGATCCAAAAAGCACGGGAGTTGCAGCTCGGATTGCGCCCAATGTTTTGTTGCCCGGGAAGGAAGGGGAGAGTCGGAGAAGAATACGATGCACCAGAAGCGACCGCTACCGTGAGTGGACCGGATCAAAGCATGAGCCTGAGGAAACGGAGAGAGGTCTTAACAAAGTTGCGGCGGCGTCACTGCTTCTTGGGTAGTCCATGGAATTGCAAGCAACGGGAAACGTTGGGCTCAACTTCCGGGCTTCATCAATTCGACGTCCAATGTCGCACCCAGCCCGGGTCGTCCGAGCCAGCGTTGGCGCAGATGAGATCGGGAGGACACACCTGATGCGGCTTGGCCGCTCGTCCGGTTTGGATAGGCCGCGACGGTCGCCGTACCCCCCTCTCGAACTTGACGAACGACGCCCCCTCGATTTCCTCCGTTGCCCTGCTCACCTTGTTCCTCCAACCTCATCCGCATCCATCTCACCGTTCCATCTTCAACCCGCCTCGGCTTTCCCGAAACGCCGCGCTCCACGAACCATCCCCCTCGACCCAGAAAAAACTCCCGGCTCCTGGCCGTGTTCCGCTGGATCCGGCTGATCGGAATCACCGCTTTGCTCCTCCTCCCATCTTCCCCCTCACTCCAATCCCAAGGTTCTCCGCCCGCCGAAGCCGCCGCCCGCATGAAAATGGCCGAGGGACTGCAAGTGGAATCGTTCGCGTCGGAACCCATGGTGGTCCAACCGGTCTGCATCGAATTCGACGATCGCGGACGCCTCTGGGTCATCCAATATCTCCAGTATCCCAATCCCGCCGGACTCACCCGAACCCGCGTGGACCGGTGGTCCCGCACCACCTACGATCGTGTGCCGCCACCGCCTCCCAAGGGTCCGCGCGGAGCGGATCGGATCACCATTCTGGAGGATACTGACCACGACGGACGGGCCGACCAAGCGCGGGACTTCGTTTCCGGGTTGAACCTCGCCACGGGGCTCGCCTTCGGACACGGCGGCGTCTTCGTACTCAATGTTCCTTATCTGCTCTTCTATCCCGACCGCGACGGCAATGATGTTCCCGACGGGGATCCCGAAGTGTGCCTGACAGGTTTCGGAATGGAGGACGCCCACTCCGTCGCGAATTCACTCACCTGGGGACCTGATGGATGGCTCTACGGATGCCAGGGCAGCACCGTGACGTCCCGCATCCGCGACATTGAATTCCAGCAAGGCGTGTGGCGCTACCATCCGGGAACCCGGCAATTCGAGCTCTTCTGCGAGGGAGGTGGCAATTCGTGGGGAATCGATTTTGACGATGAGGGTGAATTGATTTACAGCACAAACGTCGGCCCCTACCGCAATCTGCACGGCGTCCAGGGCGGCTACTACTGGAAGAGCGTCGGCAAGCACGGCGCCCTTCACAATCCTTACACCTTCGGTTACTTCGACCACATCCCGCACACGAATTTTACCGGAGGTCACGTCACCGCCGGCGGACTGATCTACAACGGGACCAATCTGCCGCCGCATTTTCATCAAGCTTATCTCAACGCGGATTTGCTCGGGCACGGGATTCAGTGGCATCGAATGTACCCCTGGGGATCCACCTTCACGTCCTCCCATGGCGGCTACCTCCTCGAGTCTCCGGACACCTGGTTCGCTCCCTGCGACCTCGCCCTGGCGCCCGACGGCGCGATCTTTGTCGCGGATTGGCATGACCGGCGCACCGCGCATCCCGACCCGGATGCGGATTGGGACCGAAGCAATGGCCGCATCTACCGGCTCGCGCGGACCACTACCCGATCCGATGCCATCCCCGATTGGCGCCGCCTCAACACCGAACAATTGGCGGGCGCTCTCGAGAACCCCAATCCGTGGTGGCGGCGACGCGCCCTTCGAATCCTGAGCGAACGACGGGATCCCGCTTCTTACTCGAGTCTGCACGCATTATTCTCCTCAACGGTCCATCACCGAACCTCGTTGCTCGCTCTTTGGGCGCTGCACGGCGCCGGAGGCTGGCGTGATGAAGACGCCCGCGCCGCCCTTTCGCATCCGGCTCCGTCGGTGAGGAAATGGGCCATCCGGCTGCTCGGCGATCGAAAATCCGTTTCCCCTTCGCTTGAAGAACGCCTGCTGGAACGGGCACAACACGAACCGTCCGTCCGCGCTCGCGGCCAACTCGCCTCGACGGCCGCGAGGCTTCGTCCTGAAATTGCCCTCCCCATCCTGCACACCCTCATTCAGAGAGACCTGGACGTGCACGACCCCTTCCTGCCGCATCTTCTTTGGTGGGGAGTCGAAAAGCACGCCGTCACATCGGTGAAAGCGGTATCCGAATTGTTTGCCGGGAGACTCTCCAGGCCTTCGCGCCTGGCAAGCGAGTTCATCCTCGAACGTCTGATGCGCCGATGGATGGCGGAAGGCACTCAAGCTTGTCAGGATGGCGCGACACAACTCCTGGAAAACGCGCCTGATCCGGCCACCCACGCGCGACTGCTCGCCGCTCTCGACCAGGGCTTCGACGACCGACCGGCCCAACCACCCGGCTTCGGCACCGGCGGACTTTTCAACTCGGCCGACGAAGTTTCAATCGAGGCCTCCACCGCCCGTGCCCCTTCCCCAATCTCACCCAAACTCGAACGACTGTTGCTCCAACTTTGGCGGGAACAACCCGATCAATCCGTCCGTCTCAAACTCGCCGCCCGCCTTGGCCATCCACCCGCGCTGGAACGTGCACGATCGCTCCTGGCCACGCCAGGACTCGAACCGTCCCGCGCGCTTCAGCTCATTCAACTTCTCGGAAACTTCGGACTCGAGACCGATGCACCTCGCTTGCATCCGTTCCTGTTCCGATCACCCGAAAATGTGGCTCTCGAAACGCTCGACGCTCTCGGACGGATTGCCTCTCCGTCTTTCGTTCCCCAACTCATTCAGGCTTATCCCGAGCTTTCGGCCAGAACGCAAAGCCGCCTGCGCACCTTGCTCCTCAGCCGAAAATCGTGGGTTCCTCAGGCTTTGCTCGCAGTCGAGGAAGGCCGCCTGCCCGCGGCTCATTTCAGTCCTGAATCGCTGCGCGCCACCGCCCTTCATCATGATGAATCACTCGACCGCCGGGTTCGGAAGATCTGGGGCCGTGTCACCCGGGGAACACCCGAGGAAAAGCTGGCGGAAATGCGCCGCCTGAATAATGACTTGAACGCTGGACGCGGCGACCCGGACCGCGGACGACAACACTTCACGACGCGGTGCGCCACTTGTCACACCCTCTTCGCCCAGGGTGGCTCCATTGGCCCCGACCTGACCACAGCCAACCGCCAGGACCGGGTTTTCCTGCTCGCCAGCCTCGTCGACCCCAGCGCCGCCATTCGCAAAGAATACCTGGCGCAGGAGATTCAACTGCGCGGGGGAAGCGCGTACTCCGGGGTCCTCCTGGAACAGGGTGGCATGCAGTGGATCCTTGGCACCGCCACGGGAGAACGAATCGTCTTCCCCGCTTCCGAAGTTCAATCCGTCAAAGAATCCGCGATCTCGATCATGCCTGAAGGAACGTTGTCTGGCCTCACTCCTCAGGACCTGCGGGATTTGTTCGCTTTCCTCCAGAGCCAGCCCCCGGCATTCTCTCCACCATGAATTCCCGCCTGCTCGCCACGGGTCTCTGCCGTGCCTTCCTTCTCGCGCTCGCCGCTTCCGAGCCTGTCCATTACACCAACACCCTGACGCGCCTGTCCCACCCTGCCCCGCTCCTGGCAGATCATCCGGAATGGGTCGAACCCATCCGCGAAACCCATCGCTTCGAGGCGCCCCCGGTCGTCAACGATGCCGGAGCGGACCTGCGGGTTCGTGCCTGGCGCTGGAGCTACAACGCCCGCGGCATTATTGAAATCCCGAACCTCCTGAGAGCCCGCGAAACCGCCGTCATCATGGTCCACCCTTGGGGCATCGACGACGGACAAGGCTGGAACACTCCTGAACCGGCGGGCGTGGCGGACTTCTGCACGCCGGAAAAGAACCACCTCGCGGCCCGCCACACCCGTGAGGTCATCGATCCCTTCTTGAAAACAATGCGAGGGAAGGTGGCCGCCATCCTGCTCAGCCTTCCGGGTTCGCGTGATCCGATCCGTCACAAGCTTTACCGGTCCTTCTCACACACTCCCACCGCCGGGCAACGCCAGCAAGGCCGCGCCGAACTCGACGCCAAGCTTCGGGGATTCCATTATCGAGGTGAAGCCCTGCCCGCCACGTTGAAGCTTTCGACCCAAACGCCGGCGGTCGATTACTTCCGCCAATTTCCCGGACTCGATGCCGGACCCCGCTTCAACAACACCGGTTTTTGGGATCTCCCCATCCCCGTGACCCGCGACATCACTTACTTCCCGGACGACGTGGTCATCTATGATGCCGAAGGTTACGAATCACTGAGAAAGTTCCTCCAGTCTCAAGGCGTGCGCCACGTCCTGCTCACCGGCTACGCCACCGATATGTGCTTCGCGAGGACCTGCGCGGGTTATGAGAATTTATCGAAAGACTTCAACACGTTTCTGGTCGGCGACGCGACCCTGGCCACGTTCCCCGCCCACACCACTCCCAAGTTCGCCACCAGCGCGCACCTCGCCTTCGCCTCGCTGAACCAGTTCATCACTCAAATCTCGTGGATCGAGCTCACACCGGAGAACCAACCTCGGAACCCATGACGATCGACGCGAACAGGACACCCAACCGCCGCCAATTCCTCCGGACCACAGCGGCCGCCGGGCTGGCTGCCGCGACCGCCATCGTTTCCGCGGCCAACCCGCCTGCGCCCGCCAGGCGAAAAGCCCGGGTCGCCATCACCATGGACCTCGAGATGGCCCGCAATTTTCCACGCTGGGAAGACACCCACTGGGACTACACCAAGGGCCATCTCAACGAGGAAACCAAGCGCTACGCCCTGGCCGCCGCGCGGCGGGTCAAGTTCCATGGCGGCGTCATCCATTTCTTTCTCGTTGGACAGGCACTCGAACAGGAGAACGTCGAATGGTTGCAGGAACTTCATCGAGAAGGTCATCCCATCGGCAACCACACCTATGACCACGTCAACGTGCTCGCCCGGCGCCCGGAGGATCTTCAATTCCGTTTCCAACGCGCTCCCTGGCTCCTCCGCACTCAAGATCCCGTCCAGGCCATTCGCGAAAACATCGAGCAATGCAGCCAAGCCATGCGGCACCGGCTCGGATTCGCTCCCGCCGGATTCCGCACTCCCGGCGGATTCGCCGAAGGCCTGCAAGGCCGCCCGGACATCCAACAGTTGCTCCTCGATTGCGGTTTCTCCTGGGTCAGTTGCCGCTACCCCGCCCATCCCTACGGCCAGCCGGGAACCCGCGCCGACCACGAAGTTCTGGCCGGCATCGTCAAGGCCCAATCGAACTCCCAGCCTTTTGTGTATCCGACCGGACTCATCGAAGTTCCCATGAGCCCGATCAGTGACGTCGGGGCCTTTCGCAACTGTCGCTGGCCGCTCGAGGATTTCCTCCGCGCCATCCGTGCGGGCGTGACCTGGGCGATCGAACAGGGAGCCGCCTTCGACCTGCTCACGCACCCGTCCGTTCTCTATCCCAACGATCCCGAATTTCGCACCATCGATCTCGTGTGCGACCTGGTGGGTCAAGCCCGGGACGGCGCCGCGCTGGCGGATTGCTCCACCCTCGCGACGCTCGCCCGGGCTTGATCGCACGAGAACAAACGCTTTTCTAGGGCTGCTTTTCCGCCTTCGCTTTTCGCTTTCGAGGCGCAGGTTCCGAAGCGGCCGGCTTGGGCCCGATTCGCATCGAAACCGCCTCCATTTTTCCGTCCTCCATCCGGCGGTATTGGCCGGCAATGTCCTCGCCGGCTTTGGCCTCCGACAGCGCAATGATTTGTCCGTCCCGATGAATGCGCGTCTGAGGCGAAACCACCAGGACACGCTGGCGCGTCTTGCCCTCCAGGGTCACCGTCTTGGCATCGAGATCGACGGAGGCGATCTTACCCCGGTAGGGGGACGGGCGCCGGGCACTTGATTCCGCTTTTGCTTCCGCAGGCGGTTTGGGCTCGGCGGCCCGGGTGATGATGATGTTGCAGGTGAATAACACTGAGCCGGCGGCAAGCACGGCCAGTCCACGAGAATACCAACTAGGTTTCAAGAATCCTCCTTGTTAAGGGTTCGTCCGTTGCTTAACCCTCCATCCTCCGGAAAATCAATGTTTATTTTCCGCATTTCACGAGGACCGGTGCATCCCGATGTTGCCGGTGATGCAGGTAGGGCGCGTCCGTCCCGGCGCGCCGCCGGAGCATGATGTTTTGCATCCAGTGGGCGGCGGGCTGGGACAGGCCCGCCCTACCAACAACATCGGGATACACGGCACGAGGATGGGAGCATCCGCAGGTTGCCGGACCGCGCCGTTCACGGCGCTTCAGCGTCGCCAAAATCTCGCACGCGCCGAATCCCTCCTGCCGCGCTGCCTGCCAAAGGTGCAATCGTTCACTCTTGCATCAAACCATCCCCTTTGAACACGCCACCCGCTCTCGCACACACACCTTGATGCGGCGTAAACGCCGCGCTCCGCCCCGGACCGCGCCGTTCACGGCGCTTCAAACTTCGGATGTCCGGGAGGCAATCTTATGAAGAGACCGCCGCCCCAAGTTTATTCCCGGCGCGCCGCCATTCTGTCGTCCACTTGGGTTCTCCTTCACGTATGGGAATAATCATCCTCCGAGACACTCACAGTTCCGGTGCGGCGCGTCGTTCAACTCGCGGTCGCTGCGAATCGCAACCATCGCACCATGCCAAATCACATCAAACCTTATTCAATTCATCATCCCATGAAAGTCCTCAGTTCATTCCTTGGCGCGCTCTCCTTGCTCGCCGTCACCACCTCCGTCGCCGGCGAATTTTCCACGCGCGTAATCGCCTCCGGACTCAATCGTCCCACCGGAATCGTGGCCGGCGACGAAGAATTGTACTTCACCGAAGTTCCGAACCCCGCCACGCCCAATGCCGGCAACGGTGTCAAACGCCTCGACCTCGACGATGGAACCGTGACCGTCGTCAACACAGGGGAACCGGAACCGGTCAACCTCGCCATGGACCGGCATGGACAGATCTATTGGACCTGCAAGACGGCCGGCGTAATTTTGGAGCGCAACAAGCACGGTGAGATCGGCGTGCTCCTCGATGGACTGAACCATCCGGTCGGCATTGCGTTGAATCGTCAGGGCGACCGGCTCTACTGGACCGAGGTGCCGACCCCTGGCGTCGGGGGAGCCAGTGGCGGACAGAACAAAGTGTGGGAGCTCAATCTTCGAACCATGAAGAAAACGCTGGTCGATGCCGGCGATCCAGAGCCGACCGATATTGCCGTGGGTCACGACGGCGACATTTACTGGACCTGCACATCGGCAGGCGTGATCGTCGAAGCCAGCCGCGAACGCCGCCGCCACTGATTTTCGATTGCCTGCCTCGCCAGCGCATCCCAGCCCAGCCCGCCGGAGCCTTTCCGGCGGGCTGGGGTCGCACCCACGGCTGCCACTTCAACCGTGGAAATCCGGATCAAAGGTCAGCTCCCTGTGGGCCGGCGGAAGTTCGGCGAGGGTCTTTTGCAGGCATTCAGCCAGAAGACACCGGCCGGGGCCATAGATTCAGACATCCTGACCCCAAGCGGGACGGATGAAGAAGGGATGTGAGACCAGAGTGACGTGAAGCGGCTCAGTCGCAAGCCGGAGGCTTGCCAGCTATTAGCCGGTGGTTGAGAAGCGCAGCGACGATACCACCGAGTCACCCAAGCATGTGCAGCCCGGAGGGATGCCAGCGTCGCAGGTGTCAATACCCGGGGTGTGCGGGTTTCAGGTCTCCAGGGCCGATTCTTCATGGGCAAGGGGCGGACCGCTCATCCCTGAGCTTCAGGCCCCCTGACTTCGAGCAGCGAACATCTGCGGAGACGGGAACATGCTTGAGACCACCGCAGCCGATCCCCCATAGGCAGGCCGTTGATCATTCGGAGCTGATACTCCCGTGGTGGCTCAAGAAACAGCTCGAACGCATTGCCTCTCAGGTCATGAGTGCTGGAGATTGGGCCTGCCAGGCGCACTTAGGAATCGCGCCACAATGAATTCCGATTTTCTCGCGCCGGGATTTTGACCTGGAGCGAGGCGCACTGAGGGAGCATGCCCTGGCCATGGGTCTGTGATCGAAGTGCAACGATGCTCCAGGTCAAAAGAACAAGCGAGAAAACCAGAAGTAGATGTTGCACGGTTCCTTACCCCCGCTGCGACCCCTGCCGGGGTCGACGACGCTATCGTGCCCAGGATCCGGGGGTGGCGCTCGTACCTCACGCCACCCCCGGCTAATGGCTCGCGTCCCTCCGGGATGACCCGTGGTCGAGCAGGCTTGTGTTTCGCGACCGATGGGTTGTTTTTTCTCGCCGCCTCAGACCGTCGGATACTGAGACCGCCAACCTCTGCATCATCAATCGCCAACTGGGCTCATCCTGATTCACTTCGGGTCAGAATGTCTGAGATTACACCGCGTCCCTGATCCCCGGCGCGCCGCCTCACGCGAGCATCAAACCCCGTAATAAGTCTCGTAAACCCGGGCCGCGGCGCGGCGGGCGCTCTCCCAATCCCAGGCCGAATCCAAGAATCGATCGGGATTCAAGCTGCGCGCGTATTCCGAAGGGTTCCGATCGAACATCGTCTCCACCACGAGCCGGCCGATTCCGGCCGACCCGCTAATGCCGTGCGCGTTGCATCCCCCCGCCATCACCAAGCCACGCAAACGCCGGCTTTCCCCAATGATGAACCTCCCGTCCGGGGTAAAGGTCGGCCACCCGCGTCCCACCCTGTTCCTTTCCGCCCCCTTTACGGCGGGCAGCAACCGGCTGAATTGATCCTCGAATCCGTTCAAGACCGGCAGATCAGGAATCACCGCGGGCGCCGCCTCGCTCAGCAAAAAGGAACGCGGATCCAAATTCAGCGCCTGGTTTTCCCAACCACCCAAAAGCAAACCGCCCTCGCTAGGCCGGCCATAAAGGGTCATGTCCGGGACGCGAAAACAGGGGCGTTCCGGAACCATCCCCTCCATCGCGACCGTGACAAAATATTCATGCCGGACCGGGACGATCGGCAACTCGAGTCCCGCCAGCTTGGCGATATGGTAGGCGTGCGCTCCCGCCGCGTTGATGACATAACGGGCCGCCACTTTGCCACGATTCGTCAGCAAACCGGTCACCCTTCCGTTTTCAACCAAAACGCCTTCCACTTGAGTGGAGACGGCAAACCGGACTCCCAGCTTGCGGCACTGATACGCGTAGGAACTCGCCACGGCGTAAGGCCGCATGTAACCGTCCGAAGGACACCACAAGATCGAGGTGGCCTCGGCAAAGTTCATCTCGGGCCACATGCTTGCAGCGGAGGCGCGGTCCAGGAGTTCCACCTCCAATCCCGCCTCGGCAGCCACGCGCTGAAGGTGCTTGAATTCTTCGGCCCGTTTCGCGGTCAGGGCCACGCGAAGGGAACCCACTTCATGCCATTCCGGCTGGACTTTGGCATCGCGCTGCAATTCGCGAAAGGTCGCCACCGAATGCATTGCCAGCCGGGTCCGCTCCACGGTGTCACGAGGTTGTCCGCATAAACCCGCGCCTTGCGAGGAGGTGACTTGCGCCACGTCCGGAGCGCGTTCAATGAGCAGGAGGTCCCGATGCCCCGCTCGGGCGAGACTGTAGGCCACGCCGCAACCCACGGCGCCCCCTCCCACAATGACGACTTCGGCATCAGACAATGCGCTCATGCAAAATTCCCCCGCAAATGATTCAAGTACCAGCGAACGAAGGCGTCCACATTGTATTCTTTGTAAGTCGAATACGGACCCGGCCGATAGGCACTGGATCGGATGCCGCGTTGCTGCCTTTCACAGATGACCCAGTCTTGCTCCGATGTCAGCTGCCAAAAGGGCATAAGCTTGGTCAGATCATAGTCCTTCCCCTCCTCCGCGTCGCGATGGACCAGCCACGAGACTCGAACGGCGGTCCGTTCCGGTCCGGCGGGCAGCAGGCGCGTGCTCACTCCGTGGTCGCAACTGGAATGGTTCCAGAAATTCGGCAAGGACCTCATGCGCACCGTGCCGACGTCCGGTGATTGGTAGACTCCCATGAGCGGGGCAACGGTTCGTCCGTCCATCGTCTCACTGAGGTAACCGTCGGCGAGCACCGTGCGATTCGCGGAGTACCAGATGTTGCGCTCGGCGTCGGGAAAAGTCGTCATGCCGGTTTGCTTGTGGCTCGCGGCCAACCCCGCCCGAGCCCATCGCGCCTCGCTCTGGCGGACCGCGTCCGCCATTTGCTCCCGAATGCGGGGGGTCGAGTCATCCGCGTTGTAATGATCGAAGTTGGCCCTGGTGTATTGGGGATGATTCGCGTTGCAATGATAACATTCGCGATTGTTCTCCCACACCAGTTTCCAATTGGCCCCGACCAGGTAATCCACCGCCTTGGCCACTTTGGCTTGCCTCAGGCCTTGCGGACGGGCCACCGATCCCATCACCAAGGCGGCTTCATCGAACTCCGGGGGCGCGGGGTTCAGACAGAAGTAAATCAGCCCCTCCACCGCGCGCGCAGGAACGGAAATCAATCCAAGGTCTTCGCGGGGCAATTCCTCCTGCATGCCCGGCGCATGGAGCAAAGAGCCATCCAGGCTGTAAACCCAGCGATGATAGGGACAAACCAGTTTGTGGAGCTGGCCGCAGGGCTGGTCGCAAATAAGGGAACCCCGATGCCGGCACAAGTTATGCAGCGCCCTCACTCCGCCCTGCTCATCGCGCAGGACGAGAATGGAATCCTCCCCCACCGGCACGGAGAAGTAATCTCCGGGCTCGGGGATCTCGCATTCGTGACCCGCGAAAATCCATTGCCGCTTCCAAATCAGCTCCAGGTCGGCGCGATAGACTTCAGGATCCGAGTAAAAAGGGGCGAGCAGGGAATGCCCGGGCGGTTGACGCTGCAACAGGTCTGTGAGGACGGGAGGCCGAATCGCGTTCATGCCGGCTGGTTTTGGAATAACAGATGCCACACACGGGCATTCGAGGGAAGTCTGTTCGCATGCCCGGTCAACGCTCGGGCTTGGAAGCGACGACCTGGTCGAATTCCGGCAACGGCCGGAGGGCGGCAAATCTCGCGTCGGACGGCGCCTCACGGCGCAGATCGCGGGAATCCGCCTTCTTGGCCAGCCGGACGTCGCTCGCGTTCAACGCCTGACCGAGCGCGGTCAAGGCCTCTTTCGGTTTGCCCAGGGCCGTTTGCACGGCCGAGAGGTCGTACCAAGCCTCGGGATTTTCGGGCATGAGCACGACGATGCGGGCGAGCGATTTCTCCAGCCGCTGGCCCATGCCCATCTGCGAATACAGATGCGCGATTTGCAGCATGCTCTGGACATCGTTGGTCGAGTTCGACGCCAGCCGGTCCAGCGCCTGCACCGCCTCGTTCGTTTTGCCCAACTGGAGGTACGTGGAGACAAGCGTTAAACCCAAAGCCGCATTCGAGCTGTTGGCCCGGAATTGCATTTCCGCCATTTCCAGTTGCTGCTGGATTTGGGCGGTGCCACCGCCGGATTGTTTCATGCCGCGAATCTGCATGACCAGATTCTGGATCGCGGCGTTGTCCTGATCGAATTTGTAACAGGTTTCGGCGATGAGGAGGGCGTCATCGAGCCGGTTCATGGAAGCGAGCAAATCGATGTAGCGGTAAACCGCTTCCGGGCTGTAAGGGCAGTAGGCCAGCGCCTGCCGGAAGGCAAAGTCGGCCTCCTTCATCATGCGTTGCTGTTCCGCCGGCGTCTTCGCGTTGGTCACGCGCCAGCGGTAAACCCCCGCGATGGCACTGCGAAGCTTGGAGAAAGCCTTTTGGGCGTTGTCATCGCGAATGAACTTGGGATCGCCCGTGAATCCCGTGTAATCACCCCGCCGATAGACGCGTTCCGCAAAGTCACAAATGTCCTTCACGGAAGTATCATACGTAATCCAGTCCCCGGTGAGCCGCGTGGAATATTGCCTCCAGAAGTCGTGATCGCGCTTGACCATCTCGTCCGTGATCTCGCCCAGCGGCTGGCGGTTGATCTTCATGATGATCCCGAACGGACTCAGATGAGGATACATCCAGTCGAGAGGAAAACTCTCCTCGACGTAAAACTCATGGCCCGGATTGGCGTCGAAAATCATCTTGGTGAGCAACCCGTTGATGGACATCACCGCGACCTGGCCCGACACCTGGATACGGTTTTCGATCACCTTCACATCCTCGCCCGGTTTCAATTGATTGCGCTGCAAACGCTCGCTCGCGTCGCGGATGTAGTCATTGAACGCCTTGCTGGAGTCCTCGGGGGTCGGCGTCTTGATCTCGCGAGGCGGATACACGCCCCGCGCCCGACGGTCCGCCTCGATCTTGGCTCCAAGGCTCGTAAAGATGCGGTCCAGGGGGGACACCAGCCGCGACAGCAGATTCGTCTGCCCCAGGTTGCGCTCTTTCTCGGACCGGAAGAGCTCCTGGAAGAAGGGCGGATCGATTTGCGTGCTGCGGTTGTAGTGCGCCCGGATGTAGCTCAGATACGTGTTGTCCGCCAAAGCGTTCTGCGTGATGAGATAAACGTCGCGGCGGTCGAACTTCGGGTCCAGGGGCTTTTTCTCAGGTGGCATGAAGCTTTCGCAAAAAATCATGTAGGTGGGGTTGAAGCGGCCCGGATCGGTGCCGCCGAACAACACCGTGTCCTTCGCCATTTCAGGATACAACGGATTGCCCGCGGTATCCTTGAAGGGCGGCGTGAACATGTCGTGCCCGAACCAGTATCCGAACAGATGGCCCCGCTGCTCGTTGTCGGCCCAGTGGGTCATGATCGAATACGTCGGGGTCACGAAGAACAGCGCAAGCAAAGCCGGCAAATAGAAACGCTCGCGCATGAACAACACCAAGGCCACCGCGGCAATGGCCAGGCCAAGCCCGAACATCGAGGTGTATCGGGCCAGCGGCTGCAAACTTTCCAGGCTGGCAAATCCGTACAACGCCAATCCGGCGGCAGCGGAAAACCCGAACAACGCCCAGCGCCGGTACAGCTCGTAGTGCGTTTGCAACACCGCGCCAATCAAGGCCATTCCATAACCGATGCCCATGGCGACGATCACGTGGGAGGCCGTGAAAAAGACGCGATTCAACTCCTTGCTTTGCCGGTCCGGAGCCGGGTTGAGCAGCATCAGCAGCAGTACCGCCAAACAGAGAAAAATGCCCGTCAATCCCGCGATCCAACTCTTCTCCCGGGCCTGCATGCGCCGGTAGAAAAAGTACGGGACCAGCCCGATGAGCAAATACACGAAATTGAATTCCTCGATCGCGCCCACCGTGTACATGCGCAACTGCCCGATAAACCGCAATGGATCCTGAAAAATGTTGGTGGGATTGGCCCGCTCATACTGCCCGCGTGTCAAAGCGTGGATGAACCCCTCGACCGTGCGCGGGTAGCCCCAGTTCATCGGCGGATTGGTCATGCCGGCCAGCGGCATGTAGAGATAAAAGGCCGCCCCGAGAACCCACATGCCCGCAAGGATCAGCACCGGCCTCCATTCCGTCAGGAACCCGCCGGTTTTCATCGTCAGCCAGGCGCAACCGGCCATGGAGGCCAGTCCCACCATGTTGTAGATCATGAATAACGGGGCATTGTTGTCGAAACTCGAAAGATGCCCGTTGGCCTTCATGATCAACCCGACAAGATAAACCGCACTGTTCCCCAGCAGCATATCGCGGCCAAGCTTGGGCATCCGAAACACAATCGCCACCTGCACGCCCATCGCCGCCACCAGGAGGGTTTGATGGTTGGTGAAACAAATCCCGAAGAGGAAGAAGGCGATGTAAAGCCATCGCATCTGGTCGGGCGCGTACATCCACCGCATCAAAAACACCATCACCGCCGTCAGGGACCACACACTCAGCGTGTAAACTTCCACAATCACCGACTGGCTCCACATGAACCCGTTGAAGCCAAACAGCATGCCCGAGACATAACCCGAGACCAAACAGATCGCGTTCTCCCAGCGCCGGTCCATGTCCTTCAATTCCGCGATGCTTTCCACCATCATGCTGCTCCCGCGCGATACCATGAGCGCGATCAGTCCGCACGACATCGCCCCCGCGAAGGCCGACGCCAAGGCCACCCGCCAGGCAATGTTCGAAAAAGGAACCAGCTTCGTGAAAAGCCACGTGTAGATCGTCCAAACCGGATACCCCGGCGGATGCGGCACTCCCGCGTACATGGACCCCACCGCCAGTTCACCCGAATCTTCCAGGGTCACGTCCGGCGCCAGCGAGAGCCAATAGCCCAGCATGACCAGGAAACTGGTCAGGCCAAACGCCCACCAGTCGATGGGACGAAAGAGAGGCGGGATTTTGGCTTTGGCAGGTGGCGAGCTGGAAGGGGAACTCGGAGCGTCGGCTTCTTTGGCTTTCTTCGGCTTGGGGGAATGGGTTTTATCCATGAAAATTAGGGGGTGGCTTGATTCGTGCGCGCGCTCCCTTCCGAATACTCGTTCGAGGGTGAGGGCACTGAGAACGCAAGCACTGTCGCCACGGTGGAACGAGGCGGTTTGTTATGCTCAAGGGTGCCGGATCCTGTGGGAACCGTCATCCAGCTAAAATTGGACCCACCGGCCGGCCGGGAACTCGTGTCCCCGCGGCTTTGCCAGGCCCATCGATCAAACCGGCCATTGGCTACAGCCAGCACCAAGAAAACGCAGGCCAACACAGGTGCGAAAATGGGCGATACAACCCCCGACAACCGGGCGGGCCAAACTCCACCTTGGCGTTCCCGGTGGGCCATTCCTGGGGCGGCCCCGAGGATGGATTCACGCACCCTGCTGGAGGGATTCCGGGGAATCCAAGATCGCAACGTCGTCTCCAAATCGTTCAAATCCTTCATGCTGGGTTCCTTTCAAGCAGGCTCGAATGCGGTTCAAACCGTACCGGTAACGCCCCGCGGCCGTATGTGGCGAAACTCCCGTGATCTCCCCGATCTCCTCAAAGGTATGGCCGTGCCAAAATTTGAGGACAATCGCTTCCCGTTGCTCCCGCGGAAGCGAGGCCAGGCACCTCATCGCGAAAGGCTCGGCGGGATGTTCATCTGCGGACCGCTCGAACCACCACGATGATTCCCATTCACGCGCGAGCCGCCGCCAAAATCCACGGCGCCAGTTCATCGCCCGATTGCGGAAGGCCCGCACACAATAATGCTCAGGACTCCGGGGCGCCTCCCTCAACCCCACCAAGGCCACAAACACCTCTTGCAACACGTCCTCCGCCTCGCTGTGACTCAAGCCCAACGCGCGCCCATACAACACCAATTGCGCCGCCTTCGCTTCATAAAGCGCGGCAAACCAACTGGATGGAACAGATTCGGACATGGCTTCAATCCACAAGACACCAAGGGCGCGCCTTTTGTATCGCGGACCGACGAAAAAGGAAAAGACCAAAGCCAATCCGCCTCGCCTTGCTATTTGCCAGGCCAGATCTAACGTCGAAGCCATGCAGGACGCCCCGATCCGCTCCGGCTCTCACCGCGTCACGAATGACGTCATTCACAGGCTCATCCTCGCCCGTATTCAACCCGATTCTCAAGTCGTGGATTTCGGCGCCGGCCCGGGCCACATGTGCCAGCGCTTGGGGGCCTTCTTCTCAGGTCACGGCCGCAACATCGACCAACAACTGACCCCGTGTGAAGTGGCCCCGGAGATCTTTCAGTATCGCGAAGCTCATTGCCGAAAAATCGGCATTCATTCGGAAATCCCGGTCGAGGACGCCAGCCAGGATCTCATCTACGCGATCGAAGTGATGGAACATCTGCCCCGTCCTTACGATTTTCTCCTGGAAGCCGGCAAGAAACTCAAACCGGGCGGCAGCGTGATCTTCTCGGTTCCCAATCTCCTCCATCTCAAATCACGATTGCAACTCCTCCTCACGGGTTATGCCGACATGTTTGGCCCCCCCTCCACGGAGGATAGGAACGCCGGACGCATCTGCGGCCACATTATGCCGCTGAGTTACGCCTACTTTGTCTATGGACTCAAACGAGCGGGATTCGAAGACATCGAATTCCATGCCGACCGGCTCAAGCGCAGTTCACTGATTCTTGGTGTGCTGGGGTATCCGTTCCTTTGGGTGGGGGCATGGTTCAATGATCGCGCCTTGAAAAAATATGACACTCAAGTCTGGCACGCCAATCGACCGCTCGTATGGCGCGTCAACCAGCTGGACATGCTTGCTTCCCGCAGTTGCGTCATCACGGCACGGAAACCCTCCCGCTGAGAGCGCGGCGAGTTCTCGTCCGGAATCATGTCAGGGTTCGAAGTCACGCCTTCAACTCGTCCGGCTCCGGCAGCCAGACGGCCACCACCATCGCTGGAATGAAAAGCATGCTGGCGAAGAGCAGGGTGGTTTTGAAGTCGCCTCCGCGCGAGAGCGTTCCCGAAAAAACCACGCCGCACGCGGACACAATCCGCCCGATGTTATAACAAAATCCAGCCCCCGTCGTGCGCAACAAGGTCGGAAACAAAGGCGGCAAATACATCGTGAACAATCCAAAAACGCCCGAAAAGAATCCGACCGCCGGAAACCAAAACCATACCAACGACAGGGCCGGCCGATCCTGGATAAAGGTGGCTGACATGGTGATCAGAAATCCCAAACACGTCAGGGCAATGGCCCGTCGATAGCCCCAGCGCCGCGCCAGCCAGGACGCGAAGAAATTCCCGGCAATCGAAGACGAGATCACCACAAAAAAGGCCGTGCTGACGAGTTCCTCCCGCCGTTCTCTCGCCCACGAAGCCAGCTCGGGCAGATTCCTCAAATGCTGCGAATGCCAGAACATGAAGGCCCACCAAGCGGTCAGCGAAGTGGCACACACCACGATCGTCAGGAGCGTCGTCCGCAAAATCTCCCCTCGGAAAAGGTCCATGATGCCCGGCGGCGCGGCCCGTGACGCGTTCCTCCTCGCCGCGTGCCACTCTTCCGGCTCAGGCACATGCCTCCGAATCCACAACACCAGAAAGGCAGGCAGCACACCCACCAGAAAAACGAACCGGGGATACCAGTGCTCCGGCGTCCATCGATCCGGCAAAATCGAGGAAAAGAGCTGCCCGATGGCACCCTCATAGCGTGCACTCAAAAAAACGGTGGCGCACGCCAGCAACACCCCGAGGTTGACCCCGGTTTGCAACACGGCCGCGATCCACGGACGCCATCGCTTAGGCCAGGTTTCAGAGAGGAGCGATGAGCCCACCGCCCATTCGCCTCCGATGCCCAACGCGGTGATGAATCGAAAGATCAACAATTGCCACCAAGTCTGCGCAAAAAAGGAAAGTCCGGTGAACAAGGCGTAGGTCAAAATCGTAAGGCACAGCGCCCGGCTTCTCCCGATCAAATCCCCCAGCCTTCCGAAGAACCCGCCCCCCAACGCCCAACCCACCAGAAACGCGGCCTGAATCCACGAGCTTTTCTCCCGAACCATCGCATCCGCGGGACTCGCCACGTCCAGGAGCTGCGCCACAAAAGGCGCCGCCACGAGCCCGTAAAGATGCATGTCCAGGCCGTCAAACAACCAGCCCAGCCAGGCCGCCGCGCCCGATTTCCACTGGGCAGGGGAAAGGTCGCGCAGGGACCGGACTTCCCGGGTTCCCTCACCGCCGGACGATGCCTCAGCTTGCATGGGATTCGATAGGAGACGCGCGGAGATTAAGGGACGCTCCAGGCGCCGCACAAGCTCGACGACGCTCTCGATACCCACAAAAATTGTTTCTGAGGGGGAAGACCCCATCATAACGCACGCAGCCAGAGGTTGTCGGTGACCGGGTTGCGTGGTCACGCCGACAGCCCTGTCTGCTGTGGCGCAGCCTGCCCAGCCTGCGGGGCGACGGAGGGAACCCGGCGCGTGGAGAGCATGGAAGGGCCTCGTTCTTCACCCGACGGGCCGTCGGCGATACGGCAGGCTGAGCAGCCTGCGCCACACGACCGACAACTTCAGGATGCACGGCCCTCGCAGCTCGGGGGGATTTCGCCGTTGACGATTCCTCGACCCGCGCCCAACTTCTTGGCCACTGTTCGACCGTTGATGAAAACCATCCTGTTCGTTTGCACCGGTAATATCTGTCGCAGTCCCATGGCGGAAGGGCTTTTCCGCCATGCGGTGCGCGGCCAGGAGGACTATCGAATCCTGTCCGCGGGAGTCAGCGCCATGGACGGCTGCGGGCCCAGCCAGCACGCCGTGGAAGCGCTGCGCGAACTGGGCATCGATATCACCGGCCACCGAAGCCGGATGCTTACCGGCCAGCTGGTCAAGCAAGCCCATCTGATCCTGGGCATGACGCATGGACATCTTCGCGCCATCGTGTCGCTCTTTCCCGAGGCGGCGGAGAAAACCTTTCTGCTCCGCGACTTCGACGAAACGCTGGAGGAATTCGAAAAGGATATTTCCGATCCGATCGGTGGTTCCTTCGGAACCTATGCGGAGTGCCGGGACCAAATCGAACAAAGCCTTTCCAGCATCCTCAAGTTCATCCGACAATCCAAGATGGAATCCCAATCCGCACAAGGCCATCAGAGCCAGACGGGGTCCGTTGCCCTGGCCGCTGACCACGCCGGCTTCGCCCTGAAAACCCGACTCCACTCGCACCTCGCCGTCCGTGGCGTGGAGGTCCAAGACCTCGGCCCCACTTCCGCGGATGCCGTCGATTACCCTGATTTCGCCCGGCGCGTCGGCGAAGCCGTCGCCGCCGGAAAACACGCCTTCGGGATCCTGGTTTGTTCGAGCGGCATCGGCATGAGCATCGCCGCCAACAAGGTCCCCGGGATCCGAGCCGCCCTGGCTTGGACCGAAAAACTGGCCGCCCTGGCCCGACAGCACAACCATGCCAATGTCCTGTGTCTCGGGGCTTCCACCGTGTCGCCAGAGGAAGCCTGCCGCATGGTCGACGCTTTTCTGTCCACCGGGGAGGAGGGCGGACGCCACGATCGCCGCGTCGGCAAGCTTGAGTCAGGTCCTGGCGTTGCCCTTTCCCTGGCCGCCGCCGACCGGGAAATCGCCGGCGTCATCCGCGAGGAGCGCAAACGGCAACAGGAGAACATCGAGCTGATCGCCAGCGAGAATTTCACCAGCCTTGCCGTCATGGAGGCGCAGGGATCGGTGCTGACCAACAAATACGCCGAAGGGTATCCCGGCAAACGATGGTACGGCGGCTGCGAGTTTGTCGATCAAGCCGAACAACTCGCCATCGACAGGGCCAAACAGCTCTTTAAAGCCGAGCACGCCAACGTTCAGCCCCACTCGGGCAGCTCCGCCAACATGGCGGTTTACTTCGCGGTGCTCAAGCCGGGGGAGAAGTTGCTGACGATGGATCTCAGCCACGGAGGTCATTTGACCCACGGCAACAAGGCCAATTTCTCGGGTCGATTCTTCGAAGTGGTTCACTACGGAGTGGATCGGGAGCGGGAGCGCATCGATTACGATTTGCTGGCCCGCATGGCCGCCGAGCACAAGCCCCGCATGATCACCGTGGGGGCCAGCGCCTACCCTCGCGTGATCGATTTCGAACGCATGGGGCGAATCGCCCGGGACAACGGCGCTTTTCTGCTGGCCGACATCGCCCACATCGCAGGCCTCGTCGCCGTCGGCCTGCATCCCAGTCCGGTGGAGCACGCGGATTTCGTGACCACCACCACGCACAAGACGTTGCGGGGTCCGCGCGGCGGACTGGTCCTCTGCAAGGCGAAATATGCCAAGGAAATCGATTCTCAGGCCTTCCCGGGCATTCAGGGCGGCCCCCTCATGCACGTCATCGCAGCCAAAGCCGTTTGCTTCCACGAGGCGCTTCAACCCTCGTTCCTCGATTACCAAAAGCAAATCCTCGCCAATGCCTGCGCCTTGGCCGACGGCATGGCCCGCAATGGTTTTCGACTGGTCAGCGGCGGCACCGACAATCACCTCATGCTCGTCGATGTCGGAGCTCGCAATCTAACCGGAAAGGAATGCCAGGCCGCGCTGGATCTGGCAGGCATCACGGTCAATAAAAACACCATTCCGTTCGAAACCCGTTCTCCCTTTCAGGCCAGCGGCGTCCGCCTCGGCACGCCCGCTGTCACCACGCGCGGCATGCGGGAAACGGAAATGGCCGCCATTGCGGACATGATCAGCGAAGTGTTGCTCGACATCAAAAATGTTGACACCAGCCGCAAGGTGCGCCAGCGTGTTCATGAACTCACGGCCAAGCACCCCTTGCCGTATTGATCGAAAGACTCCCCCCGCCGCGGATTATCCAGCGGTCCCGCGTCAAACATCGATCCCTTCCCGAGCCCGGGCAGGCGCATGCCATCTGGACCGTGGGGGAGTCCTCGTCAGAGTTTTTGAACATTTGAATTTGCACACTTGATCCTAAAAGATTATGCCCCGCGTCCCCCGCAAACCCGCCGCTGCCAAGCCGCGCGCCAAAGAGAAACCCGAGATCGAATCCACCGAACGGGAAGTCATTGAGGAATGGCGCCCGGGAATTGGCACCACCATCATCCCGGGATCCGCCTCCGAAAACCCCGCTTCATCCTCCCAACAAGATATCACTTTGGGAAGGCCATCGGCGAGCGATCCAACTCCCGAGCCACGCCCAGAACGTAGCGCACCCCCTCCCTCTCCCCCCCCCGCTGCTGAATCTCCCGTAACCCGCGAAAGCAACGAAGCCCGGCCCGAAGCCTCCGGAATGGCCCCGGAACGACCCCGGGAGCACAGGCCCCCACCCCATCCCCGTCAGGAGCACGGACAACCCGGACCCGGGAGGAATCAACCCCGGCGTTCCCAGCCATTCCAACCCCGGCACCCCAAACAGAATCAGCCTCAACACCGGCATCAACGGGGTGCCCCTCCGCGAGGACCCCGTCCCGGACGCGTTCCGACCGTTGAATTCCAGGAACCGGAAGAAGAAGAATTCAAAGTCTCGCCCGACGCTCCTCGCATCAACATCAGCGAGTTGCAGGCGATGACCATGACCGCCTTGAACCAAATGGCCAAGGACATGGGCATCGAAAACGTCGGCACCATGAAGAAGCACGAGGTGATCTTCCAAATGCTTCAGAAAAACGCCGAACGCGGCGGAGCCCTCTACGCCGAAGGAGTCCTGGAAATCCTCCAGGAGGGGTTCGGCTTCCTCCGGTCTCAAAGCTTCAATTACCTGCCCTGCCCTGAGGACATCTACGTTTCTCCCTCGCAAATCCGCCGCTTCGACCTGCAAACAGGTGATTTAATCTCCGGTCAAATCCGCCCGCCCAAGGAGAAGGAACGGTTCTTCGCCCTGCTCAAAGTCGAAACGGTGGATCACAAGGATCCCGACGTCGCCAAAGACAAAACCCATTTCGACAATCTCACCCCGCTCTTCCCCAATCGCCGGTTCATTCTCGAAACGGGCGCGGAGGAACTCTCCACGCGCGTTCTCGACTTGGTCTGTCCCATCGGCAAAGGCACCCGCGGCTTGATCGTCGCCCCGCCTCGCACGGGCAAAACCGTTCTGCTCCAGAAACTGGCCAACGCCATCATCAAGAACGACCCCCAGGTTTATCTCTTCATCCTCCTCATCGATGAGCGCCCCGAGGAAGTGACCGACATGGAGCGGACCTGCCGACCCGCCGAAGTCATCAGCTCCACCTTCGACGAACCCCCCGAGCGCCACGTGCAAGTGGCGGAAATGGTCATCGAAAAAGCACGCCGCATGGTCGAACACAATCGCGATGTGGTCATCCTGCTCGATTCCATCACACGGCTCGCCCGCGCCTACAACACCGTCCAGCCGCATTCCGGAAAAATCCTTTCCGGCGGCGTGGACGCCAACGCGCTGCACAAACCCAAGCGCTTTTTCGGCGCCGCGCGCAACATCGAGGAAGGCGGATCCCTCACCATCATGGCCACCGCCCTCGTCGACACGGGTTCGCGCATGGACGAAGTGATCTTTGAGGAATTCAAAGGCACCGGTAACATGGAAGTGCACCTCGACCGCCACTTGGTCGATCGCAGGATCTTCCCATCCATCAACATCGAGGTCTCCGGGACGCGGAAAGAAGAACTGCTCTATCATCCCGAGGAATACAACCGGGTCGTCATGCTCCGCCGCGCTCTCACCGGCGTCCCGCCCGTGGAGGCCATGGAACTCTTGTTAAACAAGCTCAAGAAGCACCGGACCAATATCGAATTCCTCCTCGGCATGAACATGGGCTGATCGGTCCCCGTCCCCCGGCCAAAGCAACTCCAGACCCGAGATTCTCAATCAACCCGCAAAAGGAAACGCCTCCAGACGGACGGGAACCTTCCTCCCACGTTCGGCAGTCTTGAGGAAACGGCACGAAGACCGAAAACCTTCAGCAACAATCCAGCGTCCTCATCCCGGGACTGGGGATTGAACCGGCCCGCAGGCCCATCGAGAATGTTCAACCTGAGGCGCATGCCATGAGCGAAGATGCTGCCAGGCAGGTGGCGTCGTCCCCACACGCTCGTCGGGCCCCTTCGGTCGGCCACTTCAGCGACGCCATGCTCGCGGCATGCGGCGTCATCGGTTCGGCGGACTTCTTCAACCCGGGAGCGCCGGAGCAGCTTGCCTCATCGGAATTCCCGCCCTGATGCAAACCTCGCTGAAAATCAAACTCTCCGCGTTCAACTTCCTCCAGTATTTCATCTGGGGATCCTGGTACGTCAGCATGGGCTCGTATCTGGCCACCGCGCTAAAGTTCAGCGGGCAGGAAATTGGCGCGGCCTACGGGGCGTTCGCGATCGGCTCGATGATCTCGCCGTTTTTCTTGGGGTTGATCGCCGATCGTTTCGTGGCGTCGGAAAAAATGCTTGCCGTCCTGGGCGTCTTGGGCGGCCTGGTCATGTGCGCACTGCCCAAGGCCGCGACCTTCGGTTCGTTCTATCCCGCACTGATCCTCTACTGCGCGCTTTACGCGCCCACGCTGGCGCTGGGCAATTCTCTGGCACTGCATCATCTGGCCGACGCGAAGACCGATTTCCCCCGCGTGAAACTTTTTTCCGCCGTCGGCTGGATTGCCGGCGGCCTCGCCTTGAGCGCGCTCAAGGGAGAGCAGACCACGATCCAGTGGTATCTGGGCGGCGGCGTTTCGATCCTCTTCGGATGGTTCGCGCTGACGCTGCCGCACACCCCGCCGCGCAAGACCGGCGCGAACGTGAGCGTCGGAGAACTGCTCGGCCTCGACGCGCTGGCCCTGCTCCGGAAACGCTCGTTCGCGATTTTCATCCTCTGCATGTTCCTGATCTGCGTTCCGCTCTACTTCTATTTCGTGATGATGGGCATCTATCTCACGGAGATGAAATGGGAGGGCATCGCGGGGAAAATGACACTGGCTCAGGTCTCCGACGTGATCTTCATGTTCCTGCTGCCCGTCATGCTGCACCGGCTGGGTTACAAGAAGACGATCTTTCTTGGCATTCTCGCCTGGGTCTTGCGCTACTTTTTCCTGGCGGGCAGCGTCCACGCCTCCGGACTCTCCTCGTCGCTCATTTTCGCGGCGATTCTGCTGCACGGGGTGTGTTACGACTTCTTATTCATCGCGGGACAGCTCTACGTGGACGACGAGGCCAACGAGCGCATCCGCGGGGCGTGCCAGGGATTCATCGCCTTCATCCTTTGGGGCGTGGGCGCCTTCGTCGGCACGATGCTTTCCGGCAAGGTGCTGGCCATGCATGGGATCACCGACGCCACCGGACAGGTCGTCGGTCACCACTGGAGAGAAATCTGGCTCACTCCCGCGTATCTCTCGGTCGGAGTGCTGGTGGTGTTCCTCCTCTTTTTCCGCGATCCCTCAAAGCAAGGAAACAAGAGTGTCCGGTGAAGGGAGGCCGGGGTCCTCCTTTCAACTTTTGGACGCACCCGGTGCATCCATAGATCATCAGTGATGCGCGCGGCGTTCAAGCCGCTTCAGGGCGTGTCTTCAACGGGGCAAGGCAAGTTCAACAGGCAAGGATGCTGTCAGGGCCAAGGCATCCACCCAGGGCGGGCCATGGAACGGGAGGAGATCGCCGCGGCAGGTTGGCGCGTGCGGAAGCGCCGTGAACGGCTCGCTCCGCCCCCTTGCAAATGCACCGGGACACACCCGGTGCATCCCGATGTTGCCGGTGATGCAGGTAGGGCGCGTCCGTCCCGGCGCGCCGCCGGAGCATGATGTTTTGCATCCAGTGGGCGGCGGGCACGGACAGGCCCGCCCTACCAACAACATCGGGATGCACGGGGACACACCTTCGATGAAAGGCCGGCCTTGACATCTCCTCCCGGCCTTCGAGGCTCGCGTCATGGTCATGATCGTGTCACTGCTGACCCTCCTGGCTCTCCAGGCCGCCGAGCCAAAGGATTCCCCAGTGCCACCCGCTTTTCATTGGGCATTCCGTCCCATCCAGCGGCCCCCGGTGCCCGCCGTGAAGGAGGATCGCTGGATCAAAACTCCCATCGACGCCTTCATCCTCGCTTCACTCGAAAAAAAGAACCTGTCCCCAGCCCCGCCTGCGGACCGGCGCACCCTTCTCCGCCGCGCCACCTACGACCTCATCGGGCTCCCGCCAACCCCGCAAGAAATCGATGCTTTTCTGGCCGATGACTCACCGGATGCTTTCGCCAAAAGAGTCGATCGGTTGCTCGCCTCGCCCGCTTACGGCGAACGATGGGGCCGTCATTGGCTGGATGTCGTCCGCTACGCTGATGCCCGAGACTTGATTCAACTGCCCGTGGAAAGCGATTTCCGAGAAGCGTGGCGTTATCGGGATTGGGTCGTCGACGCCCACAACCGAGATTTGCCTTATCCGGATTTCATCCGCCACCAAATCGCCGGGGATCTCCTCCAGCCAGCCGACCCGGAGCTCATGGACACTCAGGCGCTGATCGCGACCGGCATGCTGGCGATCGCGGATTTCGTTCCGGGTGATGTCGACAAGGAGCAGATGATCGCCGACTACGTCAACGACCAGATCGAGGTGGTGGGCCGAGCCTTCCTGGGGCTCACGCTCAGCTGCGCGCGCTGTCATGATCACAAGTTCGACCCCATCTCCATGGAAGACTACTACGCGCTGGCCGGCATTTTTTTTAGCACCCGGCTGATTCCCAGTCCCGTGCCCGGAAATACTCCGCTCGTTCGTGTTCCCCTCCTGCCCAGGGCCGAAGTCGAACGTATGGCTGACCGGAAAAAACGCGTGGCGGAGCTCGAGAAGCAAATTCAAAATCTCCAGCTCGAAACGGATTTGGAATTTGCCACCCGCCTCGATCGGATTGCCACGGAGCAAACCGCTCGCTATCTCCTCGCATGCTGGGAGTTTGTCAGCCGCAGCATTCACGCTCCCGATCGAGCTTTGACCGAGCTCGCCAGGGAGCACGGGCTGCACCCGAAAATCCTCACCCAGTGGCTCGATTACCTGGGCTTGAGAGACTATCGCGCGTTCACTTGGTTCTCCCGCGACGAGGGAGGATGGGCCGGGCTTCACCGCTGGAGCCATCGCCCGAACTCGACCCCCGCCATCCACGTCAGTCTTCGGAAGGAAACGGTTGAGCACCATGGGGCAAAGTTTCCCTCCCGCAGCGTTGCGCTCACGCCATCCCAATCGAGTGGAGCGGTCCTTCGTTGGACCAGCCCAACGAACATGACCGTGCGATGGACCGGCTCCGTCACCGATGCGACAAGCACCGCTCGCAAGGGTTTCGTCGTGTCGCTCGATTTGCGAGCGGCGTCCAGCCGGAAGGAACTGGCTTCGTTCCAGGTCGCAGCCGGTGGCAGCGCGAAGTTGGAGTCCGCTTTCAACCTTGGGCATCTCGCCGAAATCACCCTCCAGTCCGGAGACAGTCTCGATTTGGTGGTCTTGCCGCAGGCCACGGGAGCTCCGACAGCGCTGGTGGAATGGACGATCGAACAAACCCCGGCAGGGCGAGTCTGGAATCTGCGCCATGACGTGACCCAAACACCCGATCACGCTCCGCTGGAAATCTCGCACCGGGACCATCCGCAAGCGACAGGGTCGTGGAGCTTCCTGGAGACGGCAGACGTGCAGCGCCCGGGCCGTGAGCCTGGCCAGGGCTGGGAAGCACTCACCGCCTGGCAGCGCACCCTCACTCGGGCGGGCCAGGAGCCGATCGATCGATCGGGAGCCGAAGCCGCGGCGTTCGCCGTGGGAAGAGCCCTCGCCGCAGTTCAAAGAGATCGGCTCACGGGCCTCGAATCCTCCCGCACTCCTCGTCCATCCCATCGCCATTCCGAGTTGTTGAAACTCCAAGCCAGCGACGCGCACCCGACGAGTTCAGGCGAAGGCCGGGTCACGTGGTGGCCCAATCACAGTCGCTCTCCGGTGAAGTTTGCCGCCGTCGCCGCCCCTGCCCGAGGCCCGCTTAAGACGAACCTCAAAGTCGGCGGAAGGAGTCGCCCGGTCCTGCGTTTCACGGGCAACGAAGGGCTGGAAGCTCCTTTGACCGTTCCCCCTGCGGGCAGCCTGTTTGCAGTCTTTCGCATCGCTGACGCCTCCACTTCCGGACAGCGCCTGATCGGCTGGGAAGATTCCAGTTCCGGGAAGCATGGCATTGGCCTGATGCCCACGCCAGGGGGTGGCCTGCATGCGATTGTGCGAAAGCACGGCGCCCATGGCGATGTCATCAGTGATGCGAAAACGAATGCCGGCTTCGAAATCGCAAGTTTGTCCTGGGGCCCTCTTGGCACGACCCTGCATCGTCAAGGCTTGGATGCGGGGAAAAACAGTGCTGTGGACGGGGTTTCCTCAGATCCCGAGATCAAATCGTTGCGCATTGGCGGACCAGGCTCTGGCAACAGCGCCAAGTTTCGGGGCGATCTGGCAGAACTTCGCGTTTACAACCGGCCCCTCGACGAGCACGACCGGGCGGAGGTGGAGAAGGAGCTTTTCGATGCCTGGGTCGATCCCAACGGCCGGGGGCCGTCCCCGCCTGATCCCGTCGCCCGACTGGCCGACGAGTTGAGCTCTCCACAGGGTCCGTACTGGCTCGATGCGGGCGAGCGCGAGGCTTTGATGGAATCCGAGTCAGCGCGTCGGCTCGTGCAGGCACGCGAGCAACTCCACACGCTTCGGAAGTCCATTCCTGCCACCGTTCCACAAGCGGTCGTCGTTCAGGACGGCGGCCCCGTGGGCACGAAGCACGAGGGGTTCAGAGATGCCCCAATCTCACTTCGAGGGAATCCCAAGAACCCAGGCAAGGTCGTGCCTCGTGGCTTTCCGAAAGTTCTCTCGAATCACCCGCCACCGGTCATCACGGAAGGGAGCGGCCGCCTGCCCCTGGGGGAATGGATTGCCAGCACCCAAAACCCTCTCACGGCTCGCGTCGCGGTAAATCGAATCTGGCAGCATCATTTTGGGGAAGGCATCGTCCGCACCACGACCAACTTCGGCGAAAAAGGTGACCGTCCCTCCCATCCGGAACTCCTGGATCATCTCGCGGTGCGTTTCATGGAGTCCGGCTGGTCCATCAAAGCCATCCACCGCCTCATCATGCTCTCCTCCGTTTACCAACAAAGCAGCCGCGCCGCACCGGAAACCCTGGCAGCCGATCCGGAAAACCAACTCTGGGGCCGGATGCCACGCAGGCGCTTGGACGCGGAATCACTCCGGGACAGCCTGCTTTACGTCGCAAACCGGCTCCATTCCAGGCAGGGTGGCGAGGCTTTTCGGGATGAATTGCTCCCGCGGCGCACACTCTACATGATGTCCGTCCGAACGGGGACATCCTCGGGATTCGCTTCCGTCTTCGATGGGCCGGACTGTAGTGCGGTCGTGGAGAAGCGAGGTGACTCGATCGTCGCTCCCCAAGCTCTCTTTTTCCTCAACGATCCTTTCTCCCGGCAACAGGCGGAAGCACTGGCTCAGCGCATCCTGCTTGGGACCACGGCGACCGATGCCGAGACTCAAATCCGGGAGGCCTACCGCTTGACCCTGGGGCGGGCGCCAACGAGCGAGGAACTCGACATCGGCCGGGAACAACTCACGGGGACGAACCCGTCGGAACGTTTGGGGCGCTATTGCCAGCTCTTGCTCAGTGCGAATGAATTTGTTTTCATCGATTAGCTGTTTCACTCCTCATGCTTCATCGTCCAAGTGTATGAATGACCGTGGATGGTTCCACCCGCGCAGCACTCAGATCAACCGCCGCGAAATGCTGCGGCGCACGGGTGGTGGATTTGGCTATCTCGCTTTGGCCAGCCTGCTGAAGGAGGCAGGAACTTTCCGGAGTGCCGCGCTTGAGCCGAAACTGCCCGGCTCCTCAACTCATCCTCTCACCTCGAAAGCGCCCCATTTTTCGGCCCGCGCCAAACGGGTCATCTTCCTTTTCATGCCGGGAGGCCCCTCCCAGGTGGACACCTTCGATCCCAAGCCACGCCTGACCCGCGACCACGGCAAGCCATCGCCCGAACTCTACCTGGGAGAGCGACGAAATCTCCTGGCCTCTCCGTGGAAATTTCAACGGCATGGCCAGTCCGGAATCGAAGTCAGCGAATTGTTTCCCCATACGTCCCGATGTATCGATGACATTTGTGTCATCCGCTCCATGGTGGCCGACGACACGAACCATCCAGGCGGGTGCTTGCAGATGAACACCGGGGAACGCGTTTTCTCCCGGCCAAGCATGGGTGCCTGGGTCACCTATGGACTGGGGACCGAGAATCAGAACCTGCCGGGATTCATCGCGATCGGCCCCGGGCCGATCATCGAAGGGGCGCGCCAATACGGCGCGAGTTTTCTGCCCGCGTCCTACCAGGGCACGTTCGTCTCCGATCTGGACAACCCGATCCGGAATCTGAAGAACCCCAAGGCTGGCCTCGATCAGCAGCGGCAAGAGCTCGATGCCCTGCAACGACTCAATGCCCTGCACGCGGCCGACCGTCCCGAAGATCTCCGGCTCGCTTCGCGCACCGCTTCCTTCGAACTGGCGTATCGGATGCAATCCGAAGCGCCGGAAGCATTCGCGCTGACCAAGGAATCGGACGCCACCCGAAAACTCTACGGCATCGACCAACCCCACACATCCACCTTTGGGAAGCAGTGCTTGCTGGCCAGACGGCTCGTCGAGCGCGGCGTGCGCTTCGTCCAACTCTATCACACCACCGGAGGTTTCCAGCCATGGGATCAGCACGGGGACCTGAAGGGAGGTCACGAAAAAAATTCGGCCGCGACCGACCTGCCCATTGCCGGTTTGATCCGCGACCTGAAATCGCGCGGTCTTTTGGACGAAACCCTCGTCCTTTGGGGCGGAGAATTCGGACGCACGCCTGCCGCCCAGGGCACAGACGGACGTGATCATCATCCTTATGGCTTTAGCATGTGGTTGGCGGGCGGCGGAGTGAAAGGTGGCATGGCCTACGGCGCGACGGACGAGCTGGGATGGCATGCGGTGGAAAAGCCGGTCCACATCCATGACTTGCACGCGACCGTGCTGCATCTGCTCGGGCTGGATCACGAAAGGCTGACGTATCGTTACGCGGGCCGGGATTTCCGGTTGACGGACGTTTTCGGACACGTGGTGCGTGGAATTCTTGCCTGAACCTGGAAACGGCAATTCGGCAGCGTCGAGATGCGCAAAAGCTCGAGCGTCAAAGACCTGCCGGACTTTGAGCCGGATCCGCAGGGTGATCGATCGAAACTTGAGCAAGGACTTTGCCGCCGTGATCTTGCGATCGATCGATGCGGATCAATGGCCGTCTCCCGGGTGAAAGGGATTGAGTTTTCCAGAACCACGATGAGCTGGCCCTTCTCGGCGTGGGATGGGACTCGAAATGACGCGACGGACCGCTGGCCTGCGTCGCGGTCGGCCTCAGCCGTGGTGGGGGCTGGGGCGCAGCTTCAGTTGAGCGGGGTACCCCGCCTCACGTAGGTCGGGTAATCAAGATCCTCGCCGTCGCGAATGTTCGGGGCGCTTTTGTCAAACCGGCCCTTCGACACCACATCCAATGGCAGCAAGGCCTGCTCCATTTTCTTGCCCGGAATTTTGGACCGGCGATGCGGGGATTGCTTGGCAAACATCTGCTGTTTCTTCTCCTGCGAGATCGCGGGAGGAGGGGGCACCATCTTGCTTGGTGAGACCTTGTCCACAGCGATTGGCTTCATGAAACTCGTGTCCGCTTCCGTCGGCGGCAGCATCTCTGACGGAGGCGCCGGGATTTCCGCGGGCGTTTCCACCGGCTTCTTCGAAGCCAGGATCGTCACGGACACGCGGCCGGCAAAAGCGGGATGGATCGCAGCCCCCATGGTGACCATGGCTTCCGGCGATTGCCGTTGCACGTGCTCCATGATCCGGTTGACCTCGCCCAACTGAAGGTCTGCGCCTCCCACAATCGAGAGCAACAGCCGATCACACTGCGCCAAAGCGGCTCCGTGCTCCAGGTAGGGGCTGGCCAACAGTTGGTGAACGGCATCGAGAGCGCGGTTCGATCCCGCCGCCCCCTCAGTCGCGACAACCGTCTCGGAGTGACGCCCACCCAGCACCGCGCGAAGATCCGCGAAATCGATGTTGACCATGCCTCGCATCGCCAGCATCTGCCAGACTCCTCGCAACCCCTGGGTCAGCACTTCATTGATGCGCGCGAAAGAATCGGGAAGATTGAGATGATCCTCCAATTGGCCGAACAACCTCTGATTCGGAAGTGAAATAACCGCATCCGCTTGCGATTGAACCTCGCGCAGGCCATGCAACGCCTGGCGCCGGCGGCCCGGCCCTTCAAAGTCCCACGGCAGCGTCGTGATCGCCAAGACCAGAGCTCCGCACTCCTTGGCAATCCTCGCCACGACCGGCGCGGCACCCGTGCCGGTTCCCCCTCCCAAACCCGCCAACACAAACACAACGTCCGCCCCCTCGCAAATCTCCTTGAACGCGGGGGTGTCGAGCTCCGCGCAGGCTCGTCCTTTTTCAGAGTCTCCGCCCGCCCCCAACCCTCGCACGAGGCGCGCTCCCAACTGAATCTTGTTCGCCACCAAGTTCGATCGTAACGCTTGAATGTCCGTGTTGGCCGCGAAAAACTCCACGCCTTCCAGTCCGGCACGCGTCATGTGCTCGGCAAAATTACAGCCGGCTCCACCCAGGCCGATCACGCGGATCCGCACCGGCAAGAATACCGTTTCCATCCCGTTGCCGTTGGCGGGCGTCTCAGGGTCAGGGTTCATGGGTTTGATCACAGAAAATGAGTCTCAGGCGCGGCCGAAAACAAATCGCTTCAAGCGGCCCTTCACACGTTCGGCCCATGCGGGACGCGGCCCCATCCGGAAGGCGCCGAACTTCAACAAGCCCAGCGGCGTGGCAAACTCCGCCTGCTGCAGGTTCGACGGCAGCCCTTCCAGCGTCGAGGGCCGGCCCCGGTAAACATTCATCCGGAAAATGCGGGCCGCCAGAGTGTCCAACCCCGGCACTCTCGAAGCGCCGCCGGTCAACACCACCCCGCCGCGCAGGTAATCCATGACCCCGGTGGACGACAAATCCTGCTCGATCAATTCCAGGGTCTCCTCGAGCCGCATGGACATGATCCGTGCCAGATGCTCGAGATTGACCGAACGCGGCGGCAAGCCCACGTCGCTTGGCAGTTCCAGCATGCCACTGTGGGTCGAAGGATCGACGAAGGCGCAGCCGTGATCGATCTTCAACTGCTCGGCCCGGCCCAAGGGAACCTTCAAACCATACGCCAGGTCATTGGAAACATGATCCCCCCCCACCGCGAGCACGCCGCTGTGCTTGATGATGCCTTTCGAATAGGCCACGTATTCGGAGCAGCCGGCGCCTAAATCAAGAACCAGCGTGCCCAGCTCTTTTTGTTCGTGAGTCAACACGGACAGACTCGAGGCGATGCCATTGAAAACCACGTCCTCCACCTCGAATTGCAGCCCCTTCACCAAATGAATCGCGCTTTGAATGCGGTTGTAGTTCCCGTGAAAAATATGGACGTCGGCCTCGACCGCGTTCGCCACCATGCCCGCGGGATTGACGATGCCGCTTTGCCCATTGACGGTGAAATGCTGCCGCACGATATGCACCACCGAATTCTCATGGGGCAAGCTGATGATCTTGGCATTCTTGATGACTTCCTGAACATCCTCCTCCGTGATCACACGGCCCTCCGACACGATCGGATGGGTCGCGTGACTGTTGAGCCCCACCATGTGATTGCCGGTCACACCGAGGAAAAGGCTCGTGATCTCCACGTCAGCACTGGTCTCGGCCTCGACGATCGCCTCGCGGATATCTTCGGCCGCGGCGGATGAATCGACAATTTCACCCTTGCGCACGCCCCGCGATTTGGACTGCCCCACGCCGAGGACGCGCACCGATCCGTCCCCGGACACCTCGCCGACCGTGACACAGACTTTGGATGTGCCGGTCTCCAGGCCGGCCACAATGGATGATGTCCTACGCATTTTTCTTACGAGCGCGGGGCGGTTTGACGGATTTGCGAGGCACGGAAGGCGCCAGGCTCGCCTCGATCCACACCGCCGGGTTGTTGTTGGTGATCGACAAATCGAGCGAGGCCACGGCCTTGCCCGAGGCGAAGGCCCGGTCATGAATCAGTTTCCACCGGCGCAATTGGTCGGCAATCTGAAGGGGCGAAAGCGTGATCGAGGCACCCTGAGAGGTCCTGACCACGAAGACCTCGGGCGGCGAAAGATCCAGACTGGCCAGGTCGGCCGCCCCGACCAGTTCCGAGCGGCTGAACTGATCCACCAGATCCAGGGCCGACCGCAGCTTCGGGGAATCAATGGGCGTGCCCTGACGCAACTGATCTGCCGTCAAACCCAGGATCACCGTCAGATTCTCCATCGTCCCTTCCGCCTCCGCCGCCGCGGCGCCAAAGTCGCGCGGATGAACGGGCACGCCGTTTGGATCGACCATGAACTTGACCAGTTCGATTCCGTTCGTTGTGCGGCCCGCCACATGAATCTGCGCCACGGCTTCACGCTCGATGACCTCGATGAAGAGGGTCCGCGGCATCCCTCGCCGCACCAGCGCAGATTCGATGGAAGGCACCAGTTCCAAATTGCGGCGAACCTTCCGCATGTCGAGGGCCAGCAAATTCTCCCCCAAATCCACGCCCGCCCAGCGCCGGATTTGATCGTCCGACACCAGTCCTCCCCGGTTTGTCACCACGATGGTGTCGATGGCCAGGGAGGGATTCCGGTAAATGAAGCGGTTCAGAGCCCAGGCCCCGCACCACCAGGCAATGAACCCGGCCGCCACGCCTCCGAACACGAGGGTCAGAATTCTCGCCGCCACCCGTACCCGGCCCACTCGCGCGGCGTCATGCCGCAACCGCACATCGAGCACCAACTCGCGGTTGCACTTCCGATTTTGAGCCGATTTTCGAAACCACATCACGCGTTCCTTTCAACTCCCCGAAACCATGTCCGTCGTCCTCTCGCGACGCGCCCAGGCAAGCTCCAGCATGCTTTGGCATAACGCGTCGAATCCCAGTCCCGCCGCCGCCGCCGCTTTCGGCAGCAACGAAGTCTCCGTCATCCCGGGCAGGGTGTTCACCTCCAGCACCACAGGTTCGCCGCTCTCCCTGACCATGACGTCCACCCGGCCATAGTCACGCCCCCCCACCGAGGCGAAAGCCCTCAAAGCCTCGCGTTGCACCCGCTCCGTAAGCTCCTTCGGCCATGGCGCCGGGCAAAAATACTCGGTGCAGCCCGGGGTGTACTTGTTCGCATAATCATAAGCCCCTCGCTTCGGACGCACCTCTACCACAGGCAGGGCCCTTCCGTTCAAAACCCCAACGGTTGCCTCAATCCCAAGAATGCGTTCTTCAACCAGCATTTCGTCGCCATGCTCGAATGCCTTCCGCAGTGCCTCCTGCCATTCTTCCACCCGGTCCACGAACTGAAGTCCCACACTCGATCCCTGCCTCGCCGGCTTGATCACCACGGGCGGAGCCCAGCCTTCCGGCCACGGAGCTTCACTCTTTCCAATCACCACATCTCGCGCCACCGGCACTCCCGCCTCCCGGCAGCGGCGCTTGGTCTGAACCTTGTCAAAGGCCAACCGGCTCGCCTCCGCATCACATCCGGTGTACCGGACGCCCAGGCGGTCGAGTTCCGCTTGAAGGGTTCCATCTTCGCCGTAAGTTCCGTGCAAGGCCAAAAAGACCATCTCCGTCCCGGCCGGCAATGACCACGCCCCGGGACGCGGATCAAGACTCTCCACGCGGTGTCCTATCCGCGAGAGCGCCCGAGCCACGGCCTCACCCGACCGAAGTGAAACTTCCCGTTCGGCCGAGGGTCCGCCCGCCATCACCACCACGCGTCGCCGGTTCATGTCCGCCCTCCCCCGCTCGGCGCGCCGGCACGGTCCACGCCCACGATTTCCACCTCGGTGCGCAAGTCAATCCCGCGCGAATCCCGAACCACTCGCTGGATTCGCTCGATCAACTTCAGCACATCGCTCGCCGTGGCCCCGCCTTCATTCACGATGAAATTACCATGCACCTCTGAAACCCGAGCGCCTCCCTCCCGCGAGCCCTTCAACCCCAGTTCGTCTACGAGCCGGCCGGCGGGCGTTCCCTCCGGGTTGCGAAAGATGCAGCCCGCGCTGGGTTGCGGCGGCTGGGTTTCCCACCGCTTGCGATTGAAACGTTCCATCGCTTCTCGAATGCGCGGCTCCTCCGCGGGCTCGCCACAAAACCAGGCGCCCAAAGCAATCTCCTCCTCGAGCAAGGCACAGCCACGATACCTCGCCTTGATCTCGCCGCGAACCCGCTCCCGGATCATGCCCTCCCGATCCATGCTCCGCACCCTCTCCACCCGGTCAAAAATCTCGGATCCCATGGCCCCGGCATTCATCCGCAAGGCTCCCCCCACGCTGCCGGGAATGCCCTCCAAAAACTCCAACCCCGCCCAACCAAGCCGTCTCGCGGCATGCGCGACATCCTTGAGCCTGGCTCCAGCTCCTACGCGCAGTCCCTTCTCCCAGGGTTCGATTTTCGAAAAACACCCGTCCCCCAAACTGAGAACCACGCCCGGAATCCCTCCGTCCCTGATCAAGAGATTCGACCCCCGGCCCAACACAAAAACTGGCTTGCCCTCCTGTCGGCAAAGATGAACCACCCCCGCGAGCGCCGCTTCCGATCGAGGCTCGACAAAGAATTCCGCCGGACCGCCCACCCGCAGCGTGGTGCGCTTGGCCAAAAGCTCGCCACACCGGATCCGCGCCTCCCCGGAGGCAGCCTTTTCGAGTTCCCGCAAGAATTCGTGGGTAGCATCCAACCGGTCCGAGGAGAGACCCGCGACAGGATTCTCGTTGTGTCCGCTCATGTCGGCACCCCCTCACGAGGTCGCGGTGACGAAGGCGCCGACTCGAAAACCGCTTCGCCCTCCATCCCTGGCTCGACGCGGCAACCCGCCGCTTCCAACAGGCATACTCCCACCCGCGCCGCCGCCTGGCGAACCGGCACTCGGGACATCGCTTCCGCCATCCTCAAACGCAAGTCCTCATCTCGAAACGCCAGCACTTCCCTCAACAATCGATCTGGCGTCGTCTCCGATTGCGCCAGCATCCGGGCTCCGCCCCACCCGACCACGACCTCGGCATTACGACGCTGGTGATCGTCCGCCGCGGCCGGAAACGGAATCAGGATCGAAGGCAAACTCATGGCGGCCAGCTCCGCAATCGATGATCCCCCCGCCCGCGTCACGACAAAACTCGCCGCGCCAAGAACCCGATCCATGCGCGTCTCGAACGCGGTAATCTTTTCATGCGGTCCAAGAGCTCCCGCCCGTTGGCTCACCCTTTCGAAATCCCGCGGCCCCGTCACATGGATCGTTTGCAGCTCTTTCCATTGAGAACGAAGCGTCTCGCGAATCGCCAGGAAAAGGTCGTTGATCGCCCGCGCGCCCTGGCTCCCACCCATGACCAACATCACCGGCCTTTCCGCGGAAAGCCCCAGTTCTCGACGCGCCTGAACCTTCTCCATCCTGCCCAAATCCCTCCTCACGGGCATGCCGGTCCAGTCGGACCGGGCGGACTTCAACCAAGGCCGGCATTCCTCAAAAGCCAGGAGCACCTGTTTCGCCCCACTCGCCAGCCAGCGGGTGGCTCGGCCGGGAAAGGCGTTGGCTTCATGCAAGACATAGGGAATGCGCAAGGTGCGAGCCGCCAGAACCGGAGCCACACCGGCAAAACCGCCCATCGAAAGGAGCACGTGAGGCCTCCAATCCTGGAACATCCTCCTCGCCTGTCTCCATCCCCTCCAGGTGGCCGCCAAGCTCATCCACCGGCGCCCCGCCGAGAACCCTCCTCCTGCCAACGGAACAAAACGAAGTCCCGGCGCTCCTTCCCGGGCGAGGCGGTCAATCTCCTTCTCAGAGACCAACAACCGCGCCTCGACCCCTTGATCCACCAGCCACTCCGCGACCGCAACCCCCGGAAACAAATGCCCTCCGGTCCCTCCGCAGGCGAGAGCGATCCGAATGGATGAAGGAGCAACGGCCGGCATGCGCGAGGGGTGGGTTACGAAGATTCCTCCCCTCGCAAGCGCGCGAGCCTGGCCACGCTCAAAAGCAATCCCACACAGGCCATCATCATCACCAAATTGGATCCTCCTTTGCTGACGAAGGGCAGCGCAATGCCCTTGTTCGGCAGGACGCTGGTCACCACGCCAATGTTGATGAAGGCTTGCAAGCCGAAGAGAAAACTGACTCCTGCGGCCACAAATTTTCCGAAGGTGTCCCTCGCGTTTGCCGCGATGGCAAGACCGCAAACCACCATCACCACGTACGTCGCCAGCACAAGCAGGGTGGCCACCAATCCCAACTCCTCTCCCACCACCGAAAAGATGAAATCCGTTTGATGCTCGGGCACCCAGCCAAGCTTCTGACGGCCCTCCCCCAACCCCACCCCATTCCATCCTCCGGCCCCCAAAGCCAGCATCGCCTGCCAGGCTTGATAGCCCGAACTCTCGCGATACAACTCCGGATGCAGCCAGCCCATGATCCGCTTGTATCTCACGGGATCAACGAGCAACAGCCCCACGAACCCCGCCAACCCCACCACTCCCACCGGCACCAAATACAACCCACGAACCCCGCTCGCGATCAACATCGCCCCGGTTACGCCCGCCATCAGCGCCGTCGTTCCCCGGTCGGGTTCCACGAAAATCAACCCCAGGGTCAAACCGATGAATAAGCCTGGCACCAACAGGCCGCGGTGAAAGGTGTTCATGAATCGCGCATGAGCCTCGACGTACTGCGCGAGCAACAAGATCAACACCACCTTCGCCACTTCGGACGGTTGAAATCCAATCCGTCCAATCCGAATCCAGCGATGGGCTCCTTTGACTTCGTCGAAAAAAAACACCGCCACCAACAGCCCGAGGGTCAAAACCCACAACGGCAGGATCCAGGGCTTCAGACTCCGGTAATCGATCGAAGCCAGCGTGCCGCACAGCGTCAAACCCACGAGGGCGAATGCCACCTGCTCCAGCAACATTTGGGATCCCCCTTTGGCCAACCCCGCGCTGGACAAGGTCACCATGCCCAACCCGGTCAGCCCGGTCATGCCAATCACCAAGATGATCGCGGTGAATCTCATTCGCCACACTTTGCCGCCCCGACGACCGCACCCTCAAAATGGCTCCCGCCGTTCGAGGCAACCCGACGCTTCCACTCGGCCCCATGCTTCCATTTCACTTCCAGCCCGACTCCGCCCCATCCCGTGCAACCGCGTTCCAACGCGGTTCAGGGCCGCGGCGAGGCAGTCGGATTCCCCGAGGGTGCGCTGCCACCGCCCTGAAATGGCGGGGACGGGACGGTCGCGGAGGTTTCCGTCGCGGCGGCCGAGGAACCGCCCGCCACGGGAATCTTCAATTTCTGTCCCTCGTTGATCCGATCCGTTTTCATGCCGTTCGCGGCTCGAATAGCCTTGAGGGTTGTGCCATGCGCCTTGGCGATCTTTGTCAAATTGTCCCCCGGCTTGACGACGTAAGCTTGAGTGGATGATGGCGCGGCCGCCGCCCCGTCCTCCGGGCCGCTGCCCGTCCCGGTCTTGGTTGAGGGAGCCGCCGCCGTGCCCGCGGGCACATTCAACTTCTGCCCCACCTTGAGTTTGTTCGACTTGACGCCGGGATTGGCCTGCTCGATCGCTTTGATGGTGGTGTGATGCTTCTTGGCAATGAGGGCAAAGTTGTCGTTCTTCGCAACCTTATACTCGATCAAACCTTCGGCCGACGTCGCTGTCACGCCGGCATCAGTCTGAGAGTGAAGCGGCATCTCGTTCTGGAGTGGGAGCGCGGCGGCGTTCGAACCGCTGCCCAAATTTCCGCTCCCCCCTCCTGCCAGGCTGGCGCCACCGGCGGTGGTTGAGGGTAGACTCGACGTGAGCGACGCGACGGCCGCGTTCGAGGCCGGGGGCGGGGGAGTATAAACCACATTCGTGTCCAGCGGCGGCAGATCGTTGGTCAAGGGCGGAAGCGTGCTCCGGGCCTTGGAGGGATCCTCGGTTTTGCCGCAGCCCACCATCAAGAATCCCCCCAGCACCAGGACGTGCAGGACGAGGAAGATGAAGAAGGCCACCGGCAACGAGGTCTTGCTGCGGGCCTTTTCCTCGAGCAGCGAGCCTTGGGGCACTAGGGGATTCGGGTTATTCATACGACGAGTGATGGAAAAAAGATGCGGAGTGCGTGGGTTGGATCAACATGGCCTTCGTTCGCCCGGGCGGGAATCTCCCACGAAAGAATCCGAGGGCGAAAAGAGTCGGAAAAATCCGCGGGCGACCACCGCCGGTCGCGCGGTAAGCGAATGAAAGTTTTCTAGCAACCACCCCGCGTGGCTGCAAGGAGTAAAGGATCCGGCGCAACGGATTTCGAGTTTCATCGAAGTTTCAAGGAGCTGAGCGCCACCACCACGAACAGGAAACAGAGGATGTAAAACCGAGTCACCACCTGGGACTCGTACCATCCTTTCCTCTCGAAATGATGATGCAAAGGAGCCATCAGGAAAACTCTTCTTCCCTCGCCGAAACGCTTGCGCGTGAAGCGAAACCATGAAGTTTGAATCAATACCGAACCCGCCTCCAGGACAAAGACGCCTCCGGCGATGGGCAGCAGCAACGGCTGCTGAATGAGCACCGCAATAATCCCCAAAGCCCCCCCCAGGGCAAGCGACCCGGTATCCCCCATAAAAACTTTCGCGGGGTGGCAGTTGAACCAGAGAAAGCCCAGGCCAGCACCCACCATGCTCGAACAAAACACGGTCAATTCCCCCGAACCCGCCACGTAAGGAACATGAAGATAGGCCGCGAACCGCGCGTGCCCGGCCACATAGGTGAGCACAAGAAAGGCCGCCGCCACAATCACCACACAACCAATCGCCAACCCGTCCAACCCGTCGGTCAAATTCACGGCATTTGAACTTGAAACGATCACCAGGACGGTCAGCCCCATGCCAACCCAAGCCATGTCCCGCAAGACCGGCTCCTTGAGAAATGGCGCCATCACGTCCGTGATCAAGAACCGGGTTCCGGCGTTGCGCCAAAGATAAACCGCAACGAATCCCGCGAGGAGAAACTGAACGACGAGCTTCACACGTGCCTGCACCCCGCGGCTGCTGCGCTGAACAATTTTGGTGTAGTCGTCGTAAAAACCCAGCCCCGAAAGCACCACGAGCGACAGCAACGTGATCAGAACCAACTCGTTCCAATCCGCCCACAACAGCACCGTCAAATCGATCACGGTTACGATCAGCAAACCGCCCATGCTTGGCGTGCCTCGCTTGTCCAGCACCCGCGCCGTCAACCCTCCCGCCTCCGTCGCTTTGTCCTGATACGTTTGGCCGAATTTCAGCTCCTTCAACCACTGAATGACCCGCGGCCCCAGCCACCAACTCAACAACATCGCCGTCACCGCCGCCCCCGCGCTGCGAAAGGTCACATACTGAAAAACCCGCAACCCGCTGAGGGTGTCCTCCCACGAGGTTCCCTTCGCCTGCTCCAGCATCCATTGACTGAGATAGAAAAACATCCATTAGCCCCGAATGCTTGCTTCCTTCCCCACCGCCACTTCGCCGGTCGTCAGAACCTCCGCCAGCTTCTCCAAGCGCATCCGCCGCGAACCCTTCAGCAATACCGCATCCCCCGCCACCAGCGACGCGTTCAACAAACCCGCCGCGGCTTCAGTCCCATTCACCCAGTCCACGCGGCCAATCCCGCCGGCCTGCCCCGCGGCCAGGGCCAGTTCCTTCCCCCCTTCCCCTACTCCCACCAGCCAGTCCAATCGGGATTCCGCCGACTTCCTCCCCGCCTCGGCATGCAAACCATCCGAATGCACTCCCAATTCGGCCATGTCTCCCAAAACCGCGACGCGCTTTCCCTCCACCGGCAATTCCCGAAAGACATCCAAAGCCGCTGCCATCGAGTCGGGATTGGCATTGTAAGCGTCATTGAGAATCCTCAATCCACCCCGCATCCTCGGTTCCATGCGCATGGGCGCCCCCGCCGACGCGGCCAGTCCGCGACGGATGGCCTCAGGTTCCAACCCCAGTTGTGCCGCCAAGGCCACAACCCGGATGGCGTTTCCCGCCTGCTGTTTCCCGAGTAACGGAATTTGGTAAGTGCCCGAATAACGTGCGCGCGGAGCCGCCACGACAAATTCGGTTCCGCCCCAATCCTGACGCACCACTTTCCCCGCCCAATCGCACCCCTCCTCCAGTCCCGCCGTCACGACGCGGGCACGCGAACGCTTCCGAATCAATGCCTCGCCCGGCACGCCTCCCGGCATCACCAAAAGACCCTCTTCCGGCAGCGCCGCGGCAAGCTGGGATTCTTCCTCGATCACTCCTTCGAGGCTTCCGAAAAACTCCAAGTGCTCGCGTCCGATGGACGTCAAGATGCCATGCTGAGGCTGGATCCATTGCAAAAGCGGAGCCAGTTCGCCGGGATGATTGGAACCGGCTTCCGCCACCACATATCGATGGCTCGCATCGGCACCCAGCAAGGTCAGCGGCACACCCACGTCGTTGTTGAAACTCGCCGCGCTGGCATGAGTCCGGCCCTGCTGGGCGAGCACCGACGCCAGGAGCTCTTTCGTGCTGGTCTTTCCGTTCGACCCCGCCACGGCCACGCAGGTGGCATTCAAGCCGCGCCGGCAATGACCCGCCAACTGTCCCAGTGACGCGCGCGTATCCTGCACGCCAATGAGCGCGATCCCCGGGGGAGCGCCCTCCTCGCATGCCGCCTCCACCACAGCCGCCTCCGCTCCAGCCCGCACGGCCGCTTCCAAAAAAGAATGACCGTCGAATCGGAGCCCCCGCAACGCAATGAACAAATCCTGCGGCAGGATCGCCCGCGTGTCCGTGCAAACTCGATGAACACGCCGGGCAGGGTCGCCCCGAAGGAGACGACCACCGCAGGCCTCGCTAACTTGCGCCAGGGTCATGGGATCCATGTCGATCCACGCCATGTTCAAGGGGGTTACTGGTTGCGGACTGCAAGCTCCGCGAAACCTGCGCGGGATTAGCCAGGCTTTGCAGTCCGCAACGCGTAACATTTATCCCTTTCCCATAGCCCAATTCGAAACGCGCTGCTCGCGCGTAAATGGTCTGAAAAAACGGGTGAACTTGGTCATGATCGGCCCTTGCTCAAGGCGAAGTCTTCCTCGCCGACCCCATGACCCATGAGCCAGCCCCCGCCGTCCGCCCCACCCAGTCTCCGCGGTCTCCACCGCCCTGCCGGGTCTGCGAAGGTGACTCCGGCGTCTTGTCCGGTGGGATGTTAAGATAATTACCGGCGCGTTCGGCAATCGCCTTGAAAACCGGCGCCGCGGTGACCGCTCCCGTGTGCTCTCCTTTGGGTTCGTCCAGCGTCACCGAAATCAAAATCTGCGGATCGTCCGCCGGGAAAAAACCGATGAACGATGAAACATAAAGGTCGTCGCTGTAGCTGCCGCCCGGACCCGCTCTGGGCTTTTGCGCCGTCCCCGTTTTACCAGCCACCGTGTAGTGCTCCATGATGATGGATCTCCCGGTGCCGATGGGAGAAACAACTTTCTTCATCGCCCGCGTGATCATGGTCGCCGCCGCAGGGCTGATCACCTGCCGCACCGGCGCCACCGGAAACTCCTGCACGATCCGTCCGGACTCGTCTTCAATCCGCGTCGTCAAGCGCGGACGCATGAGGACCCCCTTGTTGGCAATGGCTGCTATCGCCACCGCCATTTGCAACGGGGTCACCGCCACCTCATGCCCCATGGGCACACTGGTGATTGAGAAACCATTCCACGCCGAAAGAGGGTTCAACAACCCGGCCCCCTCACCCGGCAGCCCCACGTCGGTGTGCGATCCGATGCCGAAGGCCTTCGAGTAGCGCCAGAGACGCTCCGAACCCAGCGCGATACCCACCTTGGCGGCTCCGATGTTCGAGGATTTCGCCAATACCTCTTCCAATGTCAAAAGGCCGTAGCTATGTCCTCCATCCCGCAGCCGTCGCTTTTGATAGACAAAGCTTCCATTCCCGCAATCAAAGCGATCGTTCAAGCTGAACAACCCCTCGTTCAGCGCGGCCGCAAGCACGAGACACTTGTAGGTGCTGCCAGGCTCGACGTATTCGCTGATCGCCCGGTTCTTGCGGTTCGAGACCGGTGATTCGCCCGGCTCGTTGGCGTCAAACCCAGGAAGGTTCGCCATGGCCAGCACGTCGCCGGTGTCCGGACGCAAAATCACGCATGACGCACTCGCAGGAGCAAGTCTGGCGTAGGCATTCGTCAACTCGGTTTGGGCGATGTGCTGCAACCCCAAATCCAGGGTCAACACCACGTTGTGGCCGGCCTGAGGCGCCACATTCTGCTTCCGGTACATCGCTACCTCCACCCCCTTGCCATCGACCTCCGTTTCCCGGTACCCGCGGATGCCCTGGAGCTTGGAATCCTGCACTCTTTCAATGCCATCCACCCCAAACTCTTCCCGCAACCTGCCTTCCGGAGTCTCCACTTCCCGGGTTCCCAAGTACCCGATGACATGAGAAGCCAGAAACCCGTTGGGATAAACACGCCGAAAATCCTGCTCGCTAAAAATCGACATCTGCCGCACGCGGTTCCGGAAATAATACTCGGCCCGGCTCGAGGCACGGTTCGTGGCCTCGCTCGGTCCAAACGAAATCTCCTGCATGGCCTTGCGCACCCGCTCCCAGTCGTCCAGGGAGACTTTGTCCTTCAACGGAACATAGGCCCGAAAAACGGGCTTGCCGTTGGTCTGGTAGCGCAGGATCTGCGGCTGCAAACGAAGTTCCAACTCGGCCGCATCGAGGCCCAAGACCGGGGCAATCGCCCTCGCCACCAACGCCTGGTTCGTCCCCATCACCGTGGGGTCCGCAATCACCCGGCGGACCGGTACACTCGTCGCCAGAATCGCACCCCGCCTGTCACGAATATCGCCGCGGCGAGGCTGGCTCGTGGACACACTTCGAGTATTGTCCGCCACCCGGTCTTTCAACTCCCCGTGACGCCAAACCTGCAACTCGACCAACCGCCAGGAAAGCGATGCCAGCGCCAAGCACAGAAGCGTGCCGAGCACTGCCAGCCTTCGATTGAAACGCGCGTCAGTCACAAAAAAGAGGAAGCCGTCACTCGTCCCGGAGCCCGGGGTCACCGGAGAGCCGAGTCGGAAGGACTCAAGGCCAGAACCGCGGAACCCGATGCAGCCCCTTGGGACGTGCCCAGCCCTTGGTCCACGACCCGCACGATTTGATGCGGCGCCGGAATCACCAGGTTCAATCCCAGTCGCCGAATTTGCGCCTCGACCGCGGCCGGAGTGGAAAGCGCGTTCAGAGTTTCCCCCATCGATTTGTTATAATCCTTCTGCCTTTGCAGCTGCCGCTCTTTCTCCGCGTGAAGTTTTGTCAAATTGAAGATCTGCTGCTGGAGCCACACATAACCAACTCCCGCCGAAACCGCTAATCCCATGATTAACGCGACCCGGGCCAGGATGACGGATCCGATCAGACTGCCTTTGACTTTGTGCTTCTTCGCCATGCGTTCTCCTGCTTACAACCGCTCCAAAACTCTCAATTGCGCGCTGCGGGCTCGAGGGTTGGACCTCACTTCGTCTTCACTGGGCGCCAGCGCCTTGCGGGTGACCCACCGCGCTTCGACCGGTTTGGGTTGTCGCAGCGCCGGCACATCGCAATCCCCAGCCACCGCGTAATCGCGCGTCAAGCCGCGGCCCCACCACTTCACCTTCCGATCTTCCACCGAATGAAAGGTCAAAATCGCCAGACGCGACATCGGTTTCAGCCGGGCAAAGACCACGGGCAATCCCCGCTCCAATGCACCCAACTCGTCATTGACCAGCATCCTCAAAGCCATGAACAACCGGGTAGCCGGATGCGTTTTGCCCCCACCCGGCAAGACCGATTCCGCCAAAGTCGCCAGGTCCTGTGTCGTCTCGAACGGACGGCTTCCTCGTCGCTCCACAATGGCCGCCGCCAGCCTTCTGGAATGCCGCTCGTCCGCCAATCGATAGAATGCATCCGCGAGGTCGCGCGCCGGCCAGTCGTTGACGATCGCCGCCGCCGTCAGCGATTGGCGACGGTCCATCCGCATGTCCAAGGGCCCGTCGGCTTGCCATGAAAACCCGCGGTCAGCACCGTCAAGCTGAGGGGAACTCACCCCAAGATCCAGCAATGCACCATCACAACTTCCCTCTTCCACCCAGTCTCCCAAGGTTTCAAAAGTGCCCCGGCGAATCTCAAATCGACCTCCATATCCCCGGTTTCGCAAACGCTCCGTCGAAGCCTCCACGGCCGCCGAATCGCGGTCGGACCCGACCAAAAAACCACTCGGCGACGACGCCTCCAAAATTGCCTCGGCGTGGCCGCCTCCGCCCACAGTACCGTCCAGGTAACGACCGCCGTCCCGGGGCTGCAAAGCCTGGATCACTTCGGACACCATCACGGGTCGATGGAAGAAAGTCTGCACGGAATCTCGTCAACTGGGGGATAACCGGGCTCGCCGCAAAAAGAGCCGACCCACGAAACGGCTCCACCTCACCGGGGACCCGGCACTCTTCTCGCCCAACGCCACGTGCGACTCCCCTCCCAATTCCAACGGTTCAACTTCACTCTCGTTCAGGGGCGCCGTCCGCGGGCTCGAGACCAGCTCCAGATCGGACTCCATCAAATCATTTCGCAAGGGGAGCACACCTTTCAACGCCTCGTGCTGCTGCGTGGCCGTTTTCCGCTGGGACCGCGTGTTTTCACGACCCAGCAACCTTTTCATCAGCGGCGGATCCACACGGCGCTCCTCCCGCGTGTCCACCAAGCCATCCTGCATCTCCCAAGCCAACTCGGAGGGCAGCATCAAAAGCTCCTCTTGAGCTGAAGCCCCTCCTCCCCCCCCCTCTGCAGCCGCGGGCAGCGAGTGAACCGCCGTAGCCGCGGCCGCTGGGGTGGAGATCGCCGGAGGAACCTTGGTATCCCTCTGGGGCGCCGGTGAGAAAAAATCCTGCTGGAAAATCGCTTCCGTTCGTGTCGTCTTGGAGAAATGCGGCTTCCGGCCCTGCGAAAAATCCGGCAAACGCCCGTCCCCCTGCATGCGGTAAGGACTTGCGCTCGCGCTTTGCCGGGTGAGGACCGATCCGTGAGATAATAATTGGCTGAGGTTCATAGCAGGTATTTACTCCAGCAATTCAAAGCCTCCGATGCCGTCCGCACCGCCCGTCTTCAGAACCGTTTCGAAGTCGGCTTGCTTGACGACTTGATGCCGCTCGGGCGACCAAATCTCCCAATGCTCCATGCAACCCACCAAAATCGCCTTCGAGGTAATGCCCGCCTCCCGAGCCGCCCGCTCGGGAATGCATCCGCGACCACTCCCGTCGAGGCCCATCGGTTCCGCATTCCCAAAAATGAGCCGCTTCAAGGCGGCTTTCCGGGTATCCGTCGGGGGTATCGCTTTGACCTTCTCGCGCATCACCTCCATCTGATCTCGCGAAAAGACCCGCAGATGACACCCCGATTCCCCTCCCCACGGCACCACCGCAAGCTCGTTCGCAGTGTCGCCAGGACGGAACCGCTGCGGGACCAAAAGCCTCCGCTTCAGATCGACCGTCTGCTCGAAGGTGCCCTGATAAAGGACTTCCGCCATGAATCGGCTCGCTTTTTTGTTTCAACGTGGACAACAGCATTATGGGAGCATCCCCCACCAAATGCCTGGTTTTGGTTTAGACTGCCACCAAATGGGCCGAGGAGTCAATCTTGAACTGTGGGTTTTTTCGGACCTATTGAGCTTTTCTCTCAGAACGACTAATGCAACTATATGGTCAC